>Ga0307515_10002440_pt1 | contig 40494 bp, 8 predicted proteins | sample 17_EM_MG_FD_194513 | JGI IMG/M metagenome (GOLD analysis project Ga0307515, IMG submission 194513) | Populus trichocarpa ectomycorrhiza microbial communities from riparian zone in the Pacific Northwest, United States - 17_EM | ecosystem: Host-associated > Plants > Roots > Unclassified | place... | reverse complement strand
GGATAGGAAGGTATTTATTGTTTACTGTAAGCTGCGCGAGACTTTTGGTCGGCACGGAAAAACGTTTTAAATAGGCTTAGCGGTTGCCCAAAAGGGCATGTTTACACTATTTGCATTGCCTCGGCCACTTTAAAAACACCAAAGGTCTATCACCAACTACCGCTACTACTAAATTAACTATATATAAGCAATAAACAAGCAAGCAAGCAAGCAAACCCCCCCTTTGCTTGCTTGATTGCCCAAAATGAGGCCTCTTGCTTGCTTGCTTGCTTACTGCCAAGACAAGCAAGCAAGCAAGCAAGCAGGGTTTTGCTTGCTTATCAGCAAGTCTGCCCGTAACGCCACCCTTATAGCATGCCGCGGATACCACGGTAGCTGCAAGTGGCAGCAAGACAATTAGAGTGGAGGGACGCATGGTGCTGAGGATAGTTGGAAAGCTCAATGTATGAGTGTGGTAAAAGCAATGGAAGCTGGGACGAGGGGCAGCGTGGAGTGGAAGTATTGTTTTGTGAAGGTGTGCTGATAGGAACTGAAGTAGGTTTGGATCGAGACTGTTTGTTCAATCCGAGTTGGAAGACTGCTGGATTTTTATACTCCTCTCAGTGGCTTTTTCTTCAGGGCTGATTCGACTCCCGGATATCTGGCAACATCGAAGCGGTATACGTTCCTGTAGTGCGAGAACTGCTCAATCATCTGGAGCAAGGTACGTTTCCCGAACTCCGCAAGACTGCAAGAAGTAGGATTGGGGAGGTTTAGAATCTTGGTCCTAGTAAACACGATGGAAGCGACTCCGCGTTAAGCTACGCCTTGTGAGAATCCCCCTGAGGCTTTACAGTTGCATTCTTCGAGAACACACTCAGCGATGACATGCAGCAAAGCGCCAGGATCAGGCGGTGTGTCGCCGTTGTCGAGAGGCTCAACTTGTGGTATGCCCAGAAGTCGGAGCCCCGTGCCATACCAACGTGTGCTGTACCTTCGAGCTTCGAAACATGCTAGCTGCGCCATGTATCCAGTGTCTCCCGTGTCAGTTGGAGTCTTTCGCTTTCGAAATTGCTCTCGAAAAGCTGTGCTTTGCGCAGCTGACAAAATGTGAAAGCACTGTGCCCCCATGAAGCTGCACAAATGTTCCTAACCTTTGAAATGGACGGGATCATCTGTCTGCCATTGCTTCATGAGTCTATCAAGCGGACGTTTCGGCATTATGCTTGCTGTACTCCCCTTCCAATGTCGCCCCATTCTCCCAACAGGATTGAGTCATGCCATGCGAGGCCAAAGCCTCATCCTACTCCTTCTAACTTTGAAACCTGTTGGGAGTGCCCCAGGGTCTGGCCTTTGTGGATTCACTGCGGATTTACCAACCCTGGCGATGGAGAAGGGTGAGTGGGATAGGGTATAAAGATGTCAGCGTTCCTAGAAAAAGATTGACAGAATCCACACAGATCATCCTCAGTTGCCTCTCACTGCGCATCCAATTCTTCGCTTCTTTGCGTACTCATTCGTCAACTTCTCCTATACTTCTTCAGCCACCTATTCACTGCCCTCATCTCGAAATGCGGTCGCCCGGTTTCTTGGTCTTGGCCATCGCTGCTTCCAACGCTATGGGTGCGGTCTTGCCAATCGGTGCGAGCTTGCCGACCAGGGACTTGCCGGTTCCAGACAAGAACCTGAAGCTCGATGCACGTGCCGAGCTAGAGTATCGTGCAGAGCTCGAAGAGCGTGGGCTCCACGCTTCCTGTGTAAGTAATTCAACGCCAATTATGGTAATGCCCTAAAACTTTGTAATAGATCATCTCTATGGCATCATGCCTCGCGACATATGGTCTCAGCAGCTTCAAATACCAAGAGACAAAAATTGCCCATGCCTTCTACATTCCATGGGCTCTGTGAGTAGATTAGCGGAAGCTAGCTGTTTGAATCTGAAGCTAACGTTAATAGATGCACTTCCTCCGCCATCCTTTCGGGTGCTTGCGCAGATGGGATTGGCAACACAGTCTTGAATGAACCCGCTCAGATGTTCACCTACCACAGAGAGCATGGCCTAGTCGATGATATAGACTGCACGAGGATGGCTTGCGATCCAGGCATCGACGGCTGCGAAGACTATGCGTGCGGGCCGTGCACCCTTGAGGGGGGGCCATTTGGACCTGCCTATTGTTCAGAACTTATCTCCTTGAGTGGCGGTTCTGCTTGAGGATTCCCTGCGCCGTTTTGTTTTTCTGTCCTATGTTCTGTCTTGGAGATTAGTTTCTGCTTTTAGCTGCCCGGTAATAGGAAAGCCGCCACCTTCGCTCATTTTCGTTTACTATATTGTCAATCGTCCTTGATTACCTTCAATTGGTAGGAGGGGTACTTGGGCAGTCTCTTTGAGTTCAGTAACGTTCGCGTGATAGTCACGTGACAGAGCGCGGGCCATCTTGTAGATGTCTTCTCGGGTCATCAGCCCCTTAGATTCTTCCTCATAGAGTATCATATGTATCATTTCCACCAGCCTGCTCAGTGGTCTGACACTTTCTCTTTACAGTGCTTTAGAATAATTCTCAATTTGCTATCTTAGCAGCCGCCAGTTTGAGTGTAAGTGTTTGCAACGAATGGAACTTTAGGATAGGGTAGGGCAAAATCTAATCTTATCTCGGTACGATCGACGATCGACGATTGATACGATATCTCGTATCGATCAAAGTATCGTGATATTATCTTGGCATCCCCGCAAAAATTTCTTTCATTAAATTTACTACTTTTCTACTACAATATTATACAAAATATAGCTTTAGAAGCGGATTAATTTCTTCCTAAAAATACTCCTAACTTAATTAAGAGCTCTAGTATATAATAGGCTTAGCTTTAATCTCTAGTCTATAAATTTACTCGCTTACTATATAAGAACGAGCTAATATACAATAAAAAGAACCGAAGGCTTATATACTGTAATTAGTATAAAAGTTACTGTTGGTTATACAAGGTGATATCACGTAGCTACGGTTCGTAGATAGTATGATGATTGTTGTTCTGTATATCTTAATGAGGGAGGGCGAGGAGCTTAAGGCTCCTCGCCACGCTAGTGCCGCGGCGACACGTGACGGCAACTTGCCACACGTGACGGCAATATGCCTCATATGGTGACCACTTGCCTTTATTCCCAACACTAGCAACTCTTCTTTTGTGGTTGCTATCTATATATATATACCGCTTAACTAGCAAAACAAATATTAGTCCTTCTTATTTACTATTGCCATTATAATATAAGTCTCGCTATCCTAAAATTTGCCTTTTAGCACGTGGTGCTTTCTTACTTATAAGTTATAGGTAGGTATTTTATTAGTAAGACCGCTAAGGCACTAGCGGTAAGCAAGCTAATAGCGATTTTCTATCCTAGAAATAGAAAATCCTAATTAGCTGGTTTAAGTTAGGGTTTATAGAATATTATACTCCTACTCTCTTTTAACCTAACTTTTAACTTATATATATAGAGTATTTATATTAATAAATGTCTCTAGTGCCTTATTTAGGTTTGCCTTTATTATTATATCTACTAGGTTATCTTAGCTATTAATTTATTAAATCTTAAAGAGTTCTTAACGCTTATAGAATTGCTAAAGTGCTATAATATTAATTATAAGGCGCTTTTTCTTTATAGTACTAAGTTTAACTAAACACTTATAGAGGGAATATAAGTTAGTATATATAATTATAGGGATAATAGGAAGTTTGAGTTAATCTATAATTATCTTTAAAGTAGTTCTAATTATAATTATTATATTAACTCCGCTAACTATTTTATATATCTCTAATACTAAAACGCTTTAAGTAATACGCTTATTCTTAGTTAAGCTCTAATAAATAAGATTACTATAGATTATAAAGTTATTCTCTCTAGTAGATTTGTTTATAATAATAATCTTATATCCTAATTAGGAGCTAAAATCTTTATTATTTATAAATAATCTATTAATAAATATAAAGAGCTTAGCGGTAGGAAAATTAATAGGCCTATAGAGTAGTCCCTAATTAAAATGGTTTATTTACTAGGAAAGACGCTTATTTAGGGCAAGGACGTTATTTTTAGTTGGTTTTTAGTATTAGGCGGTAATAAAGAGATTAAATAAAGCCTTAGGTTAATAGATAGAAGTAATATAAGCTCTATAAGAACGTTACTCTATATATCCTTACTTTAGAGAATTAATATTAATAATATTAATCTTCTTGCCTTAACCCTTCTAGCGTAAGGCAATAGAATCCTTATTTAGGGAGATAGTATATCTATTAAAAAGTAATAGTGTTATTAAATTAAGCTTTTCCTTTAGCTTTACTATAAGATTTATCTTTACTAGCTTATCTTCTTTAAGAGCTAAAAATTGGTCGTCTCCTAAGATAATTATATTATTAGTTTATATGCCGATAATTCTAAATAGGGTTCCTATAGTTATAATAAGGAAGCATAGGTTAAATATAGAAGTAGTTATTAAGAGCTTCTCTTTATAGTGCTTACTGTAGGTAGCTTACTAGTAAGTTCCTACCTCTACAATTTTATATAATGGCTTAAGCATAACTATAATTATATCTTTAGGATATTAGTAGCGAATTTACTCTAGAAGGTATGCTAATATTAAGCGCTAAAGGTGCGTCTCTAATTAGGTGTAGGCCTAAATAATATCTTATAAATAAACTGCTATTTTATTCTTTATTAAAAAGGGAGCTAATATAATAATAACTCGTTAACTAGCTTATTAAATTATAGGAGATTATATAAGAATTATCTCCTTACTATTATTATTATAACCTTAAATAATAAGCCTTAATTTCTTAAATAGGGCATTAGTAGCCTTGCCCTTAATCTTATTAACTATCCTTAACTTAAAGATACGAACTTTATTAAACTTAGTAGGGTTATACTTTTTAAATTTAAAGACTCCTTTTGTAATAAGACCGTTAATCTCCTACTTATTAGATGCTTAAAAAGGAGCTCCTAAAGTTATAATATAACCTTTTTTTAGAGCTGTTTTATAAGCTTAAAGTTAGCCTTCTCTTTAGCTATTATAAAGGCTATTAATAACTTAACTTTGCTCTTAATGGCAGCAACAAATTATTCTTTAAAATTAATAAGATATTAGCAATTTTGTAATACTTTTAGGCGACCTTTACTACGTTATAGTTATAGCGTATTTACTATAATTATATTAGGATTATAGTCGCCTTCTAGAGTACGTTAATTATAGTTTTTCTTTAGGGTATCTTCTAGGGTATCCTATAAAGGCTTAGAATTATTATCTTTATAATAAGGCTTAATAATAGTTAAACGGAATTAAGTGGGTCTATAAGGCATCTAAATAATATAAGTTTAACCATTAATTATAATAAGTTAGTGTAGGCCTAACTATTTTCCCCTTTTACGCTATACGCGTACTTTAGACTAAAGTAGCAGATCAAGCGTAGTTAAGGTATTTAGGCTATTTCTTATTTCTAGTGCGTTATTAACTTAGCGTATAGCATAGAGATGTTATACCTCCTTTATTACCTTATAAATAGCCTTAGCTTATTATATAATAGAGGGAGATAGTAAAGAATTATTAATTATTTAAAGGTAGGCGCTAAAGACTAGTAATATAGGTATAAGTCTATTTAGGCTAGCGAAATTATTAATAGCTTTAATAGCTATTTATAAGGTAAGTTTTTTACTAGCGTCCTTTAGTTCTAAAGAGATAATCTTATATACGCGGCGTAATGGCGTATAATATTGCTCTACTTTTTTAATACTATTATATGCCTTAATAGGGACTTCCTTAACCTTAATTGCTATTGCCTTTATCTATTATCGGAACTCTATAAATAAGAAGTTCTTTCCTATATTATAGACAATTTAATTAGGGGGTCCTAAATAAATATTAATCTAGTATAACTAAAGGGTATCCTATATATTTCTAGCTAATATATCTTTTAAAAAAACGCGCGGCTTAGAAAGAGGTTAAAAAGTTAATAACTTAGAGCACTAGCTTGCCGCTAAGATATATAACGTTAATAATAATATAAAAGTTAAAGTTATAGTTATTTTTAAGGGTGAACTTAAATCGGCTAGGGGACTTTTAGTTTATTTAGTAGTAATAGTAGTACTTTATAAGATGCTTAATTGCCTTAACCTTAACTTTATAGCCTATTTACTAAAGAACCCTAAGCAATTAATAAATGGATAGGTGGCTAAAACAACAGTATAGTTGGCGTAATTCCGACTTAGTTAAGTAGCTTTAAGTAATACTCTTTTTTAGTTAATAAAGGAGTAACTAGGGGTAACCCTATTTGCGTATAATGGGCACCTAATTATTTCCCTAAATAAGTATATTCTTAAGGTTATTAAGCCTAACGCCTAATTAATTTATATTTTTAATACAAAATAGAAATAAAGTATTTATAGGAATAATATAGAAGGTAATATACCCTAAGGGGGTTTAAACCTTAATTATGCTAAAAGAGGTTATAGTACCCTTACTAAAACAAATTGTGTATTGGCCTGCTGTTAAATAGTTAATCTAAATAGAGCTATTAAGCTGTTAAAGGGCTTAAACTTAAGGTTCTCCTACTATAAATACTCCTACGGCTTTAGTATCTAGTATAATACTATAAAAGACATTTACTAAGTATTTATTATTAAAGAAAAACGCGAAGCTCTTCTTTAGCTTATTAAAAATATTTAACTTTATAATAGAATAGAGCGTAGATTAGTTATTAAGAATAGTAACGGTTTATATACTATCTACCTTACTATACTTAGTAAAGTATTAGTTAGGAGAGTAGTTTTTAATTTCTATATCTATAAGGAGCTATTTAGTCTTATTAACCTTACCCTTAAGATCTTTTACGCCTTTATATTAAACTAGGAAGCTTTAAAAGTAGGCTATAGTAACCTTATAATTTCTAATATTTCTTATACTCTAATGGAACTTATTATATACCTCTTTTTACTTATTAAGAGAGTGTCTAGTTAACTAGTAATTTGGCTTCTTATAAATATAGCACTTTTTTTAGCAATTACTTTGAAATAAACCTTTATAAGGACCTCTATAATTACCTTATAGTTAACGTTAATTATACCCTTTACTATATTCCCTACTACGGCCGTTATATATTTAATTAGTCTAGTTATAATTATATTAGTTAGAAACGCTTAGTTAGGTAGGGCTTTTAGTATAAAACTATTAGAATTCTTATATTTATATTATAGTACTTATAGCGGAGCGTAGCTCGGTATATGCTCCTTTAAGTGTATTTATAGGTTTATATAGCGCTAAATTACACTTAGGAACGCTATAGCAGGCTAAGATAACCTAGTCCCTTAGGCTATTCTTATTTTAGTAAGTTTTGGTAAGGCTACGTTGGATTTTCTAGAGTTTATTAAAGAGTAGTTAAAGGCACTCTAAATAAGTCTTTATTAGGTTAGAAGTAATAACTCTTTAAAATATAGTCTCTCGCCATTTAGATATATAAATGTCGGAATGTTAGTTATATGACGTGGTCGCGAGACCACGAAGCGAGGCTAGCTAACCTGACCTTGGAGCAACCCCTTACTTCTAGACAATTAATAACTACCAACTTTAACACCGCATACGTACCACTATAAGTGATATTCGTGTATGTTGATAATGCGAGTATACCGATACTGATTAGTAGACGTATAGATTAGGAAATACGTAATAAGCTAGAGCTTAAGAACCGTACTGGAAACAGTACACAGATCGCCTAGCCTTGTCTATTTTAGTTGAAGGAGAAAGCTATATTATCCTTAAAGCTTAAAACCACGTATTAGCTTAACTGCTGACGCGTTAGATCGCCTAGAGAATTGTATCTTTACTTAGAGAAGATTACGACCTTTCTTAAGCTTGAGAAAGCTTATACTGGCCTTATAGCTAATATAATAGATCGCTGAGAGAATAGCAATCTTGCTAAGAACACCTTATAGGCCCAACGGCTGTAAAGGACGTACACACCTAAACACCCTTACCTTAACATCCTTAACCTTAACCTTAACCTTGACCTTAAACTATAATACGACAATATGGAAATTGATTGGAAGGAGAGAATTGCTAAGTATGGCAACGGAATTGACCTGGAGACGGCTATGAATGATGATCTGATGGAGTATATGGAGACTAAGATGCACCTATATATATAATCTAACCTTATAGACTATTTATTATGGATAGTGTTTTAGGAGGACTTTAAGGACTTTACGCTAGAGCTCTTTATACAAGTACGATCTAATACTAGAATGGGAATCTGTAAATACCTAGTTAAGAGAGGAGTAAATATTGTTAAGTAAGATAAGAGATACTCCCTTGGCAAGGTACTAACGGACATCACTAATAAAGAAGAGTTTCACGAATGGACGGATGAGGAGCTTATCGCGGCCCTTATAGAGGTAAAGCTAATGATTACGATAACCTTGCAAGATTGACTTAACCCTAAATTAGATGCGCTTACTGTAGTCTTATAGACTACCAAATTAGCTTAGCCTATAGCTATAACACCGTCTGGTACGCAAATACCTGTATTTACGCCTCCGCCCTAGCAATCTATACCCTAGTAAGCTGCATTAGCCGTTACCTAATAGCAAGCTGCACCTACCTCTACCTAAGATTAACTGCTTACCCTTTTTACTTAACTCCTATAGATGTAGAACTAGTAATTACTACCTGCGGCAACTGCCTCTACCCTTTCTTTAGTAACTGGTGCTCCTACCCCACTTGTTCTTCTGCCTGCCTAGCCTATAGCTACAGCTATAACGCTATCTAGAACGCAAATACCTACCCCTATAATACCCTAGTAAGCTGCACTAATCGCTACCTAGCAGCAGCCGCAGTAACCGTAGTAGCTATATATATATATACTACCTAAACTAGCTGTGCTTAGTGTGGAGTAAGGACCTGGGCAAGGACCTGGATACAGCAAGGAGGTAGCTACGATTGTAAAGATCTATATAGACGACTAAAAGTACAATAGAGTTAGTGATAGCTTTAACTTTAAGTTGACCATCTTCTATAACATCTATAAGAGATTTGGCTTACTACTAGAAGGATACGCAGTGGTATTCCCTAGCATGCTAAAAGGGCTTACTTAGGACCACTACTATAATAGCGACCTTGAGTTAAGACCTTTTACTGAAGCTTATAACCACATACGATAGTTCTTTAAAGGGCTAGAATACTACCGTAAGAACCTTATGGAGTGGAATAGTATGACCCTCTAAGGAGTTATGGACGAGAACCCTAATGAGTTAATCTATTAGAACTTTTAACTGCTTATAGACAAACTGCTAAAGTAACGTTATGGACTATACTTAGACTTCCGTATAAACCGTATCCTTATAAATAAGTTAGTTACTGCTTACTAGGGAGTGCCAGTATGCCGTATTGCTGTCTCCAACCCCTTAGAAGACCTTTCTTAGTTAATTAGTAAACTATAATCCTCTATTATTACGTGGGAAAAAGAATACCCCTTATAGGCCCTAATAAGACCGTCTTACCAAGCTTTTTTTATGGATTGACGCTACTATTGAAATGACTAGAGTCGAGACCGAAACACTAATCGCTACGGTAGTAATCGCTCTTATAGAACCAATGGCAGACTAAAGGCTAAGTGCTACGTCTGTAAGAAGGAGGACTGCCGTTTGTAGAAATACTTAGAAGAGGAGCGTAGTCGGTCTAGAGACGACTATAGGAGACGCTTTATTGATATTAAGGGCCGCAATAAGGGTAACTTTGATAACTACTTTAAGTAATACGTCGCTGCTTGCGAAAGAGATGAAGATAAAGATTTAGACTTTGAAGCCTATATATAAGACGCTGATGACTTAGGGAGTAATGCCGGAGAACCTGACGATAGTTCTGCCTATATTACTACCTTTAGAACACTTACTATAGAGGAAGTAACCTCTATAAGCGTAGAGCTAGCTAATAAGGCTTGTATATACCTGCTTATAGCTTTAGAACTTACCACGGAGTTTGCTATGAAACCTTATATAGAGACTGACCTATTCGCCTATAATACGACTATAACTATAGCGTTATAATATACCTTAACGGTCTTTATGGGAATTATGATTAATATAGGTGCTTTGCGTAAGTCTATGGCTGGCTATAGCTAATTTTAAGCCCTATAGGCCGTAGATAAGTTTATAAGTCTTAACACGTTAACTAAGGGCTAAGTGACTGTCCAATTTGGGATTGGAGCCTCTATGTCTATTAGAACTATAGATGTTAACAGCCCTATAGGCAAGGTATAATTCCATATTATTAAAGTAGATACTCCTTTTTTACTTTGCTTAGTAGATATGAATAGACTCTATATTAAATATGATAACCTAAAGGACGTTATTATTACTTGTACTAAAAAGGTGCTAGTAGTTAGACGATTTGGCTACCCGTTTCTTATATAGAGCTTCTCTTTATAGTCTTATCTGGTTAAGTCTTTTAATGTAAACCTTTGCTACTTAACTGACGTAGAGCTACAACGTCTATACCGTTGATTTGGTTACTCGTTAGTTAATAGACTATAAAAGCTTCTTAATAAGACTGGCTACGGCTATGATACTAATAGATCTGCTATTAAGGAGCTAACTAGACTCTACTACTACTGCTAGAAGTTTAGCAGATCTTTAAGTAGATTTCGCTTTACCTTATAAGACAACGTTAATTTTAACTATAATATTATTGTCGATATTATATATATTAGCGGCTCCCCCCTATTATATGTAGTTGACGAAGCAACTTAATTTTAAGCTGGTAGATGGCTACGAGATATTAGCGCCAAGCATACTTAGGACGTTCTATGAATGTGCTGGATTGACAGTTATTTAGGACTACTAGACTTAATTACTATAGACGCTGGGAAGAACTTTGTTAGTAAGGAGTTTAAGCACTACGCTGCTACTATAGGAGTAACTATAAAGTTAGTTTTAGTTGAATTACACAATTTTATTAGAATGGTAGAGCGCTATTATAGTTCGCTATGATGAGCCTACCAAATCATTATATTTGAAATCCCTGAAATTAGCAAGGAGATAGCCCTATAAATGGCTTTTAAAGCTATTAATAATACGGCTGGCCTAGAAGGCCTAGTCCCTATACTCCTAGTTTTTGGAGCCTACCCCCGAATGGTTAAATCGGACGCACTATTACCTTTAGTTATATAGCGAGCTGCGGCTATTAAGAAAGTAATGGTGGAAATCTAGAAGCTATAAGCTAAATGATAGATCGCTGACGCTCTTAATACGCGAAATGGATAATAAACTGATGCTATTTATGGCCTCCTACCTAGTTTGCCTATCTTAGTCTAGAGAGAAGGTAATACTGGCTAAAGCGGTTATTGGGACGGGCTATATATACTGCTTGCCGTTAACGGTGAGACTTATACCGTGAAGCTACTAAGTGGGCCTATAACCTTCCGCTTTATGGTCGTGAAACTTTACCTACTGGACCTATAAGACTTAGTCGAACTATAAGAGTCTGTTGAATTAGCTGAACTAGTACCTATACTAGTTGAACCTTAATTATTACCTAAAGCTAAACTATAGCTACCGCTAAAGCGAGGCAGAGGTTGCCCCCGTAAATACCTATTACTTACGGCTGTCGCAAATACGGCTGTTACGGACGCTATGATAGATATAGATGCCCTCACGGGTGATATTGCAGATATGGCCGATATTGCTATCTACTTACAGGATAATGATACCGCAGATATGGCTGACACTACTATTTACTTATAGAACGATGGTAATACCTAGTTTAGCGCTTTATAGTAAAAGGAGGTTATAGGCCTACTTAAGAAAGGCGTCTTTAAGATTATTAAGCTATATAATATGCTAAAGGGGGTTAGACTCTTTAATTTATGGTTTGTTAATGAGATTAAGAATAAGGGAACCGATAAAGCCTTTAAGAAATCACAACTTGTTATATAGGCTTATAATAATTTGGAGAAAGAGCTAGTCCTTATTTAGTTACTAATAATTTAATAGGTTAGCTAGCGGCTGATTCTTTGTATCGCTGCTATGCTACTATAGATACAACTCTACCTCCGAGATATCTTATAAGCCTATGTTTAGTCTACTATAAACCTAAACCGCGAGTTTTATATATAACTACTACATAAGTTAAATAAATAATTGGGAATTAATAAGGACTCCGTTCTGAAGGTTATAAAGCCACTTTATAGAGTGCCTAAAGCTAGAAACCACTGGTTTAAGACCTACTATTTATATTACGTTAATTAGCTGTAAATGGACCAGTCTATGTATGACCCTTACTTGCTTTACAGCAATAACCCTTTTGGAATTGTTAGCTTATAGACTAATAATACGCTGTTCCTTATAGATAATGCCTTTATAGAGGCTGAATAAAGCGAACTATATAAGGCTAAATTTATGGCTAAGGAGCGAGAGTAACTGACCGCTAATACACTAGTTAAGTTTAATGGAGGACTTATTTAATTGGCATAAGACGGGAGTATTACGCTGATGTAAAAGCGCTAGTGTGAGAACCTTAGTGTGGTTAATACTATGCTAGCAGATAGTACTAGCTCTAGAGAAGTTACGCGCGGCCTGCTTATGCTAAAGGACTAGTATATCGCCTAACGCGCCAGAGGAGCCTATATTGCCTTAGTCTGTTAGCTAGAGGCTTTATTTAACTTATCCTTTACTGCCTAGGCAATTAATTCTAAAGAGGTAGACGCGGGGGAGTTAAATAAGCGCCTAAGTTGGTAGATTTAGAACTTATATAGAGGTCTTAAGTTTGTTAAATTGGAGGCTAAGACCCTATAGCTCTTAGTCTTTACGGACGCTTTCTTTGCTAATAATAAGGACCTCTCTTTATAAATTGGCTATGTTATTATACTAGCTAACGCAACTAAGAAGGCTAATATTGTTTATTGGAGCTTAATTAAATATAAAAGAGTTACTAGAAGCGTTCTAGCTTCTAAACTCTATAGAATGGCTTATGGCTTTAATGTCGCCGTCGCTATTAAGTCTATAGTAGATAAAGTCCTATAGATTAACCTTCTGTTTATGCTCTGTACCGATTCTAAGTTACTATATAACTGTCTTATACGACTTGGAACCACATAAGAGAAACAATTAATAATTGATGTAATGTGCTTATAATAAGCCTATAAACGTCGGCAGATTATAGAGGTTAAATAGATTAATGGTGAAGCTAACCCTACGGACGCGATGACTAAGGGGAAGCCTTGTGTCGCCCTATAATGACTTATTAATATGAATTAAGTTAATATATAGGCTATAGGTTGGGTGGAGCGTGAGGAGTAATAGAAGGTGGCTTACGGGTTATGATGGTGCTAGGGTACGCCACCCGCCATATTCTGCGGACCCTGAGTTTAACTAGCTAATTAGGATTTTCTATACCCGGTATAGAAAATCGCTATTGGCTTGCTTACTACTAGCGCCTTGGCGGCCCTTGCGATATGTTAACCTGCTACCCCTAATGACTTTTCTTCTTCTTCTTATTACGTATTAATTGGATCTCTAGCTATTGCGTATATGCTACGAATAGTCTAGAAGTAGACTTAACTTTGGAGTGTAGATTAGCCCTCTTTTTAGAGTTACTCTAGTGTCGGAATGTTAGTTATGTGACGTGGTCGCGAGACTATAAAGCGAGGCTAGCTAACCTGACCTTGGAGCAACCCCTTACTTCTAGATAATTAATAACTACCAACTTTAACACCGCATACGTACCACTACAAGTGATATTCGTGCACGTTGATAATGCGAGTATACTGACAATAAAGTTAGCGATTCTTATTAGTCTTAAAGTAAGTTCTAATAAGCTAAAGTATTATATTAAAGCTATAGTTTTTACCTATAATATAGTTATAATAAAATACTGCTGCCTGTCCCTTTAATATAATAGAGAAAGTATAGTAGTACTAGTGGTATTAAATTTTAACCTTATTATAATAGTTATAGAAGACCCGTAGTTTTGCTCTAAATATATTATATAATTCTTCTCTAAACTTCTTTTCTTTATCTAAATATACCTTTATTAAATTCGTAACTTCTTATAATAAAGGCTTACTAGTTGGCTAGAGTAGAGAAGCTAGAGGCGGTAAAAGTAGAGGAAGAGTACCTCTAGGTAGGAAAGTACCTTTAGGTAGAAGGGTAGCGTTTTAGGGGGTTTATTCTAAATTAAAGTTGCCTTTTAAAGAATATAGGTTAGTTTTAGGTTTCTATAGTTAATATATAATCTTAGCTTCCATTTATACTAGTTCTTCTATACTAATAATAACGGCCTAAATATTACTAGTAATTGGGTTACCGTTCTTAGTAATATATACCCTATTTTTATAAAGGAAGTCTTAAAAATCCTAAATAATATTAATATTACTAAGTGCCTAGGTGTTAGCGGTTTATCCTATAAAATCCTCCCTAAAATATTCCTATAGCTATAAATTAGCGTAGTATTTACTTTAGTAAAATATAATACGGTATAGAAGAAAGCTATTAACTTATTTTACGGTATAAGTTATTATATTAAAGGTAAATTTGTCCCAATTTTTATTAATAAGTTTCGCGTATAAAGCTACCCCTAGTAGTAAGGAGTCTTCCTAGTCGTTTAAAGTAGGCGTAGCCATATTTTTGGAGGGAGGGAAGTATTATTAGCGTAGGGATTATTGTTTAGTACGCGTTTATAACGTATATTTATAATTATAGGGCTTAGGACTAGTTCTAGCCTTAAATTATAAAGACTTATAAAGTATATTATTCTGCGTAATAGATATAAGAATCTATAATCTAGGAAAGACTTAGGACTAGTTCTAGCCTTTAAATCCTTAGATTTATAGAAGAGTTCTATTTAAGGTTTAGGACTAGTTTTAGTCTTAAAAGATAGCTTCCTCTAGTATAAGTAGCACTAGTATAATAGCTTATCTCTTCTTAGTAGAATACCTTACTGTTCTATAGTATAATAGTAAAGTTAACTACTAATTAGTGTTGGTTATATAAGGTGATATTACGTAGTTATAGTTTGTAGATAGTATAATAATAATTATTCTATATATCTTAATAAGGGAGGGCGAGGAGCTTAAGGCTCCTCGCTACGCTAGTGCCGCGGCGATATATAACGGCAACTTGCCATATATAACGGCAACTTATTATATATAACGGCAATATGCCTTATATGGTGACTACTTGCCTTTATTCCCAACAGTTACTTAGTACTATTAACTATAAATATAAAAAGATACCTTATAAAAGACTATATAATCTTTATTAACTTTAAATAGCCTTATATAAAGGAGTAAGCATTTAAAAAGCTTTGGAGCTTTAGGTATAAATAGTATTAAAATTTAAAATAAATAAAGTTAATTCTATAATTCTTACAAAGGTTCTAAATAAGAAAGTTATTTAGTAAGCTCTTATTAACTTAGTTATTATATAAAACCTTCTATTCTAAATTATAGAGTAAGAAGAGTTTTATATCTTCTATTAAGCTCTTAACCTAAAGTCGTCCGATTTAATAATAATAATATATAGAGAAATTTCTTAGATAATTACCTATTCTTTTTAGTTATAGAAAGATATTATATAAAGATAAGTTTAATTAGCATTAATAAGTATTTATTTCTCTATTAATATTTAGACTTCTCTAAATAACTACCTTTTTCTCGCAGTTTATGCCTACTTTATTAATAGCTAAGAAAACTAAATAAAAGTTCTTTTTACCCTTTATATAGTACCTAGTTATAATAAAGCCAAATAATAAAACATTCTTTTTTCTAGTTTTAAAGAAGTATAGAATTATATAAAAGCTTAGAGCTATTATTATAGATAATTTTATAACAAATAATACTCTCTATTATATAATCTATAAATATCTTACTAATAATAAGAATATTACTTAAGATCCTATAATGGCTTGTATAAATACCTCTAAACCAAAGCTTGTGGATTATTACTATATAAAAATACTAAGTTAAAGAGAGGGGGAAGAAGAAGAAAACAGTTAGGAGTTAACGTAAATATAAAGGGGGTTATTAAGGCGCTAGGGGTAAGCAAGCTAATAGCAAATTTCCACCCCAGGGATGGAAAATCTTAATTAGTTAGTAAAAGTTAGGGTTAGTAGAATATAGTAGAAGCATAGTAGAATTTGGCAGGTAACGCGCCCTAGTACTATTATATTACTCCCCTCTTCTAAAAAGCCTACCCTTAGGCGTTGTCTAGGCTCCTTATTATTATTTAAATTATTATAGTTATCTACCTCTTTTTTTAGCATTTAATCTAGTTTTTTAATTTACGTAGTAGTCTAGGGAGGTTTAGATAGGCTAGGTAGAAATCCTATAGCTTATAGGGGGAGTACTTAAAATTAGATCTAGGATACTATTTTAGGTCGTCGTTATGGCCTACCTAGCTTATATAGTATTTTAAGACATTACGGGCCTTTTTAACTACTAGGATTTCTTTAACTTCCTATTCCTCGTCTTCTGCAATCTAGATTAGCGGTAGGGGGTTATTATACTACCTAGGTAATAGGTTGTTTGTGGCTTTTTATAGTTAGTCTGGGGAGAAGATAGGGTAGATCTTTATTAATTTTGGTAGCTTAACTCTAAAAGAGTGCCCTTCCTTTTGAAAAATCCTATATAGGCCAGCCATTTGGTAGTCTAGCTTGCGGCTTAACCTTTAGGTTTTTTGGTTTTTTATTAATACCTATACCTTATCTCCTACTTAGAAGTCTACCTCGCGATAATATCGGTTTATATTAGATTCCTTCTTCTTTTACACTTTCTTTATAATTGCTTAAGCAATCTTTTAGGCTTTATATATTCTCTTTATAAATATCTAGGCTTCTTTATAGCTAAGGTGTTCGCAGGTTATAACGGGTTTAGTAGGTCTATCCGTAGAGTAGTTTAAACGGTAATATTCCTATACTATTATAGGGAAGCATAAGCTGCGCGTAGTCTATTATAGGTAGTAATTCCAACTAGCTGTCCTAATAGTAGTCTATAAAGGGTTATAGTCGCTAGTTAAGATACTAGTTTATAATCTTAGTTTGGCCGTTAGTTTAAGGGTAGAATATAGTAGAGAGTTTAATCTTAATCCCAAAGATATAGTAGAATTTATTTTAGAAATCCAATATAAACTAAGGACTATAGTTATAGATAATTAATTCTAGAGCGCCGTAGATTTGGTAGATATTATTAACATAAAGCTAGGCTATATTCTTTACAGTTATAGTCTTAAAATAAGGGAGGGAGAAGGATTGCTTATATAGTTGGCCGATTGCTATAAAGGCTATATTATAGCCGTAGGCGCCCTTTAGGAATAACTTAAAGTCTATTATAATATATTACTAAGGATGTACTAGAACTGGTAATGGTCGTAGCTACCTAGAAGTATAATCCCTAGGGGTATCTACACGTCTATAGGCGTAGTAGTTTCTAATAAATCGCTCTATATTAGATAGAAGTCCTTAGTAGTAGTAATAGGGCATTAGTAGTTAGTAGGTTTTATCTTAGCTAGAGTATACTATAGAGACTTAATAGTAGGCTTTACGGATTAGCTCTGTCCGTAGGTTATTAACGTCCGTTCTTAGTATAATAGCAGTCCTTATTCTATTTCCAAATTAGGATTACCTTTTATAGTTTAGTCACGAAGGGCCTTTAGGGAGTTAGCTATATGGTTTATAATTAGGATATAGTTAACTAGTCCTATTAGTTCGTCTAGGACCTCTCCTTCTATAGGCGCTAACTTATTCCATTTAGAGTATAGTTCCTTAAGAATTTAGGGATTAAGCTATTTAGGACGGAGGAGTACCTATATCCGGTATTAAGCCTTTAGCTTACCCTAAGGGCCTATATCCTATTCCCTTTAGGTTAGGGCATTAGCCTAAAAGTTCTATCTACTGGGACGGTATATAATCGTAAAAAAGAATTAGGAGAGTATTTTAGCCCACTAGGCTTATTAACTAGTAAGTTACTTAGTTATTATAAAATACTTTAGGGCTTTATAATCTGTATATATCTTAATCTAAAAGATTATGCCTTTAAGCTCTACGCGCTATTAAGATAGTGATTAGATAATAGCTAGTATTTCTTTATTATATACTTTGTAGTTATACTTAGCCGGGTCTATTGTTTTTTTTAAAAAAGGCAATAAGGTACTATTTGCTAGCTAGATATAGCTACAATAGAATTCCCGCTATAAACTCTATTGGAAGTATCCATTTTTAGTATTAATTTAAGGTCTAGGTTATAGTAACGAAGAATTAAAGAAGAGATAAGCCGAACCTTTAGCTCTTTAAAGGCTTTTATATAGTTATTATTAAAAATACGTCCTTATATTTTAAGTAAAAGGTAGAAAGTAAATATTTAGCTAGCTTCTTATTAGTCTTATTAGCTAACTTTTTTCCCTTTTATTAATAATCTAGTTAATTTTATATAAGCTAGTTATAAAGACCTTATTATCCCTCCTATATATATTAAAGTAAAATACTATAGTACTAATTATAGCAATGTCTACTATAGGGGGGTTTTATAATAATGGGGGTATCTAAGACCTTATGGGCTTCTAAGGTAATAGTGTTGTTATTACTCCTTTTAGCTCTTATTATATCTTTTAAAGGTTGTCTCTTATATCCTATTAGTATATTCTCTTCCATATTAGTTAAATCTACGTAAGTTGGATATTTTCTATATCGCTATCTATCTCACTACTATAAGTGGAGTTTTTATTACCTATAGCGCTTTAGGGGAGTATCTTTATTGGTATAAAAGAGTTCTTTCCGGCCTTATAATGGGCATCTTCTTAGGTAAAAGCTAGGTTACGGGCCTTAACGTCCTACTAGTAAGTAGGGTTAGTCTTTATAGCTAACGTCTTATAGTTAGTTTGGATTTCTCTAATATAGGAGGATAATCTTAGTCTATTCTCCGGCTAGACAAACTGCCTTTATTGCATATTTAGCTAAATATTAAAATAGAACATCTATTTTCGGCTAAGGATTATATTATAGGACTCTAGGTCTAGGATATAAAAGGGGATACTAAATTAGCGTCGTCTGTTAAGGAAAATATATAATTTTAAGATATAGGTAAGCGGCTAACTAGCTTAAGTACTATAGCCTTTTACCTAAACAGACTTCTCTAGTTAGGTAGCTTTTATATTTAGAAACTTAGCGACGTTATTTATATAGGTAGTGTTTATAAAGGCAAAGCTATTTGCTTTAGTATTAATAAAGGCGGTTATATTAACTTTATATCTATTTTTAAATACTATATATAGAACCGTAAAGTATTTTCTACCTATTAACTAACTTAAATTAATCTCTTTAAGATTAATAGGGTACCCTAAGGGGGAGTCTTTTCCTAGGGTTTATCTTTTCTTAACTTATTAAACGTGCCTTTTTCCTTTATTTCCTTAATATTACTTATATCCTTTAGCTCTAGGCAAGATAAGGTAAAGTAGCTATTTTTTCCGTAGTTATAGTACGCAACTATAGTAGGGTTAATTAAAGCATTATAGCAAGTGCTAGGTAAGGGCGTGGTACGCGGCAGGTTAGATAAGGCTTATAGGTGCGCGGTTATAACCGCTTTTAGTATAAGGGCCGTAGTAGTTTGTCTTCCTACTCTAGCTTTTATAGGTATAGTTAACAGGTTCTAGGGTTGCTTCTACTAATTAAAGTAGGCGTTAATTCGCTTTAGTTCTAAGTCTAATAATAAGCAATAAGCTGCGAGACTTTTATAGGTTAGTAGGTTGTCTAAGGTTATAGCAATCTTTTTTTATAGCTAGATTGTTAGCTTATTGTATAGGTTTAAATAGTAGTTCTTAAGGGGAACATAGTCTTTCCCTACTAGGTATAAGAGTTAAGTCTAAAACTTAGCAAAGAATTAGTATAGTTTTATTATTAGGCGATTATACTTGTATCGGATATCCTATACTTTATTTAGATTTATATAAATAGCAGCTAGGTGCTATAGTATCTTATTAATAGATATAAATTAGATAGGGGATTTATCTTTAAACTTAGCTTAAAGGTACCGTTGTGTATCTCCTATAGTTTAGCTAAAAAGGTAGAGTATCTTAGCTTCCTTAAAAAGGAAGTAGTTTTAATTAACGTGGAGTTTTCTTTATACCTAAATTCTCTAGTTTTTAAAGGTTAGGTTAATACTATTTAATAATAGTTAGGGGTTAGGGAGCTTAACGGGCTTTAATTACTCGTTATTATATCTGTACTCCCTAGTATATTATATTTAGTAGAGTAAATAGGTTAGCTAAGGCTTTAGAAAAGGGAAGGTAAGCTATTTTATAAGGCCGTAAGGCTTTCTAGGATCTCTTATAGGGTCTCTTAGGTATTTTTAGCTTTAAGATAATAAGCTTTCTAGTTAGTCGTAAGGGCACAAATCTAGTCGCGTACGTCTATAATATTATTCTTATCTTTAATCTCTAATCCTAACTAGATCTTATATTATTCTTAAATAGAAGTAGCTCTCTTTAAAAAGCTCGCCTTAGGTAGTATTATTAGCTTTTTTAAAATTGTTAATATTATATAATTTAGTTTTAAGGTTCTTTTGGAAGTATAGGTTAAGTATAGTTTATGTAAGCTTTGCAGTGTGTAGGAATTGAACGAGCAACTTGATTGTAAATCTATGGAAATCAAGTGGTATATATACATGAAGAAGGCGTAGGAAATAAGGGGTAATTAACGAGTCGGTGACTGAATCAGTGGTCGAGTCGGTGAGCGAGTCAAGGTGTACATGGTGATACGAGACAAGACAAGGTAGTGTTTTAGCAGGGTACTGTAGTCGGTTACAGTTTAGCCTATAAGGTGGGATATTATTAGGGCCTTTCTAGGTAGCATAAAGTTATTCTAGTGTTTAAGTATAACGCGTTAACGTATTGTTATAGATAAAGATTTTTTTTAGGGTAGGATATTATTAAGGCCTTCCTAGGCAGTATAGGGAGAGCTTAGTATAATGTAACGGCTTATATATATGCCTCTAAACCAAAGCTTATAGATTGCTACTATATAAATATACTAAGTTAAGGGGAATAAGAAGAAGATAAAGACCGTTAGGGGTTAACGTAAATATAGGGGGGGTTGTTAAGGCGCTAGGGGTAAGCAAGCTAATAGCGATTTTCTACCCTAGGGATGGAAAATCCTAATTAGTTAATAGAAGTTAGGGTTGGTAGAATATGGTAGAAGTATGGCAGAATTTAGCAGATAACGCGCCCTAGTACCGTCATAGATCCTATCTAATAACGTATCCGCTGCTAGGGGTATACTATTAATTTTACCGTCTAGATCTTTCTTTTTAAAGATACTTTTAAACTTAAGGCTATTAAGTTATATAAAAGGAATAATATAAGCGGGAAGGAGTAAAGTTATAGGAAAGAGATTAAGTAAAATTAGGCCTTCTAAGTAATAAGCCTACTTAGCAAGCTTTATAATATTATAATATACTTTTATACCTTAGCTAGTCGTATAAAGGAGTTTAAAACTTTAGTTAAAAGATAAGTTTTACTTAATAATTATATAAGATAGAATAGCTAGTATTAAATGCTAAGCGTTTTACTTAAGCATAAGTTAGGAATTAATAACCATATTAAAAGCAACTTTAATACGCTTAAGGAGGATTATATTTTACTATAAAACCAGAAGCTTTTTTATATAATTTATATCTTTCTAAAGTTATTTTATTATATAATATTAGAGATATAAAGGGATTATATAACACTTAATTAAGTACTCTTTATAATAGATATACTTATTAAATATATAGAGAATTCTCTTATATAACTCTTCTTTTAAGTACTTTATTTAAGCTAAAGCTAATATTATATAATAATGTAAGGCGATAAGCTCTGCACTACTTAGCCACATAAACCTACAAAAGGTAAACGAGTGACTGGCTTAATGCCAGACACAGCTGTGCGGAACAATATATATAGGCGAGGTGACTTCGTCACCTAACAATGTATCCCTTCCAATGGCGACTGTCTACAGGCGCAATTCCCTGTCCCGTAGTAAGGCTCAGGAACGCGGATTAGTGCCGAGCTATAGTCGCATGCCGGCCCGCGGATATGCAGTTGTCGCGCACAATATATACTAGACCTCTAGCAGCTATAGCACGGCGCCTAAAGAGGCCGCCTCGCGCTTTGGTTGCAGGACCAGCTAGGCTATCCCTAAGTTAGCCTAGGGTTTGAACGAGGTTCAAACCCACAAGGCACTAGGTATTAAGCTAGCCACTATATAAGGTAATAAGCTCCGCACTACTCAGCCATATAAACCTATAAAAGGTAAATAAGTGACTGGCTTAATGCTAGATACGGCTGTGTGGAACAATATATATAGGCGAGGTAACTTCGTCACCTAATAAATAAGCACTCTTTAAATTAAATAAAGCTCTCTTACTTTAAGTAAAGAATATATGGGCAAATTTTAACGAATACTACTAAAGAATAGATAACTCCCCTTTTTACGCCACTATACTTATTCTTTACCTAAATCGTTATATAAAGTATATTAAGACATTTTAGAAGAAGGAATAGTAGAAAATAATACTTTTAAAGATCTAATAGCTTTAAGAAACATACTGAGAATTAAAAAAAGCCTATTACCTTTCTTTAAATAGTATTATATAATAAGCTATTATAAGATAAGTATAAGGAACTTAATAAGTACAATTAAATTATAAATAAATTAAATAAAAAAGTTATTTAACTAGCAGGCTAAGATAAGTACAATAATTATTACTCTGTTACGGTAATGGCAGAAAGCAGTAGAACTTAGCTAGTAGAACTTAGTAGAACTTTACTGTTATATAACTAAAGGACTATATAAAAGAACCTTACTTTAACTAATGCTGCTCTTTTTCTCCTTTCCTTTCTCTAGCTTTAGATCTTTATTTATAAACAATCTAATTATATAAGCTTGCGCGTCCCTCTTAACGTACTTATATTTCGATTAATTGAGTTACTAATATTATCTAAAGCTTATACTACTCTTTCTTCTTAAAAAGGAACTTAAATATATCTATAGGACTATAAATAGGACAAGGGCATAGAATAGGACCCTAAGGATATTACTAGGACTATAAGGATAGAACAGAACCTTAAGAACATAAAAGGAACATAAAAAGAACCCTAAGAACTAGACCCGTATGGGCTAAAACACTTAAAGAAATTACCCGGAATTACCTAATACCCTTACTACTATATAAAAAAATAGTAGCTAGTAAAGCAGCTATAAGACCCTCAAACACCTCTAATAGTGAAATAATTACTGTCTTAACCCCCTAGGCGGAGCTCGCAGTAGCTAATATTAAAATTAAATACTATAAGAGCTGCTTAAAGCTAGAGATACCCCTATATCTAATAATAAGTTATTACTAAACACCTAAACACTCGCGATAGTCCTATAAGCCATATTCTAGCGCCTTAGCAGATCTGCTAAGTTCTATATAGCCTTATTATAGTCTATAAAAGTTATAATCCCCCTATTACTTATAAACGGAATAAACCCTATATTTAATAACTAGAAGCTCTAATTATAGAATAAGCTTAAAGTTAATATAGACTACTTTCCTACCCCTTAAGCTAAAATGGCCTATATCTTTGGCCGTATAGGCGGGGACGCTTAGATATATCTACGCCCGTAGTACGCTAAGGACTTAGCAGACTCCTTTACCTCTAAAAAAAAGACAATTAACTACTTATCTTCTATTTATAAGAACCCTTTAAGGTGTATAACGCCTACCTTAACTATAAAGGCCTAAATATAAAAACAACGGAGACCTTTTTAGCCTTTTAGATCTGCTTTTTATACCTGGCTGGCTAGGCCCAAATCCCCTAGGAAGATTTACTACTAGACCTATTTAATAAACTTACCTTAGACTTATAGCGAGCTATATTGCTAGTTTTTACTACTATATAGACGCTAAAGGAACTTATAGATTAGTACTTAGCTATTAACTAAGGCCTTTATTGAATTAAAGTACGAGCCAAGCGGTATAAAGCTAGAAACTCTCTAAACCAGACTATAAGCACTCTAAAAAAGGCCTATAGTGCCCCTATATAACCTATAACTCCTATAATACTAGCTATATAGCCTGCTATTAATCTAGTAACTAGCCGTGTAACTAGTCCTACTATAGGTCTGGTGTATACTTAGCCTATATATAGCGACCCCTATAGATAAGCTCTTAGTAATTAAGAAGCTTACTTTTTATATAGCTAAAAAACCACTTTATAAAGAACTACCTAATAGTAGGAAAGATAAACGAGGTCTTATTAATTTAGGAGAATAGTATAAAGTTAAAAAAAATAGGAACCCTAGAGAAAGACTCCTCTTTAGGGTTAAAAGGGATTAATATATTGTATATTAATCTAGGCCGGCTAGTTAGTAGAAGAAGTTGTACTATCCCTTATACTCTATTCTATAATAAATATTAAGTTTTAACCTTTACTTTAGCTAACTTAGAAGCAAATATTTTTACCTTAATTAATATAAAGTACGCTGTAAAACTAGCTAATTTTATAAATATACCCTTAGAAGAACTACCTAAACTAATTCCTATTCGCGGTTATAACGGATAGATAGGGCTACCTATTATAACTATCTTACAGATCTACCTCCGCGTTAACGGATAAAGGTAATATAATATCCCCTTTTTTATTATAGATCTTAAAAGCTATAATATAATCTTAAAAAGAAAATGGCTAGCCTATTTAGGCTTATAGCTTAACGTATAGAGTAGACGGTTTATCTAGCCTAAAACTCTACCTCCGACCCCTTCCTTTATAAAAGAAATTAGTATTATAACAGAAAACCTTATACGGCCCTAGATTAACACTATTTACTAGGCCAATACTATATATAGGGACTAGGCCTTTAAGAAAGATATATAGCTTAATCCGCAATAGATTTATATACTATACCGCCCCCAAATTAGCTATATTATACTACCCGCACTAAAGACCTAGAAAGTTAGTAATAATCTACCTAAGTCCCCTATTAAGGACTTAGGCCATATATAGCTATAAAAAAAGGCTAGAAATATTAAACACTATACTAAACTAATAAACTAAAAAGATAACTTATAGAATATAGAATATAAGTTAAGAAAGATTATAAACTGTATAATTACAGCACCTGTCGTACCAACCGCGTGCTTACGCGTTCGGTACGCCGAGTACGCGTTTACGCGTTTGGTGCACCAACCACCGGCTTACGCGTCTGGTGCACTTCTGAAGCACTAACTAATTAGGGGGGAGGCGCATCAGTATATAGACTACGTAGTCTGCTTCATACAATCGACAGTCACCACCATCCTAAAGAGCATACAATACTATACGTATTTCGTGCCCCGGGATATAACTTACTTATGCTATTAAATTAGTACGAACACTGATTAGTAAGCGCGCACAGATTAGCAATTACTCGATACCTTCTACCGAGAGATACACGACAGCGACCACCCGTTTAGACTCCTAGTACAACCTACTAGAAGGTCGGAAGTCGGGGATTACGGACTATCACCAACTCTGCATACTTATTTAAGTCTTAGTACGGTTTACCGGAAGTATAATAGACGTAAATACAGACCTATACGGAACCCCCTACCCTTCTATAAACCGTTACGGACTTATTAATCACCTTTACGGACCGTTACGGAGACCTCCTACCCCTTTACGAACTACTACGGACCTATTAAGACCCCTTACGGATACCTTTACCCTTTTACAAACCGCTACGGACATTAACCGCCTTTACGGACCACTACAAGACCTCTTCCACCCACTGCGTACTATACTACACTATATAGTATAGCAGACAAAAGGAAGTAAGTTAATGAAGGCTAGGAAAAGTAGAGGCAAGGAGCCGACCTTACGTCCATACCTGACGTTAACAACTACATCAAATTTAAAGTTCTTAAATATAAATATTTCAAGCTTATAAACGTCGACCTATAGGAGTAATACTAGGAAGACTTCGCGGACTTTACGGAAGCTATCTTTAAAGCATGCAACCCTACTACCATCTATAACCTACGGACCCTCTTATATAACTAAGGTGTATAGGTTAAAAGGAATAAACGAGTTACTATTATATAGTCCTTGTACAACATAATATACAAAAAAAACTAAACGGAATAGACTAAAGAGGAAATCCTAGACCAGTTCTAAGAAACTAAGGAACTCTTTACTTCTTCCAAACTTAATATAATCGCTAGCCTTATACCTAACCCACTTAACTAAATTCATCCTATAAACCTAAGCAGTTTCGGAATTAATATTACGGGCCAAAGCATACCTAGTACTTAAGTTACGGACCGCAATACCCCCGTAACCCAAATTACGGACCATAATACCCCCGTAAACCAAAATACGGACCAAATTACCCCCATTATTTAAGTCACAGATCCGCAAGCTATATATCCGCAAACCACAAATCCGCAAGTTATAGATCCGCAACCCACCTAACTAAAGACCTATAGTAAGGAGCTAGCTAACCTAGCTAAGCTCTATACCGACGAATCTAAGTATAGCGGCGAAAACAATAACTTTAACTTTAAACTAACTATCTTTATGGACCTTTGCTAGAAGGCTAATATTCCTAAACAAGAGTTCAGCTAAGCCTACTCTACCATGCTGCGCGGCCTAGTACTCGACCACTACTACACCAACCTTAAGAGTAACCCCCTTAGTGTTCCTTTTAATAAGCTATACGAAGCTATATATAACTACTTTAAAGGACAGGAATATAAGCGTAATATCCTTACTTAATAAAATGCGACTAAGCTACGGACCGTAATGGATAAGAACACTAAAAAATCGACTATAGAGTGCCTGCAAATCCTTATTAAAGACCTCCGCCACCTATAGCACGGTCTTAATATTAAGCTTTAAACAGACGACTTCCTGCATAATAAACTTATTACGGCCTGCTAGGAAGTAGAGCCCTGCAAGTACACCTACTACAAGCCTACAGATACCTTAGCTGGCCTTATTAATAATCTACGCTCCTCTATTATAATGTACGAAGTCTTAAACCCACCAGGCAGCACGTAAGCCTTTATTACGGATATTCAATATCCGCAAATAGACTTAGACGTCTACTTTACGGACCGCCGCTACCGCCAGTAGCACCTATACTGACCAAGTCCTACCCGTAACCCCCACAGCAACCCCTATATAAAAACATACCCCCACAGACAAACCAGCTAGAAGTGCTTCGTGTGCGGTAAGAAAGGATATTGGTCTATAAGGCATACCCGGGAAGAATATAATAAGTCCAGGAAGAGACTTAATAGCCGTATTAACCAGTTTATTTTAGAATACAAAGGAAAGGAAGTAGAAGAGCCCCCTAATAAGTCAATAGAAGCCCTTATAATTAACTTTAACTTAGACGCTTAGGAATAAGAGACCTTAGAGATATTCCTAACCACTTTCGGACCTTTTACGGACAGCTAAGCCTTTAATATTACGACCGTATTAGCCGACTGTTCCTTTATACACTTAGTTGCGCCTAAAAACTATTCCGTAAGTACCCCTATTATAGATGTTATAGATTATAAGTAGGACCCATTTGCATATATTACTACGGAACGCTATACCCCTAAAGAATTCTACGGCGTTATAATTAATATAGGTGCCTCTAAGAAGTCTACTATAGGTTACGGACAATACCTTATATATAAGACTACTATAAATAACAATACGGATATTAATACTATGTAAAATAGGGCCGTAAACGTCTAATTCGGCATTGGCTTAACCATATTAATTAAATTAGTTGCAGTTAAGACCCTAATTAGCCTAGTTAACTTCTACGTAGTAAAAGCGGACACCCCTTTTCTACTTTATCTTGCGGATATAGATAGGCTATAGGTCTACTATAATAATATTACAGATACTATAATTGGCCCCATAACTGCCCTAGAAAGTAAGCATATTACCCTACTAATTATACAATAATTCGGACACCCGTTCCTTATATGGGGAGAAACTTTACGGACCTACATTTAGGAATCTTTTAACTATAACCCGTGCTACCTTACTAGTACTAAGATTTACTGCCTATACCGCCGCTTCGGCCACCTGTTAGCCAAAAAGCTATATAGAGTCCTTAAACGCTCTAGACACGACAACGTTAATAGGAAGGCAATTAACTACCTAACCAAATACTGCTCTTTTTGCCAGAAATACGGACGTTCCCCAGGCCGATTTAAGTTCACCCTTTATAAGGACCTTAACTTCAACCACTTAGTATACGTGGACATTATGTATATTAACGGCAGCCTAGTATTACACATAATTAACGAGGCAACCCGCTATTAAGCCGCCCGTTAGTTGCAAAATATATCTATAAAATACACTTGGGATATCTTACGGACCTGCTAGATTAATACATACATTAGACCCCCTAAGTATATTACCCACAACGCTAGTAGGAACTTTATTAGCAAGGAATTCTAGTAGTATACTATGGCCATGGCTATATTAATAAAAGCTGTCCTAGTCAAGGCATATTAGTCTATTAGGCTTATTAAGTAAGCTTACCTAGCCTTATGGAGAGCTTACTAGATTATTACAGACGAATATAAGAACATCTAAAAGGAACTAGCTCTACAGATAGCCGTAAAAGCCGTTAATAACACCGCTGGCCCTAACGGACTAGTACCCACCCTCTTGGTTTACGGAGCCTATTTAAGGATAAGTAACCTAGGCCCTCCTACCCTATCTATTACGGAACAAGCAGCTATAATACGGAAGGCGATGGCCGAGATAGTTAAGCTATAGGCTAAACAAACTGTTAATAACGCCCTACACTACTATAACGGACCTAATATAACCTTAGTACACAACCTCCCGCTTAACTCTGAAGTCCTCATATAGCGTAAAAGCGGCAGCTAGAATGGACCCTATTAACTACTAGCCGTAGAAAACGAGACGTGCTGCGTATAACTTCCTAGCGGGCCAACTAGCTTTAGAAGCACGTCCGTAAAACCCTACTTTCGGTCTAAAAACACTTATAACGTTAAGCCAGACGAACCAGAAGCACCCGCCAAATTAGGTAAACTAGAAACACCCTTATCTACCCTAGAAGTCCACTAGAAACCTACTAAACCTACTAAACCTACCGTAAAGCGTGGTTAAGGACGCCCCTAAAAGCACCCTATAACTAAGAACCCCGTAATAGAGAATTACCTAACCTTCGCAGGAATATCCGTAAGGCAACCTCCGCCTATAGATATATTAGTTCTAGTATAGGAAACCCCGTTTATGGACTTATAATATAAAGAGATTAACGGACTACTTAAAAAGGGTGTCTTTGCGGTTATAACGGAGAGAGACGTTCCGCAAGGCGTCCGTATATTTAACTTACGCTTTATTAATGAAATTAAGCACCCTAGTACTGATAAAGCTTTTGAAAAATTAAGGCTTATTATATAAGCCTATAACGACTAAGGAAAGGACTTAGTCCTTACGTAATCGCCTATAATTTAACGAGTCAGTTAACGGATTATACTTATACTTACGCCCGGACTATAGTAAAGCAAACCTATAGCTCTTTACCTACAGGACATCTTATAAGCCTATATATAGTCTAATACCTACCTAAGTAGGGACATCTTTATACGACTACCCCGCGAGCTTAACCTATAACTAGAAACAATTTTATAGGTTATAAAACCTCTTTATAGAGTACTAGAAGCTGGAAACTATTGGTTTAAAATATACTACTAGTACTACGTTAGTAAACTTAAAATAGAATAGTCGACCTATAACCCCTACCTCCTATACACCCCATTAAACGGCCTTAGTATTATTGGACTTTAAATAGATAATACCCTCTTCCTAGCAGACCAAACCTTTATGGATGCTAAAGAAACTAAACTATAAAAGGTAAAGTTCTTAGCGAAGCCGCGAGAGCAGTTAACTAAGTAGACTCTAATTAAGTTTAACGGAGGCTTAATTATATAAAAGGGTAATTTAATCTAGCTAACTTAAAAACGCTAAGCTTAAAACCTAAAGCCCGTTATAGTAAAGCCTATGGACCTTACTAGTTCCTATAGAGAGACCTATAAGACTGTAAATATAAAGGACTAATATGCTGTACAGCGTGCAAGAGGCGCCTATATAGCTATAGTCTGCCAACCCGAATCTGCCTATGACTTATCCTTTACGGCCCAGGCAGTAGATCCGCAAGAAGAAAATGTTAAGTAGCTTAATAAGCGCATTTAATGGCAAATTAATAACGCGATAAGAGGACTTACTTTTATACCACTAGACCTAAATTCCCTTAGTATAATGGCATTTACGGACGCCTCCTTTGCTAATAACAAAGACCTATTATTATAAATCGGCTTTGTAATTGTACTTACGGACCGCAATTAAGACGTAAATATACTGCACTAATCTTTAATTAAGTGCAAATAAGTAACCCGTAGTGTACTAGCTTCTAAACTATATGCACTAGCTTATAGCTTTAATATAGCAGCCGTAATTAAATTAACGGTCTAGAAGATTCTATAACTGGAGCAGTTACCCCTGGTTTTATGCACCAATTTAAAGTCCCTTTATAACTGCCTAGTTAAACTAGGTATGATATAAGAGAAGAGGCTTATAGTCGACCTAATATGCTTACATTAGGCCTATAAACGACGTAAGATTATAGAGGTTAAATAGATTAGCAGCGGAGACAACCCAGTAGATGCCATAACTAAGGTAAAGCCGTGTTAAGCTCTTAAAACCCTAATTAATATGAATAAGCTTAACCTAAAGGTTACAGAATAGGTAGAGCGAGACTAACGGAGTATTTATGGTTTAGTTACAGCCCGTCGGAAGGCCGTACGGTGCATTTACGGCCTGTCGAAAGGCTGTATAGTTCATTTTACGGACTATAAGTAGGACTTACGGCCAGCTTGGAGCACCATTTGGAAGGTAACTTAGAAGGCACCTTAGGAGGGATTTCCTATATATTTTTTTATGTGTTTTATAGTTCTATTAAGATAATTACGGAGGCTATATATAAGTGGTTTCATTTTCCAAGTACCGCTAGTATATAATTATAGCACCTGTCGTACTAACCACGTGCTTACGCGTTTGGTACGCCGAGTACGCGTTTACGCGTTTAGTGCATCAACCACCCGCTTACGCGTCTGGTGCACTTTTAAAGCACTAACTAATTAGGGGGGAGGCGCATTAGTATATAGACTACGTAGTCTGCTTTATACAATTAACAGTTACTACTATCCCAAAGAGCATACGATACTATACGTATTTCGTGCCCCGGGATATAACTCACTTATGCTATTAAATTAGTACGAATATAAACCTTATACTGCAAAATATAGCTTAATAAAAGCCTGTAAAGAAACCTATAGACCTCTTACTAGTAGATATCTACTATATTAGCGTCGTAAATTTTTACTAAAACTTAGTTTAACCTAATACTATATAACGGCGCTATCGCACATTACCTGCCAAATTCTGCTACATTCTACTAACCTATAATTAGCTCGCCCAAAGCTAGCGCCTTAGTGGCTTACCCTATATATTTATTTATATTAGTCCTAGCAACCCCTTTTCCTTTTCCTTCTCCTTAGCTTAATATTTTTGTAATACAGTATTCTATAAGGTTTAGTTTAGAGGCATTTATATAAGCCGTAATATTATACTAAGCTTACCTTATACTACCTAGGAAGGCCTTAATAATATCCCACTTTATAAGCTAGATAGGACTAGACCTATACCCCTAGAATTAAAACCAAAGTATATTATAAGGGCGCGAAGAGGCTTTAAGGAAGATTTGAAGGAATAATATAATTTTATCTAAATCTAAGGGTATATAGCTCTTACAGAGTACAAGACGTTGCGTAAAGAAGAGAAAGGAATAACAAGAGAGTCATATGTTAAATAGTTAGGGGTCTTAGTGGTCGATGCGTGCGCACGTGCGCACGCGGTCTTCGACTGACTTCGGTAGAATTCAATTAATCTGGTAGAACTTGGCAGAAGTCGATCAAGCTGGCAGAATTCGGCAGAATTTGGTCAAAGCGTCGGAATTCATCTGTTAGGTGTTTTACCGAGACATTCCTACTGTAACTAGGCTAGTCCCGTTACATATATAATACTAACAAATTCTAGGAAGCCAATAATAGCACCTAAAGTAAGCTTATTTAAAAGAGCTACCTCTACTTAAGAGGAACCTAAGATCCAATTAGGATTAGAAATTAAAGATAATAATAACGTTATAGACGTACGCGAGTAGATTCTCGCCTTTGCGGCTAGCTAAAAAGCCGATTATTTTAAAGTAAAAAATATATAAGAGACCCTATAAGAGATCCTAAAAAGCCTTATAGCCCTATAAAATAGCCTAGCTTCCCCTTTTTAAAGCCCTAGCTAACCTATTTACTTTACTAAATATAATATACTAGGGAGTATAGATACACTAATAAAGTAATTAAAGTTTATTAAGCTTTTTAACCCCTAACCTCTATCTAACGAGATAAACTCTACCTTTAAGAATTAGAGGATCTAAGTATAAGGAAAACTCTATATTAACTATAACCATTTCCTATCTAAAGAAGCTAAGATGCTTTACCTCTTTAGTTAAACTATAGGAGATACCTAACGTTACCTTTAAGCTAAATTTAAAGACAACTCTCCTATCCGCTTTATATCTATTAGTAAAATACTATAGTATTTAGCCGCTATATATAAAAACCCAAATAAGGCATAGAATGCGCTTTATAACTATAATAGCTTAATAATAAAGTTAACTAATCCTTTACTAAGTTCTAGACTTAATTATTATACCTAGCAGGCAGAGGCTAGGTTCCCCTTAAGAACTACTATTTAGACCTATATAATAAGCTAACAGTTTAACTATAAAAGAAGATCGCGATAGCCTTAGACGACCTATTAGCCTACTAAAGACTTGCAGCCTAATATTTATTATTAAACTTAGAATTAAAGCAAATTAATACCCGTTCTAATTAATAAAAAAGGGCTTATAGTAGTTAAATTTTATTAATTATACCTATAGGGGCTAGAGTAGGAAGATAAGTTATAACAGCTCTTATACTAAAAGCAGTTATATTAACGTACTAGTAAGCCTTACCTAACTAGCTATATACTACACTATTAACTAGTACTAATTGCAATATACTAATTAACCCTATCTTAGCTATATGCTATAACTATAATAAGGAGAATTACTTTACTTTATTTTGCCTAGAGCTAAAGAATATAGGCAATATTAAGAAGATATAGGAAGGAGAAATATCTAATAAGTTAGGGAAAGACTTCCCCCTAAGGTACCCTATTAATCTTAAAGAGATTAATCTTAGTTAGTTAATAAATAGAAAGTATTAAAAAATAAATATAAAGTTAATATAACCGCCCTTAATAATACTAGAGTAAATAGCTTCGCCTTTATAAATACTGCCTATATAAATAATATTACCAAGTTTTTAAATATAAAAGCCACCTAACTAGAGAAGCCTATTTAGGTAAAAGGTTATAATGGCTAAGCTAGTTAGCCAGTTACCTATATCTTAAAGTTATATATCGCTTTTAATGGACGACGCTAATATAATATCCCTTTTTGCATTCTAGACCTAGGATCCTATAATATAATCCTTAACTAAAAATAGATGTTCTATTTTAATATTAGCTAAATATATAATAAAGACAATTTGTCTAGCCAGAGGATAGACTAGTAGTTGTAGTAACTTAGTATTCTACTAAGAAACTGTAAACTCCTAGTTTAGGGGCTTATAAACTACTAGGATATAGCTACTAGTATATATTAAGCTGCCTAGAAAGGATTTATGTATATAGAACTATAGTGCCATAGCTTAAGGCTGCATGCGTAGTATTGTACGTAGTATAATACAACGGATTTAAAAAAAGTTATAATTCTAGTTAATCGCTTTAGAAAACGCCCTTTCTTAATTCCCTGTTATAAGAATATTAATACTAAAGAGGCGGCCCGATTATATATCTATTATATCTACTAAATTTACGGACTCCTAGATACTATTATATTGGACTATAAGCCGCAGTTTATATTAGCCTTTTAAAATAAGTTAACCCAGATTTTAGGGATTAGGCTAAAGCTTTTTATAGTATACCACCCCTAAACAGATAGTTAGACGGAGATTGTAAATTAATACTTAGACTAGAGACTTCGGCCTTTTATTAACTACTTTAGGATAACTAGGGCGAACTACTACCACTAATAGACTACGCCTAGGCAACCCTACTCTATAACTCTATAGGATTTGCACCTATTTAACTAGAAATAGGGTATTTACCTTAAATAAGCTTTAATTGGAATAGGCTAAAATGACTATAGACTATATACGAGAAACTATCTTATAAGGAAGCCTAGTAGTACGCTAAGCGCTTAGAAGAAGCCTAGATAGTAGCCTATATAAATCTAAAAAAAAGGCACAGAAATTAATAAAATAGTAGGTAAATAAGTATAGGCGCGAGCCTAACTTTACTGTAGGTAATATAGTCTAGGTTATAATAAAGAACTAAAAGATGGAGCGGCCTAGCTATAAGCTAGATTATTAGATGGTAGTACTATATATAGTTCTTAAAAAAATAGGCAACTTATATAAAATAAAGCTTCTAGATTTAATTAAGGTTTACCCTATTTTCTCGCTAAATGAGCTATAAAAAGCTATAAATAACCTATTACCTAAATTTAAAAAAAACCTCCCCTACCGATTTAAGTTAATAGCAATAATAAATAGGAAATTAAAGAAATACTAGCCTGTAAACTAGTAAGGAAAACGCTAAAGTACTACGTTAATTAGAAAGGCTATAACCTAAATCTTACCTAGTACCTTATATAGAACTTTATTAGCAGTCCCTATAAGCTTTAAAAATTCTATAGCTGTTACCCTAATAAACTAGGACCTTTAAAGTACTTAGATAAGTAAATAGAGTGCTAGTATAGTAAAGATAATAAGCTACTGGAAGAATATAAGGATAAAAACGCCCTATAGTTGTAATATAGATATATAAAGCCTAAAGGCAGGCTTTACTAAGGGGGGGTGATATTATGGCACTGGCAGAAAACGGCAGAACTTAGCTAGCAGAACTTAGTAAAACTTTACGGTTATATAACTAGAGGACCGCATAAAAGAACCCTACTTTAACTGGCGCTGCTCTTCTTCTCCTTTTCTTTCTCTAGCTTTAGATTCTTGTTTATAGACAATCCAATAATATAGGCTTGCGCGTCCCTTTTGCCGTACTCGTGCCTTAATTAACTAAGTCGCTAATATACTCTAAAGTATAGTATAAAATTTAAGTTTCTTTACTTTAGTGGTGGTCTTAAAAATAATAAATAAAGCGCTAGCTGTGGCTTTTACTCTTTGCAAAAGAGGTACTTTTAATTTTAGCTATAAATAATAAACTAAAAAGAGTATTTTTAGAAGGGCATTATATAGTATTATAGGAGAGAATGCAGCTTAGATTATTGAACCGCAAGAAGACGGAGTATATAAAGAGCTAGTACTAAAGTGGAATTTAAAAGGAATATAGTAGTTATATAAAGAAAGGTATATAAGAGATATATTATATAACACTAAGGAAGGGGTATAAGATATATAAATAAAATAATTTTAGGTAAAAGGTAACCACTAAAGGCGTATAGATAACGTAGGTAAATAGATTATAAGTTTAAATCCCACTAATATCGTCCTTTATTAAGAATTAAGAAATATAGTTATTTGGTATATTTCCCGTCCTACTATATAAGAGATTCTTTAGTAATATTACTATACTATAAATAAACTCTCCTTTCTGTATAATATACCTATATAACTAACTACTCTTAAAATAAGTAGAAGAGGGTAAAAGCTTTACTAGTAATTAATATAAAGGCTTAGGTAGGGGGGTACTAGAGAAGAAAGTATAGATAGAAAGGCCCTTATATATAAATATAATTCTAATTTAAAGCTATAGATTTTTAAATATAATTATAAGTAACCTGTATTACTTATATAAGGTAGAAAGCTAATTAACGCTAGCCTTATAAGGCCTATATGTTATAGGATACCACCGTAATACCTTATACACGTCTACCTATTTCTACTAACCTAGTAACTAAAGACTGACTATAAGATAGCAATCTAATAGCAATCTGTGGTAATCTAACGGCAACCTACCGCATTTTACTATATTCTACTAAGTTCTACTAAGTTCTACTAAGTTCTGTTAGGATTACTACCTAAATCCTATTCTACTCTATATATATATTAATTAAGTAACTAAGTCTACAATATATATATCCTTTCTTCCTATTTTCCTACCTTCTTTCCTTATGTAATGTCTTAACCTCCTTATATAGTTTATATATATAGCTTAATAATATCTACCTTAATATATATTATCGCCGCTTATACTTACTCCGTAATACTACGTTACGTTAACGACCTATACTACTATTAATATGCAGAATAAACCCAAAGCTCCTATAACGGCCGCTAGTATTATATCCGTACTCTAAAAATAATTAGTAAAGATACAGAAGTCTTTTATAGACGCCCTTATATAAAACTAAGCTAAATAAGAAGTATAATATTAGCAATTAATTAAGGACCTCTAAGAAGAAATCCGTACCCTTAAAATGCCTACACCAGGTCCTTAAGACTAAACGCTATCTCTAGAGATAAATACGCGGAACGTAAGCCCCAAACCTATAGTAGTCCCCTACCCTAAGCCGACTACTATACTATAATAATCTAAATAACTACTAGATCCTCTAGTATTTACTAATAAATAATAAAAGCTCTAATTATTTCTAAGCTAGCTTAAAAATAAGCTAACTAGTAACGCTAACTTCTACCTAACTAAAGTAAACTAACTCTATTACGCCCTAAGTTAACTAAAAGGAGAGATAGCTAACCTTATTAAACCTCTTTAGCCAAACTTAGTATAAAGCCTAGTTGTACTTCTTAAAGCTATATATAGTAACCTAAACTACTAAGCTACTACTTAAAGAAAAATAAACTATATAGCTTAAGGAACGAAAAGTTTCCTAATATACTTCTCTAAATTTAATTATTATATAAAGGAAACTGGCTGAAATAACTTTATACTAGTTAACAGCCTTATTAAATCCCTAAGCCCTAAACTAAAAACCTCCCCAATAGGCGTAGACCTATTAGGAGCCGTTAATGCCTATATAAATATTAATAATAAATGTTATAATAATATACTACGCCTAATACCAAAATACGCTCCTTAATATAATATAATAGCCCCATAAACGTCCACTAAGTTATTTTAGTTTAAGCACCCTAACGCTATAAATATTAATACTAGGACCCTAGGATACGCCCTACTAGGGTCCTCTAAATAAGAATAACGTATTAAGCTAGGCCTCTACTTTAAATATAGAAGTAACTCTTACCTCTCTAACTACTACTCCGTCCCTATACCTAAATATAATTTATAAACGGCTAATACTAGCAGCCGTTTACTATATTAATCTTCCGGTTACTACCCCTAATCTTTACCTAGTTCCAGCCCTATATTTAGTAAGCACCACTTATAAGGGCGAAGCTATAACTAATATTCTATAGGAACCCCTTCCCGCTTATTACTAAAAGGTATATTTTAGAGTTAAGTCGCTCTCTAGGACGGCTCTACCTTAGGATCTTATTAAATACTTTAGATATTACGAACTCTAATTTTTAGAATCGCAGTATAACTATTAATTACTACCTTTAGCAGAATAATTAATAGGCTAATACTTAAGTCCTAATTAATATAGGAGCTAGTAGTATAGGATTTATTAATAAGATCTTCGCGTAAGATAATAGTTTTATCCTAACCCCCCTTAACTAGCATATTAACGTATTTAGATTTAATAGTAAACGTATAATTTTAGGCTAAATTACTTACGTAGTATACCTAAGACTCTAATACCTAAACCACAAAGAACTAATTAAGCTTTTTATTACTACTTTAGGTTACCTAGTAATCCTTAAATAACCCTAGATAAAGCTATATAAGGTAACTACTAATTAAAATAACCTTAAGCTTCTATTTACTGCCCTATATTATAAGTAAGAATGCTTTATAATATACCGCTTTAACCCTAACCTAAAATCTAAGAAATTTACTAAGACCTACTAGCCTAAGATTTTTACTAATATCTATTCTACACCTAAGGAGTCTACCAGATTTTACTAGCATAGGAATTCTACTAAATTCCACTAATATAAGAATTTCACTAACATCCACCAAGGATCCGAAAATTCTACTAAATTCTATAAGTTATTACTAAGTACTATACCGCCCTAAACTAAGTAGAGACTTAAGCCTAGTATATAAAACTACTAGAAGAACTAGTATCCTATAATAAAAAGAATACTTAAAGAACCTAAACCTAAATCTAATACTAACTTTATACCTAATACTAAACCTAAACCTAAATAAGAAACTATAGATAATTCGAGCAAGCTTAGCACCCTAAATATCCACATAATTGGAGCTACTCTATTAGTATAACTTACTAAGAAACCTAAATATACAATCTTCGCTGTTACTATAGCTAATATTAAGAAGGCCTTAGCACTAAAGAAGTACACTAACCCTACTATAAAGGTATTAGTAGAGTACTATAACCGCCTAAAGGTATTTTTATAAAATGAAGCTAATAAGCTATTAGAACACTAACCGTACAATTATAAGATTATACTTAAAGAAGGGAAGTAGCCTAGATTTAGACCTCTATATAAAATGTTTTAAAACAAACTCTAAGTGTTATAGAAGTACCTAAATAAGAACCTAAGTAAAGGATTTATTAGAGCAAGCTCTTTACCTATAGCCGTATTAGTAATCTTTATTAAGAAACTAAGCGGTAGACTATACTTTTGCGTAGACTACTAAGCTCTTAACGCCGTTACCGTTAAGAACTAATATCCGATCCCGCTAATATAAGAGACACTAAACTAACTAAGTAAGGCTCGCTTCTATATAAAGCTTAATATTATCTTTATATTTAACCGCCTCTGTATTATAAAAGGAGATAAATAGCTTACTATATTTCGTACCCAATATAGATTATTTAAGTATTTAGTAATACCCTTTAGCTTTATAAACGCTCCGAGCTCGTTTTAATATTATATAAATAATACCCTACGTCCTTACCTAGATATCTTCTATACTGCTTATATTAATAATATCTTAATATATAGTAATAACCTAACCAAATACCGGAAATATATTAATCTTATTTTATAAGCCCTATAAGGAGCTAATATTAGGTGACGATATAGGGACGAACGTATATATATTAGTTACCGAGCCCGTTAAACTATTTGGTTTAATACTATACCTTTTTGGCCAGTTACGTTCGTTTAGCTTAGTGGGCGATCGTTACAGCTAATCTATAATTAAATATAGATAAATACAAATTCTATAAAATAGAAGTTCTATACTTTAGGCTTTTTATTTTTATAAACGGTATATAAATAGACCTAAAGAAAGTTAAAGTAATTATAAACTAGTAAGAACCTAAGAACGTTAAGGATATAAAAGCCTTTATAGGATTTACCAATTTCTACTAACGGTTTATTAATAACTTCTCCGCCCTAGTTTTACCCCTTATAGCTTTAACCTAAAAGGACAAAGCCTTTATCTTTAATAATGAATATAAGAAGGCCTTTACTTATCTAAAGGTTATATTTACTACCGCGTTTATACTTTAACACTTTAACCTAAACTAAATAAGTATTATAGAAGCTAACTTATCCGACTATATTACTAAAGGCATTCTGTCTTAATATAACGAAGATAGAGTATTATACCCTGTAGTATACTACTTAAAATAACTAAGCCTAGCTAAATATAACTATAAAATCTACAATAAGGAGTTACTGGCTATTATTAGATGTTTTAAATAATAGTAACCTAAACTAGAAGGCGCTGGATTTCTAATTAAGGTCCTTAGTAACTATAAGAATCTATAGTACTTTATAACCATAAAATAGCTAAGCTATTACTAGGCCTACTAATTAGAATATTTATTCCATTTCTAATTCTTAATTATATACCGCCTAGGCGTTTAAGGTTAGAAGCCTAATACTCTAACCTAATATTTATAAAACGCACTAGCACTAAAAGAAGCGCGCTTTTACTAAAACTAGACCCTACTTTATCCTAAACTATTTAACCCTCCTACTAAAGACCTTATAGTATATATCCTTAAAATAACTAATTAATTAAGGTTAATGATTGTTATAGTGCTGTAATAAAGTAGACTAAATAACTACGTTGTGGTATAAAGAGGAGAAGAAGGTAAAAGGGGGTATTGTATATAAATAGTAGGGCTAGCCGCTAAGGCGCTAGTGGTGGGTCAGCTAATAGTAGGAAACAATACGAGATAGTATAAGACAGTATAAAACAGTATGCGTTAGGTCAGTGCCGTGACAATAATAATTATACACCCTCTAAATAATACGCGTATACCCCCCAAT
>Ga0307515_10002439_pt1 | contig 40495 bp, 20 predicted proteins | sample 17_EM_MG_FD_194513 | JGI IMG/M metagenome (GOLD analysis project Ga0307515, IMG submission 194513) | Populus trichocarpa ectomycorrhiza microbial communities from riparian zone in the Pacific Northwest, United States - 17_EM | ecosystem: Host-associated > Plants > Roots > Unclassified | place... | reverse complement strand
CACCAGTTCGTCCTCAAGCACAGCTGAAAATATACAGGAAATAAAAAAAGCGATTTAATAAAAGATGATCCTTTATTAAATCGCTTATAAATGCCACTCGTTAAAGAGCTACTTTTTCAGTGCCCTCTTGGTCCAGGGCGGCATTTTTTTTTATTCAACTGCCCTCCCCGTCATTGCGAGTACATATCAGAATATCCCTAAAAAAATGGGGATGACATGATTACAAATGGTGCTTAATGTGTAGACACAAATTTTGCGGATCCCCCTAAAAAAAGCGGTGGAAATGTGCGATTCCCCTTTCAAAAGGGGCGGAGGGGTGTGTTTATTCACGTGCAATGAAACGTGGAAAAACACACCCCTGCCCGCGCCCCCAAGCACTTCTCGCAGATTGTTTTGTTTTACTTAAAAATATTAACCCCCAGTAGTGTACCACCCCGTACCAGGGTGTACCAGGACGAGTCACCCCGTACCAGGATGTGTCAGGGTGTATCACTTTTACCGGTACAGTACACTTTGGTGCTAAAAAAAACTGGTACCGCACTTTCCATCCCGCCTCCCCCCTTCTCGATAGGTGAATAAAAAAAATATCTGATAATCAATAACTTATATCGACGTCATTATAAGGAACGAAGCAATTTCCTACATGCTAAGTCCCACATTGTTCGGGATTGCTTCGTTCCTCGCAATGACGGTAGTTTAAAACATTTGTTTAACTATATCCGTTGAACGTCATAACGTTTTTTTCCAGGTTTTACCTGATGGATACTCTATGGAAAGGAATTACTTCAAACCTTGCTTAGGTGCTGCACTGGCAACCGCCGCAGGCTCCTTAGCCATATCAATCATGGCGGTAACTTCATCAACCAATCCATCGGCTGATCCATCGAAACCAACTACTTTAAAGCGGATATTGCCATTTTTGTCGATAATAAACTTAGTAGGGATGCCATCAACCCCAAATTGCGTTACCACCTTTGATTGGCGGCCATCGGCACCTTTTTCATCCATCAGCACATAAAAACTGTACTTTTTATCGGCAATAAACTTTTTTACGCCCTCGGCATAGTTATCACCGTTTTCCCAGGTATCGATAAATAAAAATTTAACATCGCCATCGTCCTTAAACTTATTTACAGCAGTTTGCATGCCCGGGAACGAGGCTTTACAAGGGCCGCACCAGGTTGCCCAGAAATCAACAATAACCACTTTGCCTTTCAGGCTGGCCAGCGATACGGTGTTGCCGTCAAAATCCTTCAAAGCAAAGGGCAGCGCGGGCTGGTTAATCATTTGCCTGGCTAGTTCTTCGCGTTTTTTATTTTTGGCAAAATCAACTAACGATGATAGATAGGTATCATAACCTGTGTCGTTTCCTTTTAAAGCAACGTACGCTTTCTTCAACTCATCTTTCAATAAACCTGTTCCTTTACCGCTTTTTATGGCACCTTCAATTACTTGTTGCGACTCGGCATACTTGCCAAGTGCATTCAGTATTAACACGTAATGCTCGTTAATTTCGGGATCATTGTAAGTATTGGCTGCGTACACCTCTTTTTGATATTTAAAAGCCTCGTCATACTTTTTCTCTTTATATAAAACGAAAGCATAAGTATCCGCATAACCATCATATGAGCGCTTTGCATTTTTTGCGGCCGCTTTGGGAGATGTGTATAACCCCGGCTCCGGATTTTTCATTTGGTCGGCCATGATATCCAATGATTGTTTGGATAGTTTTTCCGCTACATCCAACTTTTCTCCGGTTTTAGCCAATTCGTAAGCTGCATTATTATAACTGCCGGCAAGGTTTATTCTATTTTGAACCTTGCTTGCATATGCGCCAAATTTTGCGCTATCTCCTTTTTGTATAAAACCGGTGGCCAACTCTGCGCGGGCATAATCAAGAATGCTATTTTTCCCATCCAGCATTGAAGGGAATTTTTGTTCAAATGCCTGGTATAGCGAATCTTTTTTAGCAAGGTCTTTTTGCCGGTAAACGGCCATCCCGGCTTCGTTACAAGCCGATTCGCCCCCGGGGAATTTAGTTTTAATAACTTTGCCCAATGAATCGGCAGATACTGATCGCTTTGTCCAGTTAAGTATATAAGCAGCCAGCAACATATCTTTTTCCTTGTCACTTTTTTCAAGCGATTTTATTTTGGCATTAAGCAATGTGGCAGTTTCAACGTCAGTCTTCTTAGCCAATGTGGAGTAATATTGTATACTGAACATCTTTTCGGTTTTAGGGTTAACCTCGTCTTCCTTTTTAAACAGTTCTATCGCCTTTTCGTTGTCAGGTTTTATTTTTCCAAACCTCGCCCCAATTCCGCCGGTTAATATAAACGCTTCGGCTTCATAGGCACTCACTACAGGTTTTTTATCTTTATAAACAGGATACAGGTATCCTTTATCAGCATTATTATCAATAATTTCGCCGCTGTATATTTTTACAAAAAAAGCTTTTGCAGGTGTGGGTATAGTAAATTCCCCGGTTAGTGATCTACCATTGGCTTTCAAGTCAACATCGGCAACGGGGTTATCTTTGCCATCAATAAAATACACTTCGGCTGTAATATCCGTCTTTCCTTCAATGGGAGTACCAGCAGGGTTATAGGTTAATTTTATTTTTTTGGCAGCGGCCGGAAACTTGTCCGATAATGTAAGGTGACTGCTTTGGGCGTAGGTATTTTGCAGGGCCAGCATAGCGGGCAAAACCAGCAAAAGTTTGCGATATTTCATAGGTAATTGTTTTACCTTAAAAATAATATTATTAACGGCTAAAAGAAAAATATTTAACATTTATTAACTATAAACAACATACTGTGTAAATATGAAATTTAAGCCCGCTTACATTACTACAAATAACTTAACCACCACTTTTCTTTATGGGCCTGTTTGTAAGCATCATAACGTTTACAAAGCGGATACAGCCCTATAACAATAACAACCCAAACCAGGTAAGCCACCGCCAGCGAAAACCCATAGCCTTTAAGCGATGTAGTAAACCAGATAGGCTGATCGAGTATCCAAATTTTCCAGTTTTGACCAGGTGTAACGGCTGATGCAACAAGGGCTATCAAATGAATAATATAAATATGGATGATGTAATAAAACATAGGCACCCTGCCGTATACCGATACCACTTTAACTACAGAATTTTGCAGCTTTTCGGTAAAGGCCAGGAACAGTAAGGCCCCGCCCACAGTTAATAAAACATACAGCAACGAGGGCGGATATTTATTGACTTTGATAAACGACAGGAAGGTAAAAAACGCGTCCTTCTGCACTGTCCATTTAACAGGATCGCCGTATACATTCAGGTACCTGATTACCACAAACAAAACCAGGGAAGCAGCGCCTATGATAAATAAAGTATTCCTGCGTTTTTCTACGCCATACTCCGGGGTAAACAGTTGCCCCAGGCAATAACCCAATGGCATAATAGCTACCAACGGTATAATTGGATAGCCCACCAAAAGTATTTCATGTCCCCAAAAAAACGGACGCTGATCATGGAGGAACGCCCAGCCAAAACCGGCTATATTATTGCCAGCCACATGAACGCCATCCAATAAATTATGGCCAAATATAACTACGAGGCTAAGAACAAGAATAGCGGTTTTAGGCAGATGGATTAATGCGGCAAGTACAATCATACTTATCCCCAAGGCCCATATGGTTATAAATAAAAGCATCGGGAAGGCAATGTTAAAGTTCCACCCGAAGTTGACTATCACCAACTCCAGGAATACCAGCCACAAACCACGTTTTACAAGGAAAACGGATAGCTCATTCTTAGTTTTTTTCCGACTCATTAAAAATGCCGAGGTACCGGCCAGCAGCATAAATATGGGCGCGCAAAAATGGGTTATCCACCGGGTAAAAAACAATATACTGCTGGTTTTATCCAAATCAAGCGGGTCAAATAAAAACGAACCTGAATACAGGTAATCGCGCACGTGGTCAAGCGCCATAATGATCATAATGGTGCCGCGAAGAAAATCAATGGATGTTATCCTGTTTTTAATTGTTGTTGTCATTTCAATCGTTAACTGTTCAGGCCGGTGTTTTGGGCTATCGGGCTTTAGGTACCCTGTGTTGAATATTAAGCTGCAATTTGCCAGTTTTTTTTTGTTTTCGGAACAAAAAGAGGTGAAGCCGGGATTTTAGACATTCAAATGATATTGCTATTGAACAAAGGCAAACAGACGAAATTTATTCGGGCAAAGATCGTAAGACGCAAAGCAATTGGATCTATGACGCTTTGTGTGGGTTGTTCTATTCAATTGGCTTTTACATAACACTCCCTAAGGGCCATCGGCCCGAAACATATCATAGCCACGGGTTTCAACCCGTGGATGATTGGCCAAAGGACCATAAGAGTGCCATCGGCACGGCCAATGTTTTGGCGTAAATCCAGGTATTTTCATTTTGTCCAAACGATATATACATTGTATAATATGGACCGGGCCTACGGCTCTCAATCATTTTCTTCGCTTTTTTCCACGGGTTAAAACCCGTGGCTACAAAATTGGCCGAGGCTACGCCTCTCATTCATGTTGAACAAGCCCGATGTGCCAACAAAACATATCTTTAGAAACTGATCAACAACCACACATCGATGTTAGCCATACAAAGCATCATAGAACCAGGCAATTTGGAGATTTTTCTTAGCGACCCGGCGATCTTCGCGAAAAAACTGTAAACGAGATCTTATGAACAGCTGTTCTACACGAATAGTTCAGCATCATTAAACATCAAATTTCAAAGGTGGCTTCCCTGGTGATTTTTAAAGTTAATATCCACCAATAACATTTTATCATTATTTTGCGGCTATGGATCAATCTGCCAAACTTAAACCACAGGCCGCGTTGGGCTTTATTTTTGTTACCATGCTGATAGATGTTATCGGCTTTGGTATCATTATACCCGTGATGCCTAAGCTGATAGAGAAATTAATCCATGGTACAGTTAGCCAGGCCTCGTTATATTCGGGGCTGATGCTGTTGGCTTATTCGGTGATGCAATTCCTGTTTTCGCCCATGATTGGCAACCTGAGCGATAAATATGGCCGCCGGCCGGTGTTATTGTCATCACTATTAGGCTTCGGCGTCGATTACCTTTTCCTTGCATTTGCACCATCAATAGGCTGGCTGTTTGTTGGCCGTACTATAGCCGGTATAACGGGCGCAAGTTTTACAACCGCATCTGCCTATATCGCAGATGTGAGCACTCCCGAAAAACGGGCCGCGAATTTTGGCTTAATCGGCGTGGCATTTGGCATTGGCTTTATTGTTGGGCCGGGCATTGGAGGCCTTTTAGGAAAATGGAATGTTCATTACCCGTTTTTCGCGGCGGCAGGTTTGGCGCTATTGAATGCGGTTTATGGCTTTTTCATACTGCCCGAATCATTATCTGCAGAACATCGCCGCCCCTTTGATTGGAAAAGGGCAAACCCATTGGGATCGTTATTGCAGCTCAAAAAATATCCGTCAGTAATCGGTTTAGCCGCCTCATTGTTCCTGGTATATTTTGCAGCACAATCGGTGCAAAGCGTATGGACCTTTTATACCATCCTTAAATTTAAATGGAGCGAAGATATTGTTGGTTATTCGTTAAGTTTTATAGGCCTGATGATAGCCTTGGTTCAGGGCGGATTGATCCGGGTAACTTTGCCTAAGCTGGGTTTGGAACGGAGTATATGGATGGGGCTTTTATTGTATAGCACCGGGTTGATATTGTTTGCTTTTGCTACCCATACCTGGATGATGTTTGCCTTTATGATACCTTATGCCCTTGGCGGTATTGCCGGCCCGGCATTGCAGGGCTTAATGAGCAACCAGGTACCTGCCAATGAACAGGGCGAACTGCAGGGCGGCCTCACCAGCCTCATGAGCCTGAGCTCCATATTTGGCCCCTGGATAATGACCACCTTGTTTTACTATTTTACCAATTTTAAAAACCACCTGTATTTACCCGGAGCCCCATTTATATTGGGTGCTATATTGATGTTGCTGGCCGCATTGCTGGCTATCAGGAGCTTTAAAAAGAAGTAAACAGTTGTTGGTTTTAAAAATTGATAAGATTATTTCGCGCAAAGACACAACGACGCAAAGTGATTTGCTTATATTCTTTGCGCCTTAGCGGACTTTGCACGAAAAACCTGTAAACGAGATCATGCAAACCAGGAATAGTTCGACATGACCAACTATAAAATTTAATTGCGATCCAATATAAAATAATATGATAGGTTATATATTGGCCAAAATTAATATCTTCAAAACTTTTAAGGCGTATAAACCTTTATCAAATTGATGACTAAAAAACCTAAAAAGAAGCATTCGGCAGCGCTGGGCTTTATATTTGTTACGCTGTTTATTGATGTGCTTGGTTTAGCGGTTACTATCCCCGTAATGCCCAAACTGCTCGAAAACCTGGGCAATGTTGATGTAAGTACTGCCGCCCAATACAGCGGTTATTTAACCTTTACCTATGCATCAATGCAATTCCTTTTCTCATCAGTTGTAGGTAACCTGAGCGATAGGTACGGCCGGCGGCCTGTGTTATTGAGCTCACTGGTAGGTTTCGGTATCGATTATTTTTTTATGGCCTTCGCGCCCACCATAGCGTGGCTTTTTGTGGGCCGAACGATAGCCGGTATTACCGGTGCAAGCACTTCAACTGCCACAGCCTATATTGCCGACATCAGCACCGGAAAAAACAGGGCGGCGAATTTTGGCCTCGTTGGCGCCGCATCGGGCGTGGGCTTTATTGTGGGCATAGGTATGGGCAGTTTCCTGGGCGAGCTTGATGTGCGGCTTCCATTTATGGCAGCGGCAGGCTTTGCGTTGCTTAATGCAGCCTATGGCTATTTCGTGCTCCCCGAATCGCTTGCGCCAGAGAACAGGCGAAAATTCGACTGGAAAAAATCGAACCCAATAAGCTCATTGCGCAGCCTTAGCCGTTATCCGGCATTAAGCGGGCTTATCGCGGCTTTTTCTTTAGTATATGTGGGTCAAAAAGCTGTTGAATATGTCACGTCATTTTATGTCGAGTTAAAATTCAACTGGCAATTGAAGAGCATAGGCTACCTTGGTTTTTTTATAGGTATAGTTTTGGTAGCTATACAAGGCGGCCTTATCCGCTTTACCATTCCAAAATACGGGCAGGAAAAAAATATAATCTGGGGGCTGCTATTTTATACCCTGGGCCTTACCTTAATTGCTTTTGCAAACCAGGGATGGATGATGTACGCTTTCATGGTACCGTATTGTTTGGGCGGTATTTCGGGCCCGGCGTTGCAAGGGATGATAACCAGTGCTGTATCTGCAAAAGAGCAGGGCGAATTGCAGGGATCATTGTCAGGCATCAGTAGCCTGGCGGTTATTATAGGGCCATTACTAATGAGTTCGGTCTTTCATATTTTTACGCATAAAAATACGCCATCCTACTTCCCGGGGGCGCCGTATATTTTAGGGGCAGTGTTGATGCTGATAAGTACATTTATGGCCATGCTTAGTTTCAAAAACAATCGCCCGGCCGATGCCAGGAGGGCAAAGCCGGTTAGTCAAGCCCACTAACACCACCCGATATTACAAATTTCATGATATCGGCAGCGCTTTTGTCAATAGGTTTTACTTTGCTGGCATCAATAATGATAACCTGCCCCGCAAATGAATAAGAATATGGAAAATATACGGCAACCTCGCCAGGCAAACCCAATACCGCGAGGTCCCTTTGAACAAGGAAGCCAATTTTTTTCAGCCCGAATTCATTTATCTCTACCAAAACAGGTTCGTTAAACTTCTTTTCTTCGCCTACAAAAGCTTCTGTAAGGTCTTTTATGGACGAATACAGGAACGCAAATATGGGCAACCGGTTAAACCAGCGCTTAAACCAGCGTTTTATGGGGTCGGTTATTACGTTGGTGACCAAAATACCGGCAATCATGATTACTACAATCACGTTCAATATCCCTAAACCCGGGATATATAGGTGTTTGCCTGTTTTATCAACCAATAAATCACTCAAATTTAATGCCTTATCAACCGTTGATACGCCCCAGTACATTAAAAAAATTGCAGCGCCGATAGGTACAACTACCAATAAGCCTTTGGCAAAATACCTGATTAAAACCCGCACAAAATTGTTCATATGCCCCTGAAATTTCTACTCGTAAAAATACACCCTTTTAAATTGGCAAAAAAATAAAATAAAAAGCGGGCTCAAACGCCCTAAGGACTATAGTTTACATTTTTCACAACTATTTTACACTTTACTTTACACTATAAGTGCAGTTTTCAATTTTATAATATAGTTATAAATTCAATATGTAGATTCAGTATTCTAAATCAATACATATGTCACATACTACTTGCAGAAAATGTAAATCACAAATGGTTAGGCGGGACCACAGAGCCCCCTTTGTAAAAAAATTTTTAGGCTTTTTACCACTGAAGAAGTACTGTTGTGATTACTGCTTAAACTCTTTTTACAAATTGTCGTAACACTATTAGCTGTTTGGTGCAGCTGCTGAATCGTCGGGGCTAATGTTCAGGTTAATATGGCTACACGGTGAGCGAAGTTCTTGCCTTGCAGATCGGCAAACGATTTTTTTCCATTATTGACAAAAAAAATCTTTAAAGAGTTTTAACTCCAAACATAAAATTTTCGCATACATTGGTAACATCTAAACCTTTGAACTGGTAACCAGAAAAACAGTAATTTAAAAATCTCTCCTCTCGAAGTTCTATGATGTGAAATTGTGTTACACGTTGGGCAATGAATATCTTTTTTATCGGGATTGTTGATATTTGACATAATAAAATCGGTTAGCGTTGGGTAGGTATGTAAGTTATCCATTAATAATTGCTAAACCGGTTCATTATAGCCCACTTCTGTTAAAATGCCTTTCAGATGTTTAATGTTTAATCCTCATGAGCCTTAAAATGTCAAGGTGATTGGCAGATCAAATAGTAAAATTCAAATTATATTTCAAGTTTCTAACCCGTAGAGTATTCCATATTAATTTAAAGGGTCTCACGAGGTGTATCCATCGTTGAAAATAAGGTTTTCGGGGACAGCCACGTAAGGCCAATAGTTATTACAACTTTTCGTGGCTGATTTTCAATAAATCAATACAAGCGATAATGTAACCCCAAAAACACTACTCATAAAAGTATACCCTTTTTACGCGTTGCGAAACATTAGTTAATATTTCATATGGAATGGTACCTATCTGGGCGGCCAGCTCCTCAATGCGCTGGTGCTGTTCATCAAATATAACTACCTCGTCGCCCTCGCTTACGTCAAGGCCGCTTACATCCAGCATACACATATCCATGGTGATGTTGCCTACCGTTGGCGCCAGTACACCTTTTACCAGCATTTTCCCCACACCATTGCCAAATGCGCGCAAATAACCATCGGCATAACCTATGCGCACGGTGGCTATTTTACCATCCTTGGCCAGCTTACCGCTACGGCTGTAGCTGATGGATTCTCCGCCTTTCATTTTTTTTACCTGTGCCACACTGGTTTTTAAGCTGGCTATAGGCTGCAAGGCGCTGTTTGATGCCGGCACTGCCGAATCGATACCATACAAACCAATGCCCAGTCGCACCATATCATATTGTGCCTGGGGCCACCGGATGATGCCCGCCGTATTGCACAGATGTTTAATAACCGTATAACCAAGCGAACGTTCAATCTCTTTAAAAGCTCTTTCAAAACGTTTTATCTGGCTTTTGGTAAATTCATCATGCTTAGCGGCCTCGCTTGCTGCCAGGTGCGAAAAAACGGATTGAACACGCACGTACCTGTTGGCCTCCAGCATATCGCATAGGGTATCTATTTCATGGTTCTCAAAACCCAACCGATGCATGCCTGTATCTATTTTAAGGTGCACAGGGTAGTTTAAAATACTCCGCCCCTGCGCATAGCCAACAAAATCATCCAGCAAACCAAAACTATAAATCACCGGCTCCAATTTATATTCCGTAAGTTTATCAAATGCAGATGCCTCCGGGTTTAATACCATCACAGGAAGGTTGATACCAGCCTGCCGCAGGGCAACGCCTTCATCAATATAGGCTACCGCCAAATAGTCAACTTTATTATATTGCAGCATATTGGCTACTTCAAAAGTACCGCTGCCATAGCTAAAAGCCTTTACCATGGCCATTACCTTTACGCCGGGTTTTAATTTAGACTTATAAAAATTCAGGTTATTTAATAAGGTGTTCAGGTTAATTTCCAGTACAGTTTCATGAGCTTTTTGCGCCAAGGCACGGCTTATCCGCTCAAACTCAAAACTACGTGAGCCTTTGATCAGGATAGTTTCATCTTTAAAATCAAGCTGCTTCAGGTGCTGCAGCATAGCGGCGGTGTCTTTAAAAAAATGATGCTCAGCTACGTTAAAGTAGTCTTTATGGCTTACCAGGGCCTCACCAACGCCGATGAATTTATCTACCTTTTTGCCGGCCACCAGATCGGCTACCTGTTGATAAAGCACATCCTGGGGCAGGCCCGACTGGTAGATATCTGACAGGACCAACGTTTTTTTATGATGCTGATTTTGCTGGCCTAAAAAGTTAAGCGCGATCTCTAAAGATTGCAGGTCGGAGTTGTAGGAATCGTCAATCACCGAGCAATTGTTTACGCCGTTTTTTAGCTCCAGGCGCATGCTTACCGGTGCCAGGCGCTCAATGCGTTTGTCGGCCTCAACCGCGCTATATCCAAGGGCCAGCATGGTTGCCCAGCAAACAATAGCATTTTCTATCGATGCCTCGTCGGTAAATGGCACCAGGCATTCAATTTCCTGCTTTTGGTAATAGGCACGCAGGTAATAATTTTTGGAGATCACCGTACCGCTAAAAACGTACAAATCGGCCTGGTTAAATTTGCGGCTCCAGGTAAATGTTTCCCTGGCCAATATATCGGCCCTGTAATCTATCAGCTGGTCGTAATTACATATTAGCTTCTTGCTGTTTTTAAACAATTTAAGCTTTTCTAATACCTTCTCCCTCCTGTTTTTAAACCCCTCATCATGTGCCGTACCAATATGGGTAAGCACGCCTATTTGGGGCTTTATAATGGCCTCCAGCTTATCCATTTCGTTGATAGTTGATATTCCGGCCTCGAAGATGCCCAGGTCATTACGGCCGTTTACTTGCCATACGGAAAGCGGCACACCTATTTGTGAGTTATAACTTTTAGGATTACGAACAATATTTTTATCGGCGTTAAGCAATTGATACAGCCACTCCTTTACAATAGTTTTGCCGTTGCTGCCTGTTATGCCTATTACCTGCAGGTTAAACCTGCCGCGGTGATACGCGGCAAAAGCCTGCAAAGCGGCCAAGGGATCGGCCACTATTAAAAAATTGGCTTCGGGTAAGTTAAATTCGGGGCCATGCTCTACCACAAAATTACGTACCCCGGCGGCGTAGGCGCCGGCAACAAACTCGTGCCCGTTACGCCTGCCGCTTAAAGCAAAAAACAAGCCTTCGGCGGCGTTGTTTAAACGGCGGCTATCGGTAAACAAGGCGTTGATGGTGTATTGTTTTACAATGTTGCCGCCCGCATTAATGATCTGTTTAACTTCGGTTATCTGGTACTGGTTGTTAAGCATGGTACGAATTTGGGCATATTAATTTAACTATAGCATATTTTTTGACGAATTTTGACTACCAATGGATGGTCCTAAAAAAATCAAGATAACCGACCCAAAAGTAGCCCTGGCCAAAGCCGAAAACTATTGCGCCTACCAGGAACGATCACAGCAAGAGGTGCGCGATAAGCTTTACGAATGGAGCTTGTGGCCCGATGCCATTGAACAAGTGATAAGCGAACTGATACAAGGCAACTTTTTAAATGAAGAGCGCTTTGCCAAAGCCTATGCCAAAGGCAAGTTTAGCCAGAAAGCCTGGGGCCGCGTAAAAATAAAACAAGGCCTTAAACTGAAACGCGTACCGGATGTACTAATAAAAAAAGCCCTGTTAACCATTGATGCAGACGACTATTTTACTGCCTTAACAAGGCTATTGGATAAAAAAGCAGGCACCATAAGCGAGAAAAATGAGCTAAAGCGCCGTTATAAGCTGCAACAGTACGCCATGGGGCGCGGGTACGAGGCAGACTTGATAGCGGAAGTTTTGAAAGTCAACCACTTATAAACTATTTTAAAAAAAGTGAAATTTTCCCTTGCAGAACATCCAATTCTGTCTATATTTGCACTCCCGCAAACGAGATAAGCACACGGCTTACTTAAAGCAGGAAGAATACCAATGCGAAAGTAGCTCAGTTGGTAGAGCACGACCTTGCCAAGGTCGGGGTCGCGAGTTCGAATCTCGTCTTTCGCTCAAAGCCCTTCCATCAAAAAGAAGGGTTTTATTTTTAAAGGTGACACACCTGCTCAGATGGTGGAACTGGTAGACACGCAGGACTTAAAATCCTGTTCCCGTAAACGGAGTGCGGGTTCGATTCCCGCTCTGAGTACTTGAAAATGAGGCGATTAGGTGAAAGACACTGATCGCCTTTTTTATTGGATGAAACATTGGTGAAACAAATGGATCAAGCAGAATTTGCTTTGCGATAGAATAACAAATACGAATGGCTTGCGGTAGCATTGATTATTGTTGCAAGTGCCGGAGTTACACTAACAGGAAAAAAAACGCGCACGCCGCGAATGATGGTTCTTTAGACAATATTTACCCGATATTGTTGCTTTCCTGTGTTATTCTAACTTGAATAATAAAAATTGAGAGTGTTCAAAAAATCCAGTATGTGAATTTTTTGAACACTTTCCGAAAGAAAAATCAAACCCTCCTGTTAAAAATCTATCATGGTTTCCGGTTTTATCGCCCAATCGAAATCCTGGCTATTTTTAAATCTTTTGAATCCGAACTGGTTCCATAATATACTTCGTATTCGCCTGGGGTAACCGTCATTTTTTGCTGACCATAATCGAAAAACTCAAAAGCAGAAGAACTCAAGTCAATGGAAACCTGCCGGGCTTTTCCTGCCGGGATTTCCACACGTTTAAATCCTCGCAGCGTTTTCAATGGGCCATCGGCATCATTTACTTTACGCACATAAGCCTGTATTACCTCGGTTCCATCCAACCTGCCGGTATTTGACACGGGAATTGTCAATACAATCGGTTCACCTGCCTTTATAGATTTTTTATTAAACCGGGCTTCTCCAATATTGAAAGTTGTATAACTCAACCCATAGCCGAAAGGAAAAAGGGCATCGTTCATGAACCGATACGTCCTTCCTTTCATGGAATAATCTTCGAAATCGGCCAACTGGTCGGAGTTTTTGTAGAATGTAACGGGCAACTTCCCTGATGGATTATAGTCCCCAAATATAACATCGGCCGCAGCCTGCCCGCCTGATTGCCCGCCATACCAGGCTTGTAGTATGGCATCGCAACTTTCGGTTTCGGGCATTAACGCGATAGCAGAACCAGAACAATTTACAAATACAATCTTTTTACCGGCTTTTTTCAGCGCCTGCAAATACTTGCGTTGTGATGCGGGAAGGTTAATATCCGTACGGTCGCCTCCCTTAAAGCCCGGGATTTGTATTGCCATTTCTTCGCCTTCTAATTTTGGCGAAATGCCGCCGACAAAAACCACCACATCTATTCCCTTCAGTTTACTTATCAAATCATCGTAGTTAACGGGTATTTCCCTGCCAACATTTAGTTTTAAACTGGCATCTACCCATTCAAAAATCGCCGAAAACCTGATTTCAATTTTGTATTCTTTTCCCGTTTCGACCTGAAAAGGTATCCTGGAAGGTACAGCCTGGTATGAATCCTTATTTAGTAATGTATCGCCGTTAACAACTACCTGGCATTTTCCGGCATACTCTAATTTAAAAACTAACATTTCGGATTTTGTAGCTTTATAAACAGTTTCGTATTTGCCGGAAAATCCTTTAAGGTTTACCCCTGCGCTAAATTGATGCTGGCCGGCCGTTGTTAACTGTATTGGGTTAACAGCCTGATCGTGTGCTACGGGCTCTCCCTTGAATTCCTTGTTGTTCCAGTAGGTGGCCTCTACCCCAGTTTTGCCATTAAACAAACTTTTTCCAAAGATGCTTTCCGTGATCATATCTTCGGTAAGGTCGCAACCTTTGTCGTAAAATATCCTGTCATCGGTGAGTTTGGATTTAATCCCTTGCAGAATGCTAACGGTATTTGCCGGATAACCATTGTAGTTGCCCAACATCATGGGCTTTTCATCTGCATTCGGGCCTATTACCGCGATCTTTTTTATTGATTTGGATAATGGAAGAATACCTTTTTGGTTCTGTAACAAGGTCATAGATTCCTGCGCCGCCTGCAGTGCCAGTTTCTGATGATCTTTTGAATTCACTACCGACATGGGAATCTTGGACCAGGAAACCAGTGAGTCGCTATCCATCTCGCCAAGGTCGAAACGGCCAACTAAAACCCGCGTCAAATGTTTATTTATTTCCTGGTCCGTTACCAAGCCTTTGTTTACAGCCTGGGGAAGTTTACCAAATGCATATCCAAATCCACATTCAACATCGGTTCCGGCCAAAACACCTTTGGCGGCAGCATGAACATCATCAGACGAAACATTATGATTGCTATAAAAATCGGCTATCGCCCCGCAGTCAGAAACAACTAAATATTTAAAACCCCAGTCGTCGCGAAGTATTTTCTGAAGCAAACGGGTGCTGCCACAGCAAGGTTCATCGTCCAAACGCTGATAAGCACACATTACTTCACGGACATCGGCCTGCTGCACCAACGATTTGAATGCTGGCAAGTAGGTTTCCCATAAATCGCGCGGTGACACCTGATTGAGGTTCAACGTATGCCGGCTCCACTCAGGACCTGAGTGAACAGCAAAGTGCTTGGCACAGGCAAGAAGCTTTTTATACCTGGAATCAGCAGGCCCCTGAAGACCGTTTACAACCGAAATGCCCATGCGCGAGGTTAAATAAGGGTCTTCGCCATACGTCTCCTGTCCACGGCCCCAGCGCGGATCACGAAATATGTTGATGTTGGGCGTCCAGGCCGAAAGGCTTAGAAACGCGCGGTTTTCTTCACCATTTTTTCTTGACTGGTTGTATTTGGCACGAAATTCATCAGAAACGGCGTCGAATACATTGAAAACAAGTTTATCGTTAAATGACGCCGCCATGCCAATAGGTTCAGGAAAAACGGTAACATCATTGCTTTGCGCAAGGCCATGCAAAGCTTCGCTCCACCAATTGAACTTTTTTATTCCTAAACGGGGAATAGACTTTGACTGATCACACATCAGGTCGGCTTTTTCTTGTAATGACAAGCGGGATATCAAATCCCTGGCTCGCTCTTCGGAAGTTAGTTTGGGGTTCTGATACGGCAACTGCGCTAATACATTTAACGAGAACAACAATATGGTACTAATTATTAAAGATTTTTTCATTGTATTATTGGGGGGATTTTAAATATACCACAATATGGAATGGTTGTAGTTTTTTATCATCGAATCTGCATTTTATTTCCAGCAGGCTTTTTAATGAAGCTGCCAGCGGCTTTAAATTCGTCTGCGTTTATGATATGTTATTTTTCATTTAAGTGTATTTGAGTCTTTCCCGCGGTTTCCCTACCTGGTCACCTCCGGGCACACTTATTGCATTTCATAAGTAGTTACTTTGTAAACCGCGGGAGTTTGGACTTCTACGCTCTTAGCTGATTCCAATACAGGTTGATTTGGCCCGGGCTGAGGAGGAACTACTTGCCCTTCTAATGTTTGAGAGATCATTGTTTTACGACCTGTTATAATTAAACAGTCATGATGCCAGGTCTCGTCGCCATTAAGCATACGGGATGTTACCCATTTCCCTCCCTCAAATCCCCCTTCAAACACCTGGCCGATGCGGATTTTCTTTGATGGATTTTTTGATTCAAATTTTAGCCGTGCTGTAATGCCTGCTACTAAATATTCATTCGGGGCAGTTTGAATAACCAGGCCATATCCTGTTTTGTCCCAATCATTATATTCTACAATTACTTTATCCTCACCAAATGCGAGTGTGTCGGCCTTAATGTTTTTAGTGCGCATGAAACCACGCATTTTACCTGTTCCCTGGTATTTTAGCAGGTAGGGCATTAACTCATTTATTACAGAGATTGCCTGCCGATAAGCTAAATTGGTATAAGCATCTTCGATCCCAAAAGGCGAAAAGCAAATAGCATCATGTTGTGCATATGCATAAAAAGCCCGGGACTGTTCGGTAGTGCTTTCGGGAATAAAAAGCGGGTTATCGGAACGATGATACATCGCTAATATTTCTTTATAGTTAGGTGCATAAATATCAGGTGCACATAAATCAATATCAGGCGCAATGGCTTTATAAATATCAAACACCCTGGATACAGGCCCGCCATTGGGATATACCCCGGGTAAATCAGTAGGTTGAACCAGCCAGGCATTTACATACATTGGAAGGTTTAGTTCTTTTTTGCCCAGGCGGCATATTTCATTTATATATTTGGCATACTGCCATGTCATGAAAAAGTTTTGTGCACTTTTCATGGTATCGGCAAATACTTCAGACCATGTGCCCTTAGCTTTGCTTCCATTTTTTTGCCAAACGTATTTCATTTCGGGGCTTAAATGCTTGGAGTTCTTTTGCAAATACCGGGTTAAGCTTTCAGGAACCTGGCCATTAAATAAGTCAAGTGCTTGTTTATTGTAATCTATATCCTGGAATGCCCCAACTTCGTTTTCGGCCTGAATCATTATAACAGTATGTTCTTTATCTGTTTCCTTTATTCGCTTCATTAATTGCACAAATGCCTTAGCATCTGCAGCTTGTGCTTCCATGCAAAAAGGAGAAATTACTTCGCCGGTGCTGCCGTTACTTTGCTTCAGTTTAAAAAAGCGCTTTGAATCTTTTTTTACCCAAAGTGGCGGATAAGTAGAAAGCCCATTTTTCCAGCTTCCAAACCATAGGATACAAAGTTTTAATTTATTTTCACGGGCCTGGGATATGATGCCGTCAATAATAGAATAATCAAATTTGCCCTCCTGTGGTTCCAGTTGCTCCCATGCGATAGATGCAAGAACTGTATTAAGTCCCATTTCTTTTAATTTGGGGAATATGGGTTTCAAATATGTTAAATTGGAGGATGTAGAGTTATGTAACTCTCCGGCAACCATAATAAATGGCTTACCATCAACATACAACCTGGTTATATTACCCTCATTTTTCAATTGAGGTAATTCCTGCGCTGTTAAATAATTAAATTGTAAAGCTGTTGAAAATAAAAGGGTAAGCAGGATGAATTTTTTCATAAAATAAATCTTTCTGAGAATTTCGACAAAAAGCATTTGTTGAATATTCAACTTGTAATGTAATTTACTCACTATCAATACTCAGCAAATCCAGGTGGCTATTTTTTCTTAGATGTTTTGATATTTAACATTGCCTCCGATAGATCAGGCGAAGTAACGGTCAATTTAATATCACCCACACCATGAGTGCTTCTGACAATAACCAACGCACTTCCGTGCCAGGCTTTGTGCGTATTTCCCACGTATGGGTCCGTATCTTTCATATCTGCGTTGGCTACTCCGGCAATTGATCCGGGCCCTTCAATTTTGAAAAGCAGGCGGTTCGCAGCATTTGGTTGAAGTGTACCATCCTTGTCGGTAATCTCTATGGTAACATAAGACAAGTCCTGTCCATTAGCTATTATCTCTTTCCGATCAGCAGTTAGTTTGATTTTGGCAGGATCTCCGGAGGTTTGCAAAACGGTCGACTCAATCTCCTTATCATTATCCACTCCAACTGCTTTAAGCCGGCCAGGCGAATAGGGTACCGCAAATTCAGCTTTATGTTCCTGTTCTTCAGTCGTCGGCTTTTCGCCAATGAGCTTGTCGTTGAGGTAAAGACGTACCTTAGGATACTTTGAATAAACTTCTACCTTAATGCCCTTTCCTAAATACCCGGGCCAGGTCCAGCTTTCCCAGGTGGGCCATACAGACCACCACGTTGTTTTAATCTCCAGGGGATCGGGCTCAGGTTCACGTACAGCCATGTAGAGTTTTTCGGTATTATTGTATAACAGGCTACGATAGTGCGAAATCGGCTTTCTCCACCCGATCAAATCAATGTCGCCACAATAAGCACCATGCCAGGGGAAAAAATCATGTTCCCAATGTTCGCCAGGTACGTCGCCCGAATAATACCAACGACCTATCCCCGATTCTCCAAGATAATCCATAGCAGTCCAAACAAAATCCCCAAGAACATAATTGTTATTTTTTACCAGCTTCCAATTGGTAAAGGCATCCTTCGGATACGACTCCGTTTGAACGATCATCCGTGAAGGCACGCGTTTATGATCGGCAAGAGCGTTCCACAAATGATAATTATATCCGGCGATATCATGGGCTGCCATAAGGGAATCAAGTGTTGCCCACTCCTTACCATTTTCCACTATTGCCGATGTAACCGGGCGAACATTATCTATTTTTTTTATGGCGGCAGCAAGCATTTTGGCTGTCTCTACTGATCCCGGGCTACCCCTTTCCACTATTTCGTTACCGATGCTCCACATCACAATTGAAGGGTGATTACGATCCCGCAAAACCATCGCATCTAAGTCGCGTTTCCACCACTGGGCGAAATATTGAGCATAGTCCTGTTTGTTTTTGCCTGTTTTCCAACAATCAAACGATTCATCAACAACCAACAGGCCTAACCTGTCGCAGGCACTTAAAAAAGCTTCGGAGGGTGGATTATGTGAAGTTCTTACCGCGTTAAATCCTGCCTCTTTGAGTAACTCTACCTTACGCTCCTCTGCACGGTCAAAAGCAGCAGCACCCAGGCAGCCATTATCATGGTGCACACATCCGCCATTGAGCTTTACTGTTTTGCCATTAAGCTGAAATCCATTTTCCGGCGTAAACTTTATGGAACGTATGCCAAAACTCGTTTCTGTTTTATCGACTACATTTTTTTTTAGTATGATACTTACTTGAGCGTCGTATAACCGGGGTGTCTCCGGTGTCCACTGCTGCGGAGTTGCCACAATGATAGTTTGAGCAACTTCTTTCTCACTATTTGCAGCCAGTTCAACCTTAATTTGGTTATTTCCTGCATTTTTAGAATTTGCATCCGTTAACCAGGTGCTCAAAATAATACTTTGAGGCAAACCGCTTTCATTTTTTACCAATGTTTTAATTTGAACGGTTGCTTTTTTGGGAGAGACATCGGGGGTTGTAATTGCAACTCCCCAGTCTGCTATATGCACAGCGTCGGTAACATTCAACCAAACATGGCGATAAATGCCGGAGCCACTGTACCACCTGCTGTTCACTTGCTGCGAATTGTCGACCCGCACCGCTATTACATTTTCTTTATTAAAATCTAAATAAGGCGAAAGGTCATAGCTAAAGGACGAATAGCCATAAGGGTATATTCCAAGCGATTTACCGTTAATAAACACTTCAGAATTCATATAAATCCCTTCAAAATAAATGGAGACTTTTTTGCCTTTCCATTCGCCCGGCGCTTTGAAGGCTTTCCTGTACCAGCCAATACCTGCCGGGAAATATCCACCCGCGCCTCCCATAGGATTTTTAGGACTTACTTTACCTTCAATACTCCAATCGTGCGGTAAATCAAGGCTCCGCCAACTCATGTCGTTAAAATCTCTCGATTTTGCCGATGCCGTATCACCCTGAAAAAACTTCCATTTATAATCAAATAGTTGTTTTCGTTCGGTTTTCTCGGAATTTTGAGCCTGGCACGCGATGCTAACAGTAAAAAACAGCAAGGCGGTAACTATTGCTTTAACATGATAAGCAGCGCTGTAAGTTTTATGCAGTTTCATGGTGATCTGTACTTTTTGAAGAAATAATATTTTAACCCTATTTGACTTTAATAACAACCTCATCTCCTTTAAGGGTTTCGGAAGTGGCTTTTAACCGGATCTCCCCGGCCTGTTTATTTGATTGGACAAGCACCAGGCAATATCCGTTAAACGCCATCCGCTGGCTGGCTTTATCCGGTTCATGGCTGCTGGGGTTACCGTTGCCTGTGCCAATAATTGTTCCCGGGCCTTCAATTGAAAACTTTACCAGGTTCGCCGCCGTAGGGACTACCCTGCCTTTGGCGTCTTTAACCGCCACCCGGATAACAGCCACATCGGTACCATCTGCTTTAAGTATTCCGCAATCGCTTTTCAAGGCTAACTGGGCAGGCACCGTTGTTGTTTCAACAATGTCTTGTGTTACCAACTTTCCGCCTTTATATCCCCTCGCTTCCAATTTACCTGGTTTATATATAAGGTTCCACATTAGTTTAGTATAGGGAGTGGCTTTTTGCCTGCCTATATTTTTGCCGTTGAGGAATAACTCCACTTCGTCGCAGTTGGTGTAACAATGCACCTTTATGCTATCTCCTTCTTTGCCAGGCCAGTTCCAGTGCGGAAAAATATGAACCACGGATTCGTTTGTCCAGGCCGCCTTGTACGCGTAGTACCCATCTTTGGGGAAGCCGCATATATCCATAAATCCGAAATGAGAGGTAACGCATGGCCATTGGTATGGAGTAGGCTCACCGCGATAGTCAAAACCGGTCCATACAAACAGGCCTCCCAGATAGGGATATTTAACAATGTCTGCCCAGTCTTCGCCAGGCAGTGGCCCCCAGTTGGGCTGCCATAATCCGAGGTTGGAGACAAAACCTTTTCCCCAATCGTTCTGATACTCGCCACGGGTTGAAATGAAACTTGTGGACTCTGTACAAAACTCAACCCGGTTGGGATATTTTTCATGGTCTTTCACATATGCCAGCCCCTTGTCTCCATAGTTATACCCCACAACATCCAGCACGTCGGCATACCCCCCTTCGTTCCGTCCATGGTTCATGGCAGCAGTCACCGGGCGGGTAGGGTCAATTTTATGAGTGATGTCAACCAGTGTTCTTAGTATCCTGGCCCCGGTTACTGTACCTTGAATCCATTCCTCATTTTCCATACTCCACATAAATATCGACGGGTGGTTGCGATCCCGGTACAACATGGATTTCAAATCCGTTATCCCTTCTTCAGAGCTTGACAACATCCGATTCTCATCCAATACAAGTAAACCCATCCTGTCGCACATATCAAGCAGTTCCGGCGTGGGCGGATGATGGGAACAACGATACGCATTGCTGCCCATTTCTTTGAGCAACTTTAATTTGTATTCGTTTATTTTATCGGGAAGAGCCACACCAATCCCGGCAAAATCCTGGTGATTGCAAGTACCTTTTACCGGGTAAAGCTTTCCGTTTAAAAACACACCGTTCCGGTTTATTTCGATTGCCCTAACCCCAAAAGTGGTTTCGTAATTATCAATGACAATCCCGTTTTCGGAAACTTCAGTGAGTACTTTATAAAGATTTGGTGTTTCGGGCGACCAAAGCAAGGGCTTTTGAATAACCCCTTTTTGTGAAAGCTCAGTTGTGCTAAACGGCTCAATTACCTGCGATAAAGTTTTTGTATCAAGCACCGCTCCTTTACTATCCACAATTTTAGAGACGAGTGTGATGTTTTTAACTACGCCGTATTCGTTTTTGATATTGGTTTTTACGTTTACGGCGGCTTCACCGGGTGAAACTAAAGTTGTAGTAACATAGGTGCCAAAGCGGTCGACATGGAGTTTGTCGGTTTTATTGAGCCAAACATGCCGGTAAATTCCGCAGCCTTCGTACCACCAGCCTTCGTATTCGGTAGCGTCGACCTTTACAAGAATAACATTTTTGCCTTCGTTACCGTAGCGCAAAACATCTGTTAAATCATAGTTAGAAGGTGTATAGCCGCTTTCGTGGTTACCCATGAGCTGACCATTGACCCAAACGGTACTGTTTCTAAAAATCCCGTCAAATTCTATAGATATTTTTTTTCCTTTATCAGTTTCCGGTATTTCAAATTCCTTTCTATAAAAGCCTGTCCCACCGGGTAAATATCCGCTGACAGCCGGTGAGCTCCCGATTGATTTATCATTAACAAAAGTCCCCTCCACACACCAATCGTGCGGAAGATTTACTTCCTTCCAGTCTTCGGGTTTGAATGTAGCTGCTTTATCTACATCGGTATAAGCAATAATGGCTTCTTTGTTGGTTTCAACTTTGACATTGATATCTGTTAAACCTCCGTATCCGGCAGCTTTCACTGCCCGCTTGATAGCGATATCACCTTTGTGGAACAGCCAGTTAAAGTCAAATTTTTCCTTTGTTCTTATTGATGGCGTGGTTGATCTGTTTTGTGCTGTTGCATTATCAGAAAATAAAGCTGAAGACACGAAAAGTGCAACCACCAAAAGCAATGTTTTAAGCGCCTGATTTTTAGAGTTTTTATTTGTATCCATAATAATTTAAAACTTGATAACCGGCTTTCCTGAAATACCGGACGATAACATTTAGGGCTGGCTTGTAATCACATCAACTTCGGCATATCCCGTATTATCGTTGCCTTCTGTATTTTTCAAGGCCCTCAATTTAATATAGCGCGCTTTTACAGCCGCAAAGTTTTTAATTTGCATCAGCGGGTTATTTTTAATATTGGGGAACTCTCCTTCATCAACCAGTTTCCATTCTTTGTTGTCGGCAGATATATAAAATTGATAGGTTGTAATAATGCCGGGGCCCCATAAACCCGGATCGGGCAAATACCTGAAACCAGAAAGGGTTTCTTCTTTTCCCAGGTCGATCACCAAATCAACCGGCATTTTTTTCTCTTTATCCTGGTGCCATACGGTAGACGGATCTCCATCTAAAATTGCGTTAGCCTTTTCGTCGCTTATTCCTAAAATTTTCCAATCGGTGCGCGGCAGGTCAAATTTCTCCTCAACTTCAGGGCTGCTTTTGCCCGTAGTAGGGTCGCTGGCAATTGCCTTTACATCCAGTTTCCCCTCTGTTTGAAACGGTCCGGTATATTTTTTTGAACCAGTGGTGGGTACATTTCCATCCAATGTGTAGTAAACTACCGATTCCTTGTCTGCCGGGGTTATAATGATTTTACCGGATTGGTCCCTGATTATAGCAGGTGCAGTCAAAATCTGCGGCGCATCATAAACACCGACATTGGAAATAACAATACAACTTTTTGAATCGGTAATATTTAACCGAACCTTTGTGGTTTTTACACTCGGGAAAGTAAGGATACGTTTGTACCCAATAGTTGTTGCATTGGCTACTTCTTTCCAGTTACCATCAACAAGGGCTTCAACTTTGAACGCTTTTACCCTTTGCCCCAACTGGATGTACTCCTGCACCAGGAAACGATTGAATGTAGTTGGCTTGCCCAAATCGATAGTGAGCGAAGCAGTTTTTACACTATCATCTGTTGCCCAATAAGTATCTTTATTATTGTCAACAGCCTTATCCGCACCAAAAGCTTTATTGTTGCCACGAACATTGGAAGCAGTTGACTTCTTTATTTTAGCCAGATCTACCGCAAAGGCTTCCTTAACCGCTTTGCCAAATTCCGAGGCTGCTTTTTCATCTCGTTCATTGATCAAACCATTGGGCATGATAGGGAAGTTAAGCAGGAAAGTACCATTACGGCCAATGGAGTGATAGTAAGTGTCCATCAACTGGGGTAACGTTTTTACCTTAGTGTCTTCACCGGGATGATAAAACCACTCCGGCCTGATAGAAGTATTTACTTCGGCGGGAACCCATGCGTTACCGTTTTCTAAACCATGATGTAACATATCCCAGGTGACTTCGCCTGTAGCATTAAGGAGGCTCCAATTGGTTTCACCCACATAACCTGATTCCGTTCCAACCCAACGAAGATCGCCCCTGTCGCCGCCATCGTTCCAGATTACGCAATTTGGCTGCAGTTTATGGATAAGCGCATAGGTATTCTTCCAGTCATAGTAAGTCGTCCGGTCAATAGTACGGGTTTCATTAGCGCCACCGTAATAGCCCGAACCTCCGTTAGCGCCATCAAACCATACTTCGAAAATAGGCCCATAATTAGTCAGCAGCTCAGTAAGCTGGTTTCTGAAATAGCTAATGTATTCGGGCTTGCCATAATCAGGGCTGTTTCTGTCCCAGGGCGATAAATAAATGCCCAGTTTCAAACCATATTCTTTACAGGCATCGGCCATTTCCTTCACTACATCGCCTTTGCCATTTTTCCATGGCGAATTTTTAACGGAATACGCTGTATATTTTGATGGCCAAAGACAAAAACCGCAGTGATGCTTCGCGGTAATGATAATTCCTTTCATACCTGCTTCTTTACAAGTACGCGCCCATTGGCGGCAATCCAGGTCCTTTGGATTAAACAAATTCACATCTTCGTTACCAAATCCCCAGGATTGATCGGTATAGGTGTTTAATGAAAAATGCACAAATGCATAGGATTCCATTTGTTGTACACGCAGTTGATTACTGGTTGGCACCGGGCCAAATGGTTTAGGGGCGCTGATTTGAGCACTGCAAAACACTGCTGAGCATAAAGAAAAAACGATTCCCAGGAAAAAATTTCTATTCATAAATTCATATTTATTACTTGTTTACTTCAATCTTTTGCTTCAATTGGTGTTGGTTGCGAAAGATCACTATTTCGGTATTTTTCCCGGTAACCGCGCCCCGGGCTTCCAGCAGATCTTTAAGGTTGTTAACCTGCCTGCGATTAAAAGTCAATATCACATCATTGGCCTGAAGGAATCCCGATGCAGCCGATCCATGGGCAACTGAGAGCACCAACACACCTCTGATCTGATCCATGCCGGTTGCAGATTGCTCGCCGGCTGTGCCCAGGTTTTTGACCCTGGCACCCATAAAATCTATCGCATCACCTTTGCTTAAATGACCAGCGACTACTATTGCCGGGAAGATTGGCTTTTTGGCAATGGCCTTCAGCCGAGTGGAAACAACGCCGAAACTATCCATCGCAAAGTTTTTGAAACCTGCTGATAATGCGGCAGCGCCCTGTTTCATCCGAAAATCTCCTTTCTCCGGGTTTTCAAAGATTAGGGACCCGTGCACCGAATGATTATCCGTTCCGCGCAAGCGGGCTTCAGCCATTGAACCGGAATCAGGAAATGCGTTATAATCTACTTCCTTTCCCCAGGCGGAAATACCGATAGGCAAGTATCCTGTCCCAACAATATTATGGCGAAACACGTCGCCGCTGTTTTTAAACCATACATGAGGGTGAAAAGTATTATTGACCATGATATTGTTTTCAACAACACGGTTTACGCCTTCCCGTAGCTTGATCCCCCCGTTTAAACACAGGTTATTATAGATAAGGTAGTTGCTGGATCCGTCATCCAGATCAATATCCCATCCGTGGTCGCAGCGGAACCGGTTGTTTCGAAGGATGATCGGCTTTACAACATCAAGAAGGGCCAGCGCCGGGTTTTCGGCAACAATTGAATCAAGCTTCTTCTTATCGGCCTGCCAGTAACGGTCGCGGCCCCAGGAATTAAAAGAACCATGGTCTCCGGTTTCCTTTACGGTATTGAACACATCGTTAAATTCAATGATATGCCCTCCCCAGGTTCCTTCATTTACATTTATACCGGAACGGGGCACATCGTAAATGGTATTGTGGCTTACCGTGATATCCTGACACATAGATAGCTGTACCCCAGCTGATTGCTTTTCTACATAACCAAGGTTAAACATCAGGTTATCATAAACCTTACAGTTTTTTGGGTAGTTGTTTGTTTTGGGCCCGGGTGTACGGTCAATTTCTGCCGGCGGTATATACTGGTAATATTCAAAACTGGGCGAACGTACCGCGCCCGGGTCGCCGACAAAACAAATGCCGCTTGCGCCAATTTCGGAAATCTGGCATCCGGACACTTCACAGTCCCGGTTGTACTTATTGAAAAACACAGCGTTGCCACCCAGATTATGCAAAAGGCTGTTTTCGAGGCGGCAATGTATGGCACCTTCGAACAATACTGCCCCGCCCCGATAAATCGTCCAGTCACTGCGCAGCAACGGCTCCTTGTTTTGCATAAAAGTGCGTGCTGTTTCTGTCAACGTCAGTCCGGAGATCGTAATATTTTTGACCGGTTTTTCTTCCGTCCCCCTAAATTCAAATAAATGAGCAATCTGTGGCGTTTCAAATCTTGCAGCTTTTAAATCGAGGCCTTTGGGTGGAAAATAATATAAGATCTTCCTTTTCTGGTTATAATACCATTCGTTGACCGTATCAAGCTCTTCAAAAATATTCTCTGCATAACGATATTTTTCATGCATACCCGAACGCCGGTTATTTTGCCAGCCCCCTTCCATCATGGGTTTACCACTACTGTCTTTTCCTGTAATGATATAATGAAAATCGCCCCATTTGGCGCTGTGCAATGCATGTACATACCCGCTGGCGGGCGACTTCCACCTTGCAGCCCGTTCTTTGCTGATGGCATCTGCTGCTGTACCACTGAGAATCTGCGCCGAAGGATCATAGTTCGGGTAACGGGCCATGTGCTGTAATTTTCCGTTCACCAACAGTTCATCAAAAACAAAGTCATGACCAACCTTAGCCTGCCAGATACCATTTTTGTATGCTGTCCAATTCAAGCCGTCTAATTTAGCGCCGCCGCTTATGATAACTTTCTGGTGGTCAACAGTCGTCAACACCAGGGGTTCGTTATTCTTCCTTGAGTCGGCCGAGCTGAACACAACAGGATCGCTCAAATAATATGTGCCTCCGTAAAGCCTGATGAAAACGGCGCCGGAAACTTTCCTCGCCACTCTCAACGCACTACTTATAGAAGCTAATGGTTTGCTTTTAGTACCCGGATTACTATCATTTCCGCTGATAGAAACATATAAATTTGTTTGTGCGCTGCTGCCGGCCGGCCATAGGAAGCCAGCAAGCAATACTGATGTTATAATTAAGTTCTTAATCTTCTGCATTTAACGCTGTTTAAGAATTATCACTTTCAATTGCTTAAAGAATAAAAACAAAATCTATTTTACCTCTACAAACTCAGGCTCGTACGGGGCAATAGTAAAATTGCCGTTATAACTTTTATCAAAAAGAATACTCTGCGATTTCACATTCATTGGTATTTCTTTTGGTTCGCCCGTCACGTTCAGGTATAAAAAATGGTTCTTATCAATTTGCCTTGCCATAACGCCCGCAGGTACCTGTGGCCCCTTTTTAATACCCAGTTCATCTATCAGTTTATCAAGCAACGGGCCTAATACCTCGCCGCTTGCAGGCAAGCCGACATAAATTGCCCTGCCTTTGCCGTATTTGTTAGAAGTAATAATCGGGTAATCTTTATCTAAGCTGGTTATACTTCCAAGTATTTCGGCGCCTTTAGATTCCACAACGTCAAATCGGGTTGATTCAGCGCCAATAGTTTTCCCATTGTAATTCAGTTCAATTTTTTTGCCTCTCGTCGATGTGCGGGATATTTCGTTCATCTGCTCTGTTTCTTCATAACCGGCTACCCGTATTCCAAACACATCGCTTAAACGGCCCGGATGGGTGGATGCAAATACCCTCCCCGTTTCGTCAACCACGGCAGAATTGCTTGTCATCACAACAGTGCCGCCATCTTTTACAAAATCCCTGATTTTATTGGCAGTTATTTCGTCCATTACAGTTACACCGGGCACAAAAAGTAATTTATACTTTAATGAGCTCTTGCTGATCTCCAGAATACGGGAATCCATATTGCGGTAATGGAACAAATTCCAGCAGCTCTGTAACTGTTGGTCCTGCACCTCGGGGAACGAACTGCTGGCTATCTGACTTGGAAAGGAGAATGCTAAACCAACTTCCGGGCTGAGCTTGTATGGAAAGTATTTTTCGATCTTTTTAAACTCGGTGGCTATCTTTTTATATTCTTCATATTTACGGTTGGGAACTCCGTCCCAATCAAGCATCCCTTCCAGGTATTGCTCTTCGCCCGACCACATACTTTGCCAGGTCCATCCGCAAACCATCTGATTGCCGTACATCAGCGTGGCATAAGCCGATTTTCTGATCGAATTGGGAACCGCTGTCATTGTTGTAAACTCGCTGCACCAGAAAGGGTTCGTGCTTTCAAACTGATTACGGGAAATTACAAAGTTGGCGTTCATGACACCCCAATTGGTGGTTAATGAGTTTCCGGGGTAGTAGCCGCAACCCTCGCGGGCCATTTTTCCCGAATAGGCAATTTCTGAATAGTCAAAATATCTCATCCAGCTGAAGTACCAGGCATTGGTGTTGGTAAGTACGCCAGGAGCGTTTGTATTAACCTTGTCAAGTACCTTGAATAAGATCTGGTTAACTTCATCTGAAATAAAACGCCTGAAATCTAATATTTTCTCCGGGGCGCCATTTTTTTCGCCGGCTACGGGTAGTCCAACTTCATCAAATTCGTTAATCCTTCTTGACCAGCGTTGCGTAGCCCAGGCTTTGTTAAAATTATCGATGGTAGCATACTTCTTGGTTAACCAAACAACGAACCTTTTTCTTACCGTTTCCGAGTATGAAATGGGTCCATCACCAGGTTCGTTATCAACACCAAAAGCTAAAAGGGCCGGGTGTTTGGCATAATGTTTTGTAAGTGTATCCGCATAGCGTACGGCATATTTTTGATACATCGGATCACCTACATCATCCATGTAGCGATGGTTGGGATATTGTGCATTACCCCCCGGACTGGTAACATCAATTGAGGGGTACTTGTGGTGCAACCAGACAGGCGCCGGACGAATAGCGATATCAAGAATCACCTTAATCCCTGCTTTATTCATCATGTCCATCACAAAATCAAACCATTTAAAATCAAACTTACCTTCAGAAGGTTCATAACTATCCCAGGCCAGGTGCCCCATCCTAACCGCCCTGAATCCGGCGGCCTTCATCAACTCAATATCTTTTTTTATTTTTTCCTGGTCTTTATCATCATGTGGATGATAATTGGTACCAACGTATAATTCCTGGGCTTTAACCGACAAGGTAGCAAGCAACAGCGTTGAAATTATCAAAAACTGTTTGAATTGTATTTTCATTTATTTAACTGATATTTTTATTGTTTTGAAATATTACGTGATGAATTACCTAACTGCAGAATAAATTCCTTTGTTATTTGTTTAGCAGGGCTTAGCAAATCCAGACAGGAAGAAGCACAGCGGTCAATGTTTGGTTCCCCACTTAATTCATTATAAGGAATTGATAATTGGTGAGTCAAATTTAGCTTAAAGAATACCTTAATGTTTAATTTAAAGGGACTTTCTTTTATACAAAACCGACATTTGTTTATTAATTGAAAGTTGTTTCTGAGTATGACAGTATCCAGATTGACGTTTATTTAACGGATATTTTTACTTTTTTTAAAAGATTGCGTGATGAATTACCCAATTGAAGAATAAATTCGCCGGCTTCAACTTTCCATATTTTTTTTGTTTCATCATAAAAAGCCAGATCACCAACCTTTACATCCAGTTCAACTGTTTTAGCTTCGCCAGGTTGCAGAAAAACTTTTTCGAAAGCCTTCAATTCTTTTTCAGGACGCAAAACCGAACTAACAGGATCGCTTACATACAATTGCACAACCTCGGCACCGTAACGGCTGCCTGTATTTTTGATTGTGAATTTTGCGTGGATGATATCGCTCTTTTCATAGAAGCTCTTGTCTGTCGAAAAATTACTGAGTGCAAAACCGGTATAAGAAAGCCCGTATCCAAAAGGAAACTGGGGCTGAATTTTCTTAGTATCAAACCAGCGATAGCCCACCAAAACATCCTCCTCGTAATTCACTTTCAAATCTTTTCCGGGAAAATTGCCTAATGCATGGGCAGGCGACTGATCAAGCGCCACGGGAATTGTAAAAGGTAATTTGCCGGATGGATTCACCTTGCCGCTTAAAACATCTGCCACCGCGTTACCGGCTTCCATACCCCCATACCATGACCACAGAATTGCAGGTACCCGGTTAACAATACCCGCTAATTTTACAGGCGAACCGGCAACTATTACTACAACAGTGTTAGGATTTGCTTTTGCCACTTCCTGCATCAAAACTTCCTGCCCGTAAGGCAAATCCATATTTTGTTTGTCAAAAGATTCCGTATCAAAATCATGGTTTAAGCCTCCGAAGATGATAACCACATCTGATTCCCGGGCAACTTTTACAGCCTCCTGTATCAGTTTCCAATCAACACTGTTCGAATTTCCCTGGCCTTTGTTACTGCCTTCTTTGAAAGTAGATTGCTTTTCGTATCCCTGGGCAAAATTTATTTTTACGCTTGCGCCAAACTTTTGCTTGATTGCCTGTAAGGGGGTTATTTCATATAACGCCTTTATTTCGGAGCTAAGCCCCGCCCCGCAATGTTTCCGGGTAGCATTATCACCAATAATAGCAATCGATTGTATTTTGTTGAAATTGAGAGGAAGAATGTTGCCTTTATTTTGTAGTAATACCGCAGCTTCGGCAGCAGAATTGTAGGCCGCCTTTTGATGCTCCGGTGTATTCATTTTTCCTTTTTTCCGGTTGCCTTCGTCAAACACCCTGGTTTTGAACATTATACGCAGCACATTCGCTACTTTTTCATCAACTACCGATACCGGTACTTTTCCTTCTTCTACGGCTTTTATTAACGGATTGGCAAAATACCATTCGTTGTAATCTTTTATATCGGTGCCCATTTCCAGGTCGAGCCCACTTAACGCGGCCTTTACCGTGCTATGTGCCGCGGCCCAGTCGGTCATCAACACGCCTTTAAATCCAAATTCTTTCCGCAGGATTTGCCTGTTGAGATATTCGTTTTCCGAACACCAGTCGCCCCTGAATTTATTGTAAGCAGCCATAACGGTATAAGCGTCCCCTTCTGTTACAGCCGCTTTAAAACCAGGCAAATAAATTTCGCGAAAAGCCCTTTCACTTACTTGTACGTCAACAGAATCGCGATGCGTTTCCTGGTTGTTGGCTACCCAGTGTTTTACACTCACCGCAACATCTTTTGACTGCAGGGCTTTGATGTAAGCAACGGCCATCCTTGAAATAAGAAAAGGATCCTCGCTCATGTATTCGAAGTTTCGGCCGCAAAGTGGCGAACGGATAATGTTGATGCCAGGCCCAAGCAGTACATCTTTTTTTCGGAAACGGGCTTCTTCGCCTAATACCAACCCCTGCTTTAAGGCCAATTGGGGATTCCAGGTTGCAGCAAGGGCTGTTCCGGGAGGAAAGCAGGTTGCCGAATCAGTGGTCCAGCCCGAATACGCCCAGTCGTTCCTGTTAATTTCGGCGCGCACGCCATGTGGCCCGTCGCTCAGCGCCAATTCCGGGATACCTAACCTTTTTATTCCGGATACATAAAACTTGGAATTCGCATGCAACAGGCTGACTTTTTCCGGCAAAGTCATCTGGCTGATCAGGGAACGAATTTTTTCTTCCTGTTTGCTATTATTCAGACTTTGCTGTGCATTTGCCACACCTGCTGTCAGCAGTATAAAAAAAAGCGCACAGCATGTCGTTACAATTTTTTTTGGTTTCAACATATTCATCGGTTAGCGTTTAATCAGGTTTACCAGGATAACATCATTTTCCCGGATATCAAATTCGCGGGAGTATACTGTATTGGGTTTAATTACGATTTCCTGTTTTGTTACAGGAGAGCCATTTTCTTGTTTTAACTTTTCAACCTGCTGCCTGTTTAATTGTCCGGGTCTGCCCATATCCACATAGCGTGTATATGCGTCATTCACTCTATACCCTACTTTATAAACTTCCATCGTATATTTTCCGGCAGGTACATGCGATAGATTTATTTTCACTTTCCCTTTTGGTTTGGCGGGCAAATTCTTGATGTAATAAGATTGATTATTAACAGAATCGGGCAAAGTATAGGTATAATCCCACAATAATGCCTGGATATCCCCTTTATCATTTTTGCAAACCCATGAACGTGTATCGGTATTGGCTAACTCGGTGCCTCCAAGTTTATTCATGAATTTATAAGAATAAAAAGCCGGTTTGTTTATGCCTTGAATGTTGAGTAAACCAAAACCTCCATGGAAAGGTGTAAACCGTGGGCCTGGTTCTTCAAACACATCGGTAAAAACCCAGTATGACATGGAGTTGGCCGCATTCCCAACCTGCTTCAATTTTTCCAGGATATAGGCGGCTTCATGATAACTATCGTGAACAGGATCTGCCGGTGTATAGGATGAGCTCCATTCCGTATAATGCAATTCAAGACCGGGTTTCGCTGATTGAGAAATTTGTTTACGGGAATTCAACACGTCGCCACTAACTGCCAGCGAATCTTTACTTAATACCGTGCCCGAATTGCCATACTCATCCAGAAAGCCTTGGTTTACCCCATAAGAATGGGTACTTACAAAATCGATTGGAATGTTATTCTTGCTGCAATGACTTATCATTTCGGGAACCCAGGCCGCGCCTGCAGTGCCTGGGCCACCTACTTTATATTCGGGGTTTACGCTTTTAACCGCCTTTGCAGAATAATCGTACAATTTGAAATAGTCGTCTTGCGTCCCTGTCCAGAATCCGGGAGATAAGTTGGGCTCATTCCATACTTCAAAATACCAGGACTTTACTTCCTCGGCACCATACCGTTCTGTAAAATGCTGAACAAGGTTGGTAATGAGCGCCTGCCATTTGTTATAATCTTTTGGCGGAGTAACGTTACCACGCCACCAAAAAATTGTCTGGCTTCCGCTTGCCAGGGCATTGGGCATAAAGCCCAGCTCTACAAAAGGCTTCATCCCAATTTTATGCAGAAAATCAAACAGGGCATCTATATACATATAATTATACTGAGGTTTCCCTTTTGAGTCTTCGGTATATACGGCCATATCATCGGTGAGTAAGCCATGCATGCGGATATACCGAAAACCACATTGTTTTCTTACGTATTCCAGTTGTTGCTGCCAGTCGGCACGTAGCCCTTCATTTGCCCGGCCCGCACCTACGCAGGCGTTAAACATGGCATTAAGCTTACCCGATGTCTTGTTTAAATCTACATTAATCGCTCTTTGGCCACTTACGTTTGCCAAAAAAGCGAATTGCGAAACCACCAATACCCAAATTATTTTTTTCATCTGTTTTGTTAATTCTTATTAAAATTATTCTGTCCACACGAGTGCAGCCTCATCGCTATCTATACCGATATAGATTAGTTAACACCCCTGTTAAGGGCGACAATTGTGCGTTGATCTTTCACCGTATAACTTTGCCTGTCCAAAGCGCCACCCGTATCCCAGAAAAATGGCAGCATTCCGTTAGCTTTCGCTTGTTTTGTAATATAAGTCAGCCAATAATCCACAGCATCGTTGTGTGTTGCCAGATCTAAAGGAACGTGTTTGCTGTTGTCGCGCCTGTAGGCTCCATACTCTCCCAATAGCACAGGAATACCTTTGTCGGCGAATTTTGTCTTCATTTTGCCGAAGCAGGCGTTTACATCATTTTCTTCGCCCCACGTGGCATTATATTCGGGCTCTATTTTAGAATGGTGTCCTATCCCCCAATAATAGAACATTTTACCCCAGCTTGCGTCGCCGTCCATCAGGCAAAGTTGATATGGAGAGTAAAAATGCACCTCAACCATCATCCGCGCCGCAACCTGGTCCTGGGGAAGGCCAGTCATCAGTTCATTGGTTTTGTCGATATCTGTTGAAGGCCCCTGAACTACCAACACCCTATAACTGTTCCTGCCACCCGTGGATCGAACCGCATTAACGAAGGTTTGATGATAGCTGGCAAGTATTGCGGTCTTTTCCGCATTGTCTGCGTTAGGCTCGTTGGCGCTGGCAAACATCAGGTGTTCATCAAAATCGCGCATAGCTGTAGCAATTTGCTCCCAAAGCGCTTTTTGTTTGGCATTAACAGACTCCTTTTTAAGGGCAGTACAATTGTTTTCGAGCCAGCCCTCGTCCCAATGTATATTGAGTAAAACATACATATCATTTTTTACACAATACCCTATTACTTGCTTAACCCTGTTAAGCCAATTTGTATCTATGCGTGCTTTGTTTTTATCAGCTAAATGCGTCAAATTCCAGGCGCATGGCAGGCGGATAGCGTTAAACCCCTGCTGTTTCACAAATTTTATATAATCCTCGGTAATAACGGGACTGCCCCAACCTGTTTCACCGCCCGGGGCTTCAAAAGTATTGCCGATGTTCCACCCTAACCTAATTTTAGCTGCAAGCTGTGCGGCATTGCTGCTCATTCCGGTTGCATCAGGAGTTTTTGGCGAGGTGTTATAGGAAGGATAGATAGCAGGCCACGGGAAACTCGCATTCCTATTGTAAGCATTCGCCCCTTTGAATGAAGAAAAAGACGCGAGCGTTATTATAGATATTAATATTTTAAAAGAGTACTTAATTTTCATTTTCTCCTGATCTTTACCTAAAATATTCATCTGAACAGTATTCTGCTCAGATGAATATTTTTTATCACCCACAATAGGTGAACTTTAACGAAAGGTTTTATATTACTTGTTGGTATGCTTAAAACCCTGCGCCTTTTTTTAGCGAATCTAATGCCTGCCGGTCTCCTATATATGCGGGCTGGGGTATTGCAGGATTTGGCCGCTGAAATATACCGCTGGCCCATAAAAATGGAATCACACCATGTGCTTTGGCTTGCTTTGTAAGATAAGCATAGTAATGCCAGCCCGATCTTAGCGCCAATATCGAATCAGCCGGATATCCGGTTAATCGCTGAGCATGATACTGTGTGTCAAATTCGCCCATAACTACCGGGATACCCTTATCGACAAATTTTGTTTTGGCGTCTTTAAATGCGTTATCCATATAAGCTTCTTCTGTTGAGGCTACGCAGTTGCGGTCCAGGAAGAGCGGGTTTGTTGTATGAAAGTCTTTCCCCCAGAAATATAATTCTTTTCCCCAGCTTGCGTCCATAGGTGTGGTACTACCGTAGCCACCTAATATGCAAAATTGCGGCGGGCTATAAAAGTGAAACTCTACCATCATTTTATTAGGGGTAGGGTCGGCAGGCAGTGAAGGTGTTTTATACGCATTAGCCGGATCAAGGTAAGAAGTAAGCAAATCAAGCGACGTAGAAGGCGACTGAATAACTATCGCACGATAAGTATTTTTACCACCGGTACCGCGCACTGCATCAACAAATGATTGGTGATAACGCATTAAGGTAACGGTTGTTGGTACATCATTCGCACTGGGTTCATTGGCACTGGCAAATATCAAACGCTCGTCAAAATCCCGCATCGTTGTTGCTATTTGCTGCCAAATTGCCTTATGCCTGGCATTAACAGTATCCTGTAAAGCACCTGTAACTGTGCAGTCGATATAACCCTCGTGGTGGGTATTAAGTATCACATACATATTGTCGTTAATGCAATATTGAACAACTTCTTTTACGCGGGCGAGCCAGAGTGGGTCTATTTGTGAAGTTTGGTTATTTATTATATGGTTACTCCAGGTGCAAGGAATCCTTATGGCATTCATGCCGGTTGATTTTACCAGATCAATCAGCTGCTGGGTAACTTTAGGGTTTCCCCATCCGGTTTCCCATCCGGGCGCATCCAAAGTGTTATAAATGTTCCATCCCATTGTCATTTTTGCGGCCAATTGCGTGGCAGTGCTGCCCATGCCGGCTGCATCGGGTGCTTTTGGCGATATATTATATGAAGGGTAGATTTGGGCATTTTGCATTATGGTAATTCGCCTTCTTTGACCATTAACCGAAGTTAAATTTAACACCGTTGACCGGGTACTGCCAGATGAATTTGCTGCTGCCGTAAATTTAATGGATGCATCACCGCTATTGCCCGATGTTTTGTCTAAATGCAGCCATCCTAAACCGGTAGTATCAACACTCCAGGCGGCATTGGTGGTAAATTTTAAGTCTATAGTTCCACCACCATCCGGTATAGCATCTGTTAAATTGGAAAGCGTTAGCTGTGCGGACGGTGTTCCCGATTTTTTACAGGAAACTATCACTAAAATTGCAAAGAAAACTCCCAGAATTTTATACGCCGTCTCTATTTTCAATATCTTCATTTTCATTTTTTATTAAAAAATTATCTTTTAATTAGTTAAGGCCCCACAGCGATGTGCTACCGTGGGGCTTAAACTGTTTATTTAATTTTAACAACTCTAAAATTGTCAAAAGCGCCGTAAAAACCTGTGGCTGTAGCCGAAGCGTCATAGTTGTGTATGTACACAAAGCACGATGTATTTCCTGATGAGGTTACCAAATCGGCAAGTTTGGATATAGATTCCCCTTTGCCCTCGCCAAGCGTACCATCTGGTTTACGGAACGATGAAAGAGGAATAGTTACTGTTATCCAGCCTTTTGTTGTGTACGCTGCAGTTGTAGTCTCATTTTTTTGCCATGGTTCCCACCTGGCTATAGGGCTGCCGTCTATCCCACTTATAATATCAATTGTACCACCATTCCAGGGTTTTGAAACATTTACTTCAAATTTAAATGCCCAATTGCTAACCGGTTCATTAATATTGGCTGTTGGTACCCACTGTGCCCCATTCATACGTATTGCATAACTGGAGTACGTATTTCCTTCGCCCTTAGCCAAAACACCGGTTTTCAGCACCATGTATTGACTTGAATTGCCAGGAAAATCAGAACTACCACTTGTATAATAGGAGCCGCCCCACCATTGCCAGTTAAAATTTCCGCCCCATTCCCAATCTGATATTCTACCGGTTGCAACATCGTTTACATTATACAAGGTAGCAGTGGTGCCAAACTTTGTAGTTACAGATACCGGCCCGCTTTTGCTTAGCGCAGGCAAAACAAAACGAACAGAACTTCCATCACTTGTTTCTTTAAAGGAAGTAATTGGGGTACCTGCAAACGATAGTGACTGGATGTTTTTAAGATATGTACCATAAACAAATACCGAATCGCCCTGGCTGGCATTTTCGTTTGAAATGCCGGTAATGGTTGGCGTAGCAACTATTTTTATATTGATAGTACCAGCCTTGCCGACTATTAATAACTGATCAGTGGGCGTTGTTGCCGGCATAACAAAGTCAAGGGAAGTCCCGTCGGGGCTTGATTTAAACGACGTAATTGGAGTTCCTCCATACACAAAGCGTTGAATCAGTACTAAATTTACACCGTAAATGTGAACAGAATCTCCAGGGGCGGCAAATACGTTAGATATAGCCGTAAATCCGGGTGCTGCCGGACCTAATTTGAAAGAGAACGTTGTTGAACCTGCCGTTGTAACATACTTTACCGTATATAGTTTTGCAGTATCAATTGTTGAAAACTGTATGGCAGGGATTTTCACAACAGCACTGCCGGCGGCAAATAAAGCAATGTTAAAAGTGGCAGGAACTCCGTCAAAATAAATCTGAGTTGCATCCCGCAAATTCTGCCCGGTTATTACCACCCATTGGCCATTTGCCACAGCGCTATGCAAAACCGTATCATTAGGTGAGGCCACATAACTTTTAATAGCTGCGATAACCGGAGGGGCACTACTGCCGTCAGCATTCTTTTTACAAGCTGGTAATAAGGCCACTATCATGAATAAAAGCGGCAAAAAAAACAAGCTTAGGTATGATTTCTTTTTCATAACAATTTATTTAAAATGTTTCAATTAATAATATGGTACCGGTGGGGCCGCCAATTTCGGATCAGAGGATAATTCGGATGCCGGAATTTGCAATGTAAATGAACTGATGGATGCTGGTACCGTAGATGGAGCAGCAGTAGTATCCCTTGTGGCCTTACGCGTTGTAGCATCATAACTAAAGGTTTGGCGGCTGTGGGTGGCATCCTGATCGTTAAGCAACTTCACAGCTGCCATCGGACTGTAAAAAGAGTACCTAACAAGGTCTATCCAATATTGTCCTTCAAAAGCAAGTTCAACTCTTCTCTCTTTAAGTATTGTAGGACCGTCCAACTTAGTCAGAGGGGTAACGCCAGCCCTTGTCCGCACCTTATTAAAATAGGTTAAGGCATCCATATCTACAGTAATACCATTGTTACCCAAAATAGCTTCGGCATACACTAAATATACATCAGCCAACCTGAGTACTGCGTCATGCTCAACGGATGACGTATAAGTCATTGTTGGCGCGTTGTTATCTACTTCGTTACCAATAATGTGTTTTTTCAAACCAACGCCTGTTGATTTAAAACCACCACCAGCAGCATTCAATTCGGGATAAAAATCTCCGTTGAGCATAATAGTGGCTTTGCGCCTTATTGTATCGTCAGCTGAGTACATCTTATACAGATCCCAGGTTGGGGCTAAGCCAAACCAGGCACCGTTTTTTTGAGGATTTATAGAATTGCTTGGCGAAAAGGTTAAATACATGTTACCAGTTTCCCAACTCGTTTGATCTGGCGACCACTGAAATGCAAATAATGCTTCGGGGTTATCGTTGTATTGCGACCTGAAAAGATTATAATAACCGAGGTGGTTGGCGTCATCCTGCCCAAGAAGCGTTAATCCGCTGTTTTTACACACATTGCCTGCGTATTTTTTTGCACTGTCCAGCAATGCCTGGTTGCGTTGCCCTTCCTGTTTGCTGCCCACACCTGCCATTGTTAAATACGCTTTGGCCAGCATTCCTTGCGCCGACCAGGTGGTTAGCCTGCCTTTGTCATCTTTTAAAGGAAGGTTTCGTGCGGCATAAGTTAAATCGATGGTGACAAATTTGAATACATCAGTAACCGTATTACGATAAAGCATAGGGTTGTTTATCAATTTGGAGTTGTCCTCAATAATTGGCACAGCGCCCCAATAAACAGCGAGGTGGTAATAAGCTACCGCACGTATAAACTTTGCTTCGGCAATAGCAGCATTTCTGGTTGCCTGCGGGATAGATGCCGATGCTGTTTGCTGTATGGCATTAATAACATTATTGCATTGACCGATCACAATATACAAACCTGTCCAACCCGAATTTAAAATGCCATTATTCGCCGTAATTGTACGACTAAAAAGCTGCCCCATATCGTCGTTGTAGCCAACATGACCGGTTCCGCTCAATATATCGCCCAATTGCAACAAAGCATTATAATGCCATTGCCCCCAGGGCGCACCTCCATACAAACTGGCAGTAGCCAGCCTTAAATCGTTGGGGGTTTTGTAAAAATTGGTAGAGCTAATTTGCGAGTTGGATGGCCGCTTCAAGAAATCTTTTTTACATGCGGCAATTGCTGCTCCGAGTAGCAAAAAAAATACAATTTTATTAATTGGTTTCATAAAATATCTTTTTAAAATTGGTAATCATTCTATTTGTTAAAGGTTAGGCTTGCACCAATAGTAAATACGCGCGGCATAGGATAGTTACCGCCATCCACACCGCCCTGAAGGGGGTTCCATGTACCAATTTCAGGATCCATCCCTTTATATTTTGTGATTACAAATACGTTGGATACGTTAGCATATACGCGGACTGAATGCAAGAATATTTTCGTCAACATGCTTTCTGAAAAATTGTAATCTAACCTGATATTTTTACAACGGAGGAATGAAGCATCTTCGATCCACAAATCAGAAGGACGATTATTATAATTGGTGACGTTATCCTGTCTTAAACCTACAACCGATGTGTTCGGGTTGGAGATATACACGTTATTAATATCAGATGACGAACCCTGGGGATTTACCATAGCATATTTCGCGTAATCTAATACCTGGACAAAATAGGATGTGTTATTTTGTGAACTGGTTTGTGATACAGCCAATTGGTTATAAACTTTGTTGCCATAATTACCACTGAAGAAGATATTAAGGCCGAAATTTTTGTAGGTAAATGAGTTGTTGAACCCATATTGGAATTTAGGGAGAGGCGAGCCCAGGAAAGTTTGGTCCCTGGTATCAATAATACCATCACCATTCAGGTCCTTAAACATACGGTCGCCATACCAGATACCGCCATAAGCAGGAGTAATTGGATAAGGTTTTCCGCTTTGATCAGCAGGTCGGGCATGGTTTTGAAAATCACTTGGCTTTGCAAATATGCCATCATATAGGTAGCCGTAAAATTCGCCGATTGCCTGCCCGACTACGGTTTTTTGAACAGAGGTAGTTAAGCTGGCATCACTGCCACCAGAACCTAAACTGAGTACGGTGTTCACATTCCGTGAAAAGGTAAGATCAGTTTTCCACGTGAAGTTTTTGCTATTGGTATTAGTAGTGCTGATACGGAAATCAAACCCTCTGTTGCGAATAGAACCAACGTTTACATAAGGTGCAGCCATGGCCCCCGGCGACCAACCGGTGGTAGTACCGCTAAATTCAGGAAGCGGAACTTTTAATAAAAGCCCTTTTGTTTCGCGGTCGTAAGCATCAAACGAAAAGTTTATGCGGCCGTTAAAAAACGTTGCGTCAACTCCGGCATTATAATAATTTGTTTTTTCCCAGGTTACGTCTGGATTTGGCAAATTGCTTTGAAACTGCGAAACACCTGATAAACCGGTAGGAACTGTTGTAAGTTGGGTTGCATAAGTATTGCCCGGTATACCCTGGTTGTTGGTAAGCCCATAACCAAGTCTCAGTT
>Ga0307515_10002438_pt1 | contig 40506 bp, 40 predicted proteins | sample 17_EM_MG_FD_194513 | JGI IMG/M metagenome (GOLD analysis project Ga0307515, IMG submission 194513) | Populus trichocarpa ectomycorrhiza microbial communities from riparian zone in the Pacific Northwest, United States - 17_EM | ecosystem: Host-associated > Plants > Roots > Unclassified | place... | reverse complement strand
GGAACTCCGCCATTTAACCGGCTTGCCCGGAGGCGGAGGGGATATGGGGCTCTGTCATACTCTAGTTAGAGTGCATACAGTATGAATAAACAACAACAACTAGTAGGCAGGGTAACTAACTCGGAGAGGGCAAAATACATTTGTCTCCACTCAACTAAGGGTGTGGAGATTATTTTAGCGTCAAACCCTAATTGTTTTATTAACTTCATAGCATTATAATAGAGCTGTTATATAGATGGGGGGGCTTTTCCTATTCCCTATAGAAAACCCCCAAATTGACAACTTCTATTCAACACCTAGAGTATAGACCCATAGGGAGTCCACCAGTGTTCTATTAACCCGAAAAGTAATCGCACATTTCGCTACGGCGGGTTGGGTGTGGGCCTTTAAAGAGTACTGTACTGCATGATACTGGTAGAGACAAGGGAAGGACGCGCGGAGTCGGAGACGGATGAAGAAGCAATTCCATAGGAATTTCGAATTTTGACTGTGATCCGTTACATCGCCACCCAATTGAAGCATTGAACGGACCGCGGAGGATTGGGAGGAAAACGCTCCGTTCATTCTCATCCTACGCTCTCGCACTCTATTAAAGCAAGGCTGGTGTTGCACGCATACTGTCAGAAACTGTTAGTAGATAAGTATTATTAGATATGTTCCGTCCTATCTGCGACCGCACCCGTCTTCGAACTGGCAAGGAAAGTCCGCGATATTCCTGACCCACTTACAAACTAGATAAGGATCGCAAACGGAGAAATGTTTGCGAACTAACCCCAAATACAGCCAACTACGGGCTCCATCACACGCACTCATATTCATATCACCTCTCCCTAACCGTTAGTTTCCTTCAGAATCCTTCTTTGCAGCAAAACGGTCTTTTCTGCAGCGTCAAGTGCTGCTTCTGTCTCTTCTCACAATACTTCATGGTACTGAACTATCACTACTGAAACCCTGATTAGCATATCAATTATTGAAACAGATATATACGTACAACCCTATCGATATATTACACAATCTCATTACAGTATACATCAATCTATCAAGAAATCCTGCGAGGTTGCATATTGCTCCTCCATTTGTAATCTGGCATGAGATTTAAACTACATTACACCAAAACTTTGAACTGTAGGGGGCACAGGTTGACAAACCGGTCATTCAAATTCGCAAACGTTACGGGTCGCGTGTGGAGCGGAACATATATATTTATCCGTTACACGCTGCAGCTGGGTTTTGGGAAGTTGGCTACAATTCTCTTCTGGCAATTGACCTTGTCGACCAGTCGAAGTGACCAATAAAACATGCTCTAGTTTGCCACAAATTGTCGCATGAAGTTCGAGTTGGCTAACCAGCAACACTCTTATTTGCCACACGAGTATTATAACCAATTTCGCAAATCCGACCGTGTAAGGGATAATAAGTGGCAGGGATGTGGGAAGAGGACAAGTACATACATAAGAAACAGCCCTGCCTAACAAGCCAGCTTGGCTGAGCTCAGGGGCAGTTGCAGATTGATCCGCCTTGGCTTATAGAATTCCGACTGGAGTAGGATTGCGTTTGGAAGACGCGATTAGTTTTAGATCACTAGTCAGATCTTAATAACAGTTGTAGTAGGATTTAACTAGAAGGTTCATTGAAGAATAGAGTGATATAAAGAGTTTTTCTGGGTGGGTGATGAGTTGGAACCGCGAGGTTTATTATTTGTTACTGTACCAAAGACTATAGATACTTAATCAAGTGCTCATGCTCAATCAGTGGTATAAGTGCAGATTAGGAGCGCATGCACATCTCAGACCCGAATGGACTATATTAGATTAGGTAGATATGATTAGGCAGTTGTTTTCTTGGTCCAGCTTCTAAGACATCACACTTAGTTTTAGATACATTAATGGTGGAGAAAACATCACTAGCCTCGAACCGCTACTGTATGCCGGTAAGCAGTCCGAGACTAAAGCATCACCTTAACATGTGGGGAAGAGAACCGTTCGTGAAGTCGCCTTGGAAGTAATCTGTTTGTTCTGAGTTGGAAAGGCGATTGGCGAGGATATCGCAGGTTTAAATTTTTCACTGGCTACGATACACAGGCTTAGCTTCGAGATATTCCCGACTGTTTGCATCGGTACATATTCTGTAAATTAGAACTACAGCCCTGCGTTCCCCGGTTATGTGCTCTCAATATGCGGGCCGAGCCTCAGCATGCCATATTGGCTTTCTTTGTCGTATATTCGTACGAGTAGGTTGTGATCTTCGTCTGCTTAGATGTACCAATATATTCCGGTTCCATGCTTCATACGCCATCACTCGCAGGTATCGAGAGATCAAGGGAAAAACTGGATATCTCGCTTCGTTCGAGTATGGTCCCGTCCCGTCTCGTCCTAAATCTTAGAGCAAGTAGCTGGGCCAGCTCGTCTCGTGTGCAACACTAATGTCGTGGAGCTATTCTGCCAAAAGGATAGTTTGAACACATGGTTGTCTAGTTGTCTAAGAAACGAGACCGGGAATAGTCGAGGAAGCGGAAGTGGAATCAGTTTGTCTGCAGTACACACGAGTTGAAGTCCTCTCAGCGCAAGCTCTGTCGTTTCAAAAATTAGTGGTCGGTGTCTGCATCAAGGGTTAACCCCATAGGGCTGAGGGACGTCATGTACTGTACATAAATAGCTCGCCTCTTTTCGCGAACGAAGTGAACACATAGTATCCACGTATACATCCCACTGAGATCCTGAACGGCTTGTGCTCGATATAAGACGAATCTTCCGGAGACAGAGGACTGACAAGCTCTTAATTCATGGTTACCAGACGAAATATTCCAGGGCCATTTTTGGGACGTTGCGAGTGACAGTACATGACCCATCAGGCCGAATTCTATCAGCCGAAAGATAGCTAGATACTAACATTAGAAAATGATATCTACACGACCATCAAGTCTTCACCACGAAGATCGCCACCTCCGCCACCGCCACCGCCACCACCTCCGCCACCGCCATCGCTCCTAGGTCATGGCCACTATAGCGGCCGAATACTATATGATTACAAACAAACAAACCGCCATCGCTCCCATACGGCCAATTACTGCTGCAATACTTTATATTCATTGCTTCTCAACTACCACTTATGCCTACCACGATCCCGGTGGTGACGATGGGCTGTGAACTTACAAGACAGATATTTTCTAAAGACACCCAGTGACTGCTCGAAGAGAGTCGGAAATATGCTTTCGTGCCTTTTTTCCGTACAAGCGAAAACTGAACAGGCACTGGGAGGAGCTGAAACTCATTTCATGCCTTTTGAAAGTCTGAATGGCATTTATTGCGTGCCCTTTCGGCTTGTGCCTGTTGGACTCCCACCAAAGGTGCCATAAATCCGCTACTTTCTTCTGCAGTACTTTCAAAATGGAGCCTTTCTGGAGACGTGGTCCCCACCAAAGATACGTTAATTCGGAATTTCTATTGCCGCACCTGTAAACTGGTGCCTCATTAAATATTGTTCTTATCAGGTCTCACAAGCGGTACCTTACAACCGTGCCTTTCAAACTGGCGAACACATCGCCACGACACTATTTGTGGATGGAAAAGGGCGTTTCTTTCGTCTGCTCATTCCGTTCCCGTTATAACCTTCTTCTTTCTCTTCTGAACCGTATCAGTGTCAGTGTTGTTTGCTACGTGGCGTGCCGTGTGCCAGGCATGGTACATGCATATGATGTTGTTCCGGGAGGAGCGCGTCCGATTGCGGTGACGACGAGGGTTACAGTGGAATGCTACAAGGAGCTGACTCGAAGCAGCTGCGGTGCAAAGATGAATCGCGCATTATAGGTGAGGGCACTGGCTGCAGGAAGGAGAAGCAGACGCAACCTGCAAGGAACTGCACTAGATCGGGGAGACAAGGCACATGAAGAAAAGGCATGAGAAGGAAAGGCATAGCAGAAGGCACCAGAAATAAAATGATGGAAATAACACAGGGAAAGGCACGAGAAATGACACGGTGAAAGGGTGCAGCAAAAATGGCACTGGAAGGCACTGGAGAAAGGCATGGTGAGTGACACTTTCAATACCTTTTCGGTACTTTTTTAAAGGCACATTTCCAACTTCCTTAGAGTTGGGGGGGTTGTCAATGGCCCAAACGTTGTCAAAAACTGCCCGTTTGCGGCAACGCCCTACGCGAAGTTGTACTCATACAGCTGCCCAAAAATGGCATGGTTTTCTCCTCCGCTCAGGCGTTCTCGCACTACTTCACAATCAAGCACTCACCGGCCTAGGATCCTGAATGGACATCGTCTTCTAGCCTGATCGCACGACAAGATCGCCCAGGCTTAGCTAGGGCGGACGGACAAGCGGAAGCTCTAGGCGATGGAGCTCGCGATCGGTGGAGAGATAGCAAAGTTAGTGCCATAGCCAGGTTATTGTAAGACAAGAGAAGCGAGGGAATGGCGAAGTCATTGCCGTCCACGCTGCAGACAATGCTGTCTATAAATAGGGGTTCACAATAGGTGATCCTTCGAGACGTGCGTGTGATTAGCTAGACCTCAAATTATCACTCGTTTGTCCCGTGTTGCCTAAAATGTGCATTTACACTTGTAACTTACTGCTCTTATCACTCTCACACACACATGCGCTCAAATAGCTAGAGGTTCTTTGTATCATGAGTACACATCATACGCAGTATGCACCAGATGTCAATCGGATGCCCCGCCAATAACTTAGTTTACAGCACATTGTATATACATATTTATTCACTTAATACAGTGCTCTGAGTACACAAGAGCAGGTACCGGGAGCCGGAAGAAACTTCTGCATTGCAGGCGCAGTTATCAATGTATTTTTGGATGGTTCTTGCATGGGTGGCAAATGGGAACATCTGATATGCGCATTGCTATTTTCTCACTGTGCTCCCGCTGATAACGCGGGAGCCATCGGGCCTATCACGTATCGATATACTTGTGGCAGGGAATAGGTACCAACACTGGCGGCTGAGATACACACGTCAGAATTCCGGGCTCGAGTAGGTTTCAGCCTCATGCAAGCATGACAGGCGAGAGCCGAGCCCTAACCAGGAGGTTGAGCCGACTTGAAGGAAACTTGCGCGAGCTAGATAAACAACTACAGTATGGATCCTAAGAGGTGGGGGTGGTGTTCCCATGATCGAAGACAATATGTATATTGCCCCTAAATTTCAGCAAGTAAAATTTAGTCATAGTGTTCACCCCTCGAATTTCCAAGGTTCACAGATTTGAAGTCTCAGAACTATGACTCAGAATTCGATTACTGCCCGAAACCCTTCATTCAGCACCTCTCAGGCTGAGCTGGCTCAAGTATCAGAGCTTGAGCTTCGGGCCCGAACTAAATTGTCTCATGCCCATCACTAATTGCAAGTTTAATACCGCCAATAAGTCGTACATATCGTAGAAAAGTCTTAACTCTGCACAAAGTTTTTATCCCGCCCAAGCCAGCTCGTCGAACAAGCACTATTGAAAACTTTTTCAGTATTGCGACCGTAACGCAAACAGCAGTCCGATTCCGCTATGCCGGGCGGAAGGTAGCAAATCCCAATGACCATCCAAATTTCAGCTGACTCTAATCATCACAGACGTAGGCCGCCTCGCCCTCTCAATGTTTTCTGCAACTCTCATGTCATCCACACTTACAACAACCACTAAGCGAGTCCAACCGATTTCCATTTTGTGAGTCGTCCTGGAGGATCCATTTCCCGGGCATCTACGTCCCAATGTCGAAAGAAAGAGATTCATGGGTCACCAAAGTTCGGAATTACCTTCTAAATGATACCCAGCTAGTCGATTGTATGTCGAGAAAGAGATTTCCGTTCTTCCGGCCGTTCAGGGTAGGGAAGTTGCCTTGCTATATATCCAAGCAGCGAATTTCAATGACTAAAGTAGATCAACAGAAATTTGAAGAACCAACGTGTAGGTACTCGCCCTCCCTGTTCTTTTGTACTCTCACCGACAAAATTAGACATTATCCTCCTTGATGGCCAGGCTTCTTTTAGCCCTCCGAAAGAGTTCGGCGCTTTTGTGCAGTCCAAGCTGATTCGGGAGGTGCTCCACGAACACTTCTCAGCATCTCTTCCAATGCTAAACACAAATACGCTCGCAGGCCTGGACTCTGCAGCCTTTGCTAAGTTTATCCGCCATCGCATCTTCGAAGTTGGGGCGACATACTGATGAAATTTGCATTGCCAAAATGCCCCAGATACAAATTTGGTTAATAACGTATCTCCATAAGTGCCTCCTCCTAAGCCTTACGACGTGTGACTTCTCAACTGTGGAGCCGGAAGAAGTTATTGTTCTACATACTTCTCAACACTAAAGCGATTCCAGCAGCTAGAGTCTATGCTGGAAGCTTCACGAGAAATTCTCCAACATTTTGCGATCTCGGATCTCGGAGACGAATCCATCGAGGGGCTTGTGAAGGAATACAAAGGTTTCGCCAACAACCTGGTCAAAGTTCGAAAACACTCTCACATTGATGAGCAGATTTGTTGCACTACGAGAATCTAGATGCCTCAGGAATCTGACAATCCTAGCCGTGGAGTTTCTACCGCTCTCGCTAGCTGCTCAAATCCTAAGTATACGTATGCGAGAGGATATATTTCAACCTTAAGCCGTATCTTGACTTTATGACGCTTGCCGTTACTATCATGTACACCCTGCGGAGGATACACAGCAGCAGAGGTAGCAGCAGCTCTCCCTGGCAGAAAAATTTGGGGATATTTATTTGGTGGGGTCTCACAATGGTGTCCTTGCTCGGTGCATCTATCGGCCTCAGACTGGGGTTTAGCCAGGCTCTTGTAACGGTCATTGCCGCGGGTCTGCTCGCTTTTCAGATCATAGATTCGGGACTAGGGCTGTTAGTTGTTTGTTTTCTTAGGCTAATGATTATAGTGCCTTTGAGTATTTTCAAAAACGTTTAAATAATGATCGCGATACCTTTAGCTGATTAATCAGACGTATATAAGTACCTGAATTATGGTCCCACCATAGCGTTGTCTTACACTAGTTTTGGTTAGTTGAGTGATTGAGACTACATATCTACTTCCTATGACACTTTTGCATGTTAGATTTCATTTGGGAGATTTGACGATCAGAGTTTGGAGATGACGAGAGCGATCAAACGATCTAATTAGATGGGAGATCGTGGCTAGCCGGATGTCGGATCATAAAGTACATGTACATACAAGAAACTGGAAATTTGAGAAGATGGTGTTGTGAACGCATACATGTGGCAACTCTTTTGGGAACAGTGCGTCTGAAGCTGCCTCTGCTAGCTTAAATAACTGGCAGGATGGGTTGAGAACGATCGCACCCCGCCCACCCATTCTTGTCTGTAGCCCAGAAGATACCACATATCAAAAACTTCTCCAGGCCACATGGACAGTAGTCCCAAATTTGCAAACTCCTTCTATATCTTCTACTCAGCCTAGAATGGCAGAAGTTCAGCGGGGCGGCTTCACAGTTCTCTCGACTGGAAACAAGGCGCAGGATGGATCGGAATGTCAGCCTATCACAAAGTAAGCTCTGGTTGCCTTGCAATAGGCTAAACTCTAATGCTGTCCACAATCATATTTATACATGGTCCCTAGAAGGACGTGGGAAAGTGTACCAGTTACACATAGCGAGGATCGCAGTGATGCGATCAAGTAGAACAGAAGGTTATGGCCCTTCACTAAGTTGAAACCGGTTCAAAACCAGGACCAAGGGAGGTTGTGGTCCTTCTCCAGGCCGAAACCAAGACCGAATCAGGCTGTCTGTGAAGGGACTGCTTCAAGCGCAGCGTAAACAGAGCATACCACACCTCCGAATGTGTTTTGGCTCGAAGAATACTTGCACGAGATATCCCCAATGCGAGAATTTTGACTTACGGATATAACGCGGACGTTCTTGGAGCATTATTCGAGGCTACCAACAAGAACACCATATCACAGCATCGTAAAAAGCTAGGCGTTAGAATGGAAAGAGATATTGATAATGAGGTATCATAGCTAATACGGCTACTTAAACACCACGAATCAAATCAGCTGAATTAAGTCACAGTATCCGATCATATTTGTTGCACATAGTTTGGGCGGCATCATCGTTAAACATGTACGTACATTCTTCCCAATAGCACATGCTTCAATGAGCAGTTGTTGATACGGCGATTGAAATTCTCAGACTATGCACTGATCACAGATTTGCCGCAAGCGAACGAGACTCATTGTCTTTCTTGGAACACCACATCGTGGGAGTGACACCGCGGACTGGGGGCAAATTGCTGCGAATTTGGCCCGTGTATTCCTTCAAGACCCTAATAAGAGAGTTTTAGGGGCTTTGGAAGTCAACAGTGAGGTCCTCGACAACATTCATCAAGAATTTAGGACTATTGCTCATACGCATGGCGTGAAAATCCACTCTTTCATTGAAGCGCGGGAATCGCAGGTATAAGGGTCATGCATGGAAAGGTATGTTTTCGCACACTTTCCGTGCTAAATTTATGTCACTTGGTACTAACTTCTGAAGGTGGTGGATGACTTCTCTTCCAAACTTGATCTTCCAGCAGCTTTAGAAACTGTCGAATCCATTGACGCAAATCATATGCAGATGACCAAATTTTGCAGGAGGGATGAGTCAGGCCATCAAGGTATTTAGGTGTATTCAGGAACTTTATAAGGGATGATCTTACTAAAGAGGGGGTGGCTTCCGCAGCGACTGCGGCTACCATGTGTACGTAAACATTTGTGAATGCCCATTAAGAAAGCTAGAAGTACTCGTTGAACAGCCGCCCAGTTATCGCAAAATATACAACCTAAAATGGGTATTGTCAAAACCAACTCTGCCACACAGGACCCGAGCTCTCAAAGCAACATGCTCATAGGTGAGCAGGGCATCACCAGCGTGCTTATAAATCGCCAGGATATACACTATTCCTAGCTAGTTGTCATGTACTAATTACAAATTCATTAGAGCTCTCGCCAGAAGAAAAAAAGAGCATCCAAGGATTTTCGTCGGACCACCAGACCGCCAAAATGACCCCACTTGTCATCCAGGGACTTGTAAATAGATCTTAAGCCACCAGGAAGGTCGTTTACTTCTTCTGTAGTGATCTGGATGAGGTCCGGAAGACGGCCATCTCACTTCTCAAAGAAATAATCCATCAATGTCTCCAGTATGGACCGAGTTTAGTGGGGGAATACGTTATGTCGTTCTACAACGTACACGGCGACAGACTCTATACTTCCTTCGCGGCATTGTGGAGTATCTTCATCAACACTGCATACGACGCTCGGCTGGGTGGAGTCTATTGCATCCTCGACGCCCTCGACGAGTGTGAAGAGCAGTCGAGAGCTGAACTTATTCAACAAATAGGCAGTCACTTTTCCGGTACCCTGGTCGCGCGGAGCGGTCAACGAGAATGAGCAGGTCTAAAGTTAATCATCACAAGCCGTCCGTATGATGATATCCGAATCCGACTTTCTCAGTTTACCGTCATTCAGCTAAAAGCAGAACAAGAAGAAAAAAGTATCAACGACGATATCGCACTGTACATTACCCATGAAGTACATAACTTGGCGAAGCTTCGGGGCTACACGGAAGATCTCACGAAGCATGTCCATAACGAACTCTGGAATGGCGTACATGGGATGTTCCTATGGGTGTATCTTATGATCAGGATTCTCGAAACGACTGCAGTAGGTGACATAAGACAAAAGTTGAAATGCTTACGAGCGGGTATCGACAAGATCGACAAAATCTACATTCGAGTTCTAGAAAAGATCCCAGAGGATTCAAAGAAAGCTTTATCTAATATCCTTAAGTGGGTGGTATTCGCATCACGGACACTTACATTGGATGAATTGGGGGTCGCTTGTGCAATTGCACCAGGCTGCAAATCGTTCTCATCAATCCCAGCCGAACAACGGAATGGTATCAGAGGAGATGTTGAGTTGTGTGGGCCTATCTTAAAGATTCAGGATGACGGTTCCGTGCGCCTAGTTCATCAGACGACTAAAAGGTTCCTTCTTTGAGCTTGGTTATCTAATAGCCTAGTCTCAAGGTTCATTGTTACGGAGACTACGGCTCACCTCGAAATCGCAATAGTCTGCATTACGTGTCTGTCTTTTGAAGAACTAGACCAAGGTCTATTTCCGATGTCCATCCTATTGGATTATTATCCCACAGTATACAGTGATATCACAAAGAATACAGTGTTCTACTTCGACAGTATCCACTTCTAGAATACGCAGCAGTCAACTGGAGCCACCACATTCACCAGACAGGCCAGCAAAGAATCCAGCTTTGGGAAGCTGTTAAAAACAGCCTTAGCATCGAGTCCAAGCGAGAAATCTCGTTTCAGATACACCAATTCGCCAAACCCCTCAGTGAAAAAATACTATCACTCTACTCCTCTGGATATTCTCATTCGGACTGGTCTCGTATCCTTAGCAGAGGAATTTATTGGCTCGGAAGTCTTAGACTTAGGCGTCGAGGACGAAGAAAGTCGTACAGCATTGCATTTGGCGGCTGAGCGAGGCTATGTGACGGTAGTGCGGCTCCTGCTGAAGAAGGGTGCGGACGTCAAAAAAGAGCAGAGGGTTACGAAATCGGCACATCGGAGACGGAGGGCAAGAAGCGCAAATATCACGACGGCAAGCACTACACTACATTTAGCTACCAAAAACGGACATGAGACTGTGGCGAAGCTCCTGTTAATACATGGTGCTTCCCCCAATGCGAAGGAAGCGGACGAAGAATATCACAAGATAATTCTTATGGTGGGGTATTTGTGAAGAGGCAAATGACCGCACTGCGCTTGGCGGTCAACAACGGGTATAAGGCGATGGTACAATTGCTAGTTGAGAAAGGTGCAAAGGTCAATGCAGTTTTACAAAAAGAGGAAGAAGTCTGTACTCTATACCAGCCCCGAAGAAGCGTGGTAACGAAATACACGGCACTGCACTTGGCGGTCAAGAACAGGCAAGAGGCGATAGCAGAGCTGCTGCTTAAGAACTGCATAGACGTCGATGTGGCGATACAAGAGAAGAAGTTCGAATCAACAAGCGCAATAAGAAACGGACGAACCTGTATTTGGCGGTTAAGAATGGGCATGAGGCGATGGTAGAGTTGCTGATCAAGAAATCAATGCGGTGGCACAAGAGGGGAGGAAGTGCAAGACTCGCTTGGCAGAACCAACAATAAGGAAGCGGACGGCACTACACTTGGCAGAACCAACAATAAGGAAGCGGACGGCACTACACTTGGCAGTCAAAAAAGGACACAGGGCGATGGCAGAGTTGCTGCTTAAGAACGGCGCAGACATTGATGCGACGGACCAAGAGGACAATAAATTTATTCGCGTGGGATGGGAAGATGACTACATGGATCTCTACGGCGAGGACGACGAGGACGACGGGAACGATAAGGAACGTGACTCGCGCCCAGGAGAAACAAAGAGCAAAATAACAAGACGGACATTGCTACACTACGCCGGCATTAAGGGTGATGAAGCGATGGTCCGACTTCTTCTAGAGAATGGAGCCAAGGTATGGAATCGATAACCAGGGGAACACCGCACTGTATGAGGCAGCTAAACGGAGGCATGACCTGGTGGTGCAACTGCTGGTGGAAAACGGTGCCGATATCGATGCAGAGGATTTTGATGGGTTGATGGACCAAAGCACCCAGATCAGTTTGCGGAAGTGATCAGTTGGTTCATGAAAGCCTATTCTGGTGAGAGAGCAGGATTTGTGCTGGGGATTGGGAGGACAGCTGTAGCACGGTGTTTGTTGGTGCCTTAATAGAAGGGTCGGAATTGAGTTTGAGTACAGTTGGTTGTTGGTTTCTTTAGGCTTGACGCTGGTGTTGCATGAATATGAGATATGTGAGTAGTTGTTATAATCAGATAGTGGGTTGTGCGAGCGTGTAAAGTTCATGGATGTACCTCTTATGATAATGCACGAGTCGTGTATCTTTTCACCGCGAGAGTAATTCTTACGGTTTTATTCAGGATAATCCTGTAGGATACGGGTATCATACTTACTTAAGTAAGTACGTATCGCGTAGCATGACGATGAATCGAAAAATACGTAGATCTTGCCCTCCACGGTATAATTAATGCTTAACATGGGAAAGACAAATCTCAGTGGCACCACCCTATTGGTTACACAATTAGAAACTATCAAGGATACGAAATATAGCAATTAAGAAAGGAAGATACAGCCCATTGCTAAGATGAATCGAAAAACAGGGGTGCGGAGCAGGGGTTTTTGACCCCGATTTAAACCTCTGGAGGCAGTTGTATCTTCCTTTGATTTCGCTTCCATCAGTCTCTAGTGGTGCAGCTAATAGACTACCCTTGATGGTGCCTCTGAGATTTGTCTTTCCCATGTTAAGCAGTATTTAAACCGTGGAAGGCAAGATCTACGTATTTTTCGATTCATCTCAGCAATGGCTGTACAACTGCCTTCAGAGGTTAACTTGAGGTCAAAAACCCCTGCTCCCGACCCCTATTTTTTGATACCTCTGTTCAATGGCTGTACGGTAACCATCACTAAGACCACGGCAAAAATAAGAATTCATAAAACTTAGGTGAAGTTTGCTCTTTGTCCTCTTCGCTTACGTTTGCAATTCGTGGGAGTGCGTGAGTTGTGGTGGGATTTACGTACTTAACTTAGTAGGTAATGATCGATTACAATATTTGATAAGTACTTATGTAGGAGGTAGGTACTCATTGCCATGATTTTGTCACTCTAAAATAACCCTCAAACAGTTCAAAAAGAAGCACGGAAAAATCATGGGTCAAGTAAATCTGCTCTCGCCGGACTTTTTTGCTCGCTCTTTCGCCTCGAAGCGAAGCTTAAGTCGAAAAGTCTAGCATAAAAAAGGAAATTAAATCAATCATACAGCCTTTAAAGCTCAATTTATTTTTCGGCAGGCTATCCTGCAAAAAAGATTGGATTCAGTACCCTGCATAATATTAATCAAAGGGGTATGGTACATAATGCGGTCCCCGGAGAGTTATCCCTGATCATGAATTGTTAACGCAGCGCAAGGTATTCTGGCTAGATAACACGTTAACGTTAACACAGACTGTCATGCCATTAGGCCTTCGTTTCAAGGACCAATGCCAGAGTTGGGGAGTGGAAAATTAACAGGTACCACCATACACTGAGGGCTTCAAGTACTTCAAGGTGAGTACAGCGTGGTGAGGTTGCCGTGAGTAAGCTACATTGAAAATCAGTCGGTCTCATAATCACTTAAAAGGATAAAAAGAAAGAAAGAAAAGGTAGCCCAAATCTAATGAGGGTAGTGATATAGAGAACCGAGACGCCTTTTTCAGATACTATACAAAGTACGCTGGTAAACGACCAACAATTCAATCCAGCCCCATAACAGGATCGGCATGTAAAATATATTGGCCCTCTTTGGCCTTTGGCGGTATGGTGGTAATGGTGAAGCTAGAGAGTGAGAGGTGAAATGTACTATCTCGTATCGTCGTCCCTTCTTAACTAAAGAACTGTATACTTTCCATCCACACAGTAACTATATACTGCACAAGTGAAATTTTAAACGTTATTTCAGATGAAAGGGGATGCCATAACCATCACTGGCCCAACGCGTCGATCAACACCGATTAGAACCTTTCATAGCGCAGCTAGCGAGTTTTCTGGGATGACGGACAAGATCTCGGAGGACGGAGCGGTGGGACGATTCCGGAGCGGTGGAGGTGAAACGCGAAGGTTTAGAGACGTGAGTAATAGTGTGTTTCCAAGTCGGCTATTAATAAAAATCAATGGAGGTGTTCTTGGAGCAAGATTCGGAGGAAAGATAGAAAATAAGACTATTCTACGAGCAACAATTCTTGTCAGCCACTTCATGTTAACGAACCCGTCAGAATACAGGCGGCCAGAACGAGAATGAATCCTGCTCAAGAACGCACCATACGAGTACGGACGAATGGTGAAGCCAGCCCTCGAGCCTGCTAGCTGTTCCGCGCGGCGATGTTATCAACTCCTCGGCCATCCGTTTTCCCATCATGGCTGCCTGGCACACCGCATATAGGCGAGACCTTTGGTTCGTATGCCCCTCCCCTCCTCCAGTAGTATTCTCTTGATCCTTTGCCTCCCACCATGTAAATCTCGCCTTTTCGTAAATCGCAATACCGGGAGCGTTGGTCAAGGAATTGTTGGGAGGATAAGTATCCTTTAGAGCTATTGCGACAGCAACACGTTGACATCCGTGATCCAGGAAGTCTTCCTCTCCGAGCACCCTCCCAGACCCTGCGGGTCGACCGGTCATGCACGTGGAGAGGTGGAGACGTCTGTGTTTATGAGCAACTGGAGTTGGATGGCGCATCGATGTTACTTGAAGGGCTAGGTAGGTAAAGGTCAGTGCAGACTCTTCCTCTCAAGATGCCCATCAACCCCAAGCGTCTCTCCCCGTGCCCTGTGCACCCGCCAGTCCCCAGTCCAACCGCACCCCTCATAGATTCGTTGTCGCTTTCGGCGTGAGCGTGCTCCGAGCTCTTTGAGATGACGTTCCGCTCTCCTAATGGTCGTTGGGCCTCGTAGAGTTGCGAACCCTAGGTGTTACTGTGCTCGCTCGCGTTCCGGCGAGCTCTTCCCTCGATGTCCGTGACTGCCCACTCCCCCGTGTCGCCGCGTTCTACCTCACCAGGGATGCTTCCCCAAGCTCCTCTCCGCCATCGAATGCGAATCGGGGGTACAGGGTGGTCGTTCTCGGGTCGGCTCCCCGAACCCTCGAGTGTTAGCTTATACTGCAGCGATCGATCGGCGTGCTGTAGTTGACTCGCAAGCAGGCAGGCGAGGAAGGGAAGTGTTTCCTATCGTTTGTTTGCTTCGGTCGTTACCTGGTGGGAAGTTTGGGTTTGGTTTGTGGGTGAAAGTTAGGGGGATAAGAAGTATTTAGAGGAAACGAAAGAGCAAGAGGAAGAAGGGGGGCTGATCATGACGTGAGATGACGCGGCGAATTCGTGATGGCTGATAACAGAAATGTACATGTATCAGTACCAATAGGCAACGCATATACATATCAGGGTTCCCGTTCGAATCCTAGAAGATCACCGTACTCCACGCAACAGTGGACGGATTGCTACTCCAAGGAACACGCTGATGCCATTGCAGGCCAACAATACTCCAGCGCCCAAGATATCTATCTATCTTCGAATCCTGGAAATCACGGTACTCCACGCAAAAGTGAACGGATTGTTACTCGAAGGGACATGCTGCATGCTATTGCAGGCCAACCATACGCCCAGAGCCAGGATATCTATCTATCTATCTATCTTAGGGTTCCACTTCATCAGTTCGTTGAAGTATTTGGCGGATCCATCACGTCTATATGCCGCGATTAAACTCCACCAATCCGCCCTCTCCTCCGCGGCCCCAAAACTCCTTCTCCAACGACTCCGCCCTGACCGCCTGTCGCTGAGGGAATGCACCGAGCGCCAGTGGGAGCGCAAAGACGGAGGTGGTGAATATCAGGCCTATTATAGCATTAGCAATATCCCACCCTACCCGTGACAGCCCTACCAATGTTAACTGGCACCACCAATCCAGGTCTCTTCTTCAACCAGCTGCTCCTCTGCAACCGCATCAGCAGCAATGGTGGAATCACCATAATTGGCGTCGCATTCAGCACCCTCGACACAGCGGTCTCACCTACGGCCAACATCGCTGCCTTCCTCGATTTCCCCAGCGACTCCGCCGATCCACTCTCGTCCGCCGACTTCTTCTTCGTAAACACATCAATCCCCGCCGCGATCTCTCCACCACGCATTAACCCAACATTCACAACTCCAGCCGTAGCCACAGCCGCAAATGGTACCAAGCGCCCCAACATCATCTTGAGTCCCGGGGACACACCGCGACCCACCTTCTTGCAGTCCACCACATCTGCTACTTTCAATCCGGCCACTACCTTCCCGAGTCCCACAGCCACACCGCAACTCGCGGAAACTGCCAACACGAAACTCGTCGCCAATTGGGTATATGACAGTGGCGAGCTCTTATTCGCGTTCGCGGAGTTTATGCATACGTTGAGCGTTTGATTAGTGATCTGCCACACGATAACACCACGCGTGGTAAGGTTTGGTTGTAGCATCCCCGCAGTGACAAGGAGGTTGGAGAAGATGAATGCGCTCATGCGAAGCGGGAGGAAGACGGGGGTGCCGGTGTCAGGGTGGAGAGTTGCGTCGCAAACTTTCTTGGCGGTCCACAGAGACGGCGTCATCGAGGTGAGGGCACCATGTTTATAGGCTGAAAGAAGTGATTTGAATTGTTCGAGCTGGGCGGCGGAGGTGAAAAGGGTTCTAAGGGCGGTGTTAATTGGGAGGAGAAGAGAGCGGGAGAAGGGGTGGGGTGGGTGGAGGATACCGAGGGTCGCAGATATCGGCGCTGTGTTTGACGCGGCCCCAGTAGGTGGAGAGGTCATGGCGAGAGCTGGGGAGATCGCGCGGGCCGGGGATGGAGGAGGACATTGCCTCTCGGTGATGGCGGAGTCTAATGTAGTTGGATAGCAGCGGATGTGGTGGGTGTGGAAAGGGGAGAAACCGAGGTTGTGATAAGGTTTTTGTGGTCCGTGCGCGGAAAAACCCAATTTACCCGAAACCGCTACAAAAAAAAGAAACAAAAACAGAAAGCAAAGAAAGACGACGAAGCAGGTGTGGGTATTCTACACTTGGATGGATATCGCTCAGTTATTGAATAGGCGGTCAACAATTGATGCGAGAGTTCTGAATGCTTAGTCTATCACTCGTCCGACAAGTAACGCCGATATCGCGACGAGAATCTGACGAAGTACCGCACGAGAGTCAAAACCAACACGAGTCCATTATAAAAAGACGACAACTACCGGTAACTAACTAATACGGGATACTGTTAAGAGAGAGATCAACTGAAAATCAAAGGACTTCCTAGCTCTATAGATGATCTCCTCTGTAACACTAACTGTAGTCATCTCGGGGGGCGACGCCCTGTTACACATACTTCACATGCTGTACTTAGGTATGGTACAAAAATGGGGAACATTACTAGACAGTGGTGGGAAGTTATTCTATTGGTCAGGTCGGTATTGTATAGTATTTAGACGAGCATGTATTTCTAGAGGCACCCGCGAATTTAACTGCATTCCAATCTCTTGGTGCCATGCCCCAGTACCAACAACACCTCGTCTACTCGCTTATTAGGCTAATTACTTAGAATAATATATAGATTAAAGCCTTGATAGCATCGCGTAGGGATCGAGGATCTGCGGATGTTCACCACATAGATGCACCGCAGCGGTAAATGACAAGTCAACCTGTCGTACGGACGTTATGAGGAGTCAGAAGTAAAGCCTATATGCTTAAGTCTATTACATATAAAGATCGTGGGGCCTCGGCTAATCCGGAGATTTGGGTTCAAGACTTCTCAGGGTCCCGGGCCCCCGCGATCGCCTGGAGTTTCACAATATGTAGTTGTGCGGTTAAGAGCGAGAACTCTTGCCCATGGTATATAGTGCGGGGAGTGCACCCTCAATAAACTCATCCAGCACATGATTGCAACACTTCGCCAGGGGGACGCGTATATGTCCCAAAATGGAACGTACTCCAGTATGGATTGACGTTTCATGCTCCGAACGTGTGCGCCGTCTTCTGGAGTCGGCCCATTAACATCACTTCCCCGCACGTATATATACTTAAGTACCGTCGAAAAATACATCTTCCATCGGCAACGGCGACCCCATTCAATACAAACCCTAACCATCCGGTGAACGACGACCTGTTTGTTGAATGCATTCTTGCTGTCCTTCTTCCATTTTCAACCTGGTGGCTCTTTCGAGTTGTCCGGGGATTCAGCTGACAGTGCTGTATAGTACAAGACTATGTCACGAAATACTCAATCAAGCAATGCAGATACTGTAACAATGCTGAAACTTCACCCAGTCACTAGAGAAGCACAATCGATTGGCCAATATAAGATACGACCTGCTACTGAGCGAGCTTAAGTTCATCTCCCGAGAAACGTATAGTCGAGCAGGGGTGGCATCCGATTTTTCGTACCATGATACTTTCGAAATTTCCCTGTTCCGATGTTGGCCAAATGAACCGTCGGATCCACCACCACCAGCCATCCACTGCCGTTGATGCAGAGTATCCGAGATAGACAAGTTGTATCCTCCGACTCCCTAGCCTCATTTCCCACAAGCAACAATCTGATATACCTCTCATTCGAATTCCCTGTCGCCCAGACATCATCCATCCATCCATTTGCCCAATCCATCCATCCATCCATCCATCAAATTTGCCTATCCATGCACGTGCCCTTTCTCCACAAAACGTCGCCACCCAAGTCAAGCCAAACCCCTCGCTTCACCAGACTGTTCTCTCCGACTATCCATCGTCCATCGTCCATCGTCCATCGTACATAATGCATCCGTCCCTCCTTCGTCACTTCATCCGTATTGTCGCCTCGCCGCCTTGCGTCCCATCGTCCTGTGTCGTGCTTCGAATCCTGATACCCCCCACTCGAACGCCTAGTGTTGATGCTCAGTGGTGTGGGATGCCTGCCTTCTTATACCACCTGTCCATGGCTTGCTTCGGACGAGAGTACATGCAACACCGATGATCACGAAGACGTCCGCGCGGTAGATTCTAGGCGCCACGTAACCTCCCGTCATTCATCGATGGGGTGCCGGGTTTCCAAAAACCAGCCAACCAACCAATTCCGCGGATCCGTGTTTGCCATCACACATATATCACCACTCTCCGTGCCGTCCTCCACCACCAACAACCGGGTCGTGGATGTGCCGCCATACTCTTCTCCCCAACTTGCGGAACGCTACAGCCTTCTGCTAATACGACTGCTGCCACCACGTGCGCCGGTTCCATCCACGGGTGACTGGTTCGGACGAGACTCGCCCGCTGACTCCACTTACCTCAGGCAGACGCTGACGACTGGTGATCGCGACGCTATGACACTTCAAAGTCCTTGGAATATTTCAAGACTCAACGTTTGATCTCGAGATCACCAACCATCACCAAACAATACTGGCTCTCGCCTCTTTCTTTCCCGCTACTCCCCACCATCCGTTTTCACCGTAAAGACTTCACAGCAAGGCACCAACGACTCATCGTGGTAAAATCTTCGCTGGACCCCAAATTTCGGTTTTTTTTGTTTTTACAAGCGAAAGCGCCTTATTATCGGGTATTTACAGTATAGCCATGCACGAGCTCGACGGGAGCATCACACAGCATCACTCGCAAACTATTCAAGTTCTGCCACATCTAGCTCAGCCTCGGTACAATTCATGCCACTCACCACAGTTAGTTTGATTAGCAGAGTTTACCCTAAGTCACGGCCGAGACGAATGAAATCGACGCACGGATTCAGCGCCGCTTAGGAGTGTGGCTGCTAGCTCTTCGCAACAGCGGACTCATTACGGCGGTACGTACCGAGTCCTATAGCTCGGCTTATATCGGCACGTGGGGCGACGCGATGATAGCCGAGCCCCCATGCGGGCTCGGGCGAGTGTTACATGTGAGGAGCGGGCGCAGGTGAGACAATTCCTTTGTCTACCACTGGAAAGATGCTGACGAAAATATTGAATCATCGGGCCGTGCACAGCAGGGCAGACAGGAGCCACAGTGGCTCACTCGAAAACGGGCTTCATTGTGACGTCTACCGACTATCTCGGAAACTTTACAAGGCTGCGTCGTCGCACATCTGAGACACCCCTATTCATCCAATTGGGCACACGAGCAGCGCGATTGAAGTCCAACAAAGCGCAAGTACAAGAAGCACAAGTACAAGTACAGGATGTCGCGCCGTAATCGGGCAGAGCTATTCCATCGGGCGAGTCAATGCTTGGCTTACCCCTCATAGTCTCCTAGTCTCATACTCCCGCCCCCGCCCCCCACCTTTTCTGCCAGGAAGTTCATCTCGATCATGACGTTTGTTTCGCGGACGGAGCGATAGGCAGACCACTATTTTCAACTGGATATCGCGATCGGTGATGGCCAACGACACATTGCTTGGGCGAGCTGCAGTAGCGGATGACGTTCGCTGAAAAGTGTGTGGGACCCTTCTCAAGGGGCAAAAAAAAAAGCAACGAGCAGTAGATAATAGGCGGTAGATAGAGCGGTAACTGCCGCTAACATTGGCGTCGACGTAGACAGACGAACGATCACTGATTTGAAGCTTTTTACTTGAGGTGAGTACGTAGAAAATCACCGCGCATGAAGATCTTCATCCATTCGCTGGCGCGGTGAGGGATATATTGATATGCAGTCGCTCGGGATCTACACGACGTCGTAACAGATTTCAAACACTCACCTAACACTTGACATTCAGATATCTAAGCAACGGTTATTGATTTGTCATTACACATCACAAACGCATATGGCCCAGTAATCAAAATACCCAACATTAGAGTCAACTACTCGCGAAAGCAGAGATATTTCCAGGAATTAAATTGTCAAAAAAGAGCTAAGGACCGATATATCTATATTTTTAAACACCACCGAAGAATCGAAGAAAATCATAGTAATCCCAAACGCGTATTCCTACCAAGGCCAGAAAATACAAACTCCTAGCTCCCGCTTAATCAGAAATCCCAAATCCAAATTAAGGTTCCAAAGTTCCAAAATCCTAAACCATCCATGCCATTCATCCATCCATACCATCAACCGGTAGATATACCAAAATAAAAGTCAAACCAAAGTTATCCATCCGTCTTCCATGCTTCCATCCCATTCCCATTCCCATCGTATCGCACCCTGTCCAATGACCCAGTCCGTACTTCTACAAAGATACAAACTCCCCGACCATTCAGCCAACCAAGCCAATCATCCATCCATATAAACTCCTGTCCATAGCCAAAACAAACACCCAACCTCCGTGTACAGTACTCCCATCATTAAAGTCATGAAAAGAAAAACTCCATAGGAAAACAGAAAAGGATAAGACGCTAAAAAACAAAAGCTTAAACAAATGAAAGCAAATATGTATACGTACACACCTACGCTTCACACTCTGGCAGTCCCCACCCACCACCACCAGTTCCTACCTCTACCCCACTATGTTCCTCCACCTCTACAAACCTTCCAAACACTTGGTCCCATTCCGGCCACTCTTTCCAGTCAAAGTCCTGCTGCTGCTGCTGCTGCTCCATCCCTTGTTCCAGCATCACCTCAGCAGGCTGAACACATCCTTCTTCCACTAACCTGTCCAGCTCCTCCATGTCAAATCCCTCTTGTGAGGCTGCCTCAAACCCAAACCCGAATCCTGGAACATAGTATGGAACTGTCGTTGTTGTGGCTGTAGACGTCGTGGTAGTAGTAGTACACGCGGTTTTACGTCGCAGCCGTTCAAGCATCCGCCACGCCTCACCCTGATGTGATTGGAACAGGCTGAATACCTCGTCGACGAAGACACGAGACCGCGGGGCTTCTGCCGCCAGGGGCCGCTCGTGAAGGTCGAGGAGTAGGATCATAGTTGCATGAAGTGGTTGGTAGGTTCCAGGGCAGTACCAGAGATAGGCTGAGAACAGCGGAGACCGGGCGAGGTGGATATAAGAGCGGAGAAAACTATGAGAGGCACGAAGAGCACTAAGATTGTGTAAGCATATTGTCATGGAATAGATGGAAGGAGAGATGGAAGCTTGAAGGAAGGATATGCGTCAACAGGAAAACGGTAATGCATTACGACGTGCATCATGCAGGAAAAGAGGTAGAGCAGCCATCGCTAATACCCGCGGTGCATAGATTCCTTGTTGGACTTAGGGTTACGCGGCTTCTTGCGTGGACGGACTTCATCTCGGCCGAAACAGACAGTCACGTTCTGTTCTCGCGAGGAAGAAAAGGAGGCGGAGAGAATAACAGAAATGAGGAGATTAGGGGAAAGCGAAAGGTAGTAACGTACCAGTGCCTCGCATGCATCCACAACCGGCTCTTTGTACTCTTCAAAAACGGTTGATACAGAACACCATACGCTCGATCACTCATCATACTCAGCATGATCCTTGCCCACGAGTTGAACACGCCCTCGCGTTCCGAAACGCCGTCGATATCCTCATGCTGGTGGTGTTGTTGTGGTAGAAACCCCATTTCTGGCAACCCTCGTGCCGGAATCCGGGCTATTCGCTCCTCAAGCTTCGTTTTGAGTCCGTATATCATCTGTCCCATCTCGGTGATGTCGTTCTTCCTCGGTGGCTTGATACCAAGGAGTCGCACGATGATCTTGCGCAGGACAACAGTGGTTTCATACCTTCCCAGGGCGAGAATCATAGCGGGGGAGAACCGAGAGGAGGAAGAACTAGAGGACGTATCGGAGTTTGTTGCGTCGGAGCCGATATACTCGTCACGGAGCTCCGATGGCATCTTGGTGTCGAACTGATCCTCGCTGCTTCCGCCAAGGGGAGGGAGGCCGGTTGCGATAGCCCCTTGGATGTCGAGATGCATAATGTGCCACCAGACCCGGCGACGGACTTCGCATTCGACCTCGTTGAGGCCGAACAGGGATCCATCTCGGTGAAGTCCCATTTGCTGTGCTGTTTGACATTAGCATACTGTGTCTCATTCGGCCGAAAGATTTTATTGGCTTACCAACTCGCATTGCCGTCCCAATGAAGGAACATGAAGTCAACGGCTCTTCTTCGCGGATTAAGCACGTCTGTAAAATCAAAAACGCCATAAGCGAGTTGATGGTGGGTGATCTCGGGAACGCTGTCGCCGCAAGCGCGGTAGTTGTCGCGGCAAATAAATGGGCCATGACAACATCCTTGCTTCGGCCCCCAAAGCTTGCCTTGACAGCTTTGGCGCTCATCGACACTGCTCCGGCGTATAAGACAGCCAAAAGCAGTGGAATAAATGTTGGATTATCGACCAGGTCTGCGCTGGGAAGATTGTGTGTGTTATCAGGGAACCATGACCAGAAGCTCCGCCACTCGTTGGCAAAGGTAGGTACATGGATTAAGGGCATTATTGGGTTGACACCATCGAGGAAGCTGCGAAATAGAATTTCGCAGTGCTTTTTTGATGGGATAGAGTGGAGAATGGAGAGGACGTCTTTTGCATTGCTACTATTGGACTCGAGACCCGATCTATCGAAAGCACGGAATAAACCCATGCCATTGTCTTCGTCTGGCGAAGGTGAGCTTCTGGAGTGTGGAGGACTGGAGAGACCACAAGGTGGGCTACTTGACGATGTAGTTTCTGACTTGTTCGTGCTCTTGAGAACTTGGTTTAGTTCGGTTATCTGTGACGGCAAGAGTCAGTATCGGGCCGAATACCAAGCCGGCATGGGATAGTGGTACATACCTCATTACTTAGCAGAGCCCAAAAGCTGGTGCCAACATATCTACTCCGGCCGTTTTCTTGGATACTCAGATGGCCCATGGCAACGTCTTCTGCACCGCCGTCCTTACAAGATGCGAAGTGGGTGGAGCTCACAGACGTCGGGCGAGACCGTGACCGAATTGGCGATTTCTGATGAGCACGCCCAAGATCTGCGGGTGCAGATTTGGGTGGCGAACAGATGTCTTCCTGTTTGCTGATCATCAGGCTCTGGGGCCGGTGATGTTCCGTAAGCTGATGGGAGTGTGGCCACTGTGATAGCGGAGTACTCCTGGGAGACGGTGCACCAGCGTTGGCCATATCGGGGCTCACACCAGGGGGTGGTGAGTTGGGTTGGCTATGAGAATATGCAAATCTGTACCACTGATCTACAATCTCGGCGAGGCGATTGACTCTTGTCTCCAGCTCTCCCTCCTTGATGATAGTGGACAACAAACTCGCTGATGGTGGGGGAGGGCCCTGAGGAAGCGTTGTGGGCTCTTGATACGGCGAATTCAGAGCAACGAAATCGCCCTGATTTAGAGAGCTCGACCTAGAGTGTGACCGGTAGCTGCTGGTTTCATCCTCGCTACTGGCTGTCGCCATAGAAGTCCCAGAATTTGTGCGCAGCCGCTTTGGCGGAGATCCTGGGTTGCCGAACTGAGTTTCCCGATGTTCTGTTGTGGTTGCAGGTCTGTCCCTGTTTTTGTTTTTTTCTTTGTTTGCAGCTCCCTTGCCGGTGTTGTCACTGTAGACGCATGCCTCGGCCATCTTTGAGCAATTGCCGCAGGTAGGGTGTTGCCGGTCACATTTAACCTTCCTCCGGCGGCATGAATGGCATGAGTAAGATGCTCGGTTTCTGTGAATTTGTCGGTGCGGAGGTCGACATGTTGTGGTGTTGCTTGGGGGTGTATGTAGCATCGGCATATTGTTGGTTTCGTTGGAAGAGAAAGGTAAGTTCTGAGTATGAGGTGATGTAAAGTCGATAGTAGAGGCAGGTGTGTGTACTAGCGTCATTATGAAGACGAGAGAACTATCGTAGTGATTGCGAGTAGATTTGGAAGGAGAGGAGGAGGAGGAGGAATGAAATAAATTAAGCTGGGACGCGGGGGGATTTGTAGATCTACTCTATACCGGAGCGGCTGCGCTCGTATTGGTAGTAGTAAGATGCTGCGCTGCATGGCACAGCTAGTACTGTATAATTTCTCACCTATGAACTTTTGACACCCTCTTATTTTCATAAATAACTAGGTACCACGGCACACCATTTGCGCACACCGAGAGTAGTGCAGGTAAGATTCAAGCTTCTAGGTGCCTGTTGCTGATTTTGGCAAGAAACAGGGTTCATAAAGTCTTAAGGCTGATGTGCAACGTGGTGCCTTGATCGATCAAGTACCCATGAACAAAAGTGACTTTGATATGCGACTCCCCGTTCTGAGTACCAACATCTACCCCGCAACTTGAGGAGTGGAGGGGGTGGAGTTATTGTAATTTCTCTCGTTCACATTGACGACAACTTCTCCGTTATCTTTCGATATACTTTAGAGATGGAGCTGCACTGAGCTACGCTGCAGCCCTTTTGGGAGTTTCTGATTGGACAGACGGTTGCACACCATCTGTTATTATACTACCGTCTAAGAAATGTAGGTACAAGTGTAGCACAAATGCAGCGACAGCAGTACCAGCAGGAAGAGAGAAAAGGAAGCCACATCCACGCAGTAACCATTGCGCAATAAGTACAATCCGGAATCCGGATGGCGAGCAATAATAGAATAAGAAAATATATTACGGTATGATGTTTTTGGAAAATACGTATCTTATGAGGGGCTGTACACCAGCAAGTTTCGTATTTTTTTGACTCTTCAGCACAGAATAGTTAAATATAAACTGCACCACTAGAATCCCTCTTGGCTTGTTTCTGGGGAATCAGCCTGCTGCATCGCCGGCGAGGCTGTGTGGAGGTACTTTCCAAGCTTGTACCCTCTTGGCTGTCTTTCCGTCAATCACACCTCACGCTGACTTTGAACTGAGACACTAATTGGATCGACAGAGCATATCCTGAGCTTAAATGTATTTCGTCCAAATTCGACTACAGCGCATAAAAAAAAGCAAATAAGCACGCACAAATACCCATATCATACACACCGAGATAACGAAACGGTAGGTAGATATTCGGGATCTTCACGTCATTTTTCGCCTTCGACTCCCGTAGGGCAATTGCAATTCCAGCTTTTTCGAAGCATGTTCAGGCGAACATTTAATTTGGGATGACGGGCTAACGTCATGTCATGTTTCGTCCCTAATATGGCATACACCGGCTTTCTAACGGATAAAATTCCTCACGTCTGTTTGTGTAACCCCTTGCTGTCATGTCACCTCGACTAAGATCGGAACGAAAACAGATTTTCCGCTTTGTGCCTTAGATTATCCGCAACCAGGAAGAGGTTGCTTCCTTGGGATAATCGTTATATCTATAACTCGTAGTGCTATAAGGCTATCATTTCAGGAGACATGTGTGGAAATTAATATTAGTCTAATGCGGCAGCTGCGCGCTGCAGGACTGGCTGAGTTATTACGAGGTAGAAGCCTTACGAATACACATGGCTAATTCGGAAGAGTTGAGAACGTGGTTTTTCTCCGCTCTTGGGTGTAGAGAATACGAACGAGGTACATACAGTGATACACTGTGCAGCATGTATAATGACGAAGTCTCGTATCAGCGGCGACCTCGAGTTTTCTCGAGTTTTCATAGCAAAAGATTCACAAACACTATGTTTCTCAATTGGGTTCGCAGATCTATCCAGCTGAATTCCAACCCATAGAGGGATGAACAGCTATCGCGATCTACCGAAAGTCATATATTGTGTATGGACCCGATGTCTGGATATGGAAGCGAAGAGGAGGAGTGGGCCCAGTAGCCTGGCCCACCCGAAGATCATTCATATGTATCTAGCCAATTCCCATCCCGTGGTTCGTTCGACCATCATTACTTACAGGGAACGAAGCAATTGGTGCTTTTCCGATGATCCTTTTCCCGTTCCGTCCCCTCAGCAATGACCAAACCCTGTGCCGTGGTTCGTCGTCGCCCATCCCGCACACCTTCTCCCAACCAGCATCCGGATCTCTGTTTCACGAGACATCGTGTTTATCATATGCTAAATGAGTGGAAGTGATATGGAAGGAAATCTCTGATTACCTCGTTCTCCATCGACTAGGGTAACTGCGGGTGCGTGCATAGAGTAGTGATCGGATAAAACATATTCCATCTGTGACAGGCCGATCTACGCGAAGTGCCGTCTTCGTATGGAGGAATTGTTAAGCCGACTCTTGACGGTTGAGTGTGCGCCCTCGATTGGCGAGTAATTCAGTGCACCTCTCCACCGGCAGGTGTTTCGACATGTCACTGCCAGTTGTGGAATGTGTTTGCCTAGGCCAGCATGGAAGATCTACAGTCGCACAGGTTATCCGGTGTGGTTGCACGCCACTTCGTCACGATGCGTTTTGTTATTGGTCTTGGTACTCACCAACTGATAGAACAAACATAGTAACTCGGAATCTTTGAGACATCTACTCCACTCTAGTTGAGTAACTTGGCTGCCCGATCGGGTGTTTTCTCCGAGCCGAAATGCGAAAAGGACTCGGTATCCCGATCCTACAGCCAGTAAAACCACTTCTATGAACATATGCATGTCTTAAAACCAGCCTGCTACAGGTTGGTTGCCAACACCCCAATCAAAAAGGGTAACGACGTCCGTCATCGCCTCCCGAAAAGTGAGTGATCGCCCAAAGCAGCCAGAGACGGGAAAGGAAAAACTTGCAACGTGGCAGAAGCAGGTGTTATTCTGTCATGGCGTGGGCCGCTGAAATCATAGGTTGATTCGATTTCTCTCCTCGTATGGGCTGCACCGAAGCAGCTCCCAGTTTTCCTTGCATCAATTGCTTGGACTCCCGGGAATGGCTTGACCGTTTGCTGACGCCCTATGAAACCTGACCAGCGGATGTCTACGTAGCTACTGGCTTGGCTGACTACATTTGCTATCGAGGGGAATACCTGGAAAAGCAAAAAAAACCAGGTACGCTACGCAGATAACTGTGCATTCCCTGCCTGTCGTACTTATGCATGGACAAATATAGTAATGTACTCCGTGTTATTGATTTGGTATAAGACATGCCGGCACGCCTGAGCCACCAGTCCACGGCCCGAAAAAGACCAACCAAACAAACGAAATAGAAGGAGAATACAGTAGAGGATGACACGAGGTATGAATTTCGGTAACTATTAAATAATTACTAAATCCTAAAATGGAGAAGCAGCTTTAGTAGCAAATAATTCGCGAATTTGGGTGGCCAAAGCTATTACCCTTCTAAACAAAGCACACCCGTTTTGAGACATGGTCTAGTTGTCAAAATTTGACTCCAACTGGTGCCTGAATCCAAGTCCAGCAGATGAGTTGGTACATTACCACCATGTACCATACTCTTTTTCTTAATCATAAGAGAATATTTCAGTGTCCGCCGTGTTCCTATCGGATCTCAAGCCTTCAATCTCCACGGAACAGCTGGTCACAGGTAAGGTAGTTAGCACTGGTGATGCAAAGTCGACAGTCTTAAAGCGGAGCAGGAAACCAACAACAGAACATTTCCCGTTCAGCCAAGTTTCGGTCCACATTAGGCTTCGAGATATCTCGAACCTCTCTGCATAGTAGTGATGTACTCAAGGGCGATTCAGATATATGCCCGTGCGTGATTTGCAATGCGTGTGATATCGATCGTTATCCAGCTGAACTTAGCGAGAAGTCAATATATGTAGCCATATTGCATCGCAAGATAGTAAGAACATTCGAACAGATGGTTTACACTGTGGAGCTAGCCCCCAAGTGTAACGCCGCGACCTAACACAAAAGCAACAAACAAGCTTCGGATCGAGATCGTATGGCTGTAACTCCCAATACCTTATCCATGAGAGTATAATTATTGCTCTAGTCGTATGTACATGTACCTATCCACGGCCGAGACTTGCCAACTCAATGTCCGTATCCCATAGTATTATTGAACGCCAGATACCAGATACTGCACGTACTGGTGACGGGCATTAGAGTATACTGCTGCCCGAAAGTGCCCGAGACTGAGAGTCTTAGTTCTATCGCAGTGTCTCTTGATCTGTAGGTCGAAAATACCAACTACATGTACTGTCGTGCAGCCGAGTGTCGCCGGTAATAAAAAATAAAGGAAATAAGGAAGTTATTTTCTCATCCCCGCTACAGAATCGTTCTCGATCTTACTGCTTGCCCAACCATATGCTCCTTCGATGATCATCAAGTCATGGATTAGCCGGAAAACCAAAACCGAACAGCTGGGGACGGCACAGTTATGCCACATGCCTAGGATCAATGAATGCAGCAGATCGCATCATGAAGATCTGTATTATTAGCTAATTATTTATGCATCTTGTGTTCGCTTTCTCCGCGTTCTCGGACGTATCGGCCTAGATATATCGTTACTGTTCCACCTGTATCTTTATTTGATCCAGTGGGGGGTACAGTTCCACCGACGAATCCTGTGGGGGCATCCCGCTCTATCTCAAGTTCTGGAGTATCTATCCCGAACACCGAGAGTCTATCTATCATGGACCTGGATGGAATACGGGGATCTGGGGATGAACTCGCTGCCTGCAGCTTATCCTGCAACCCTGTTACCTAACTCCGCCACGCGCAGGTTGAAATTGCAATTACATTTGTTCTTAGGGCTCTTCAATTGGCTTGCCGGCGCCAGCAGGTGCAGGCAGAAACTGAAAGAGAATGAGCCGGGGTATGAGATATGGAAAACAACACATATCATGCCAAGTACTAAGTGCGTGGGTACTTATGAGGGAAGTACTGAATCTATGGACCCATCGCACCCTCCCAAGTACGCAGCGAAAGAGAGCGCTTGAGAGGCATTGGCAACAGCTTTTGGAGTGTATCACTGAAAGATAACATGAAATCCTCAGCGGTGTTATATTGCAGCCTAGAGAAGACAGAATTAGGCTATTGAAAGTGGGGTAATCTTGCCGATCATGCCACAGTGAGCATTATGCGCATATACCTGCATTTCGGCCCGTTTGGTATGGAGAAACGTGTCTTATAAATCTATTTATCTGGTCCAATACGTGGTGACTAGATTAGATTTGATATCGATCGTACGCCGCTCCAATCGTTCGGTTGCCGCTGCCGATGTGAGAACCCGAGTTATTGATAGCCGATCTGCGGCCTAGATCATATCTTCACCGCAGCGATGTACTCACCCATGCTACATAAAATCGGAACATGCCAGGGTACATGGTGCTCGAGTGAAAATTTCCGGCATACGGACAGTAATTTGAGTCAAGAGAGAGGGCAAATGTCGATTGACCATATAAACTGGGCTTGTACTCATGATGTTAGTATTACAAGGTCGTATTCTCACCCTCTGTACGACCGGTGCCCAGTTAGGCGTGTAAGCCGTAATTGGCACCACCGCCTCTAATGAAATGCCAAGCGCCATAAACGCAGTGAGTGCGCCCCGTGAAAGCTGCGCATGCTATTTCAGTCCAGTCTTATCATTGCTATTTCAGGTAGTACAAATATTTACGTGAACGGCTGAATGTAATATTGAGTCATCTGGAAATGTTAGATATCGGTGTGGGCCCCGAGGCTTCAGTGCAGTGATTGTGATTCGGTATCTACGGGAATAGCAATTCCGTTACCGACGCCTGAGTAGTGGCTGTATCGTATTGCGGGCAGGCGCAAGCCTAGGACTCTGTATTTTTTTGTGAATATATATAGAATGCTCACTCAATGGGTATACACTTCCAGGGGCAATTAAACACAGCCGGAATTCCGTTTCATATTCTTACAGCTGTGCAAAGAGTGCTTGCTCGTGAAATTTAGAACATGCCAGCTAGGCCAATGAACATGCGTACTTCCTCGGTCGCACTCCAGTGCGTTGTTTTCTTATACGCATGAGGGTGCAGTGGTTGCGCAGAATCATATGCCGTACTAATTCTGACTTATCGAGAACTCACCGACTATAGGTGGGTCATGACCACAGTACAGTAAACAAATCCCTACCTGGATGCATATATCAGAGAACAACTATCGCTTGCTCAAGTGATTACTCTATATAAGTATATGCACATGAAGATCAGGGCAGCTGACATTGCGCCTCAGTAGAGACCATAAATGCTCCTCCCCAAGCTTACCCGGTGAAAGGCGAAGTCTGTTGTATATGTAATGCCACAATAAGGCTGAGATCATTGGTTCCGGCAGATATCTACCTGGTGAACGGTTATTTAGGTAGATTGTAGATTAAAAATCTGCTTATCCAGTGTACCGTCCGGGATCTAGGGATTACTTTTACTTCGATCAGGGTCCGGGTCAGCGTTAGACTCCCTCCGGATCTGCGGTCTTACAACGGGGTCCTGTAAAAGTATAGCGCCTGGGTTACCTACGAACTTTTCATGTTGTCCTTGTAATCTAGATCCCTATACTTACAGTGTGTTTCTTGAGGTACCTTTCGCCGGAGTCTGGCGGTACTAATGCCCGCTGCAGGTTCTCCTGCACACATCATAACTTGCCAGCCTCCGCGCATTATCCTATCCCGCGACCTTACCTCACCCCACGGACCGTCTTCTGGCCAGCGCAACAACAAATTCGGATTATATATTTCCAGATTATTAGCGCCTTTCTGTTGGTTGATGCAGCAGGGCCGGTGAGCTCAGAAGTTGCAGTTATATTATCAAAGTTTCGCTGGGATTGATGTACTCGTATGTTCTAGCTCTACAGATGTGTTTGATAGTGTCTTGCATGTATATGTTGGGATGCCTGGTCTAAATTTGACTGCACGGTTTATCCTGTCAAGAATTAAACAAGATTTGTAGAATGGTCTGATAATTATGTCTAATCTAACCAAATCTAGATTGTCCAGATATACAAACCAGCGTGCCCGTAATACTGCTGAATATTGTGCAGTCTAGAAATAAATCGAGTGATGAGGTCGTGATCGATATCGCAATCTGGCTGGGCGCTGACGGGGAATGTTCCGGGTCGGGATTAGACAGAAAATGTCGTACAGCGACATCCCCACTAGCCACCAGCACCACTAGCTCCACCTCCGTCTCCACTTCCCCTTCGAGTCCACAATCTCGTCTGTCTCCGGATCACCGCCGATACCTATCAGCAGTGCATCAGAAACACCGGAATTGCAACGTTACATACAACTCGGAGACCAGTACGCCAACAGCACAGCGCAGTACTCCATCAGCCTCCTCGATCGCGAAAACACATCCGAATCTAGTCCTAGAACGCAACTCTCGATCCGCGGGGAGGCCGTCTTCGGAACGAACGCAATTGTAATGTCGCCAACAACTGGTATTCGAAATGACGGCCGTTGCTATGCTGTGCGCTTCATACTGCACCAGAGGGACTGACGTCGCGTAGAGTGCTGCCCCTAAGTGTACGTGTCACATCGCGGCAGGAGTTAAGCGAATTGCACCCTCTCTGCACGCACAGATCCATCAGCGGTCCTATCTCTCGGGTCTCCAGCTCCAAACATCGCACGGAACACCTAAACAATATCACCTACAAATTGCTCTCGTGGAACCTCACAGTCGCACGTTCTCGCCCTTTGTATCCCAGAGATATAGAACCTTTCCAGAGCTGCATGCCCCGCCTGTTCTACCAACAGATGGCCAAGCCTACGGCAAATGTGAAGGCGGGGTTGTGGAGGCGAAGGGGTACTCGATTGCGAGCCGGAAGCCGGTCTTCCGTCCGGGCACATGGTAACAACAAACTGAAGAGCTGGGGTTTACACGATACCTATTGTAAGAATCCCCCACGAAGGTCGGTCATGGATACAACATGTAAGCTTTTAGCCTATATGTATTGGGGTGGCGCGAAAGCTATCTTTGTTCATTTGGTTCATCCTGCGAAATTTGCTGTTTGACTCAAGTTCCCTACTTCATTGTTACCATTTCACTCTATACCTAATTGCGCCCCACGTTGGTGTCTGATTTCAGGGTTTATGGTCCCTCGAATGGCGCAGCTGTTGTGCGAGCATTACACTTTATTGGGTTATCACCAATCCAATCCACATAGACTGGCCAGGCCAGTCCTAGCCCTACCGAGACCCGGAAACGGTTGCTGCCTGGGCGATCTGACTGCGAGGAACTCATTTTCCCATTTACTACCGCACACTTGATATCCTCGATCAGGTAATATGTCACAAATAATATTCGCCGGGGTTGGTGCGACGCTTACAGATCACATCCAAACCTGTTTGACATACAGAAATTCGCTTCTCTTGGTCCGCTAGACACTCCTTGAAATGTGTTTATTGCTTTGCTTGTTTCGTCTCTTGTTTCGTGCATTAATCTCTTCTCATGCTTACTTCATACCAGTAAAATGATGCTAATTGGATGATGCCTGCAGTTTTCATCTCGAGGTTCTTTTCAGACTTTTTTCAGGAAGCTAGGAGAAAGAGTCCAACATCAGCCGAACCTGTTGGGATCTCTTTGAACATCAGCTCACACCGGGCGGCTATCACAGCTGTCACAGCTACGGGCCGTCACGCATTTGCGTATCCGTGTAACCCAGCGTTCTATATCGGCAGACGCCTTGGGAAGGAAGGGTGTTTTGCCGTTCCCTATCATGTCGGCCGCCAGGTGGTGGTTGGGTCGGCATCGGGTTCGGCGTCGCGGTCGCCGGGGGATCCAGGACGAAACGCGGAGTACAGATCATCAATCCTGCAGGATAGGACTATGTATGATACCATATATGCAAGTTCTTCTCACTGTTACTCTACCATGGTTCAAGGACTTTCGGATGCTGTGCCATGGAAGAAATGCGAATCTTTATCTGGAAATGGTAACTTCGCCGTTATTCACGATGCTAGAGTAGGTACCAAGAGGCGAGTATCGTACAGGGCCGAGCAACGCCGATGGTTTCGTGACTACTTCACCGCCCACCTGCCTGGGAGTTCCCTACATCCGGATCCCCCGCCACTCAAAACCACAAGGTTAGTAGATCCAATTTTAGTTGTCGGTTATTGCTAGGTTATCCCTGTTTCTTCTGATGATGCGCATTCCGCTGTGCAACAATGAAATAAAATATTCAGCACGTAGCCGTCTTGTTTGTTATTGTCTAATCCCCAAGCTTACCACACTCGTCTGCAGTGCTAATAAGGATGGTGCAAACGACCGCGCCACAACAACTGTACGAATTCCTCTCCGCTCGGCGAAGCATCACTTTGGTGTTACCAGAGGTCGAGGGATGCGGCCATACAACGAAGACAATTACCAAGCTGGCGTAATCAATCTTCCGCCATTCTCGCGGCAGAGTCACGAGGCAACAACCGAGGAGGAAACTCTTCCTGGTCAAGAACCTGCAGTGTTTTACTTCAGCGTATTCGACGGGCATGGAGGTGACGCAGCAAGTTTGTTTCTGAAGGATTATCTCCATCGGTATATCGAGGAAACCTCCAAACTCATGAACCCTGAGGAGAAGCCTCGTCCCGCTGCCTCAATATCTACTGACACTGCAGAGGTTGAGGAAACGGACCAAGAGAAACAGCAGAGGCAGAAGCGGAAAGAGCTGCAGACAGACCTTGTTAATAGCTGGAAAGGGACGGTTGGGGGTTACTTCCGCCGTTTTCAACCAGACTTTGGCGGCGTCAAAGGATGCGGACATGCCTCTGGAGATGGTGGGGTGGAAGCAGTGCTTACATACGCCTTCCTCAAAGCAGACCTCGATTTCATCACCAACACCCGCCCCTGGTTTCTCTCAGAGCAGGAAGAACCGCCACAGGTGAGGTCGCCCGAGCGTACAAACCCGTTCAAGGGCGGCTCCACGGCGACCGTAGTGCTTCTCTCTACCTCGTATGCCCTTCTTCCTCGCCTCCCCCAAATCATACCGCTCATTTGCGCTAGTACCCCTAAACCGTTCTGGAACCCGCGCCAGACCTGCACCCTAATCACCGCTCATCTTGGTGACACGCGCGCTCTCCTCTGCCGTGTCTCAGACGGGCACGCTATCCCGCTGACTACCAACCACCACCCTGGATCACCTAGCGAAAGCGCGCGTCTCCGGCGCTATGCCACAGCCTTCGTTTCTGATGCGTTCGGCGAGGAGCGGTTTGGGGTGTTGGCGAACACGCGGTCACTCGGCGACGTGAACCAGAAGCGGCTCGGGGTATCTGCGGAGCCGGAGTTGACGGTAAAGGAGATACTGCCGGAGGAGTACTCGTTTCTTGTGCTTGTGAGTGACGGGGTTTCGGCAGTCATTGGAGATCAGGAGATCTGTGATGTTGTCAAGGAGTGTAGAACCCCGGAAGAGGCGGGGAGGGAACTTGTCGAGTTTGTGGATGAGGTTGGTGATGTCGGAGATAATGCTACAGCGCTTGTGGTTAGGCTCGGCGGATGGGAGAAGCGCGCGGCGGGCGGAGACGGGTGGATGAGTACCAAGGCATTGAGGGAGTGGAGGAGGGACGAGGTGGAGGTTCGGGGAGGAAGGGGGAGGAGGATGTAGTTGTTAGAGGTGGTAGACGTTGGGTAGATCGCGTTACCTTGCGTGCCTATATATCTTCGCTGTTTATTGCATAAATATGTGCATTTGCACTTGAAACTTGCTGCTTTCCACCCGTACACTGTATATAGTCCTGAGATTCCTTTTGTCTCTATCGTTAGAATACACATCAATACAAGCCCACAGTTCCTGTAACATCATTCTGCAACTGCCAGCGAGTGAGATCGCGTGACTTCTGTGACGCTTATTGCACCAAATATTACGGTACGGACGTTAGGTGTCATCGTCCGCGAGTAATTTTTAGCTGAGTGTTCGTTGAATACGGAGTCCGATTATCTTGTCATACTGTGTATAAAACCGAACTTTTTTCTCTAGAACCCTCTAGATCAGATTATTTGGCTTCCCCTACTGCTTCAGCTTCCTTCAATCCCTCATCTTACTCTTCAGTGTCAGCTTTGTTTTCCCACTGTTCGATTCATAATACCCGATCACGTCATCTCACCTACCTCGGCGACTGTGCATGTGGATTTCACCTCGTCTGTACCACTCGAGTACTGTGCCGACAGGTAAGGTTGAAGCGTCATCGGTCATCCACCATTTTTATTCATAGCTGAAAAGTGTCATTTCAGGCCAGTTCGCATGCAAAATATTCGGTCATACTGTATCGAGAGATCAACACCTAATGGCTGTCTAAAAATGACGGGTTTGTTAGCGAACAGGGTAAAATGACGGGTTAGAGAACGAACCGAGTTAAAACCACATGTTGTTTCGAACAAGTGGGTGGCGCGAGTGATAGTTGACGTAAATCTAAAAGGAAAAATTTTAGCTTGCAAGTTGACATCCCCAGTCTTGTCTCGCGTCAGACCCTCGCGTGATGCGTCTTCAGTCGTTCCTCCTTACATCGCTGCACGATTCGGTAAGCGGCTGGGTTTTTAGTGGTGATAGCAAGGAACGAGTGATAACTACATGATCTCAGTGCGCTTGCAGACTGGTGCGAGACAATTCCGAGCCCGTGTCTGCGCTCTTAACACACTCTGAGCCTGTACTTGCTAAGCAGTTACACTGTACCCTCGAAATTTCATGGTCCGATGACAATGACCGGACCCCTTTGATAGCAAATCGGCCCCAAATGATACTTCTTAAGCTGCGAATTAAATGGCTGATGACTGATGACGTTCGTTGTTCATCTCTATTGTTAGTTCTATACAGGGCACATCATAGTTTTGCGAGAGCTGTTTGCAAAAGGGGAAGAAAATGAGAGGGACATTCCAACCTCATCTGTCGGCACAATACATGGGATTGGTTATTTTCAGACTTCCGTCCGTACCCTATAGGGGGTTCGATAAAACTTCAAACCCTTATAAATTAGAACCTCTGTATATGGCTTATGAAAGCCTTGGGAATGATTCTGTATGGCGTTTGGGATGCTTTTCTAAGGATGATAACTAGATTTTAGTTTTATAACGCTCAGTATTTTTATCGTACCCCCTATAAGGGAGGTACCTTAACTCGCGGCTTTGATGGAAATAGAATACACTGAAGTAGTACTTTATCCACTATTGCGATATGATAAATGTTAATGTTAGTCGATGCGAAACAGGACTTCCGTACTCTAACTATGATATATCACTCGGATCGAGATTCCTCCAAATTTTCCCAGACACCCTGCCTCCCTTCAAAAACGCTGGCGCATTCTCGCTGACCTCCTCTGCATGCACAGTTTCTGTGCCTCAACTTCCAGACGAAGCCAAATCTCGGCGCCATTTGTTTACGTTGGATAGCATACCTGAAACGAAACAAGACAACAAGCAGCACATATTCGCAGCGCCGAATCGGAATGATTCCATTCTTTGCAAGAAATTGCTTGCCCAGACTACCGCTTCGAGTAAATTTCAGCCACATGTTTGTGTTTTGCCCAATGAGACGCTAACACGGACGCGCGCATGAAAGTCACGCGGTGGAACGCTTATCCGCCTACGTTTTCCTGGATCCTCGGTTCCCCGCACACTTGTTTCAAGGCAGCTCACGACAACAACGAAATCCTCAACAAGACACCACCACCACCACCACACCACCACACATACGACAAGCGCAATATGGTGACTATGAACTGGCCGTACCCAACGGAGGCCGGTGTGTCGGCGTGGGGACCGCGTACATCGACAATGAAGTGAGTTGTTCAGTGCTGGGTCCCATTTTTGACGTGCTGACGGGAGCCAAAGCTTTTGCGAGATAGTATAGTTCGCATACACAGCTCGTGAATCTGCAGCGCAGCTTATGAGTGTCTTCGCAGGACTATTACATGACCCCCTACATCGCCGAGTTCATCAATACCATCTCGAACCTTCTATACAGTGAGAACTCCCGCCGTTGACCGTACGCAGTTCGCCAACACTTACAGTTTACCTTGCCGGCTACGGCATGTGGCATACCGCTGCGGGCGATGCCGTGGTAACGTGGAACTACGGTCTTCTCGGCGTCGTCGGCGTGGGGTCCTTTATGTTCCACGCTTCGCTAAAGTATTCTACACAAATGGGTATGTATGTTCCCCCTCCCTCGCTCCTACCCCTCTAACGTGGCACAGTCGATGAATTGGCAATGCTCTACGCCACCGCAACAGTCGTGTACGCGCTCTACGACATCGACCTCCGCGGGCGCTCCCTGTGGCTCGCCGGAATCCTTTCCAGCACGATGCTAGCAATGACATTCGCGCACCACTACCGCGGGGAGTCAAGTCTGCACCGTGTATGCTTCGCCATCATGATAGTCTTGGTCTGGTACAAATGTCTGTCGCTAATGAAACGCGTTACGGATGTACGGGTGAAGGGGGAGATGCGGAAACTTTGGAGAGTTGGAGCGGGTATGTCCCCCCGATACCCCTAGAGGAGGTGTGCTGAGAGTCAAGTCTTTTTTTTCTCTGGGTATATGGTCTGGCTCATCGATATGTTCCGCTGCGATGACCTGCGGCATATTCGGGAGGCGACGGGGATGCCGGCGGGGTTCGTGCTGGAGCTTCACGGGTGGTGGGTAAATTTCGTGCTGTATGAAGGAAGTGCTGACGGAGATGCAGGTGGCATGTTTTGACAGCGCTGGGGGTGTACGATTATATGGTGTTTGTTGAGTATTTACGCCTGGCCTTGCTGGATGAGCGCCGCGCAAGGATAAAGTTGGTGTGGAAGATGAAGATTGTGCCGCATGTTGCGATTGTGGAGGTTAAAGAGGGATTGTAGATAGACAGATGGATGGATGGGATGAAGTGGGGCATGGAATATCACTGGCAATTTGTTTGTGTTTGTTCTGTATGCAGTTTCTGGTTTGTGTATGACTGTCGGTTCGTGTCTTCTTACAACGTAGACGGGTATTAGATTTGCTGAACGGTAGCTCCATTCATGCACCTTCATTCTTGCCTGTTCTCCCCACTACAAACCCTGTATCTTTTCCGGACCTCCTTCATCACGTAGTAACCCTAACTAAACATAATCCTCTTTGCCTTCATCTTTCGAGCCATGATTCGTCTGAAGATGCCCGGTGTTTGCTTGTTTACTGCTGGAGAGTATACAATAGGTCTTGGCTTTGTTTTTGGATGGATGAAATCATGGACAGCACACAAAGCCCCCCGCAACTATGGTATGATCGTTCTTATATATTGGCAACACAACCTTTCAGTCGTGTTTCCACACACAAAAGCTCAGTCGGTGTGCTAGTACAGCAAAGCTGAGAAGCTGTTTATTACAATGTCGAAGGATTATCTGTTTGGCGACTTGCACCCATGGACTTTCTTCGTGCGCTTCTGCATGCACCGTAGTGCAGAAACTTACGTTACAATTTGCTGCGACTATATTACAAAAAGGTCCATAAACTTTAACTTGGATATCCCAGGACACCACGGGAACGCGATTCAGGATACATGTTGAAAGTAGAGATAGAGAAGCTTGATTTTATTGTACTATCTAAAAGGGCCACAAGGCCATATATATATGGTCATACAAGTGCAAATGCGTACGTATTTATCTATGTATAGATCTGGCTAAATGCTATCAGTCAGACAGCAATCTCTCAGCCTCCCATACAAGCCATCATCTCCGGCCATACGAAGGCTGAGATCTATTTATGCAACAATACATATTACTTCGGGAATGAGTGATATTATATGATGATGAGTAGCGCGCAGTTTCGCGCTTGAGTCCCAGGGCCCGCGAGATCTGTTTGTAGATGAGACTAGATGTTTTGAATCTATTTATTACGTTGCGTGTTGCTTTAGAGTGGTACTCGGGGGTGTAAGAATGAGGATTGACTCGCGAGTGCTTCAGCGCGATGGGATTGTACACAGCATATGGGGAGAATGGTGTTGCAACCCATGCGAGGAATCACCCCATCCGTGGATAGAGTGCCAAAAACCCTGTCCGGGGATGAGGCGGTTTCCGCAGATAGGTGCCCCGTTTGTAGAGTTCCACAGATGGGGTGCATCTTGTTGTGTGGTGTTAGTGGCGGTCTTATGGCTAGTTGTTAGGGCTAGCAGGAGTAGTCTTTCATCACTTTCTGGCGAGCTTCTCTTTGTTCTTGTACTTCTACAATTCACACAGTTTTCACCTTTGCTGTGCGGTCGCGTATCTGCACATCATGAGATTACGCCCAACACATCTGAAGCACACAACCACCTTACCGCAGCTTTCAAAGATCGTGCAAATTTTTCCAAAAATTTCGCAGCTTTCCTCTGTATTCACAGTATCTCTCCTTTATAATGTGCAATGGATCTCGTTTCAACTCAAATGTACTAAATACGGTTGCATATACGACAATATGATATTCTCTATCTATCAATCTATTTCTATACCAAGGTCAACCTCACATGTATCCTTGATGGGAGTTGGCCAGAGATGATGACTCGCGGCAGACTGGAAACTGGCTGGAGATGGTGCGCAAGTGCACTTGAAGACGGTACTTAGGTACACTTGGAGATGGTGCTTGGAAGCTGGCTGGAGACGCTGCCTAGGTGCACTTGGAGATGGGAGCTGGATGGAACTGGTAGAGATGGGCTCACTGGAAGGTGGCTGGGAGATGGTTGGGGAGATGGTAGAGATGGGATTTCCGTCTCTAACTAAAGTGGTTATAGGGTCTATATGCATCTTTTTATAGACTGTATAGGTGAGCATTGAAGCATGGTACAAGCTTATCATTTCTCTGATGAGGACAGCATTGAGCTGCATTATCCAACCCATCTGCGGAACCCCGTATATGGGGCGCCCCATGTGCGGATCCCACCAAATGGCACCCCATCGCGGACGGGGGGGTTGACACCCTATCCACGGACTGGGTACCCTATCGGTGGAAATCCGTACATGGGGTGATTCCCCGTATGGGGTGCAGCAATGGCGGTTCCTCCCTGAGGGTCTTAGAAGAAGAGTATAGGTGCAGCCTGGAGTACTGGGAGCACTGTACTAATGTAGTTCAGAAAACTGTTAGCTGTGCATCCATTTGGCTTGAGGTTCGTTCCGCGGATAATATGGGAATGATATAGATGAAACTTTATTTTGGTGAGCGGGGTAGGTTGCTATCACCAAAGACGAACAGCGCGCCTGAACTTCTTCGACCGCTTTACTGTGTTGCCGGGGGGGGGGGGGGGGGGGGGGGGGGGGGGGGGGGGGGGGGGGGGGGGG
>Ga0307515_10002437_pt1 | contig 40531 bp, 43 predicted proteins | sample 17_EM_MG_FD_194513 | JGI IMG/M metagenome (GOLD analysis project Ga0307515, IMG submission 194513) | Populus trichocarpa ectomycorrhiza microbial communities from riparian zone in the Pacific Northwest, United States - 17_EM | ecosystem: Host-associated > Plants > Roots > Unclassified | place... | reverse complement strand
TAGATACATTGATACATAGATGAGAATACAATCTGAATATGTGAGTTTTAACAATTGTTGAACGATAAGTAGTAGCTATGATTTCCAGGCGCACCTGCCGGATTCCAGGCGCACCTGCAGCATTCCAGGCGCGCCTGCAGCATTCCAGGCGGACCTGAACCATTCCAGGTGCACCTCCAGCATTTCCAAAGAAGATGTTTTTCCCTGACTGCTCTAGTGTGATTCGAGGTGCTTCTAGCCTTGTCACAGGCGCTGCCAGACTTGTCACCAGCGCTCCCAGACTTGTAGCCGGTACTCCCGGGTGCACCCAAAGTTCTCTCCGGTGCACCAAGGTGTTCCCAAATCTATCAGAATCACTCCGATGGTACTTGTGTACCAGTCATCGGAGATCTCAATTACTCCGAAGGCCGGCCGGAATCCCCTCCTACAGTCTGATACTCTTCTGAAATTGATGCATCTAAGTTTACACTCCACATCCTCTCAGACACTTCTGGAGTCTTCCAGAGACTAAAATATATTCTGCTGATGCGAGCACCGGAGATGATGAGAAGATCAAGTGATCAAGCGAGTTTGATCTATGCCGAACAAGTGCAATTATGTCTACCGAAGCAGTTCTGAACAAAACCTAAAATGATATACGAACGTACCAAATAGTCTACCGAACGGCATCGCGAGAGACAGTCACCGAATGGCATCGTGAGACAGTCGAGACAACTACCAAAAGATGATTACCGGATTGCCTCGAATGGAAGGCGCAGGAACTTAGGATTATCGGGAGCCCTCTACCGAAGGCACCGCCTGGGATGTTTACCAAACGGCTTACCCAAAGGCATGCCGAACGACAGTAATGGAGGCCTATAAGCCTGCTTGGCCGATGCTGAAGGAGTTTGAATATAACAACTGACGTGCACCGTGTGAGAGCCACCAGTCGCAAAAGATGATTTCAGATATCGAGCCTGGCCTACAAAGCTCTGCACGAGGGTCTGGAGAGCGCAAACGCGTTCGACAATATACCCTATGAATGTCCATTTCATGAGAAGCTTACGAGATAGATACGAGGTCGTATATGATTGACCATCATCGACGGCTTTGATACCGAGAGCAGAAGCTACAATCCATGCCGAGAAGTCAAGCCCACTTCATCCGTGCGGACTGCGCACGAATATGACTTCCAATGTAGCAACAACGATCACTGATGGGCTGGACCTGCGGAGTTCACGAGGAATTGGGAAATCTTGAGTGCTAGCGCAATTGAAAATCTATAGTGAGTATGACCAGTTACTGGAATGCTTACAAGTTAGATATACCGATGCAATTGCCAATGGCAATGGCAATGGCAATGGCAATGGCAATGGCAATGGCAATGATGATCTGCGAGCGGAAGCCACCATCGACACCGCCGAGTCAAGACGAGGCTCATACTATGATTGGGGATTCCACCGAGATTACTGTGTCTAATTCCGACAATGACCTACACTTGTTACGAGTTACGAGTGCGAGATATGATTGTCGGATGCCGGACAATTCGGAAGTGGAGATTGGCGGAAAGTGTTACTTTGGATGTTCCTTGTTTCTCTTCTCTTCTCTATACTTCATTACGTCTTTGGATCTCGGCCCAGTACAAATGGCGTCGGCACGGGTTTTTACCACCTCCGGAGATAAGTCAAGTGGAGGTAGAGTTTCCCTGTGCGCCGGATCCACCGATTGGCTACTATGTGGTACTGATCAGTTGTGGGACTTATGGGTTTGTACGTTTGCGTACGTTGAACGGTTATTTGATTGTTTCCTTTCGTTTTCTACTCTTGTACTGGTTTATGCATCCCAGGGGGTGTGCACCTAAAGAGGGTGATAATGTAATGGCACGGCTGCACATGACGTGTCCAGCGCTGGGTAATACCCGCTTTATATAGTCAGCTCGCCATGAGCCTTAAATCTCTAGCGATAATTTTACCCTTATACTACTCTACAATATTGACATCCGCGTTTGCAGCCGTATCTACTGATATACCATCCTACGAGGCCATACACCGGCGTATGCCTTTACAATTTCTTATCCAGCTCATTCTACTCAATTTCCATGACGTACCAACAGCAATGATCAAAATTCCGACCATGTGCAGGAGGTTTGAGCGGAGAGTTATATAGATTGCTGCATGGATTAATACAGACTGACGGCTGTCATTTATCTGGGTTCAGGATGGGCATTGACCACTCCATCTATGAGTCATACGAAATCACTGACTTAAAGTTTGTCAGTGAATTGCGTCCCAAATTTATGGTTTACTTTATCATTTAACTGTAACAGGCAACCTCATATAATGATTGTTGATCGTTTATCAACATGATTTGGAGTCCAGAACTTTCGCATGAGCCGCATGACCCTTGCACACACATTGAAAAATAATTTTGTCTCACAATTTGGTTGCTGAAATCTAGAAACAGCTGACACGTAACATGATTGGTACACAAATTGCTTCTACATGAGAAATGCTGTCAAAAATACCTATTTGGCTATCTATGCCTCTCGTGAGGCAGGAGCCGTCACCATGACTTTGTCTGAATCCGATTTCTAATGGTAATTAGCTAGGGGCGCTATATGGAGGGGTAAAAGCTTACGGGTTCAACTGGCATCAGAATGTCAATCTGGAACAAATGGGTCGCCGTGTGGGGCATGGGCTTTTCTATGTGACTCCATGCCTGAGGTTTCTCCAAACCCAGTCTCATTTGACTACTTCCCAGTCAAGACGTCACTTGCCGCATTGGTGATTGTCTGTGGACGGTATCACGACACTGTATAATCTCTCAATATGTTATCGGTGATGATGTGGGTGCAGTCTTCTCTGTTTGTGGCTTCACAACTGCCGGAATCTTGAATTCTATCGTCCCAGACTGCTCATCAATCTCACGGAACTGGTTGGCCCAGTGCTCTCATCCCAGCTGCATCAGTTTGTCGATTCGCATCTGCTTTTGCCGAAAAGTCGCCAGGTATTACTGTACAGTTTTCGAGATTGGGTCCATCACCCAGCTAGGTTCATCATCATCACTCAGCTTGCCAAGCTTGGTATCTTATTCATCATGCTCATCATCCCCATACTCTTCATGGTCGGAACTTGCAAGATTGCCCAGACTATCACTGAGAGCATTCAACATCTCCTCAAATGTTGTTTGAGGCTTTGTGGTTGTCCATTGTGCCTTTTCAACATTTCTCATATCTTCCTGCTGTTGCATAGTCGCTGTGTCTGCCTCTTGAACTGGCTTGCTTGCCACAGCCGTCTCTCTCTCCGCTTAATGCTCCATCAATGTGTCTTTTTCTTGGTTGCATAATAGGTACTATTCCCAGTCTTCTCTCCGCTGAAAGCTTCTTTTCGGATCGTAAGCTGCACAATGCCCCTAACGCTCGGACCCATTCTGCCTCCAAGCCCATCTTGGCTTTATTTCGTTGATTATGTCGTCATGTGGACTACTTCGTGAATTTACCGCATATGCCCACCGGAAGTGGTGAAACGTACCTTTTCGGAGCATCGACCATTGTTTCTTGTGTGGACCGTGTTGTTGGGTGAGATGTCAGATTTTGCAACATATGGACCACATGGAGGCAATCTGTATCTTTTATGTCAAGGTTGTTTGGTTTGATCAATTTGAACATAGCAAAATCAGCGTTTTGACTGTCACTTCATTGGGAAAGTTATACTAACTGTACAACATGACTTGATGGTTAGCGTGTGATTCCTGTAAGATTGATCCTACTGATGTTTTGAGACAAACATCCCCAGACGTCCTTTCCATCAAATAATGTCCCTTTTATATCTATAACATATGAGATGTTATCTGTTGTTCATCACGATGTATCCTTGTGATCAAACAAACATCTTCGGACCGACATACTTCAAATCGCAGAACCGTTGGAATCACCTGCAGCTATACACAACTGGATTCAGGTTTAATTGAATGTACAAGTTGGCTGTCACTTGTTCTATTTTGACTTCTAGTTACGTATAAGATTTTCAGAATTCCCACTTCTTTTCGTTATCATCTTCCTCACCTTTCCACAAGAGCAACTCGTGGCTCCAGAAACACATCAACCAGGTGCGATTGGATCTGAATTGAGCCGAATGACAGGCGCTTCAACCAATGCACCACCCGGCATTAGCAAAACGCATCCGAGTCACTGGAATCCTCCAGGAGTGTCTGAGAGGATGTGGAGTGTAGACTTAGATGTGTCAATGTCAGGAGAGTATCGGACCCTGGGAGGGCATTACATCCGGCCTTCAGAGAGACTGGGAGTGGTGGTGTCAAGCCTGGGAGCGCCGGCAACATGTCTGCGAGCACCTCGAATCACAGTAGAGCAGTCTCGGAAAAATAACATCCTGTTTGGGAATGCGGCTGGTGGGCCTGTGAATTATAGCTACTACTTATCATTCAACGATTTTTAAAACTCATGTATTCAGTTTGTTTCCTCATCAATGCATCTATGCATCTATATAGCTACCCATCTACACACAGTATATCTGGACAGGCTGCAGGTGGTGATTGAGAGCGATTGTCGGTGCGCCTGAGAATAGGGATCGAGTGAACACAGAGATACACTCCGAGGACTTGATGGGGCAAGTTTGGAGATACCATTGGGGATCGAGATTGAGTGAACTCAGAGATGCACTGTGAGGTTGTGATCGACCAAGTTTGGAGATGCACTTGCAGGCTGAAGTGCAGTGAACTCAGAGATGCACTGGGAGGCCGCGATCGAGCGAGTTTGAAGTTGCAATTGGAGAGCGAGAGTGAGTGAACTCTGAGATGAACTTGGAGGCCATGACCAAGTGATCTTAGAGATCCACTCCGAGATCGTGATCAGGCGAATTCAGTGATACACCTGGAGGCCATGACCGTGCAAACTTTGTGGCCATGATCGAGCGATTTTGGAGATGGACTAGGATGCCGTGATCGAGTGAGTTTGGACTAGTAGTAACATGCGGTCGATGGTCAGAGCGCCGAGCGGTGAGACTCAATTCATCAGTTAGTCAACTTGCAACCATGAGAATGTGAGATGGTGAGTTCAACATTGTGCTCTGATGGAGAGCTGGCTCATGGCGGTCGATCGTGTAGGGAGGCACGGCGCAAGCTGAAGCTACCTACAGGGGTCAACTCGTAATCACGATGATAAAGGGAAGACAAATCAGCTTCAGCGGATGCAGTACTCGGTGTATGCCGTACTCGGTGTATGCTTGTACTTGGTGTATGTTGTATTCTGTGTCAACTCCTGATCATCACATGGAGAGACAGAGAGGGATGACTTAACTTTGTGTTCTGCATTGATGGTAGAGTTGTGGACAAGAAAGAGAGAGATGGGGGATGAAGATAAGCATGATGTGGTGGATATGAGCGTATTTGAGAAATCAGGGGTACAACATGCCTGATTGGGTTTGGAAGACCTCGTATCGGTGTAATAATACATCGGATCGGGACTCGTACCTGCTGTATTGCGGATGGTAAATTGAATCGCGCCTGAAATACTCTTCCAGTCCAGGTTTCTCATCATGATGTCCCACATCTGCTGTCATCTCTCTGTTTCTCGACCTCAACTCTACCATCACCTAAGAAGACAAAGTTAAGTCATCGCTCTCTATCTCTCCATGCCGTGATCAAGAGTTCACACCGAGTACACCATAGTCTGCGTACTACATCATCCCAGGATCGACTGTCTCCAGCTGGCAGCCAGTCTCTCATCTGTCGGCAGACCATGTTGTACTCAATCCCCTACATTCCCACAATTATGAGTTGACCGATGAATAGAGTCTCAGCTCCCGTTGCGCCTCCCTTCCAAACTACTGCCTCCAGATTAGCGGACTCCTAGTACTCCTCCAATATCGCTCAATCACGGCTTCCAACTGCATCTCCATCCTTGCTCAATCACAGCCTCCCAGTGTATCTCCAAACCCGCACAATTACGGCCCCCAAACTCGCTGCATCATGGCCTCCACATTCGCACGATCATGGCCTCCAAGTGAATCTCCAAATACACTTGATTACCGTCTCCAAGTTTGCACCATCACGGCCTCCAAGTGCATCTACAAACTCGCTTGATCACAGCCTCCCAGTACATCTTTGAGCAGCAACGGCGGGTGTACGGATATACAGGGGTAACGGAGGTGGATAGAGGGACGGGGAGTATATATTTGGTAAATCCCGGTGTAGATAGACATCATCTCATTTCCACCTCATCTTCTCATACAATGAAAATACATATGCTATCTTTCCCAACTTTTGGTCTCGCTCACTCTGTCGGATATGTCATGTAGCCACTCAATTGTGTGGATCCTCAACGCCGGGTAGTGTCATATCTTCTCACCCGCTGAATATGCTCCTCAAACCAGAATGCGACCTTCTCATGAATTCTGTGTGGATGTCCCGAGAGGTGTTGAGGAGTGCTGATAGTGGGCTCTCTGGCTTCTAGCTCCATCGTTTCACTACAATGGCCTCCAAGTGGTGCATCTCTAAGTTTTCTCAATGGGTATGTCTCACTAAGTTCACACAATGGGCGTGTTGAGGTGATCCTCCGAATATGCTAGACTACAATCTGTGGCCAGATTGACTGTATGTATATATAAAAGGAGACTTAAATAATGCATGCCATATTACGATGTAGCGAATCTTGTGACTGTAACACAGACGAATATGATAAGACAAAATGCCTTGTGGTTGTGTAACAACGACTGCGGTGAGAATACGGCGCCAAGTCTCCCGCAGTGCTGTTCAGCGGTCTCGGCTGCTGTCGAAATCTCATGCAGACCTGCGCAGAGGTCTCTGGAGCTCCAAAATTTGACATTCCTATAAGCCAAATCTCGTAGCATCGTGAATGCGGCTCCATAACTGCAGGTGCTTTCAGGAGAACCTGGGAATGCTCTGGCAGAGTCTGAGAGCACATTGCATAGCTCCAGTGGGGTCTGGGAGCAAGTAGAGGTACCGAGAAGCGTTGGTGGGGTTGCCCGGAGTGTCTGGGAGGATTGCGTGTTGCTTCCGGACCTATTTACATTTTGCTCATTGGTGAGACACTGCAGCAACGCAGACACCAGATAGTCCACCACGACGCCACATTCGTAGCCACCGAAAATGGTACCCTGGACTCAAATTTGAAAGTGGTACGTAATACAAGAGGAAGCAAAAATTACAACCAGCATGCGATCGGATGTGAGTAACTCCTCATCGGGGTAGATGGCAGTGAACTAACAATGAAATGGAATGCTGGGGTCCTTGGAGAGCTACACCAGGAATTGATTGTTGCCGGATAATCAAAACCTCCATGGGCAACCAAGGCATCCGCTGGCACTGTCCACGAAATCAAATATCCTAATGTCAATTGAGGGATATTCACCGGCGAATCTTGTGCCAAATGTCCACGGGATTGCATGAAACAGGCTTTAAAGACCTAAGAGGAGGCGACGGAGTCGTATAGGGATGAGGTAATTGCCGGATGTCACGTCAGAAGCTGGAACTGATTTCTATTGGAATTTCAACACGTCGGCTACTATGGGAAGACACAGAGGACAGGTACAGCATCAACAGTCCGATTTGCGTCTTGCCTTGAAGATGATGAAAATGGCCAAACAAGGGTTTTGGGGCACCGCCACAGAGGTATCGCAACATCTAATTAAGACACCTCACTCTGAAGTCCGAAAAGAGAAGAAGTGTGGTGTTTTGTTTCCTGGGCCTATCACGGTCAAGGCTGCGATTGAAAGACACCAATGAAATGTTCGTGAAACTGAAACGGACGGCTGCCTTCCTTGCCTAACTGGCACAGCAATGAATCCACAGGCAGGCTGGAGGCACAAAGGCACGGGTGCACCTCCACCACGACTGGCGCCACCTTGGCCCGTAACACCCCCTGTGCCACCCGGTGCCAGTGAGAGAAATGAAAGCTCCAAAACAGAAGGTGTGGCACCCTGATATGTGTTTATATATACTCCTCTTCCCAGGTCACAATTTGTCCATCTTGATCTATATGCCAAGGATCACAAGCACAATAAAGATTTTATTCCACATTTGCTAACTGATAAATGTCCATCCTACGGTTAGTACACTATCTGCTGCGGGGTAATGAAGCGGAGATCCATTTTGTAGATGATAGCAGCCTTTTGAGTGAACCTGATAGCGAAGACAAGAATTGATTGAAGAGACCTGGCTTTTTGAGTATTTTCATTATCTACAAGTAGTGGACACTTTAAACTATATTTTAACAGATATATTTATATGCATCATCAAAGTACAGTGTAGTGATAAGAGAGAACATACATTAACCGGATAGAATGGCTGCCATAAGATCATTATTGATATATTATACCAAAGTGAATGGTGGGATATTGTGGATACACCCGGGGCAAAATGATGGTCAACAGAGCATCAACAATTTGTGATCTGGTAAGTCAGGTAAGTGAAAAGTGAATTAGTTGTTGTTATATCGAATCCCAGTATTGGCTGCCTTCATGGGCAAAAGAGAGAGCTAGACGCTCCCTACCCAATCTTGACAATAAGCATCAACGGAGCGACAACAATTTTTGGTCTTGAATAGTATGAAATCTAATTGGTAAATGATCGCAGATATCTGTATTCCGGGAGTTGGCGGCCTTTGTAGGCAGATCAGCAAGCAATGTTCCTGTGACAGCGTTCCAGACAATCACAGACAATCACAATTTACTTCATTGTCCAAACTGCCACTCAGTGATCCTGAGCATTGTAGTCTACAAAACCAGTCACAACTTTGTATAAAGTCAGTTATGGCCACATCACGGTTTGATGCTCCGTTGAACTTCATTTTTAGGAGATTGTAGCAATGTTGTAGCTGGCGTTTTTACAAATTATAGCGGCTGATGCTTTCAATATGCATGATATCGGCCAAGTGTGTGATCAATAGCCTGAATTGCAAGACCGAAAATCGTTGACACTCTTTTGAGGCTAGTCTTAGCAATGGTGCCAGTTTTGGACCTGCTTGGTTTGATTGGTCTGCATGGCAACAGCCGTCCCCAATCAACAATCGATTATTTTTTATTCAAACTATTACATTTAGGCCACAAATATTGATCAGAGAGTGTAGTCTTTAGTATATGAAATATGCAGCTCAGCACGGCGCATCTTTTGGCAGTCTCCGATTTTCGATATCTTCAAATTTCAGCAAGCGGCAGCCCAGAGTGACAATAATTTCAAACCAGCTTGCTGAGTATTGAAGATATCAAAAATCGGAGACCGCCAAAATATGCGCCGTGTGATGCAGCATATTCCACAAACCAAAGAAGAAAATTTTGAAGAATATTCATGAACTTAAGTGAGGGACTGGTTTGCCACAAACCTGGACTGATCCGGCCAGTTCCAGGTTTTGTTCAGCCCGCTATATCCCAGACAGTCCAAAAACGGAACCGTTAATATTACTAGTGGATGCTCAGTTTCAGAATCCGGCAGGGAGTCTATCAATTTCTCTTCTGCTTATATAGTCAGCCTGTACCTCATTGATGATTGTCTGCGACTTATCACCATGCAGATTCACCATGATGCGTAGCCAAATATAGTGGACACACCATTGACATTGATTTTCAGAATGGGGCAGGGAGTGCATCACTTTCCCTTTGGCTTATAAATGCGGCCTATACTTCATTTATAAATGTCTGGGTCTAATTGCCCCTCACATTACCCAAGATGCAGGAACAAAAATCATTGACACGCCGTTGACTCTCACTTTCAGTATGGGGCAAAGAGCGTGTCACCCTTGTTTTTGATTATAAAGGCGGCCAATACATCAGAAAAAGACAATGAGGTACCAAAGTCAATATTTTACGATTAGCGGTATAATACGTGAATGGGACCATCAATCGAAAAACCCGAAACCAGCACCGGAGACTGGAACAAATGGGTTTGGCCTCACCAGCCACAACCCCTCGGGTGAAAGGTATGGGTCAGGGATTGGCCTGCGAGGAGGTAGTGCGTCAGGTATATGGACCGGTTTGGAACCAAACCAAACTGTGCTAGTAGTCCGGACCTGGACCTCTGCCAGGTGACCTGGATGATGTCACAAACACTAGAGACACCCAGTGGACGTTAAGGTCCCATGGAGGTCGTATGTGACACTGATTCTCTATGCGATCTACACATCCGGACTGATCAAATGGGTCAAAGAGTACATCTCAGCCAAAGCGCTGTGTTTTGTAGACAACCTCAGCTGGGTGGAGACTGGAAGGAATCACAATCAGGTCATCTCAATACTCAAGAGATGCGCAGGGAAGAGTATTGGGTGGGCAAGTAGACAAGAGCTGCAGTTCAATACAGCAAAACGGAAGTGGCTCTCTTTATGCCCAGATGACCCCACAAGACACTTCTGGCTAAAGGTGAGAGCACTGATGATGGTCGGGAACGGGTTTACATGGTTCAACAACCGGTGATGCCCTGGCTGGGTATCTGGATGGATGCACACCTGAGGTTCATGGTGCACGACAACTGATTCATAAACAAAGTGAGCGCAGCAGAAGCGAGACTCCAATCACTAACCAAGACATACAGAGTAGTACCAGAGTGAGTAAGGGCCGTCCAAGTAGCCTGTGACCACGTGGTCGCACCCTATGGGGGCAAGCTGTGGTCGGATCCCAAAGATAGTGTCAGGCCAGACGAGCTCCAGCTACGCTTCAATTGACAAGCCCAGTCCATCCTGGGCATACTACCCACAACTCCAAAGGGGGACATTAATGACGGATTCAGGGCTCCCACCCGCGCCTGTAATGTTAGACTCCAGAAAACAATGATTCCCAGCGAGACGCACAAGCGCATGCAATAGCAGACTGAATGAGCTGCATGACAACCGTTCGTCTCGCACACCGATATGCCGAGTAATTGAGACAGAACACGAGCACGGCCGGCTAACTGAAGGTATCAGCCTGCCTGTCCCTGGTGAACAACCAGTAGTTAATACCATTATCCTGGATGACAAAAGCACAGTCAATGGAGCTGCAGTAAGCTGTTCAAGAGAGAAGGAAGCGGAAGTCGGGGCGCGAGTCTGGATGTAGTGGACAGATGCATCACACTCTGACGACGGCCGAGTGAGAGAAGCAGCAGTATTCAAGCACAGAAATCAATGGAGCACCCGCCACAGCGATCTGGTCACTGGATGTATGGAGGTCATTGTTGCCGAGCTGTGGGTGATTGGACTCTCGCTCAGAGAGACAGTCAACAGAGGGAAAAGACTGCAAAAGAATAGAGTGAAAATCGTGGCAGTCTTTAGCAGCTGCCAAGCCACAATACAATGAGTGGCACTCTAGACCCGGGCCTGGGGCAGCGATTAACAAGTGGGATCAATCGCAGAGTGCAAGTTCTGCTGGCCCACGCCATCACAAACATAATTCACTGGGTCCAGGGACACTACCACATCCCAGGAAACGAAGAGGCAAGCTGCCAGACAAAGCTTGACCGAGATGGAAGTGGCAGGCTGGCGAGACAGCTGCCGTACAGCTTGGCCTCGAATGGTGCTAGACAAATCTCTGAGAGAAGGTCATCAGCCAAGGCGAATTGGGAGGCCGACAAGTGCTATAAGCACTTCAGCTACAGGCTCAATGGCGAGAGGGGGACCAAGAGACCTGGCCGATGACATGCGTGAAGTCGCTGGCTGCCCGATTCTAGAGACTGAAGTGTGGGCATACACCCACTAGAGTCTACGTAAAACGGTTCAGCCACCGGTAGGCCGATATATGCTGATGGTGTGCAGGGACAGTGGGCCACACGTGGGAGCACCTCTTCCGCCATTACAGCCGGTGGAGAGACCAGCGGAAATCCCTCTGGAATACGGTGAGAAAGTTGACTGGGTGGAACGCGGGCAGATGCCGACACGTGCAGGTCTCAGAGCTGGTCTCCATGCAAGAGTGCAATCATGTGGTGATCGACTTGTTAGCAGCAACTGAAGTCTGGAAGTTCCCGCCCAAATGATTGGAGGGATGATATGGAGCAGACGCAGAGACTGACTGAGGTGCGAGGAGCAGATGAAGTGGGATTATATCTGTTCATTTGTTTTCTGATTGTTCATGTACCTTTTAGCTTTCATTTGTCAGCGGAGATGAATGGTAGCGGGGAAGGAGCTCCGCCATCTCGCCAGCTCAATCGGAGGCGGAGGAAGTATTAGGTGCTGTCATTCGCTGATGACTATGCATTGAGGATGGATGAACAACAACAACAACTTGCGGAAAGAGTGATGATGGATCTTATCCAAGCCCACCAACAATCGAATTGTCATGAGGCTGCCTTCCAGATTTTACATACGAAAACCAGAAAGGAGGGGTTTCAGTACTGCGAGTGGAACGCAAACTGGTGACACCATATCAAAGTGGATAATTGCACGATATTGACAAGGACAGGTGGAGATTTTGACCTCTTTACAGGAGACTGATTTCTGAGTGCACTGCAGTATTGATCTCTGGACATCACCAAACCACCATGCATTCTGTCATGTGGTTGGCCATTGGATTACTGTGATCAGAGAAGTGGTCACTGCACGGTTTGGAATGGAACACTTTCGTGCACCTCATACTATTGCTAATCAAGGCGAGATTTTCTGGACGCTTCTTGAACAGTACAAATTGAGACACAAAGTAGCCTACTTTACCACCGATAATGCAACCAACAATGACACTGTCACATATGACCATGCAAAGGTGTTCACAATTATTACCTTAGCCTTCCATCCAGTTTCTGCTCGCATGCGGTGTTTTGGACATGTCATCAATCTTGTTGTAAACGCCTTTCTCTGGCGTCAGAATGCAGATGCAATTGTACAAGACCTTAGGGCTTTAGATGGTGACGCCGATACAATGCTAAATGTGCAGCTCTGGTGGAAACAAGGACCAATTGAACGTCTCCACAATATCTGCACATGGATTTTACACTGCCCTCAGCGATGTGATCATTTCACAGAAATGGCGACACAGATTATTCCCAATGCTACTGCATATATCCTACTCATTGGAAGCATAATACGCTGGCATGGTAATATGGATGCTGTTGAACATGATTTCATTTTACGAGCTGCTTTGGATTAATTTGTATTTACCGCCATCCGGGTGGATCAACGAAACAAGAAAAGCAAATCACAAAACCCATCTGCAGACGATATGTTGGGTCCAGAGCTTATTGTCACAGACGATTTCTCTGAGGATGACTGGGAGGACTTGAAAGACATCCATGATCAACTAAGACCGTTAAAAGTATGGTCACTTCAGTTTCAATGGCTCAGTGCACAGAGGAATTATCCAACGGAATTTGTTGCCAATGTTATTCCAGCAATCGATGAGCTCCTATCGCAGCTAGAAGAAGCAAAGCACAACTACTGAGACAAATCTGTATACACCAGCCATATCATCTGATCCATTAACGTTGCCTGGTCGGTTCTCAATATGTACTATAGTCTTGGACATAATCATTCTCCTCGGAATGTGGCAGTGGCACTCCATCTTGATATGAAGTTGAGGAACTTCTAAGATGAATGCAGTGAGCGTCAAGAGTGGATTGAATCAGCTAGAACTCACTGTACCACAATGTGGGATACCAGTACCGTCATGTCCCTGGATTCTGTGATGAAACAGCATCCCAGTCTACAACTATCAGTACAATTCCGATGCCTCCATCGCCTTTGCCTTCAATTCAACAATGGAAGAGAAAGCGGGCACAACTGACTATGGAAATTGCAGATATCGACCAAATTAATCGGTTTCAGTTGCCACCTGAGGAGTGTTATCAACGGTTCCGGACCATCAATTCGGGTCTGGGTCCGGGTCCAAACTGAAACTTTGCCAGATTGGCGGTCCGGGTCTTCAATTAACCCGAACTGTCCACTCAGGTACGGTTCAATGGTAAACTCGCAACTGGTCTGAATTCAGTGAGTTCCCTGCAGGTCGCCCAGTGGGTTCATCTATAGATTCATATGAGGCTCTTGTATATGCCGTGTGTTAATAGTATCTTATCAAAATCGCATTTTCAGTAACCGATAATGCGCTTTTGCTGGATGTGCAGTTTGCAATATCAATCAATTTGGTATCTGTATTGCACCTTCAATATATGGTATTTTCGCCAAAAAACGCGGTCAATAATGAAGTCATGCGCTCAGAGATCCGCGCGATGCCTTTATTACGAAATATACAACACCTAAAATTGTTAATGCTCCGTTGACGCTCATTTTCAGAATGCCGCAGGCAGCATGTCGCTTTTGTTTTTGCCAATACAGGCTGCCGATATCTTATGAATGGATGTCTGCAACCAATCGGAACATAAATTACCCAAGATTCAAAGGTCAAAATTGTTGACACTCCGTTGACACTCACGCTAAGAATGGGGCACTGACCATGTTGATATCTCTGTCGCCAATAAAAGTTGCCAATACGACTGTTATCAATATCATCGACCACCTCACTGGTCAATTACCATACTTACACGACCACACATCGTTGACGCTCCGTTGACACTCATTGTAATGTATTGTCCATTCAACATCGGCTGCCATCGATAATTGTTTTCATTATAATTCGACTTCAATGGTTGTCATTCTGCCTGATTGCGACTCGGCACTGTGGCAAAGCCGAGAGGCGTAATAATCTTGCACTCTTCACTCTCACACAACTAAAAATGATGTATCACGGCCAAAGAGTCATTGCACCTGCTGTACATCTATTTATGAACTGATATTCACAAGCTACCGGTTTCCATTCGCCTATAATATATCTCTAACGGAAACTCTCAGTCAAGCTACATAAAGAAGCTGGTGAACCATTGACACATTCTGTCCTAATTTTTCTTCACTCCTTTGTTTCTCCTCGTTTCTACTGCATTGATCATCACCAACCCCTTTTCAACCTGCCTCTTCGACTTCCCTGTTGGCTGAACCAATCTGGGGACATTTAGCACGGCACTCACCTGCTGCTGCACTGGGTATTCCGGATCCTCGATGCCATTGTTGTGTTCTATATCTGATTTATCATCTCCTGCGCAATCGTCTTCGCTGTCATTTGGATTATCCAAGTCGGAATTCCAGTTTGGCAAATCTTCGGTGTCAGAAATACTTGCAGGTGTGCTATCTTTATCGCCTTCGACTGGATGATGGTTGATTCGCCGGATTAGATGGACATGTGATATTTGAGTTCCTCCTCCCGGGAGGTTCTTTGCAGAGAAAGCTGGTGGCAAAAGTGATCTTTCTGACAATTTCAACGCAGCCGCCCCATCATGTTGAAAGAGTGACCAGGCGGCTATGACGAGCTCTTCCCTGTTCGAAATGTATCCAACAGCTGCCATCTGCTTGTCTTGAGCGCGCGACTCCTTCTGCATAACACCTAAGTTCTGTCTGGCCTGCCACGTCTCCAAAAAGTCATCGACCTTGGCCCTTGTAACGGCGGAGGTCTTGAACTAGTCGCTAAGGTTGCAGCGGTCACCTCGTAGGCCGGGTAAGCTCAACCTTCCTTAGACCTCGCTACGGATCGTTGATCACTATTGAGAATCTGACCATTGAACCATCTTTTGAGATCACTCTGATCCACATGTGCAACCGTATCCTCATATCGCCGGACGCTGGAGTACGCGTCCTTACACTAGTCTCAAATTTTCAGTAACTAGATATGTTTCGCTCACGGGATTTCGAGAATTAACCCCGATGTTGACGTGTCATGACACAACACAACACAACTCCTCCAATGCCTCCAAAACGAACCAATTCACTTCCGTTGCGCACTACTAACAAGCGCGGGAGTGCAGAGACAATTTGGGCATCAATTGGTCATGGTACTCCACGCCTAGCCAGTCGAATAACCACCCCGATGGAACGTGTCCACGAGTTCTATAAGAGGATGAGATCGACGAAAGCGAGCGTGAAGATTCCAATCGCGATGACAACGATGAAGAGCCTGAACCCACTTGTCACGGAGACGACGATGATGATTGCGGCTATACCGTTGAATCCGAGGTTACCATGGCCGATATGCGAGATATGCTGGAGCAGCAGCGGTAACTCGTCGCGATACTCTTCCAGAACGCGGAAATGGAGGCACCACCATGAAGCGCAAGATCAAAAGACAAGTTCGAGATCACACACCCAAAACGCGACTGTGGAGGTCCGGGCGAAGTGGAGACCTTCCTCGGCACCCTTCGTTCAAACTTCCGAACTTTCAACCACCTCTTCCGAGGAGGGGATACGGACAAAGTTCAGTACGTGCTCAATCACCTCGGAAGCTGGGTCAATCACCCGGATCATACCCAACGAAAGACGAGCATGCCTGACCCTGTCACCTGGGGACACGACCTACTCGCCGATGACCACACATGCCTACATTACTACGACCTTTTGGTTACCGAAATCCAGAAGCAGTCCAGAGACAAAGATCGGAAGCAGAACTCATCCACCCGAGCATACCACGAAATGACGCAAGGCTACCACAACTCAGATGAGAATATGCGCGCATACCCAAATGGAGTTCGACGAAACTGGAGGGAAGCTGGGTGGGACGAGGAGGAGCATAAGATCATGCTTTACGATATGATCTGGGCTGGGCTGCAACATTAACTTCAGCCGAAGCTAAGGCCATTTACCACGGCAAACGGGATATTCGACTCCATCGACGAGCTTTTCGACACAGTGGCAGACATTGAAACACCACCACAGAATTACGATAAGCAGCAACAACCACCCGAAAGTGGAAGTTGAAATCAGAAGGGAAAGAAGAGACCTCATCAACCATCGACTCAGGCAGGAGAAAGCTCAACATCGGGAGCGGGCTAGGGAACAAAACCTGGCTCGAAATCGACAATCCCACCTGTGCCTTGGGTAACTAGGGATGAGCGTCAACTACGATTCGATGCGAGAGTGTGCTTGAGATGCGGAGTGAAAGGCCATCAATCTTGGGAATGCCCAAAATACTCACCCGCCGAGAATCCCAAACAGAAGCCAACACAAAAACTGGACACCAATGAGGGAGAACGCCACGTCAAATGCCAACGCTTGTTCGATAAGCAGCTGCAAACAAACTAGTCTACCTCTCCCGTTATCTGGCTCGGCGTGGGAGGTTGGACGAGATGGAGCTGGGCATGCAGGCGGCGGCGACGTGCACGTTGATGGCGACATTGGACGAGGTTCGACCGCGTGGGATATCATCAAGACCAAGGGTTTTCAGGAGAGCCCGAGGGCTCACAGGTTTAGTCAATATCTCTGTGGCACAGAGACCCCAGATTCAGCACACATTATTGTTGAAGTTCAGATACGAAACCGACATGGCGAGATGCAGTGGGTATGAGCACTTATCCACTGCGGCGCAACTTCCAGCTTCATGTCTCCAAGACTCCTTCAGAGGCTCGCACTGCGACACCAGGCGGCTCTTACAACTACCCTTGCCCTCAATGGTCATGTGATTGAGCACGCAAATGAAAGCCAAAAAACGACTACTTCAGTTCAGGATTTGAAGTACCTAGCTCCGGTTGACGAATCGGTGGTGCCAGTGGTACTGACCAAGGCATCCGATCTGGTTCTCGGGCTCGCATAGTTCCAAGCTCGACATTCGGAGATAGACTGGTCGAAGGAATTACTCTTGTCATTGAGGAACCCTACTGGTTCAGACACCCAAGATACCCTGCCAAACAAGCAGGAGGAAAGTGCAGTTAGCATTGAACTGCTTTCAGCCACAGCTTTTGATGACCTACTTGCTGGCGAGGAAGTTACTGAGACCTTCGCCTTGAAGATAGAGGATTGTATAGAATTGCTGGGAGCTATGGTAGAGCGGACTCACGAAGAAGGTGAATACCCGTATAGGCTGAACAGGCGAGCAAGGAGCAACGGCGATAGTTGTGGCAGAAGAGCGTCCACATGCGCACCTTGAATGACTGCTATCGGCTCGCCAATACCCGAAAGGAGTGACTGGACGGCGGGCCTTGGTTCCTTCGGGACCGAGCCGCTAACGACAATGCCTCCTGAATTAGACCCCTTCCTCCGCTCCCATTCCCGTGAAAAAAGCACGGGCTAACATAGACAGATGGTGCACGGTTGGAGAGGGTGTGTACAGATGATGGAGGTTACATCCCCGCCAAGTACTCCGAGTTTGTGGAGGTTTCAAGCAAGACGAAGGCAGAAACACTGGCACCACATCGACCTATACACCAAGTGATTGACATAGAACCGGGCTACCAATCGCCTTATGGACGTATCTACAATCTCTCAGAAGTCAGACCTAGAACACGCAACGCCTACATCGAAACAAACCTAGCCAATGGATTCATCCAGCGATTGTCATCACCGACTGCAGCTCCGATCATATTCCCCAAGGAGAGAGACGGCGGCCTAAGACTCTGCGTCGACTACCGGGCACTCAACAAGGCCACGGTCAAAAACCAGTACCCTCTACCCTTGATCTCGGAGATGCTGGACCGACTTCGTGGTGCGCGTATCTACACAAACCTGGATCATCGGAATGCCTATGACCTCATCCAAATCGAAGAAAGCGACGAATACAAGTCGGCTTTCTGAACTCGGTATGGTCAGTTGCAATATCGGCTAATGCCTTTCGGCTTTACAAACTCACCGGCTACATTCCAGTCTTACATTGAGGATTGCTTATGGCCTTATATTGACGATTTCGCCGTGTGCTACCTTGACGATATCCTAATTTACTTGACTAATGAGAAGTATCACAAAGACCACGTACGAAAGGTGATAGAGCGACTATGTGAATTCGGTCTGTACTGCAAAGCCGAAAAGTGTCAATTCGGGGTCTTGGAGGTCGGCTTGTTTGGGTTTGTCATCAACTCAGACGGGATCGGTATGGAATTGGACCTAATCGCTACAATAGCGGACTAGCCGATGGCAAAATCAATTTGGGATGTACAAGTGCTCCTTGGATTTGCCAATTTCTACCGGCGGATCATTAGGAAATATACCAACGTAACGCTACCCTTAACAGAGCTACCAAAGACGACGAGAGAAATAGCACGCACTCCAAAAGCCCCGGGAAAGACACTTGGGAAGCCGAATAAATCTCTACCGGAATGGGAATGCACTCGGGAGGCCGAACTAGCATTTCGGAAACTTAAGAAGGCCTTTACCGATGCTCCGATCCTCCAGCATTTCGATCGAGGAAAGCCGATGATTCTCCAGACCGAAGCAAGCGGCATCGGAATCACCGGCATCCTTAATCAGTATGATGGGTTTGGAAATCTATGACCAGTCAATTTCTACTCTCGAAAATGCTCCCCTGACAAACAGAACTACGACACGTCCAATCGGGAACTCCTCGTGATCGTGGTGACGATGACGCAATGGCGACACTACCTCGAGGGGGCAAATCACAGCATCCTGATTCAATGCGACCACAAGAATCTCGAGGATTTCCAAAGGTCAAAAGTGCTCTCCCGGAGACAGGCTAGATGGGCGGAGATTGTTTCTTCATACAACTTCGTCATCGAGCATCTGGCAGGAAACAGGAACCCGGCAGATGGAACCTCTAGACGACCTGATTATGAGATCGGATCTGAGAGACCTACTGCACAACTTTCAGCAGCTTTAACAGCTGTTGAACCTTACGATGATCTTCTACTGATTATCCAGACAGCCCAGGCTACTGCCACACTGGCTACCGACGTGAACTAGAAAATCGTCGATATACCAATGGTCGGTTTCGCTCACCTGACAGGGAATGGCAGAGCGGAGGGTGCAACGGACTCGCATAAGATTTGGAAAGTCATCACAGGGGCCCTGACCTACAAGGGGAGGATATATGTACCAGAACTTCTCCGCAGCAAAGTGATAAGTCTTTTCCATGACAATCCCGAATCTGGCCACTTTGGAGCCCTTTGAACTGCTGAACTCGTATCTAGAGATTTTTACTGGCCTGCAATGGATGCGAAAATACGAAAGTACGTTGCCGGATGCGAGGTGTGCCACCAAATCAAGTCACCGAGCCGTGCACGCCACGGAACCAATATGCCACTGCCACCACCCCATCAGCCTTGGGAGGGAGTCACCATGGATTTCGTCACCGACCTGCCTGAGTCAATGGCATCGGCATACACTGGGATTTTGGCAATCGTCAACCGATTGATTATGATGGCGATCTACCTCCCCTGCCGGAAGAACATCGAGTCACCGGAACTCGCACGAATGTTGTTTGAACAAGTGATCTGCAAGCACTGCGTACCGGATAATATCATCACCAACCGTGGCAAACAGTTCACCAGCCGATTCTGGAATCGAGTTTGCTCTCACATGAGCATCAATCACCGCCTTTCGACCGCCTTTCATCCCCAACCAGACGGCTAAACGGAGCGGCAAAACGAGACCATGGAAATATAGCTACATGCCTTCTGCAACTACGAGCAAGATAACTGGGTTGAACTCTTACATTTGGCGGAATTCTCGCACAACAACTCCATGCATGCTCCGAGCGGGATGACCCCGTTCTGGGCAGTGTATCATCGGCATCCCGAGATGCAGTTCAAGACGCCGAAAGCAGCCTCAAGTCGGAGACCCGAGCGATGATCTTCCTGAATGGACTAGACGAAACTCACCGGGTCCTCCGAGAGGTCTTGCTCGAGGCCCAAGAGAAACAGAAGAAGTACGCTGGCAGGACGGAGATCACTTTCGAAGTGGGATACAGAGTCTGGCTCTTGACCAGACAGTTCCGCACAAACAAGCGTTCGAAGAAACTCGACTCCAAGCGCGCTGAACCGTATACGGTAGGTGAGACCATCAATAAGAACGCTTACAAATTAGACTTGCCAAAGACGATGCGCAATCAGAACATGTTCCTCGTGTCACTACTCGATCGTTATACACCTCCGACCATAGGCCAACCCTTATTGGAACCACCCCCTGTCAGCGACAACGATTCGGAGGAGTGGGAAGTCGATCAGATTCTCGACTCCAAACCACGCTACCAGATGTTACACTATCAAGTCCAGTGGGCTGGCTACAGCCACGTATGTACGAGTTGGGAACCAGCGGCAAATCTTGAAAATACTAGGGAGCTAGTCAAGGAGTTTAACCGAAAGCACCCGGGGAAGCCACATTGAGATGTTGAGACGGGATCAATTCGACTACTTGTTTTCTTTCCTTCCTATTGGATACCGGTCCAGTACAAATGGCGTCGGCACAGGTTTTACCACCTTCAGATCATAGTCAATTGTAGGTGGACATTCCCTGTGCGCCAGATCCGCCGAAAGGACGTCCTGAGAGGCACCACTCGGCTGTGGGATTACTTTGCTTTGTGTATCTCGGTTGTGGGATTAGTTTGCTTTGTTCATCTCGGTTGTGGGATTAGTTTGCTTGTGTTATCTCGGTTGTTAGGTTGTTTGTTTGTTTGCTTTCATCTTGGTTCTCCAGGTACGGGATCATGCAGCCCAGGAGTTCTGCGCCCAAAGAGGGGGATGATGTAACGGCGGAGGTCGTGTACTAGTGGCTAGGGTTGCATCGGTCACGTCATAGGCCAGGTAAGCGCAACCTTACTTAGACCTCGCCACGGATCTTAGATCTTTATTGAGACTCTTACCATTGAACATACTTTTGAGATCACTGTGATCCACGTGTGCAAGCGTATCCTTATATTGCTGGACACTGGCGTACGTGTCCGCACAGCCTTTCGGTGCAATTTTCTGTCCTCCACCTCTGTGTTCATTGCAGAGTAGTTTTCAGTGTTCATCGTATCCGATACTGGGTAATCGCGCCCCAGAATCCCAGTATTGGCTTGAGCAATCTGGATTACAACGACGTTTTCGCAAAGGGTCTCGCCTGTGGTTTTTGACTGCCATCAGCCTATAACATATCGCCCAACAGCAAAACGGGCCTCCACTCTGACACCATGTGGTACAATAGAGAATTTGTCGCGTGCCACATCGGAGAGATCAGCATACTTTGAGTGCGTGTCCTCCTGTTGCCGCCACCAGTCGGTGATATCAGGCAACCAAAATGTACTGCTACTCTCCATTGGGTCGGAGTGGTAATAATTGAGATTTGGATTAATTTGCCCCCAGTTCTTTGGTGATTCAGGCGAGAATTCAAATAGAGGTTGGCGGCGGCCAATAAGCATGCTGCGCGATTGCTTCATCCAGGTGTCATCTCGGCCACATTGTTAGGCGTTAAGTATTCTTCATTATCGCAGGACAAATCATACGGATCACAGGATGATTGACAGGATCCAGAAGCCTTTGCAGAGGGGACGTAATTGCTGCTCAGTAACCTTTCGAGTTTATTGACCGGCACACAGCAATGTTCAGCACAGTATTCATGCTCCACCTACTTCAGAAATGACTCCTGGAATTGGGTAGTATAGGATGTCTTGTCCTCAGGATTAATATCCATTTGCTTGTCCCAGTTTCTGGATGATCGCAACATCCAGGATGGATCGAGGATTTATTCACAAATCAGAAGCATGCCCGTTGTTGGAGTCACTTCAGCGTAGTATTTGGACAGCATCTGTCGAGCTAACTTCACAGCGAAGAACAAGTCTTCTTTCCATGGAGTCTTCTTCTTGGCCAATGCTCGCATCACGCCATCCATGTGTTCGAACATGTCGTTATATACTGTGCTGACCTGATGCAATGTGACTGTATGCCTCTTTGACATCCACAGGGTCCAATACCAGAATGGTCTGAACACTTCCATGACATTCTTCACAATGGTCCATTCATCTTGAGTTGTGAAAAGAGGCCGGTAATCAGTGTATTTTGGATTTTGGTGCCACTTGGGTATGAATTCCCGTAAATTGTAGACGCGCTCGAGCAACTCCGGTGTTGAGTTCCAATGTGTCTTCACATCCATGATCCGAGGTACAGGGATGCGGACTTTGGCTTTTTGACAGTCAATGAACTAGTTTCGGCGACCGGGTGTCAGCGTATTCAATACAGCAAGCATGCTCTGCTATATGAAGCTCGGTTTCAGGACTTTCAAAATATCATGAAATACATACTTTCTCAATGATCTTCGCTAAACCTAATCTCATGGCCGACACTTTGTTGATTCGAGCATTGCTCTCTGTTCGAAGTCCTTGACTCCTCCCAATGTCTATGTTTTCATTCTCTCCAAATTGCCGATCACAATTATGAGCTTCACAAGATTTGGTGCGGCCTGTTACACTGAGACTGCTCATGAATGCACCTAAAGCCAGCTGTATGACGTACGCCATATATGGTATATGGTTCCTCAATGCAGGCCACCTAATTCCAGAGGCCTCAAGTGTTGATTGCAGCTTGCGTGTCATCGAGTAATGTGAGAAAGCATTATCAGTCGTAATACCCAGGAAACGGCTGTCGGTAAGCTCAAAACAATCAAGCCCATCCTTCAAGTGTATGGCTAGCCATGCTCCAGGGTGGTGGCCTTTGACCTGTCAATCTTTATTAACTTTCGAAATGGGAAAAGAATTGTTGATCAATCTCATGGAAAGCGAGTTGAACTTCACGCGATACCCAATTTCAATCCTTACAGTATGCAATGACCGGCGTTATGGCTAGTTTGTTTGTTGATATCCATCTGTCTAAAGCTAAACTAACTTTATTTTGTGACGGCAACTGCTTCCTAATTGCATCTATTGTCAGTGCATACTCCCTCCAGCAAATGTTGCTAAGGGTCATAGCAGACAGCAGCTGGGGGTCATCACATAATGCTTTAAATGACGATCATAGCTTCAGATTCAATATCGCATTCCATGGAATATGAGCCGAAACAAATCCTAACATGAGGTAGTGATTCCACATGTCTTGTTGAATTTCGGAAGTTTCAAAGTCCTTAGCTGCCAGTTTGGAATGTATTATCTGTCATTTCGGTCAATATAGAATAAAGTGGACATCAAATATGATTTGACTCTGCAAACACAGTATTGTGATTCCTCAACTTCCTTGCCTCGTCAGGATGGCCAACGCTGTTTCATCGACCGTCGAACTGGTCAAATCAGTAACCTCTGACTGTGTTAATTTGTTGAACTTTGCGATGTGAGCTTTTGCCAGCAAGTGTTTCCCCATTGAGCTGGTCCCACGTTTCGATGGATGGCGAAGAAATTGATGACAAACGATACATATGATGCCTGGGCTCCCTGTCTCCTCAATTCCACAGTTTAAATATAATCGCCACGAAGGCCCATGTCTAGGATTATTCAAGGCAATAAGCCACTTCGAGTTTATATCCATTGAAGCCCACCAAGCATAAAATATGATTTGTAAAGTAAGGTCACTTGAATCACGAATAAATACACTTGTGTTTTTGGAAGAGATCATTACCTGGAGAGAAGACGTTTCCAAACATTTCGAATCCAATGTGGCGGTACGAATTACAACGCTGGATGATTCAACTCGAAAGACTGCCGGAAGTAACGTTACAGTACGGCACACTTGGGGTTCTTAAATATTGACTCTACAGCTACAAGCACAAATATCAGATCTGTAAGACATTGCATGCATATTTGTGAAGTTGTATACAAAGACAGTTTGCAAAGACTGACAGTGTAAAACTCAATTTAGGAACAGCACAAAGCAGGTCATTGCTGTGTAGCGTTCGGAGTCTCCAAGAAAATTGTTGACGCTGGGTGGGCGCTCAATTGTAGAAGTCCGATGTGATATCATCACCAGCATTCCAGCCATCAAAGGCTGCCAACAGATTCATTATGGGTTATCTGCGTTCAATTGACATTAGATTATCCAAAATGCATGATCAAAAATAGTTGACGCTCTGTTTACTCTATGTTGACCCTCATTTTGGGATACGGTCACGATCTTGTTGCAAGCATTTTTGCCTAGTTAGGCGGCTTATAGTTCGACTATGAATCAATAATGTCACACAGCCCCTTGATTTTCCAAGATGTTAAGCCTAGAGTCGATGATGCTCCGGTGACACTCATTTTTGAAGCATGGTCACAATGTCGTGGAAAGCAGTATTGCCTAGAAAGGCGGCCAATTGTTCGATTATGGCTTAATGTTGCCGCACAGCCCATGCATTGTACAGGATGCAAGGCCAGAAGTTGTTGACGCTCCGTCGAGGCTCGTTGTTACGACATTGAAGCAATGTTGTTGCAACGATTTTCACCTAGACAGACGGCCGATAGTTCGATCATAGCTCAATGTCGCTGCAAAGTCCTTCCATCTTGCACTATGCAAGGCCAAAAGTTGTTGACGCTCCGTTGAAGCTCTGTTGGCGCTCATTTTTAGGACATAGTAGTCATGTTGTCGCAACTTCTTTCGCCTGAAAAGGCGGCTGATAGTTCGATTATCGCTGAATGCTGCCGCACAGCTTTTGCATCTTCCAAGCTGCAACGCCTGAAATGGTTGATGCTGTGTTGACGCTCATTGTTAGGACATAGTCGCCATGTTGTAGCAACGATATTCAACTAGAATGACGGCCAATAGTAGGATTATGACTTAATGTCACCGCCCCGCCATTGGATGTCCCAAGATGCATGGCCAGAAGTCGTTGACGCTCTGTTGACATTCATATTTAGGACATAGTAGCGATGTTGTCACAACCGTTTTCGCCTAGAATGGCGGCAGATACTTCAATTATGGATAAACCTTGCCGCAAAGCCCTCACATTCTCTATGATGCAAGGCCAGAAGATGTTGACGATCTGTTGACGCTCATTTGTAGGACGTAGTGGCGAGGTTGTCGTAATCATATTTTGCTAGAAAGGCGGCTGATAGTTTGATTATGAGTAAAGGTCACCCCACAGCCCTCAGGATTTTCGATGATGATATGGCAACAATATTTGACGCTCAATATTAGGATATGGCAACAAGTGTGTTATTTGCCATTTTCACAATAACACCGACCAATACATTCACTTTGGAAGGATGTGACAATGCAGCACTTTGATTGCCGAATGTGTAAGACTAATAATCGTTGATACTCTGTTGACACTCACATTAATCACATCGAAACAGCCTTTGTACACTCAATAACATTGTATTCAACCAATCATATACACATCATTGACATCCAATATTGCATTTGTATGTATTATCGTTTGCATCCAGGAGTTTTGTTACCTCTCAATTTCTGATCAACTGCTTTCCATGCTATCTGAGTGAGAGATGACATGGCCCTATCAGATTCCAGCGCTTTCGGCCGGCAATTTGCGGCATGTTGATCATTTCACTAGTTTTGGTTAATATAGCTCCACTTCCTCACCTTTCCGTATCCAGCTCCTTCTCCTCCATTTCCATGATGTACCATAAGCAATGTCACCTATCTCAACCATGTGCATGAGGTCTGTGCAGAGAGTCATGCGGTTGGATACATGGATGAATACGGCATGACGGTCGTCGTTGAGACAGATTCATCTTGAGCACGGACATCTCTTTCTATGAAATGTATGACATCACTCACTTGACTTTGGTTACTTTATTTTGTTGCTGATTTAGCTTTAGCTTTGTCGCTGAACAGTCACCCCCAGACAGAAGTCGATTGTTTTGGCCGTGTGTCCGCGTGATTTGGAATCTGGAACTTTCACATGGTGCGGTGAACCCTTGCACATGCACAGACGAATTCACATATCTCACAATTTGGTCACAGAAATCAAGAACATGTTGACACATAGCAAAAGTTGTAAACAAATTGCTTTTCACCCAGATATGACGTCAAACATGTCAATGTGCCAATCTAGTCCTCCGCAGACCCAGGAACCGTCACCATGCCTTCATCCCAATCCGAAATCTATATGGTGATTACCAGGAGGCTACATGCAGGGGTAAAAGCTTACTGGTTCATCAAGCTTCGCTTTCAGCAAAGGTGACATATGGCGCTCTGCGGCGGGCTGAAGACTGGACATGCTCGTGTTCGACTGCAGCATCATCGAACCTAGCCTCATATGACTACTTCCTGGTCGAGATGTTCCTTGAGGCACTTGCAATATTCCGGGGACAATCTCAAGACACCCTATATGCACTCCACATGTTGCCGGTGTAGGAGCCTCTGCGTCATCATCCACTTGAGGTTAAACGACGGCCGGAACCATCAATTCGGACGTGCTGTACTTCATATCTCTTTGACTGACTTAGTGGGCTGCATCCTTCCATCCCGGTTGTGGAAATTCGTCAAGCTTCATCTACTTCTGTCGAAACCTCTCTATGCGCTGCTGGACCATTTTGGTGAATGTGCGCATCACCCAGCCGGGTTGGTCATCTTCGGTCAGCTTACACTGCTCTGTGTCTTCATCCCCATCTTCTCCATCCTCCCCATCGTCGGAACTTGCAAGATCACTCAGACTGTCTCCAATAGCAACCATCATCTCCTCAAATGTCTTTTCAGGCTCTGTGTTCATCAATCCCATGATTTCAGCATGTTTCATATCTTTCTGCTCTTGCTGAACCACTGCCTCTGCGTCTTCAACTCACTTACTTGCCCCAGCAGTTTCTCCCTCAACATAATCCTCAATCCATTACTCTTTCTCTTTATTGCTTAAGAAGTGCGTTTCTTGTCGTGTCTCCGCCGCAAGCTTCTTTTTCGATCTTAAGCTGCACAATGCCCCAAGGGCTGGGACTCTTTCTGCCTCCAGGCCGCTCTTGCCTTTATTCGCTTGATGATGTCGTTGGGTAGACCGCTTTGCCGATTTGCCGTATCTGGCCGCCAGTAGTGGCAAATTAGTCCTTTTCAGCGGATTGACCATTGTAGTTTGTGTTGACTTTGTTGGGCGAGATGTTGGATGTTGCAAGATATGGACAATATGGAGGCAAGCAGCGTTATTTATGTCAGGGTTAGTACGTTCACTCATCTAGAACAAAGCAAAACCTCCCTTTTGATTGTCAGTAAATCGGGAATAGTTAGGCTAACTGTACAACATGACTTGATGGTTAGCATCAGTTTGATGTATTTTCCTGGGGATTCTTTGAGACAAACATCAGCCAACGTCCTTTCCCTCGAACAATTGCCTATTTATATCTAACAATCATGCGATTTCGGCTGTCGTACACCACAATATATCCCTGTGAACAACCAAAGAACAACGGATCGATATATTGGACATCTCCGGGCGGTGGGAAACCCCTGCAACTTGCAGCTAAGCGCAGCAGGATTCATCTTGAGTATAACGCACATGTTGGCAGCTAAATATTCCAATCTGACATGACACTAACTATATAAACCGCAGGACTTCCGTCTTTCTTTCGTTATCATCTTCCTTTGCGATTCCACACCAGCAATTCATGGATACACAATCCCCTCAGCCTGGTCCGAGCGGATCCAGATCCAGCGGATTGGCAGGCGCTTCGACAAATACGTCACTTATTGGCACACACCAAGGACACAGACCCAGGTTGGTCCACCGCGACGCTACCTATGAAGCCACTGAGAATATGACCCATGATGCGTATTTAAATATAGTCCGTAAAACTGGAAGCAGCACGAATACGAAGCAGTATGCAGTTTGATGTGAAGTTATGCATACCGTGGTCAAAGGTTGTCAGTTAACCATATATCATGCAGCGGGTGTATGCCGAGAGCTATGTGACCAATTTATCGCTTCCCCTATTGGGAAATGTCCATGGTCGACGAAGTCATTTGTCCTCACAGTCGGCGGAATTGAACGTAATGATGTTGCAAGGTCGGGGATTTTCGCAGACGGATTTTGTGATAAGCATCCCCGAGAGTGGACAAAACATGCTCTAATCACCTTAGATGAGGCTACCGAAGTGTATATGGTTGAGGTAATAGCCCAATCTCATTGTTTGAAGCAGCAACTGATTTCTTCCAGGTATTCAACATGTCTGCTACGATGGCAGGGCAAGGAGGTCGTGTACAGCTGGAAAAGTCTGACATGCGCCTGGCTTTCATCATGGCCACAATGGCCAAAGGAGGGTTTTCGCACGCCACAATGCAGGAAACACAATACCTAATCATGAATCCTTGCGCCGAGGTCTGAGACGAGAAGAACTGGGGTGTTGAGTCTCCTGGGCATAAATAGGTGAAGGCTGGAATAGAATGACACCTGGCTATGCTTCGTCAAAACCACACGCCCGGATGCCTGCCTTGCCAAAATGGCACCGCAAAATATTTGCAGACACAGGGTAAGCGCAAAGGAACAGGTGCACCTCCGCCCAACCGACGCAGACAGCAGACTCCAGAGCCAACTCCAGAGCCAACGCCACCTCTGCACGGAACACCACCTGCCAACAACCGGTAATACTTCCGGAGCTCAACGCCTGGAAATCATCAATTCGCCGGCGGGATATGCGTATTCACATACATCTCTTCCCGGTGCTGAATCATTTACCATCGATATTTCTGCCCAGGATAGCGAGCACGATCCAGCTTTTGATCCAGATATGCTGCCTGACGAAGGAACATCCACTGGTTAGTACATTATCCGCTGTGTGCTAATGTAGCTAATATTCATGTTGAAGACCCGAGCAGCCTATTGAGCGAATCTGGCTGTGATGACTAGCATCGATCAAATGGCACAGCATTTTGGTGATTTTTATCATCCTGAATTCGCGGATACTGTAAAGTATATTTTGAAGGATATATTTATATGTATTATTGAAGGAACGCAGTAGTGATCAAGAAAAACGTAAATAATAATGCTAGAAAGGGGGCCAAATCGACGGGAATGATAGATTATGTCAAATCAAATGATTCCATGATGTGGATACACCCATGGCAAAATGAGCGTCAACGGAGCGTCAACGATTCTTGGTCATGTATCTTAGGTAATCTGGGGGGCGATAGGTTGCGAATTGTCATAAACGAACTATTCGCTGCCATTTTAGACAAAAGAGACGGTAAAATACTCCCTGCCCCATCATGAAAATGAGTGTCGACGGGGCGTCAACAATTCTTGGGCATGTATCTTAGGTTATCTGGGGGGTGATAGGTTGCTCATAGTCATAAACGAAGTATCTGCTGCTCATATTGGCCACAGAGATAGTAACACACTCCCTGCACCATCATGAAAATGAGCGTCAACGGAGCGTATTCCATTCTTACTCATGTATCTTGGGTAATCTTGTGGGCAATAGATTGCACATAGTCATAAACGAAGTATTGGCAGCCTTTATAGGCAAAAGAGAAAGCGAAATGCTCCCTGCCCCTTCATTGAAATGAGCATCAACGGAGTCTCAACAATTTGTGCTCCCATATCTTGGGTAATCTTGTGGGCGATAGGTTGCACATAGTCATAAACGAAGTATTGGTAGCCTTTATAGGTAGAAGAGAAAGTGAAATGCTCCCTGCCCCATCATGAAAATGAGAGTCAACGGAGCATCACCAATTCTTGGTCACGTATCTTGCGTAATCATGTGGGCGACAGGTTGCACATAGTCATAAACAAAGATTTGGCAGCCATTATAGGCAAAAGTGAAAGTGAAATGTTCCCTGCCCCATCATGAAAATGAGCGTCAATGGAGTGACAACTATTGTTGGCCTTCCATTATGGTTAATTACAGCGCAATATGGCCGTTATTGTCTATAATTATGGTTTTGACAGTTTTCGTATACTAAAAGGCTCAAGAATACATAGCGGTAGCTCTGTAAATGAAATGAGATGTTACTGTCCCGGAGGATGTGGTGGGAATATTGCCTCCATATTTGCCCATCAAGGCTGGTGTCACGTTGTTGATGGATGATTGTGATTCAGTGCCACTCATATTACTGAAGATGTAAAACGCAAAATCGTTGACTCTCAGTTGACGCTCATTTTCAGGATGTGGTAGTCCGCGTGTGACTATTTGTTTTGATGATGGAGGCGGCCAATACATAGAAAATGGACAGTGACGTACCGATGTCAATATCTTACGATCAACAGTAACATATAAGTATGCAACCGTAAATGTGAAACCCGAAGCGCGGAACCGGAGATTGGAACCGCCGGGTCTCGCCAAACCCGGCGAAACCTGTAAGTTGACGGATACTGGTTCGGGTTTGGCCTGCCAACAGTCAGCAGGTCAGGTATTTGGCTCGGTCTGGAACTGAACCGACCCGTTTTTGCGATCCAAACCCGGACTGCAGGCAGCTTACCTGGACCCGTTGATTAAATTACACCTGAGGCAAAAGATGTTACAGATTTCATGCATGAGTGGGCGAAATGATTGAACTCACCCCAATTGTCCAAGCGAGCCTGTATGGCTCTCACCATCTATTCCATTCCTGTGATGTCATCCGATGTACAAACGGCTTTCAGTTGTTCAAAGTTATTGATATTTGATCATCGAAATCCTCTGGGGTATGCTGTGATATCTATGGTCAAATGTTCAAAGTCCTGGGAGAGGGCAGGATAAATTGAGATTACAGAGATCCGGCAGGTGGAGGTCTAGCTGGATGTGCAGGAACAATGGAAGAAATAGGTTCAGGACTGGAGAGGTGGATATTTGGAGTCTTGGACTACAGTGATGGATGGTGTGGTGGGAAGATCGGTTTTTCACCACAACAACAACTTTCGCAGGGGGAAGCCAGGGATGGGGTGAATGGAGATACATGTATAATGGAGATGGTTTGAGCGACGTGGAGGCATACAGCGATATACGGATAACGGAAAAGGACGGGGCTATAGGGAGAATATATTTGAGAGACCCCAGAGTGGATCAAGTCCATCTTAAGATATAATAACAATTCACATTCCATCGTTCCCTGTTGTTGGTTCCAACGCAAGTTTTCCAACATCCACGCAAGATGTGTGGATTCTCACGGATGGGTAGCATCACATCCTCTCACCCTCTTCCAACATTCTTCTAGCGAGAACCACTCTTTCCAGTGAAACTCTTTTTCGAGGCCACTGGAGGAGTGGTGGTGTGTTGATGAAGTGCTCTCTGCCTTCCAGCTACCATGATTTCGCCACAACCGATGGCAAGTTTAGGAAGTCATGATGGACGATGGCTGAGTTTGCATCGATGACTTTCTGAGTTTATGACTTTAGGCAGCAGCAATGCGTGTCATTTATACAAAACAAGTTTGTGCTTGTTAGATTGAACTTATATGTTGCGAAATCAAACCTGCAGTCCAGCCGCGAAGAAGCAGACTGCAGGCCGGCCACCTGGCATGGGCCTACAGATCAGCTTGCTGGCCGCCTGGCCACAAAAGAAAAGCCTACAGGCCCAGCACGCATTTAAACCCTGCCACTAAAGGCGGACCGGCCTGGCTGCTTAAGTACACTGACTAGATGCTCACATGTACCCTGATGCATGCAAGATCCAGAGAATTGCTAAGTGGCAGAAGCCAGACAACAGGAGGTGGGAGGCCGGTGGCGTATAGTGGGCAGTATTCGGTGGGCAGCATGTAGCAGGTTGGGTGTGCCAGATGGCAGGCGGAATATGGTGGCCGAATCATGATGTCAGTCGATATAATAGTCCGAACATTACCTTTAGCATACCTACCAAGACGAGATCTCACGATAGCTCATGGTCATGGTGTTGACAATTGTTGCCTGACATTCTGTAAGACAGTTAGACAATTGGAATTTGGGGAGAGCTGATCTGGTACCCGCTTCCGGTTGATAGTGGCCGTATGTAGGTGCATTCAGTCTGAGGCTGATTGAGATGAGGTTGATGTTGATGGTGATGCCGATGGTGATGCCGATGGTGATGGTGTTGGTGATAGTAATCATGGTACCTGAAGTGCTTAGACAAGTAGGTTGGCTCCATCAACGTCAACATCAAAGCTTCCACAGACTTTGAGCCAAGTACTAGCCAAAGCTTCCACAGACCTAGAGCCTTCCATTAGCCAAAGCTTCCACAAACTCAGAGTTTACCATGGGCCAAAAGCTTCCGGTGGAAAACTATACTCCTCCAGATGATGCTCCTGAATGCACGATCCCGATACTTGTGGAGTTACAGATGCCTGGAACCGGGAGGAAAGACGAAGGTGGCATGTGGCATGTGACAGGTGGCAAGTAACTGGTGGCAGGTAGCCGACATCTTGATGTCAGTCGATATCATTGTCTCAACCTTGTCTTTAGCGTGGCCACTGAGATGAGATCTCACCATGCCTCATGGCCATTGTGTTGACATTTACAGTCTTAAATTCTGCAGAAAAGGTTGATAATTAAATCTTGTGGAGAGCAGATCTCCAACTCAGATTTTCCAACAGAGTCTGTTGCCGGCTTCCCATTGATTATGGGCGACTGTGATGATAATGGTGATGGCAATGGCGATCATGATGATCGCGATGGTCATGGTGTTGATGATGGTGATTACAGTACTAGAAGCACTTGCCCAAGTAGGTTAGCTATGTCAATGTCAGCATCGAAGCTTCTATAGACTTAGAGCTTTCTATTAGCCAATGCTTTTACACACTCAGAGTTGTCCATCGCCAAAAGCTTGGGATGGAAAACTCTACTCCTCCTGATGCAAGGCTCTCTCAAGAAGGTTCTCACGCATGCTTTCAAGGAAGCTTTCAACCAGGCTCCCAAGCTGGCTCTCAAGCTGGCTCCTAAGCAAGCTCCCAACCAGGGTGCAAAGCAGACTCTTAGCGACACTGTACGGTACCGGTATAGCAGCGAAGACTGGTATAGGTCCATTTGATGCCACCAGCCCTATATAGTTCCATATGCCCACGTCATATCTTTATGAATTGACACAACATGACAATAGGCTACGCCACACACTGGGGTGCACGGAAATCTTCCTATGAGCTACACGTGTGAGCGCGTGCATGTAGTGTAGTCTCTAGTCCAATTGCACTCTTGCTGAGGTGGTGATTGTTGAGGACAAAAATCAACCTCCGATGCAACTCTTGCATGATGAAAACTAGCTTAGAATGCCTCTTTTTGGCATAAGAACCAATTATATCATCCCTATATGCGTGATGCAAGGTGCTGTAGACCATCTTGCACTAACGCTGCTGCCAGATAGCACACTATGGTACTTGGGCAATACAATTGACTTGACGGCTTGCAATTTGATTAACATGTAGAATATTCTATTCAATACTTGAACTCGTCATCGCAGCAATAAATAGAGACCAGAGGAGTGTCAACTCTCAATATCTGAATTTTTGTTATGGGAGTTGTCCAAGCTGCTGTAGGTTCTAGTCAAGTCGCGGAGGATGTCCCTCGATGGAGAGACTGGTCCATTCACGATGTCTCACCGTCAGTTACAGGACTGGTTTGGTTTCAGAGTTTACCCTTGCACCTGACAACAGTGTTTGGACTAGTCGATTCACCGAATATAATTTGGGTGAATACTCTGTACACATTTGCCCATGCATCTGTGCGCACTCCGCTGGCCATACCCAGCAAAATTTTATCAATGCAAATACATTCGCCCCAGATCAAGTAGGTGGATTCATCCCACATTGCAAAACTCGACCATACTTTGAGAGTTCCTGATCGTACCCTGGGGTTTATGGCTTTCGCCTGCATTCCACACACTTTCGCAGTGAATACTCTTTCGCACCATTTCACGCTCAGAGATTTCCGCTTCTGTTAGCCTCTTTCTTGGCAGTGGCCATTGCACTGTAGAACCTCTTTGCACAAGATTCTGCTGGTCTATCAAAGAGAGGCAGCTGGTTGTTTGAAGGGGACCTTTGAAATGATGCAGCGAGCATTATCCACCCTCAGGGAGTAACCTTTACCACTCTGTGCGAGTATCGAGAGGATTTCTGAGGCTATAAATGAAAGGCATCATCGACTCGGGGGTATCCCCTGGATCATAACGGTTCCCGGCCCATACGCGCCGCCCACGCAACCACCTCACCACATGTCCAACAATGGACTTCAGAGGCCATTGTTTTTATCAAGTCCTCTTTAGTAGCAAATACTAAGTTCTGTCAAAGTGAATTGTAAATTATATGTGATGTGACTTTGTAAGTCTTACAGCCCCACCAAAATTTGCTCTCTGAAGTGGCAACCCACCCCATGGCTAAGCACCACCACCCACCTTTCTCCTTTACAAGTAATTGAATTCCACAAAATGATGCCTTTCATTATTGAGACACCACAGTTACTTGCATTTTGAACATGCTTAGCAAAGTTTGGGTGGAGATTTGGTATTTCTGGCTGGGCTTTCCTGCTGGCAAAGTCACCATCCCAGCTACTTTCCCTTCTCAAGGTGTACTGAAAATTGCCCATGACTCCAGCTCTGGCTGAGGGGTAAAGATATGCCCTCTTTGATATTTGACAAAGTAGGTTTTAGTCATGTTCACAATGAGAGATGTGCAATGGGTATTGGTATCCCCCCTCTGAGCCTCAGTTCTTGGATACATTGCAGATGGAATTCCTTGTTTGTAAAGATATTGGGACTTTAGAGCATATCCTTAGCACTAAGCTTGAAGGATATTTTGGGGTGTTATGGGCAGAGTTGTACATCTGGGCTGCACAGTGACATTTTCGAGTTTTTGGGAAGCTGATCTTGAGACAACGCTCCCAACAAAAACCCCACTTTTTATTGGCATTCCATTCCTACACACTCCTTAATTTTTGCCAAAATGCTCTCAAGACATAAGAAAGTAAGTTTATAATGCTCCCACACCACCCCTACAGAGTTGTGGTTGCATCTCTAAATATTTTCACTTGGGGAGTCTATTGCCATGCCCAAACGGGCCGGGAATGCCAAAGTTACGATCCAAGGGATACGATTACATGGCAGAAAAAGAGAGTTTTTCAGAATCCACTTACTTAGTGGATTTACAGTTCTTATTCTGGAATCCTGATATCCATAGACTTTTAGGCGATGTTTCTTCCTGCAACTAAATCACTACATGACTCTTTTGTTAGCGGGGACAAAGGGTAGTGGGTGGGGGCTCTGCCGTCTAACCGGTTGGCCTGGAGGCGGAGAGAATAAGGGCCTAACATTCACTAGCTAGAGTAAATAAAGTATGAATAAACAACAACAACAATAACAACAACTCACCCCACTACCAACTCTGGCACCCACATCTGTAGTCTCAGTCTGACAATCTCATGATATCCAATTGACATGGTGTTGAGGATTTAAGTCGATGGTACTAGGTTGATGGCGATACTGGGACTCAAAGGGAGAGCAGATCTACTGATCAGATTTGCAAGCGGGATCCGAAGCTTGATTGTCAGGGTACTGGGTGCAGTGTGAGTGCGAGCGTGAGTGCAAGTGTAGAGTGTGAAAATTTACATATAGTGATACCCAAGAGTCTACTAGATCTTCATGATCATGGTGGTGACACTGATGGCGCTCCAACAGTTATTAATACCACTGCACTAGAACTCTATGTTGAGATCAGACAATCAGTTAAGTCTGCATGCTAGGAAGCTGGCTAGTCTGCTTGCTAGAGCTTTCGACGCTGGCTTGATCTTCCACATTGGCCAACGCTGCACAGCTGGCCAAAGCTTGAGCTTCGGATGTGGGCCAGAACTTGAGCTTTGCTTCCAGACCCGGGCTCCTGCCCTCGTTGCAGGTGGCCGAACCTTGGGTGTACTGTGCCTGATAGCCTTGAGTATACTACATCGGCAAAAGTGCAAATTGGCAATAGGCTGCGCGACGCGCAAACGCGCACACCCGCTGCTCATACCAAGCTTCCCGTGGACCCCTGCACGATGCGCCGCCTATATTCATCTATAGTCGGGTCATAGAGATGTGCGCGCGGGCCTATGGAACTATATACCGCTGCCGGCCAGAGATGGACCTATGCTTGTCTTTACTGCTCTTCGCTGTTATACCGGTACTGTACACACTATCGCTGCGAGTCTGCATGAGAGCCCACTGGCGATTGAAAGGCTGCTCTAGAGCCTGCTTGAGAGTCTGCTTGAGAGCCTGCTTGAGAGCCTGATTGAGAGAGCCGAGCTTCGGGAGGAGTAGAGTTTTCCACTGGAAGCTTTTGGCTGATGGCAAACTCTGAGTTTGTGGAAACTTTGGCTAATAGAAGCCTCTAAGTCTGTGGAAGCTTTGGCAACTAGAAGCCTCTAAGTCTGTCGAAGCTTTGGCTACCAGAAAGCTCTAGGTTTGTGGAAGCATTGATGCTAATGTTGACGTAGCCAACCTACTTGTTTAAGTGCTTCTGGTACGACGATCACCATCACCGACACCATCATCATCGCCATCATCACCATCGCCATCATCACCATCGCCATCATCACCATCGCCATCATCACCATCGCCATCATCACCATCATCACCATCGCTATCATCACCATCAGCCCCAAATGCGTACACATATGCCCACAATTGGTGGGAAGCAAGCAGTAGATTCCACTGGAAAATCAGACTCGGAGATCTGCTCTCCCCAAGATCCAATTGTCTACCTTTGCTGCAGAATCTCAGGCTGCAATTGTCAACACCATGGCCGTGAGGCATCGTGAGATCTCGTCTCGGTGGGCACACTAAAGATATGGTTCAGACTATGGTATCAACCGATGTCATGATTTCGGCCGCCCACCACCCGCTGCCACATGCCACATGCCACCCACCAAATACTGCTCGCCACACGCCACCTGCCTCACTCCTCCCAGTGCCTGGCGTCTGCAACTCAACTAGTCTCTGGATCGAGCATGCAGGAGGAGTAGAGTTTTCCACCGGAAGCTTTGGCCGATGGAAAACTCTGAGTTTGTGGAAGTTTTGGTTAATAGAAGACTCTAGGTCTGTGGCAGCTTTGCCTAGTACAAGGCTCTAGGTCTGTGGAAGCTTTGATGCTGATGTTGACGTAGCCAACCTACTTGTATAAGTACTTCTGGTACAATGATCACTATCGCCAACACCATCACCATCACCATTGCCATTGCCATTGCCATCTTCCCCATCAGCCCCGGACCGAATATGCGCACATACGCCCGCAATCGATGGAAATGGGGCACTAGATTCCGCTGGAAAATCTGAGTTGGAGATCTGCTCTCCCCAAGATCCAATTGTCTACCTTTCCTGCGGAATCTAAGGCTACAAATGTCAACACCATGAGTATGTGGCATCTTGAGATCTTGTCGTGGTGGCTTCGCAAAAGATATGGTTCAGACTATGATATTGACCAACGTCATGATTTCGGCCAACATACGCTGCCTGCCACCTGCCACACGCCGCACGCTGCCCACCTAACACTGCCCGCCGTACGCCACCAGCCTCATGCCTCCCAGTGCCTGGCGTCTGCAACTAAGCAAGTCTCTGGATTGAGCATGCAGGAGCATACATGGGAGCCTATAGTCAAGTGAGATTGGGAGGTCTTCCCTCTTGAGAGTGAACTTAGGAGTATAGAGCGAAGTAGACTGGGAGTGTACCATCGACTGCAATTGGGAGCGTACTTCAGAACGTGCTGGGAAGTGTACTTGAGAGCGACTCGCGGGTGTACATGGGAGTGTCTTGAGAGCATACTTGGGAGCGTACAGTGAAGCAGGCTGGGAGTGTGCCATCGAGTGCAATTGGGAGCGTGCTTGAGAGCGTTCTCGGGAGTGCTTGAGAGCGTCTTCAGAGCTTACTTAGGAGCGTACAGTCAAGCAGGCTGGTAGTGTGCCATCAAGTGCAATTGGGATAGTCCTTGAGAGCATACTCTGCAGTGTGCTTGAGAGCGTCTTGAGAGCTTACTTCGGAGCGTACAGTCAAGCAGGCTGGGAGTGTGCCATTGAGTGCAATTGGGAGCGTCCTTGAGAGCGTTCTCGGGAGTGTGCCTGAGAGCGTCTTGGGAGCGTACAGTCAAGCAGGCTGGGAGTGTGCAATCGAGTGCAATCAGGAATGCACTTCGGAGCGTGCAATGAAGTGCATCTGGCAGCTTGATTTCAAGTTTGTTGTATGCAGTGTGATGTATAGTATCCAGCGCACAAATTTCTATCATCTTAGGATCCATGCTGATCACAAGTTCTGTATTCTGAATGGCTATTCCTTATTGGCATGAAACCTTATTCCTAGTCGCCAACCGAACCACTATTTACTCATGCTCCCATAGTGCATTCCTAACAAGATAAGGCGTCATCAATCTCAGACCACCATGACATCTCAAGATATGCAAAGTCACATAAAAGAGAAGTCCATAACAACCGATCAAGATATGGGAGTCCTGTCAAACCATTAGACTATTACCAATGATCACTTACTTCGACCACCCCATTTTGGTCGGGGCAACTGGGACCTGCGATTCATATGTCCTGAGTGGTGTGTGATACTCTCCATTCAATATATGCCAATATAGCTCAATTGCACAATGCTGTATAATTGGCTGCAATAAAGCATAGTCAAATTGAGGGTTCTGTTATTTGACGCGATTGTTAAACCGTTATGTGCCCGGTGGGTATATATGAGGGCACTCTCACTGGCTCTTGGTGACACCAATCTATGTGTTGATAATTGGCTTCAGATATGCTCGTAACTAAACAAGGTACTGCTAATACCAATTCTGTCACAATTGGAGCACATTACCTGGATGACGTTGTTCATACCCCTGTGAGTTAGAACCCGATCATCAATGGGGAGTCGAAGGATGATGATACAGTTATGTATGAGAACTCCAAAGCAGACTTTGGCAGTGTTAGAAGTGTTAAGGGTGTGGATTGTCTGATATACGATCAGCGATACCAACATGGAGGAACGACATCCATAACAAACAATCTACAATAGGTTCTATCTACAGATACCTATTGACCTTCTCAACCTGGAGGTTCAGCCTGAATGTTATTCCCATGTAGTATCTACTAATTCTGCATCAAACTCAACACGGATAGTTCTCTCTTGAAGGCCAGAGCTGTCTGTTCCTAATTCAGTTCTATATCACGGATATACCTATCATCTCTTTATACATAGTGATTCTTAGTACCTTTGCCAAGGCAACTGATTAAATGGGAAGAGAGCAAGAGGATACTTTAGAGTCCAAACTATGCCTGAGGCCTGCACGATAGCAAGGTGGTTCAGAGGATACTTCTGCTAGGATACTCTTGAGTTGGCACTACTCCTTCTGCAGAGGCGAAACTACTTTGCTGATTCTTATAGACAAGTGGATACTGGGAGTGTTACACTTGGGGACAGTGGGTCGTGCGGTGAACGTGCCAGTTGCTTGGAAAATACTCTTGAGTCATCGTTTGGGCGATAAAATTGAGTCGTGAACATCGATATACTGTGAGCGTAGGTCAATGCGCTTTCGTTGATACTATCTATCGGAAGCAGAGAACCAATCAGTTACCCTGTGTCTCCTTGGGTTGTAATCCTTATACGCATCCTGAGTGAAGCAGTATTACTCTTCTTTATCGGTCCCGACTTCATTCGGTGCTTCTATTGATTTGGACTTAGGGTGGATCTCCCGGTGTTACAGGCGGCCCAGATGCGGGAACACCTCTTCAGCCACTGCAGCCGGTGGAGAGACTAGCAGAAAGCACTATGGGAGGCGGTGGAAAAGGCGACAGGCTGGAAAGCGGGCAGATGCCGACACGTGCAGATCTCCGAGACATTGTCCACAGACGAGTGCGACCAAGCGGTTATGGACTTCGTGGCAGCCACCGAAGTCGGGAAGTTCCCGCCCAAATGAAACGAAATGGCAGTATGGATCGGGCGCAGAGCTCAGGTGCGGAGGGGGCGGCAATAATGGGGTTATACCCCTCTTCCTTCCTTTCTTTCTTTGTTTCTTTGTCTTTATCTTTCATGTGTTAGCGGGGACGAAGGGTAGCGGGGGGGGGAGCTCTGCCAACTAGCCGGCTCATCCGGAAGCGGAG
>Ga0307515_10002436_pt1 | contig 40536 bp, 39 predicted proteins | sample 17_EM_MG_FD_194513 | JGI IMG/M metagenome (GOLD analysis project Ga0307515, IMG submission 194513) | Populus trichocarpa ectomycorrhiza microbial communities from riparian zone in the Pacific Northwest, United States - 17_EM | ecosystem: Host-associated > Plants > Roots > Unclassified | place... | reverse complement strand
AACGACTATTCAAGATCAAGCTCCAAAACGAGGATGGAGCTTTCGTTGAGTATTGGTTAGCCCTGGCGCTCACCACAATACCTGAAAACTCGGGTAACTTGGATCCCGTCTCGAAATTTGTACAAGTCAGAAAAGCACCGGCAGCCGTTGCTTTGCAAGTTTTCAGCGTGGGAAACATTGTCGGCTGCGCGCACGTAATTCCAGAGATAGCTACTAGTTGTAAGACAGGAGACGGACGGAACGAGCGATGGATTGTCAATAGCCACATAGATCTGGCAACTTGGAATGATGTGTATAATTAGTAAAGAGAGAATTGCATTTTGCGCGCAGGTAGAAGGAACACGTGGAGTGGTTTTCGCAGCGTCACCCATCGCATTGCAATCCCGATGCAAACGCGTGCCCAATGAACCCATTCCTACGTATGGTCACAGTTGGCCTTCACCGCCAGAGTGTTCGTTCAAAATTGGAGACCGACAAAGCGAGAAGAAACGGTGAAACAGCGATCGGAGGGCGATATGCAACGTGACGTGTGGGATTAAGGCCGCGCGCGGAGTGATCCGCCACCGGGGTGTCTCTGACGGCTCTGACCGAGCGCGTCGACTCTGACGGAGCCACACCGCCCGGACTGAAATATTTTTTGCTGATGATTTTGGCACACAATGACATCCCGGCATTGTCAGTGAAGAATGGGAGTGGTATCAACTCCAGAGACTGAATTCTGTGCCCCGCCGCCACTTGGAGATACAGACAACACGATCTCACTGGCATCCGGCACTTATATCAACCCATGAACCAATCTTGGTGGTCACAATGCCCGGAGTGGCAGAGACCTTCAAGACTGTCATCGATGAGATGACACATGGAACCGATTTCAAACTCGTCAACTTCTTGCACCCAGAATATGCCAATCTCACCCCCGAGGATATGAACATATGCATTGACGAGCCGGAAAACCGACGGAACATCCACCCTATGTCGCATGATACCTTAACCTCCCGAGCGAAACCATCAAGCAATGGCTGGCTCTCATACAGTTAATGGTGTTTTGCGATTTTTGATGACTCCAAGTGGTACAAGATGAATAATAGCATGGGCTGGAGACTTGCGATGAATGTGAGAATTGGATTCAAACTTCAAGTCACTGCAATACCAGGATTCCATTCACTCTATGACTGGTGTTATCAGACGATGTGGCTGTTTTCAGGTGCGCCTGAAGATCCAGAGGATGAGACTGTGATGGAAAAGCACCGCAGCTATGCACTGTATCCCACAGGGAAGAGTTCGACGCATGCCATCTTGACTGAAGACCTCAACGCTCAACAGGATGCGGCACAACAGATGATCCAAATTAGAAATCCCTGGACGATAAGGACATGGTAAGGATCAATATTCGCAAATGGGAAACCACCTGTTCGGATAGTGAAGGAGAATGCACACCATGTTCATCTTGAATGGACTGAGGACGAGCACGCTAGACCAAAGACCCTTGTGGTGAGATAAACTTGACTGGGTGCTTCAGAAGTGTGGAGGGTACACGAAATGGCGGCTGGGATGTTTCTCATTCGTATTGGGAGACACTGAGGATCGGAATGACATTTCTGGACAATGGTACGATGTATGGGTACTCCATAGTTGGGTGGATACTCCGATTTTCCAATGGCTGAGAGAGACATTTCTGCCAATGCTTGTCAACAGATCTGTGCAGTATCCCGAACCTGACGAAGACGAAGCATTAAATAAAGTGCTGCTGCACAAACCTGAAAATCATATAAGCACCTTGCCTCATGCACCTCCTCCTCAAAATGTCGTGCTATTTTGTCCTCTGCCAGGCAAAGTTCGTCATTTGAAGTGGTGGCTCACAAAGTCTTTTGCAGATCATTTGGATATTTTCTACCTGTATGCAGAAATGGGCAACGATGGGCGCACAGAAATGCAGCTCAAATTCCAAGATTCGCCAAATCCCTCTAGGTTCATAACCACACCCAAAGTGGGTGGGACAGGCCTCAATCTCACAGCAGTAAACCATGCCGTAATGAGACAGAAGTTCTGGGTATTACATGAGCAGTGGCAGGCATTTGCATGGGTTGTCTGACTGGGGCAAAACAGAGTTCCAAACACGTGGCTACTGCACACTGGACCCAATGGTTATGATAACAGAGCAAGTGATCTCCACCAGCTCTGTGGAGTGGCCTGAATGAGAGTCCTGCATGGTCTGATGAACCGACTGAGCATCACGACGACAATGATTCACCAGATTCTGGAGTGTCATCAGGACAACACCAAGCTGCTTACAGAGCATGGAGACATTGTGTCGTCAGATGGTGAGCATGAACCATAATTATCATGGCAGTGAAATCAAGGTACACCTCTTTAAACATTCAACCAACACAATCTCACCAACTGATGCAATATAGGCAAATGGTATGGAGAATAAGGCACAATTGAGGAGTGAAGGAGTAGTTGCTAGAGTTCAATTCGATTTCATGTTAGAAGATTATTCCGATGAATATGAGATGATTTCAATGGTAAACAGATATCTGGTAACTCGAATTATAACCTCATTTGGACGAACCAATATGTGATGAAAAGCAGATGAGCCAGTTTGATGGTGGACTAAGTGAAATTCCGCGGTGTCTTATATACTCTTGTGAGAATCTGTCAACTCTGCAGTCACTGCGCTCTTCATTCTATATGTTTCATGTAGATTTGTCATCCTGAAATCTGCACCCGAGATCCATGTTTTCAGCTGCGCCTGAACTTCCCAGTTTCATACCAATTATTTGTTCCTTGTTTATTTCAGGCCCACCGAATACTAGAATCATGCAAGAATGCAGGACATTCACTGACCCAACAATGTTGCATAATTTACAGTCGAATGCACAAGATAATCGCTGTCAATTTCTCGACTCTCCTGAGACAGATCCAGCACATTATAACTCCAATCATCCAGGGATAGACAGACTGCCTAAGAGATATCAGGTTGATGTATTGTATCCTAAGTCACGGCTCGCAGATTCCAGGCTTACCCGAAGAATGCAGCCAAGCATTTCGTTGCTCAGGCATGGAGGTCAGGCCCACCTCACATCTACTCTCCTGTCGAGGGTGATCGTCTCAGATTTGACACTGCACGCGTATTCTATTCACCATCCAATTTTTGAATGCCGCCACTGATTACTAACATGTGATATCACTCCACACATGCCACCCTTGAACGATTCATTTTGCTCCATTCCAAGCATATTTCCTTCCTTCCTGAATGCTTTGAATCTGTGGCTGCCAGCAACCACAGAGTGTCATGTTTCAGACACTGAACTTTAAGGTGCAGGTGCAGCTCCTCCTGCTTGGCCTCAGCTAAGATATGAATTGATTCTTGATCGGTATGTGAAGACCGCCACTTAAATGCCATAACTGTCATGCTCCGTGTCAACCTATCCATTGGATCAAGGTGTGCACCACATGCTCACGGTAGATGCACAGCCCTAGGCGATAAGTCACCACACATACCGGCATTTTGACTAAGAACTATGTCCGGACCTTACATTTGCAAGATCCCAAAATGGCTCTGTCGTTCGGGCTCCATAATCAAGCTGCCACTCGAGAGAGTGAACCTCAAAAGATAGCATCTGCTCGGTGATTCTGCGGATGACTGGCCTATCCCGCTCACTTGTATAACACATTTCCTCGAATAACCTCAAATTCACAGCGCTTCTAATGCAGACTTCACTACATGTTGACTAACTTGTATGTTTGGGCCGCCAAAAACCATAACTTGAAATAGATTATGAACTGATTTCCACCAAGTGAGCTCGAAAGGATAGAGTCTGAATGCCAGTTTCTGCTCAGCGACTTAATCGGAGACCGGCAACCACCTGCCCACCACATATCTTGATTGCCTGAAGTTCGTGACAATTCACAAACTGACAAGATCTGATTAGCGCCAACGTCCAATCCCAAACGCGCACCAAGAACAAATCATGATGAAATCTTGAGTTAAGAAACAGCAGGTTCTGAGAGTACAAGTAACTGTCAAAGTAAGGCAAGCCTACAATCCCAGCCATTACATTAGATTGAATGCTGCATGCTGATTCAATGCTTGCTTCCCCTCAATTGGTCGGAACTGCATGCTGTTATTGGTCTTCACGCTGTCAGATGAAGCCTCATGACGCATTCATAATATTCTTACCAGATACTATGTGCAACATCTTAATCTGACTGACTATTTATGACCCATTCGCTAGCAATCTTGCCTTTGACGACAACAGGAATCGATCAGATTACCCCTGAATCTTTGTCGTATGTTTTCCATTCTTCCTCTATAATTGAATGCTACCTTTGCTGCAGAATCCTAAAACAACAGAATATGATGAAAATAGGGTGTCCTTCCGACCAGTATGCTGCATTCTGAGATTCATTTTTATCCACTAGCAGCAACAAACTCAGTTTGAACCCATGTCACTTCAACTGTTGCCACTCACCAAGGTCCCAACTCTATCCTCCTTCCAAGTTCTGTAAGATTCTTCATCACACCAACAATTCTGTGCCACGCAGTCACCACTCATATGCTTTAAGTAGAGGCATGATGAACTTCCTTCGGCAAAGTCATAACCAGGGGCTATCATGATCAACCCATTTCTCAGTTTTCACATCCGGTCCTGAGAGTTAGTTAGCAATACAACCATGTTATTGTCTGGAGTTCTCCTGGTGCGTGTGGTTCAATTCTAGGTAAGTTAGCTTGATCCAACCTCCAATTCTTGCATCAGTAGCATACTTGGAAACGAGTGCTAACATTCGGGAATTGGGGGCATGAAGAATCCATCTAATCCGGTGCACCTGACGCTTCCTAAAGCAGAACAGAGAACTAGCATGAATATTATACATATGAACTGCCAACAGGTCTTCCGGACTCTATCCAGGCACACCTCGAATGGAATCCTCCTCAGCCGAGCGTTACTTCGTCCAAGCATGCCTTGAATTGCATCTTGCTTGACCGTGTCTTACTTCGTTGCCCTGTTTTTCCGTCATTCTACTAAACTTCATACTATATTTACCCTGATATACTTCTCTCCACATTCCAAATTTCACTTCATCAAACATGGAACCTACGGCCAGCCAGGTGAGGAATCACTATTCACAGAACAATCAAGAAGCCCACCTTGAGAGAACCCTTGCATGTGCATTGCAGAAGACAGCCAATCTTCATTGCCGATCAAATGTTTGAACTTCTAACCCAGCTTTCGAATAGAGTATTGGAGATAGGTAATGTCCGTGCTATACTTCTGATGAATCAGGATGTTGATGATACTGATCGGGAGATCAGCAATGACGTAAGTGAAGACCCCGGAGAGTCCACATTGTCTTCTGATATCTAAGAAGAGCATTTGAACATCCCACAGGAGGTCCTACACCTAGACTAGGCGCGCAGTGATAAGACAATATAAACAACAAGGGTTCCACCGCCAAAGGAACGAAGCCATGCTGACACTGTCATTGCCCGTGCTTCACTTCCAAATCTACGACATCCAGTCCGGGCCATAGCACCACCATTGCTCAAGCACCGAATGTCAACCATCAACATATCACGCAACACTGACTTTGTACAGGCACTCCCGCTTCCCAAGGACGGTTGAGACCAGAATGATTCTCAACCAATGGCCGGTGGAGACCACAACGTTCCTCAACACGAAATGGCTACTTTTGAGGTACCGAAACGGTTCAAGGAGGCAATTGGATTCACAAAGACTCCCTGGCTAATCATTTCCAATGAGAAGTACTCGATGGTTGACGAAGCTTGGAAACTACGCATTGGAGCCCAGGATTGTCAGCGGGCATTAGCAGGTGCTCCTGGAAGTACACCATCTCTGTGTCAATGGCCCGGTGGTCCATCGTTTGAAATCGATCTGCAAACCCAACAAGCTGTAAGTGTATATTCTACTTTCTGCTCCTCGATTCGACTTAGAATGATACTGAACCCCCAAAAATGCATAGTTAAAACTAAAGATTAGTAACATTCAAGGGCGTTTGGCAGATGGAGCTCGTCGAACCAGTGTACATAAACACCGGTTGGATTTATGATCAGAGACTGAGCGTCGAATGCGGGGTAAGGATCCCCAGTTCGACGATGCTTATCTCTCGAAGGTCATCGATGATAAGAAATCATGGTTCACGCCGATTGAACTGCTTGATTTAATCTACGATCAGTTGTTCTTCACCGCCAATAGCTTGGGGCGACAACTGAGCACTTTGCAGTTCTTTTAACCTCTAACAGCACAGACCTTAGCGCTTGTGGCTACAGCAATTCAGTGTGCGCTGTCTGAGTATGCCACGGGAAACAAGGTTACAGTTATGTTTTCTCAAGATGAATATCGCGGTAAATTTTGCTCTTCCACTGTGATAGATTGTGCTACTGCAGAAGCCATTGCACTCATCAATTACACATGGTGGGGTTGCTTCATACCCCCCCCCCAAATGGTGCTCTTCCACGATAATAGGTGCTCCTCAATCCTCATCGGCACTCCTCAGTCTGGATTGGTGCTTTGATATTTCATCCAGCGCTTGATACTGCCTTTTCTTTCGGTGCTCCTCCTCTAGGACGGGCTCTCCACAATCCCCTCCTCAACCTGGATTAGGAGCGCCTCTATGTCATTCCAGACTGTTTACCTCCCTCACCTTTCGGCGCTGCTGAGCCTGGATGGGCTGCTCCACTGCATAGGCACTCCTCAATCCCCGTCGGCACTCCTCGCCCTGGATTTGCCCCCCTCACTTTTATTCTGCACTCCTCCATCACCATCAGCACTCCCCCTGCCCACCCTGCACTCCACATCAGGTACTCCTCCTTTCCTGGTGGCACGCCTCTTCTTCCCCAGAATTCCTCATATTGCCTTTCAAACTCCATTGTGATTCACCAGAAGCGAACATCAATTCCAAACATTTTAGATATCACAAATCGAGCCAAACAACATAGGAATTCATTTTCACCCACTTGCCAGGCCCGAATCGTTCGGAAATGGAAGGAGCACCTCCAGCTTCTTTGTGCCTTTGGTGAATTGTGTGTTCCCACGTTTGTCAGCCCTGATCAGATAGGAGAATTATTGGATGACATTGAGACTATGTTCGATTAATATCATTCGATCGCTTAATCGTGTTATTGTTTCAGTTTTATCTACATTCATTTTTGAATCACTCTCCATTTTCTTTGGTTCTCCTGAATGTAGCAATGCAAACAACCGAATGTTGATGAGATGCTGGGTACTATAGTATGATTTAGATGTTGATACTGAACAATAATCTATGCATCATATGTGGAGAGTATTCTTATTGCTCGTGTACATCTCGAGAATCTCTGATAACGCCTGCAGTCCTTCAAATGAATATCCATAAGAATCCGGCATCTCTCAGAGTGAGTTTGGGTTTGCTGCATTGGTTGGGCGACATTCCGAGGTGCTCTCAAACATTTCACACCCGCTCCCATGGTGCTCCCGTACCAGTCATCAGAGATCCCAGGCACTCCAATGGCTGGCCGGAATGCCCTCCTGGGGTCCGGTTCTCGCCTGAAATTGACGCTTTTAAGTTTACACTCCGCCTCCTCTCACACACTCCTGGAGGCTCCTAGTGACTAAAATCCATTTTGCCAATGTATGGTTCATCAAAACCCCATGGATGGCGGCCTAGATTGCCAACATGGCCCAGCAATGAATCCGCAGACATGCCGGAGGCACAAATGAATGGGTGCACCTCTACCCCACTGATGCAGACATCCGACAACAGAAACAACGCCACCTCTGCCCAGAATGCCACCCTCCCTACCAAGTTACGATCGGAGAGGTGAATGATCGGAAATCAATACTTTACCGCACGGGTACGCACATCCGCATGCTCGTTTTTGCCATGCTCCATATTTCAATCTTGATGCATACGCCATTGATAGCAAGCATGAAAAAGATTTCAATCCAGATTTGATGACAAATGAAGGAATATCCACGGGTTAGTACATTATCTGCTGTGAAGCACTGTTGCTGACATCCATTTTGCAGATGAGAGCTCCTATTGAGTGAACCTGAAAGTTTAAATAAGCATTGATAGAAAGGAACGGGATCATTGGGTGTATTATTATCTTCAATTAGTGGACACTTTGAAGTATATTTTACAGGATATATTTATATGTATCATTAAAGAACAATGCAGTGATCAAGGAGAAAGTACATGAAGATGATAAAAAGGCTGCCGAAACACTGATTAATATACTATGCCAAATCAAATGATTGCACATTGCGGATACACCCATGGCAAAATGAGTGTCAACAGGTCGTCAACGATTTTTGGTCCTGCATCTTTGTTAATCAGAGTGGCAATGGTTGGTGACATTCATCAATGAGGTATTGGCCTCCTTTATAGGCAAAAGAGGAAGCGACATGCTCCCTACACCATGTTGGAAAGTAGTGCTGTTGCAAAATGCGCATCAACCGAGGATCAACAATGTCAGGTCTCGTAAGTCAGCTAATTGAAAATTGATTCGGTCATGGTTAGACATAATCAAAGTATTGGCCACCCTTATAGGCAATGATTATTACAGAACACTCCGTGGCTCATCCTGAAAATGAGCTTCAACTCATCGTCAATGATTTTTGGTCTTGCATCTCTGGTAATCCAAGCGGTGATTGATTGCAGATATTCCTAAAAGAATCATTGGCTGCCTGTATAGGCAAAAGAGGAAGCGACACGCTCCCTTCACCATCCTGACAATGAGTGCTGTGGCAAAATGAGTATCAATGGAGGGTCAACAATTTTGGGTCTTGTAAGTCTGGTAATTAAAAATTGATTTGGTCATGGTTAGTAGTGTTAGCAACAGTTCCGGACTATCACTTCAGCATTGGGTCCAGGGTGGAACTGAACTGGTGCCGAATTGGCAGTTTGAGTTATCAAAGCACCCAAACTGTCAATTCGGCTACCGTTCAATGGAAATCTCCCAACGCATGTGAATTGGGCAGGTTGTCAGCAGGTCCAGCTGTAGATTCATATACTGCTTTTGTTTTGGCAGTGTGACAATAGTATCTTATCAAAATCATGTATTTGGGAGCCAAAAATATCTTTTACTATCTTTTGCGGTTTGCAAAATCGATCATTTGTCAATCCATGGTTGAGCTTTTATATGTTGTATTTTAGCCTAAAAAGGCAGTGAATACTGCATTTATGAATTCAGGTATCTGCGCGATGCCATGATACCCAATATGCACGACCAAAGATTGCTGTCGCTCTTTTGACACTCATTTTCATAATGGGGAAATGCATATCTCATGCACTGTTCTGGACGACAATGCTGCCAGGACATCATATATGAATTATTGCCACAAAGTGACACTTAGATTATTCAAGATGCAGGACCAAATATTGTTGATGCTCCATTCACACTCATTTTCAGGATGTGGCAGGGAGTGTGTAGCTATTCTTTTTGCCCCTTGAGGCGGCCAATATCTCATATGTTGATGTTTGCCACCAATTGCTGGTTAGATTACCCAAGATGCTGGGTCAAGAATTGTAACTGCTCCATTGAGACTGATTTTCCGGATGGTGGACAGAGCATGTCGCTCTCGTTTTTGCCTCTACACGTGCTCAATACCTCATTTCTGGATGTTTGCAAGCACCCGCCGTTTAGATTACTTAAATGCAATCCCAGAAATCTTTGACGCTCCATTGACACTGATTCTCAGGATGGGGCAGGGAGCATGTCACTATTGTTTTTGCCTCTCAAGGCAGCCAATACCTTATTTATGGATGGGTGCAACTAATTGCCACTGAGTTTACCCAAGATGCAAAGCCAGAAATCATTGACACTCTGTTGACGCTCATACTCAGACTGGGGCACTGACCGTGTTGTTAGCTATTTTGCCCATAAAGGCTGCTAACACGTTGGTTATGCATAGCAGCAATCAAATCATATTCGACATACGTGACTTACAGGACCATAAACGGTTGATACTGTGTTGACGCTCATTTCGCCACGGTCATATCCGCAATATGCAACCATTCACTTCGGCCTAGTATATCAGTGATCGTCTTGTGGCAGCCATTCTATCATGTTCATGTACGTTCTTCTTTATCATTACATTGTTCTTCAACAATGCATATAAATATATGCTTTAAAATATACGTTAAAGTGTCTGCTAATTGTATATAATGATAATACTCAAAAATGCCGTTCCCTTCTATCAATTCTGGTCTTCACTGTCAGGTTCGCTCACAAGGTTGCTTTCGTATCCAAAATGGATGTCAGCTGCATTACCGCGGAGCAGATAGTGTACTAACCCGTGTAAGGTCCTTAATCAGTCAGCAAATCTGAAATGAAATCTTTATCGCGCTTGCAATCCTTGGCATATGCATCAGGATTGATCAATGAAGCCTTGGGAAGAGGAATATGTATATACACATATCCAGGTGGCGCACATCTCAATTCGGAGCTTCGAGTTCCCTCACCATGATCAGACGGCGCGGATAGCATTCCAGGCAGAGGTGTCATTGGTTCCGGTGCAGGTGCACCTGATCCGTTGCGCCCCCAGTGAGTCTGTGGATTCCTCGCAGTGCGATTTTGGCAAGGAAGATCGCTGTCCGTTTGATTCTCACGAACCATTGCCAAGTGTCTTTCTATTGGTGTCTTCATCGTTGTATGGCATGGAAACTCAACACCCCGCCTCATCTCTCCTCAGACTTTGGTGCAAGGTTTCTTGATTAGTGGTTGTGTTTCCTTTATTGCAGTGCGAGAAACCCCTTCTTTGGCCATTTCGGCCATATTCAAGGAAAGGCGCATGTCAGACAATTCTAGCTGCACCCGACCTGCTTGCCTTGCCATAGTAGCTGACATGTTGAAAACCTAGAAGAAATCGTTTACTGCCTCTAGAAGCGAGATTAGGCTATTGCCTCAACCATATATGACTACGTAGGCTCCTCTACTGTCTTCGAAGCCTGATTCATCCACTCACAGGGACATCTATCGTGGAATTTGTCCGCAAAAATCCCCGAACCAACAACCTCACCATGTTCGATTTTGCGGACCGTGCGAACAAATGCCATTGTGAAGCATGGAGGATTCCCTATGCCGGCAGAGATCAATTGGTCACATTCCTCAAGACATAAACCCACTGGATATTGTATTGTTAGTTGACCACCGTGTATCTCGAAATAGAGGTAATCACATCTGATCGCATGCTGCATCCTATTCTTGCTGTATCCGGTGTAACGTACCAGTTTCAAATGTGCGTCCTCGATCATATTTCCAGTGGCTGCAATTGCACCGTCACGGTGGAGTAAATGGTATTTGCGTTGCTATTGTACCTCAGCGGTTGGCGGATTGGATGACGCTGCTTTCGTTCCGCTCGATTCTGATCTCATCGCACCTGGCTGAGGTGTCCATGGAGCCATGACTTGCTGTTGTGGAAAGATGAGGAAGCTGATAAAGAAAACAAGTTGGAAGTCCTGAGAAATATATAGTTAGGAAAAAATCAAAATCGAATAAGTGACGGCCAACTTGCACGTCATATTGAAGATGAATCCTGCTGCGTATAGCTGCAGCCGATTGGAACGGTGCCGCTGTTTGCAGTAAGTTGGTATGATGTTGGTTGTAGGTTTACAGAGATACATCCTGGTGAACGACAGCTGAAATCTCATGTTTGATAGATATAAACAGGTCATCTGGTGATGTTTGTCTCAGGACATCGCCGGGATCTGATATAAATGACACGCTCACCATTAAGTCACGATGTACAGTTATCGTGACTATTCCCAATGAAGTGACAGTCAAAAAGCGGATTTTGCTTTGTTCAACTTGAACAAACCTACCAACCTAGACATAAAAGATGCAGCTTACCTCCATGTGGTCCATATCTTGCAACATCCAACCTCTCGCCCAACAACAAGGTCAACCCAAGATACAATGGTAAATGCTCCAAAGAAGAAGCTTTCACCTGATCCGGTGCGTACATATGTCAAATCGACCAATCAATCCACACCCCAATGTCATCAAGAAAATGAACGTAAGAGGGACTTTGAGGCGGAATGTGTCCGAGCATTGGAAGCATTGTGGAGCTTATGATCTAAAATGAAGCTTTCAGCAGTGAAATGATGAGACACGCACTGTTCAAGCAACAAAGACGAAGAGAAATCGATCAAGGATTATGTGGATCGAGAGACTGTTGTGGCAACAAAGTGAGTTGAAGACACAGAGACAACGATGATGCAAGAGCAGGAAGATATGAAAAATGCTGAAAAGGCACAATCGACAACCAGAAAGCCCATAAAACCCTTGGAGGAGATGTTGGATGATATTGGACACAGTCTGAGCGATCTTGCAACTTCCGATGATGAGGAGAATGGGGCAGACAGGGATGATGAAGAACATACAGAGCTGGGCAAGCCGAGCGAAGATGATGAATTTGGCTGGGCGATGGGCACAATCTTCAAAATGGTACAGCATCCCATCGGGAGTTTTCAGCAGAACCATATGAGCCTTGAGGAACTGATGCAACCAGGATGGGGGAATGTGGCCGGATGCGTCTGTGAGAGAGACATGAAGTACGGGATGGCCAAATTGAAGGTTCCAAAAGTTGTGAACCCCGAAAAAGACACAACTGCAGCCACACCATCACCGACAACATTTGAAGAGCTTCTGCAGACTCTTGACATGATCCCCGAAAAATTCCGAATTCCGCACGTTCCTTCTCAACCAAGAAGCTGTCAAATGAGGCTGAGTTTGGGGTAACAACATACAGACAACCACATAGCATCTCTCTTGGCAGACACAGTGCCCGATTCCTCTCAGCTTGTGAATGCGAAGCGTGATGTATCTGTAAGATTCTACCACTGCATATAGGGTTCTGAGCTAATTTCAATACAGTAATTATATTCGGACAACGACATGCTGATTGCTCCTGCATCACGGCAGGAACAGATAGCCAAATACATAGTTTTGACCATCTATCGCTAGTATAAGCAAATCATGTACCTATTTTGCTCCATATCAGCATGTTCTGGATTTCACTGACCAATGTGTGAGATACGATAATTGGTCGGTGTGTGTGCAAGAGTCATACGGGCCATGCGAACCTTCCTGACTCCAAATCCAGTCAATTGACGGCAAATGAACTTAGTATTCTCTGGCCTGTTACAGTGGAATGAGAAAGCAAAACCTGAACTGGAGACGAAAATTACTGACAAACTTCTAGTCAGTGATGTCATGCGACTCATTGAAGGATCATTCAATGCACAATCTGCACCCAGATGAGCGACAACTGTCATACTGCATAAATCCGTGCATCCAACTTCATAACTCTCCACACAGACCTGCTGCACATAGTCGAGATTGTAAAAAATGCATATAGTACATTATGGAAATCGAGCATAATGACCTAGATAAGGAATGGTGCGAAAGTTAGGCAACATATGACTAAAACTAGTGAGTGTAATTTGATGCGGTGGATTGCGGGCCGAAAGTACTGTAATGCGCCGGACCTACGTCACTAATCATTCAGCTGAGGTGTACAATGGTGACTTAGAAACAGAGAGGTCTCGAAGATTTTGGATGCAAACAGTTAAATATATTAATGATATATTGGCTGTCAATACCGACTGTATCCGTTTCGCATACAATTGTGGATCACACAACGACTGTTAGAATTTCTCTCAGTTGAGCTTCAACGGAGCATCAACAATTCATAGTCATACCCATACAGCAATGAATGGACTGCATAGTCATATCCATCCAACGAGGAAGTATTGGCTTTCTGGATAGCTGAAAAGGTCAGCGGCACGCTCCTTGGCCTATCCTAGACATGAACATCAATCAAGCGTCAATGATTTTTGGTCTTGCATCATCCATAATCACTGGGCTGTGCACCAGCATTAACACATAATGTCAGTATTGGCCGCCTTTATGGGCAAAAGTGGTAGTGATGATATTGCAATTACCTGCTAACAATGAGCATCAATGTAGCATCAAAAATTATGGGTCTTGCATCTTGGATAATCACATGGCGATGCGGCGCTGTTATCCCATATTCAAAGTAGTGGCCACCTTCATTGGGTATAATTGTAGTGATGATATCACTACTACATCCTAGAAATGAACGTCAATGTAGCGTCAACAATTGTTGGTCTTGCATCTTGGATGGTCAAATGGCTATGCAATGGCTTCAACCCATAATCGAACTATTGGCTGCCTTTTGGGGCAAAACTGATAGTGACAATAGCCCAATGGCTTCCTAAAAATGAGCGGAAATGGAGCATGAACAGTGTTTGTGGGGTCTCGGTAAGCTGCACAGCGACGAACCGCACTGCATGCTTCCCAAATGGTGTTATTTAACGTCAGTTTTCTCTGTATGTCCCTGTATTCAACTTCACAAATATGCATGCCATGTCTCACAGGTCTGACTTTTGTCTTGCTTGTAGCTCTAAAGTCGGTATTCGAAAACCAGCTGTTTACTTTACAATTACAGATCATGTGACAGTCTCTCAAGTTGAATTACACAGTTTTCGAACTTATACTGCCATGTCGTAATCGAAAGGTTCAAATACCTCTTTGCTAGAGGTTATGAAATTTTCCAAAAACGAATGTGTCTTTGTTTGTGATTTGAGCAACCTTACTTTACAACGCATCTTTGATGCCTGGTGGGCTTCAATGAATGTAGGCTCGAAGCGATCTATTGCTTGGAATAATTCTAGAAATGCACCTACAGGGCGTTTCTATTTACACTGCGGAATTGAGGAGACTAGCAGCGCTGGCATCATATGTATTTTGTGTCATCAAGTTCTTCACAATCCCTCAGAACATGGGACCAGCTCAATGGGGAAACACTGGATGGCAAAGATGCACATTGCAAAGTCGAACCCATAAACAGAGTCGGAAGTTGCCGAATTGACTAGTTCAATAGTCAATGATACAGCGTTGGCCATACTGAAGAGGCAAGGAAGGCGGGGAATTCCAATTGTAATAATTTAGCAAACAATTTATCTCTTTCACATCTATGTTGGATATATATTGACTGAATTGACAGACAAAACACTACAAACAGGGAGCGAACGACTTTAATACCGCCGAATTTCACCAAGACACCTGGAATCACTACCTCATGTTAGGATTTTATTTCGGCACATAGTCCATCCAACACACCATCAAACCAACCACTACCACAGTGATATAATGCATTACAAAGCAAGTCCCTGCTGCCAGCCGCCAACACACTGAGCAACATTTGCCGGAGGGAATACAGACTGACAGTGGATGCAATTAAGAAGCAATTAACATCACAAGATAAAGTTTCTTTAACTTTAGACGGGTGGACATTGACAAACACGCCTGCCAGACCATCGATGATTTATTACTATGTGGATCGAAATTGGGCATAGTGAGAAGTACAACTCACTTTCGATAGGATTGATAGCCACTTCTTGTCCGAAATCGAAAGGTATTTAAGGATATTAGGTGATGGGCCGACATACTGCAGCACAGCTGGCCGTACATTTGAAGCAAGTAGGTGATCGTTTTGAGCTTACTGACTGCCGTTTACATGGAATTACAACTGATAACGCTTCCTCAAATCACTTGATGACTTGGGAATTGCAATCAACCCTTGAGAACTCCGGAATTGTGTGGCCTGCATTAAGAAACCACATACCACCTATCACGCACGTCATTCAGCTTGCTCTAGGTTCATTCATGAGCAGTCTGGGTGTGAAAGGCCACAGCAAGTCTTGAGAAGCCCACGAGCGCAATCAGCAATTTGGGGAGAATAAGTGCATACACATGGGGAAGAGTCAAAGACTCCAAAACGAGGGCAATGCTATAGTCAACAAAGTATCTGCCATGAGACCTGGTTTAGCAGAGATAATTGAGACAGTATGTATTTGAACATATTGTGAAAGTTCTCAAACTAACCTTCATATGGCAGAGAATGCTTGCTGTATTGATTATGATGAGGCCTGGTCATCGACACAAGTTCATTGACTGCCACACAGCCAAGGACCAGTTGCAGTACTACTTATTATGAATGTGCAGACACTGTGCAATTCGACATTGAAGTTACACAAACACGCCCATCAATTACGAGAATTCACCCATGTGTGACTCATGAATCCAACATTCAGTCATTACCGGCCACTCTTCACAACACATGATGAATGGACCATCATCAAGTATGTCATGGGAGTTTCAAAGCCATTCCGATACTGGACACTATGGATGTCAAAAAGGCATACGCTTTCTCTCCATTACATTATCACTGTCTACAATGACATGTTTGATCATCTGGATGGCATTATGCGAGATTTGGCTTAGAAGAAGACTCAATGGAAGGAAGACTTAAACTTCGCTGAGAAGTTTGCACGCCCAAAGCTGTCCAAATAATATACTGAAGTTAGTCGTATGACAGGTATACTCCTCATTTCAGCACATATCCTGGTACCTCCCCGGATGTCGCGATCATTTAAGAAGTGGGCCAATTGAATTGATATGAATCCTGAGGACAAGACTTCTTCTAGTACCCAATACCAGGAGGCGTTGTTGATGTACTTGGAGAATGAATACTGCGCCAATCATCAATGTCTGCCAGTAATGAAACCCGAAAGCCTACTAAGCAATCATCTGTTCTGTTCTGCAATCTCTTCGATATCTGGTCAATCCTCTAATGATCCATATGATTTGTCAAGCAATGATGGAGATTGCTTAATGCATAGAAATGTGGCTCGAACGACGCCCGGACAAAACAATTGCGCACTATGGGTACTGAAAGCTAGCCAGATCAATTCGGATTGACCGCCAGAATTTCCACAGGGCTGGGGGCAAATTAATCCAAATCATAATAATTACCACTCCGACCTTAGGGAATTTAGCAGTACATCTTGGATCCCTGATATCACGCACTGGTGGTGTCAGCAAGTGGAAACACTCCCAAAGTATGCCAATCTCTGCAATGTGGCACGTGACAACTTATTCATCATACTCAAATTCCTTTCATTTGTTCTTTGAGTGTTGATCATTTAGGATATGGCAGATGGGAATGGGTATTAATCTCAAGGATGAGACTTCATATACAACTGACAACCAAGAGGCATTTTTGAAGTATATGGAGAATGGATTCTTTGCGAAACATAGAAATGTGCTGGTCGTTAAAGCTGAAAGCATACTGTTCGACAAGCACTTCCCCTTGGCAACCGCATGAGGATCCGATCAATCTTCCTTTGAGTCATGTGATTTGTCCAGCGATGATGAACAATACATATTGCCAGTCTATGTGGGTGGAACGACACCCGGGGAAAGCGATTGCGCAGCATGCTTGTTGATCGCCCCCAGGCTCAATTCGAATTCCCTGCTGGATTCACCGAAGCACCGGGGGCAAGTTATTCCAAATCTCAATGATTATTACTGCAACCCAATGGAGATTAGCAATACATTGTGGATACCAGATATCACCGACTGGTGGCGACATCAAGAGGAATCGCACTCCAAGTACGCTGCTCTCTCTACTATGGCATGAGATACATTCTCCAACATACCTCATGGTGTCAGAGTGGTGGCCAGTGTATCCCTTCAGCGAAATGTTATCGGCTGGAGGCAGTCAAAAACCACAGGCTAGACCCTGCACAAAAATTTCTTTGTAAGGCTGTTTGCTCGAGCCAATAACCGGTTATTGACAGGTGATGACCTGTCATCGGATACCGTGAACACAGAATATGACTCGGAAATGAAGAGAGTGGCAGAGGAAAGATAATATGCACTGCATGGCCAAGGTACACGATGTATTGGAGATGTGGCAGGGCAGCGACAACCTACATGCTACACAGAAGGAATCTCGCACACAAATGAAACAAATGACAGCTGTTGGAATCATTTCGGATACGGAAGAGACCATCAAAGCATCCTCGTCACTCTTTCAACATGAAGGTGGGGCTGCATTCAAATCGTCGTGAATATCATCTTTGCCACCAGCTTTATCTGCAATGGACCTCCCTGAAGAACGAACTGAAATATAGAATGTCCGCCAAATCAGAAGAATCAACCGTCATCAAATCGCAGGTGTAGAGAATAGCGCACGTACAATTGGCGAAACAGGAATATCGACTTGGATAATTTGAATGACAGTGAAGAAGATAGCACTGCAAATGTTCAATCTCATATTCAGCGAGACAATGGTGTTGAGGGTCCGGAAGGCCCAGAGCAGCAGAATGTGAATGCGGCACGAAACGTTCCCCTACTGATTCGGCCAACACGGATGTCCAAGAGACAGACTGAAAAGGTGTTGGTGAGGGTCAATACAATGGAAAATAGGAGGAATAAGGGAATCAATTAAAAGTACAACATAATGCTTCAATGAGTTTCACCAGCGCATTGATGTTGCTTGACCGATAGTTTCATTTAGAGATTCATTATGGGTGAATGGGGAGCAGTCGCTTGTGACTATCGGTAGTTAAATAGATGTATAGCGGGTGCCATGATTCTTGACGTAAGAGATATAAACATTACAAGTACGTGAGCGAACAGTGCAAGAATATTCCTGTGCTGGGCTTTGCCACAGGGCCGAGTCTCAATCTGTCAGAAAGACAACCAATAAGTTCAAAACATTAAGAAATAATTATTGATGGCAGCAGATGATGAATGGACAATATATTAAAATGAGAGTCAACGGAGCATCAATGATTGTTGGCCGTGTAACAATGTCAATTGAATTGTGAGTTGGTTGCTGTTAGGTATAACCGATGTATTTGCAGCTTGTATCAGCAAAAGAGACTGGAACACAGTCACTGCCCCATTCTGAGAATGAGCATCAATGAAGCGTGAATGATTTTTGGTCTAGTAAGTATGGTAATTGAATAGTGATTTCGTCGCTGTTAGGCGTAACGGATGTATTTGCAGCTGTTAGAGGCAATAGAGACAGCAACATGGTCACTGCACCATTCTGAGAACGAGCATCAATGGAGTGTCAATGATTTTTAGCTTGGCATCTTGGGTAATGTATGTTCTGATTGGTTGCAGACATCAATTGATGAGATATTGGCAACCTGTAGGGGTAAAAACAACAGCGACACACTCCCTGCCGCATCGTGAAAATGAGCTTCAACAGAGCGTCAACAATTTCTGGTCTTGTGTATTTGGAAATCAAGGCATTGCATCAGCAAAATGTATTTTAGTCACGGGAAGCCTCCAGGAGTGTCTGAGAGGATGTGGAGTGTATACTTAGATGCATCAATTTCAGGGGAGTATCAGACCCTGGGAGAGCATGCCTTCCGGCCTTCAGAGTAACTGGGAGCGCCGGCGACAAGCCTGGCAGCGCCGACGACAAGCCTGGGAGCACCTGGGAGCACCGGCGACAAACCTGGGAGCGCCAGCAACAAACCTGGGAGCACCGGCGACAAGTCTGGGAGCACCTCGAATCACAGTAGAGCAGTCTGGGAAAACAACATTTTCTTTGGGAACTCTACTGGTGCGCGTGGAAATCATAGCTACTACTTATCGTTCAACGATATTTCAAAACTCATGTATTCAGTTTGTATTCTCATCTATGTATCTATGTATCTATATAGCTACCAATCAACACACGGTATATCTGGACTAGCTGCAGGCGGTGCTTGAGAGCAATTCGAGGTGCGCCTGAAAATGACGATCGAGTGAACTCAGAGATACACTCCAGGCTGTGATCGAGCGAGTTTGGAGATGCACTTGGAGGCCGTGATCAAGCGAGTGTGTAGATGCACTTGGAGGCCATGATCGTGCGAACTTGGAGGCTGTAATCGAGCGAGTTTAGAGATACACTTGGAGGCCGTGATCGAGCGAGTTTGGAGATATGTACTTGGAGGCCATGATCGTGCGAACTCGGAGGCCGTAATCGAGCGAGGTTGGAGATCCACTTGGAGGCCATGATCGTGCGAACTTGAAGGCTGTAATCGAGCGAGTTTAGAGATACACTTGAAGGCCGTGATCGAGCGAGTTTGGGGATATGCACTTGGAGGCCATGATCGTGCTAACTTGGAGGCCGTAATCGAGCCAGTTTGGAGATGCACTTGGAGGCCGTAATCGAGCGAGTTTGGAGATACACTTGGAGGCCGTGATCGAGCGAGTTTGGAGGCCGTAATCGAGCGACTTTGGAGATGCGCTTGGAGGCCGTGATCCAGCGAGTTTGGAGATAAACTTGGAGGCCGTGATCGGGCGAGTTTGGAGACCGTAATTGAGCGAGTTTGGACGAGTACTGGGAGGCAGTCGATGTACGGCGCGCCGGGTGCTGAGACTCTATTCATCAGTTAGTTAACTCGCAACCGTGGGAATGTGACAAGGTGACTTTACCTCTGAGCTCTCATGGAAAGCTAGCTGATGGCGGTCGATCATGTAGGGAGGTACGCCGGAAGCTGAAGCTACATTCAGTGGTCAACTTGTAATCATGAGAATGAAGGGAAGACAACCAATCTTGGGCGGATGCTGTACTCAGTGTATGCTGTACTCGGTGTATGCTGTACTCGGTGTATGCTGCACTCGGTGTCAACTCATGATCATGGCATGGAGAGATACAGAGGGATGACTTGACTTTGTGTTCTGCGATGATAGTAGAGTTGTGGACGAGAAAGAGAGAGATGGGGATGAAGATGAGAACGATGTGGAGGATTACGAGCAGATATGCGAAATCAGGGGTACAGCTTGCCTGATTGGGTTAGGAAGACCTCGTATCGGTGTAATTACACGCCGGATCGGGACTCGTACCTGCCGTATCGGGGATGGTAAATTGACTTGCACACGACATTCTCTTAAGTCCCAGTTTCTCATGATGATTTCCCCCGTACCCTCTCATCTCTCTCTTTCTTGTCCTCAATTCTACGATCACCTAAGAACACGAAGTTAAGTCATCCCTCTGTATCTCTCCATGCCATGATCAAGAGTTAACACCGAGTACAGCATACACTGAGTACTGCATACACCGAGTACTGCATACACCGCGTACTACCTACACCGCGTACTGCATCATCCCAAGATCGACTGTCTCCCGCTCCCAGCCAGTCTGTCATCTCTCGGCAGACCATGTTGTACTCAATTCTCTACTTTCGCACAATTACGAGTTAACCAATGAATAGAGTCTCAGTTCCCGTCGCGCTTTTCTCCTGAACTACCGCCTCTAGAATGACCGCCTCCTGGTACTCGTCCAATCTCGGCAATCATGGCCTCCAAGTGCATCTCCAAACTCGCTCGATCACAGCCTGCAAGTGTATCTCCAAATTCGCACGATTACGGCCTCCAAGTTCGCACCATCACGGCCTCCAGGTGCATCTCCAAACTCACTCGATCACGGCCTCCAAGTGCATCTCCAAACTCCCTCGATCACAGCCTCCAAGTGTATCTCCAAACGCGCACGATTACGGACTCCAAGTGCATCTCCAAACTCACCCGATCACGGCCTCCAAGTGCATCTCCAAACTCGCTCGATTACACCCTCCAAGTGTATCTCCAAACTCGTTCGATTACGGCCTCGGAGTGCATCTCTAAGTTCCACTCGAATACGGTGTGGTGAAACGGTGGAGCTAGAAGGAAGACAGCCCATCATCAACACTCAGCCGCACCTCGCACGGTATCCGAATGGAATTCATGAGAAAAAGCGGCTTTAGCTCGAGGACCGTATGAAGAGGGTGAGAGGATATGAAGGGATACCCGGCCATGATGAACCACACAAATTGCGTGGATCAATGAAGCTCGGCAAGAGTGCATGAGACTAAAAGCAGGGAAAGATCGAGTGTGTATTTCGTATAATGAGATGATGTCTATCTACCCCAGGGTCTCACAAATATATACTGCCTGTCGCTGAGTCCATCTCCGTTATCCCTGAATCTCCGGATGTATAAATATAGCGAGACTTAGATAATACGGCACCAAGTCTCCCGGTGAGCTTGTGCAGAGGTTTCAGCTGCTTTCGAAGTCTCCCGCAGACCTGCGCAGAGGTCTCAGCAGCTCCAAAATTTGAATATCCTAATAGTCAAATCTCGTAGCATCCTGAATGCACCTCCATCACTGCAGGTGCTTTCAGGTGCACATGAGAATGCTCTTGCAGAGTCTGAGAGCACATTGCAAAGCTCCAGGGGGGGCTGGGAGCATCTGGAAGTACTGAGAAGCACTGGCGAGGGCTACCGGAGTGCCTGGGAGGTTTGCGTATGGCTTCCGGACCGAATTACATTTTGCTGATGTGCTCAGATTTTCGAGCACATAACAGAACTATTCACCCCCTTGATAGGCAAATATACAATCTATCAAACGAAAAACACAGATTCCACAATAATCGATATCGCAGACCACAACACATGCAAACTCAAATCATTGCCAGTTGAATACAGGATTTCAATAACACACAATTATCAATCTGCAATGACAAAAGCGTTGTATGCATCTATAGATGGACCCACTGGGTGACCCGCTGACAACCACTGCAATTCAGAAGGGTTGGAAGATACTCATCAAACCGTACCCAACTTGACGATTTGGGTGTATCGACAACCCAGACGACCAATTTCGTAAGGTTTCGGTTGGGACCCGAACCCCCACCCGAAGTGACTGTCTGTAACCGTTACTAATACCAGTTCATTGTACCCACAAACCCAAAACAATGAATCTGAGGTTTCCCTGAAATGTGGTATTGCTTTAATGTTCCTAAGTCTCCTTTGTGTGGTCACAATGCTGATTTGAAGTCTCCCAATAGGTTTCCCCACATTTACGAATATGACAATGAGCACTTGATGAACGGTTCACACTTCGTTGCACAATGTCACAAATTATCTCATGGCATACCCCTATGTCAGCTAATTTTATATTTCCTGGCGATGATGATTATACTCACTACATGCATTCGATGAAGGGTGTAGTGTGTGTTTAAAGATCCCTCATGGCCGCATTCGACCAATAATAGTTACCACACAGAAGTGGTGATCATTATTAAATTTGGTGATACAAGATTATACAGTACTATTGGTTGGAATAGGTTCTGGTAAGCTGCCAGCGGTCTGGGTTCACACCAGAAAAACAGGTTGGTTTGGTTCCAGACCTGTCTGAAAACTTGCCCTGCTGCTTGTCGGCTGTCAATACCCAGACTCGTACCCATCAACCCACAGGTTTCACCAGGTTTGGCTAGATCCGTTGGGTCCAATCCCCGGTTCTGCTTTTGAGGTTTTTCTATTTATGGTCGCATTCAGCTATCCTACTGTTAATCATTCAATATTAACGATGGTGCATCACTCTTCTCTTTGGATGTACTGGCAGCCTTTCTGATCAAAATGTGCACAGCCATGCTCCCTTCCCCACCCTGGAAATGAGTGTCAACAGAGCGTCAACCATTTTTGGTCTTGCATCTTGGGTAATCTGAGTGGGAATTGGTTGCAGATAGTCATAACTGAGGTAGAGGCCTCCTTAAATGGCAAAAGAGGAAGCGCCGCACTCTATGCCCCATCTTGAAAATGAGCGTCAACTGAGCGTCAACAATTTATGGTCTCGCATCTTGGATAATCTATGCGGCGCATGATCACAGACCTCTATTAAGTAGGAATTGGCAACCTCCCTAGGCAGCTCAGCAAGCGACAGTCCCGCGACAGCCTCCCATAGAGTAACAACTGATGTTGTTTACAATGGTGCAAGTGAGAGTTCATGAGTGTTTTGGCCTAGAAAAACGATCAAAACATCGTATATAGAAAATCAGCGATGCATCGTACTTTGATTACCTAGGATGAAACTTCAAAAATTGTTGAAGCTCCAGTGAAGCCCGTGTTCATGATGGGGAATGTAGCGTGTGACAATAACTTTTGCATATAAAGGCAGCCAATACTCTGATTATGTATTATAACTACCACATCGCTTTTGAATTACCTCACTTTCAATACAAATATTTGTCAATACTCTGTTGACGCTCATTGTCAGACTGGCGCAGAGAGCGTGTGGCTCTCTCTGTTGCCTACGAAGCCAGGTCATACCGCATTTATGAATGACTGCAACCAATTGCCACCCAGATTACCAATGGTGCATGACCAATCATTGTTGATGCTCTGGTGATGCTCATTTTGCAATGGGCGATCCAAAATATGTTAGCATTTAATTTGGCATAGTCTTTCATTAATCGTGTTTTGGCAGCCTTTGTACTATTGTCATGTACTTTCTCCTTCATCACTACATTGTTCATTAATAATACATATAAATATATCTGTTAAAATATACTTTCAAGTGTTCACTATTGGTTGATAATAATACACTCAAAAATCCCGTTCCATTCCATCAATGCACATCATCATAGTCAGGTTCACTCAATAAGCTGCTGTGGTCTGCAAGATGGATGTCAGCTGCATCACCAGGCGGTAGATAGTGTACTAACCAGTGGATGTTCCCTCATCAGTTAGCAAATCTGGATTAAAATCATTATCACACTTGCGATCCTTTGAATATGCATCATGATTAGCGTCAGCAATGGTTCCGGACCGTCACATCGGGTCCAGGTCCGGGTCCAAACCAAACCATTGCCAAATTGGCGGTCCAGGTCGTCAATAAACCTCAACAGCTCACTCGGGTACGGTTCCATGGTAAACTCGCATCCCGTCAGAATTGGGCGGGTTGTCACTGGGTCGCTCAGCGGGTCCATCTATAGATTCATATATGGCTCTTGTATTTGCAGTGTGTTGATAGTAGCTTATCAAAATCGCGTTTTCAGCAACCATTAATGTGCTTTTGCTTGTTGAGCAGTTTGCAATATTGATTAATTTGGTATCTGTGTTTCACCTTCAATATATGTTATTTTTGCCTAGCAAGGTGGTCAATGATACAGTTATACACGCGAAAATCTGCACGACGCCTTGATTACGAAATATGCATGTTCTAGAACTGTTGACGCTCTGTTGACGCTCATTTTCAGGCCGCCGCAGGGAGCATGTCGCTGTTGTTTTTGCTAGTAAAGGCTGCCAATATCTCATAAATGGATGTCTGCAACCAATCGGAACATAACATACTCAAGATACAAAGCTGAACATTGTTGACGCTCCATTGCCGCTCATGCTACGAATGTGGTGGTGACCATGTTGCTATCTCTCTTGCCAATAAACGCTGCCAATACGTCCGTTAGGCATAACAACGGCCAGGTCACTGGTGAATTACCATACTTACAAGACCACGAATCGTTGACGCTCCGTTGGCACTCATGCTAGGAATGGGGCGGTGACTGTGTTGCTATCACTTTTGCCAATAAGAGCTGCCAATACGTCCGTTATGCATAACAATGACCAAGTAACTGGTTAATTACCGTACTTGCACGACCACAAATCGTTGACGCTCTGTTGACGCTCATGCTAAGAATGGGGCAGTGACCATGTTGCTATCTCTTTTGCCAATGGAAGCTGCCAATACGTCCGTTATGCACAACAACTACCAAGTCACTGGTGAATTACCGTACATACACTACCACAAATCGTTGACGCTTCGTTGATGCTGATTTTAATGTATTGTCCAATCAACATCTGCTGCCGTCGATAATTGTTTCCATCCTGATTTTGCTTTACAGGTTGTCTTTCTGCCTGATTGAGACTCGGCCCTGCGGCAAAGCTGAGTGGCATAAGTATCTTGCACTGTAAACTCTCACAAGACTAAAAATGATGTATCATGCCAAAAGATTCATTGTGCCTGCTTTACATCTATTGATGAACCCATATTCAGAAGCTACTTACCATTCGCCCAAAATATATCTCGAACTGAAACTCTCGATCAAGCTACATAAAGCTGGTGAACCATTGACGCATCCTGTCCTACATTTTCTTCCTTCCTTTATTTCTCCGCGTTTCAACTGCATTGACCGTCACTAACACCTTTTCGGCCTGTCTCTTTGACATCTGTGTCGGCCGAACCAATCCGGGCACATTTGGCGCGGCGCTGCCATCCGGCTGCTCTGGGCATTCCGGATCCTCGAGGCAATTGTCGTTCTCTATATCGGATTCATCGTCCGCAGCGCAATCCTTTTTGCTGTCATTGAGATAATCCAAGTTGCCATTCCAGTTTAGCCAATCATCGGTGTCCGAAATGAATTCAGATGAGCTGTCCTCGTCACTTTCGACTGGATGACGGTTGATTCTCCAGATCTGGCGGACATTTGAGATTTGAGTTCGTCCTCCATGGAGGTCCTTTGCAGACAGAGCTGGTGGCAAATATGATCTTTCTGACAATTTAAATGCAGCCGCACCATCATGTGGAAAAGGTGACCAGGATTGCTTCTACGATCTGTTGCATGTCCGAAATGTATCCTATGGCAGTTATCTGCTTCTTTTGAGCGCGAGATTCCTTCTGGGTAGCATGTAGGTTTTGGCTGCCCTGCCACATCTCCAAATAGTCTTGAACCATGGCCATTCTGTGCAATTTCCTTTCCTCCGCCTCATTCTCCATTTCCGAGTCATTTTCTGTTCTTGTGGTATTCAATTCTGGGTCAGTACGTGCGAAAATCCCGGTATTGGCTCGAGCAAACTGCCTTACAACGAGTTCTTCGCGAAGGGTCTCACTTGTGGTTTTTGACTGCCTCGAGTCGATGACATCTCGGCCAAGGGAAAAACTGGCCTCCACTCCGACCGCATGTTGTATGATAGCGAATATGACGCACGCCACATTGGAGAGATCGGCGCCGTTTGAGTGCGTTTCCTCCTGTTGTCGCCACCAATCGGGTATGTCCGGTATCCAAAACGATCTGCAAATCTCCATTGGGTCGGAGTGGTAATCATTGTGATTTGGATCAATTTGCTCCCAGTTCTTTGGTGCTTCAGGCGGCGAATTCTAATAAAGCGTGGCAGCGGTCAATACACGGGCTGCGCAATCGCTTGGTCCGGGTGTCATCTCCGCCACATTGTCAGGCATTGAGTATTCCTCTTCGTTGCTGGACAAATCACATGGATCAAAGGATGATTGATAGGACCCTGAAGCCGTTGCAGAGGGGACAAGATCGCTGCTCAGTACGGTTTCAAATTTATTGACCGGCACACGTCGATGTTTATTATAGTATTCATTCTCCACATACTTTGGAAAGGCCTCTTAGTATGGTGTAGTGTAGGATGTCTCGTTTTCAGGAATAATATGCATTCCCTTCTCCCACTTTCTAAACGATCGCAACTTCCAGAAAGGATCGAGGATGTGTGCAGAAATGAGAAGCATGCCAGTCGTTGGAGTCACTTCAGCGCAGTATTTGGACAGCTTCTGTCGAGCGAACTTCACAGCGAAGAACAAGTCTTCCTTCCATTGAGTCTTCTTCTTGGCTACAGCTCGCATCACGCCATCCATGTGATCGAACATGTCATTGTACACTGTCATGACGTGATGCAATGTGACTGTATGCCTCTTCGACATCCGAAGGGTCCAATATCGAAATGACCTCAATACTTCCATGACATACTTGACAATCGTCCATTCATCCTGTGTTGTGAATAGTGGCAGGTATTCACTGTATTTCGGGTGATGAAGCCACTCGGGTGTGAATTCCTGTAAACGATCGGCCCGCTGGAGCAACTCCAGTGTAGAGTTGCAATGTGTCTTCACATCCATAATTGGAAGATCTGCAATGCGGACTTTGGCTTTTTGACAGTCAATAACCTTGTTTTGGCGACCAGGTGTTAGCGTAATTAATACATCAAACCTTCTCTGCTATATGAAGGTCAGCGTCAGGACTTTCAAAATATCATGAAATACGTCCCTCCTCAATTACCTTTGCTAAACCTGGTCTCATGGCCGACACCATGTTGATTCTAGCATTGCCCTCTTTTCGAAGTCTTTGACTCTGCCCAATGTCTATGCTTTCATACTCCCCAAATTGCTGATCGCACTCATGGGCTTCCCAGGACTTGGTGCGGCCTTTTACAGCCTGACAGCTCATGAATGCACCAAAAGCCAGCTGTATGACGTGGGCCATGCACGGTATGTGGTTCCTCAATGCAGGCCACTCGATTGCAGAGGCCTCAAGTGTTGATTGCAGCTCTCGTGTCATCGAGGAGTTTGAGGAAGAAGATCAGTTGTAATACCAAGCGAACGGCCGTCAGTAAGATCAAAACTATCAAGCTCGTCCTTCAAATGTACGGTTAGCCTTGCTCCAGTATGTTGGCCTATGACCTATCATCTTCAATTAGCTTTCGAAACGGTAACAGAAAAGGCGATCAATCTCATCGAAAGCGAGTTGAACTTCACGAAATTCCCAGTTTTGATCCATATAGTAACCAATGACCGACGTTATGGCTAGTTTGTTTGTTGATGTCCATCCGTCCAAAGCTAAACTAACTTTATTACGTATTGGCAATTGGTTCTTAATTACATGCACGGTCAGTTCTTATGCCCTGCGGCAAATATTAGTAAGTGTCGTAGCGGACGGTAGGACTAGGTCATTGCGTAATGCCTTATATGACTGTTGTAGCTCAAAATTTGATATTGTGTTCCATGGAATATGTGCTGAAACACATCCTAACATGAGGTAGCAATTCCACGTGTCTTGGTGAAATTCACGAGGTTCGAAGTCCTCAGCTGCCAGTTTGGAACGTTTTGTCTGTCATTTTGATCAAGATGGATTAAACTGGATATCAAATATGATTTTCCTCTGCAAACTTACTACTGCGATTCCTCGACTTCCTTGACTCTTCAGGACGGCCAAAGTAGTTTCATCCACCGTCGAACTAGTCAATTCAGTGGCCTGTGAATGTGTTAATTCGTTTAACTTTGCGATGTGAGCTTTTGCCAGTAAGTGTTTCCCCATTGAGCTGGTCCCATGTTCTGATGGATGGCGAAGAACTTGATGACAAATGATACATATGATGCCAGGGCTGCCAATGTCCTCAATTCCACAGTGCAAAGAGAATGGCCACGAAGGGGCATGTCTAGAATTATTCCAAGCAATGGGCCGCTTCGAGCCTACATTCATTGAAGCCCACCAAGCATCGAAGATGATTTGTAACGTAAGGTCGCTCAAGTCGTGAATAAAGACACATTCAATTTTGGCAGAGATCATAACCTCCAGCAATGAGGTGTTCAAAGATTGTCCATCCGACATGGTGGTAGACATTAGGAAGCTGGGTAATCTGAGTCGAGAGACTGCCAAAAATAATGATACAGTAAAGCAGACTGCGGGTTCTTAAATATTGACTCTACAGCTACAAGGGAAATAATCTGATCAGTCAGATATTGCATGCGTATTTGTGATGTTGAATTCAAGGACAGATTGCAACGACTGACCGCGTAAACCTCCAGTTAGGAAAAGCATACTGCAGTTCATTGCTGTGAAGCGTTTGGAGCCTTGACGCACCGTGGGCGCACAATTGTAGGAGGCAGACATGACATGGACAGTTGCATTTTTGCCAATACAGGCTGCCGATAGGTTTGTTGTGATTTATCTGCGTTCTATTCCGGCTATATTATCCAAGATGCCATCTCAAAAATGGTTGACGCTCCATTGACCCTCATATTGGCACATGATTACGATCTTGTTGTAGGCATATTTCCCTAGCAAGGAGGCCGGTAGTACGATTATAGATCATTGTCGTTGCATAGCCTCTTGATTTTCCAAGATGGAAGGCCTCAAATCTTTGATGCTCCGGTGAATCTCATTTTTAGTGCATAGTGACGATGGCCTCGAAAGTATTTGTGCCTACAAAGACGGCCGATTGTTTGAGTATGTGTTGATGTTGCCGCACTGCCCTCGGATTGTCCGAGATGCATGGCCAAAAGTCGTTGACGCACCATTCACGCTCATTTTTAGGACATAGTGGCAATGACGTCGCAACCGTTTTTGCGTAGAAAGGCAGCCGATAATCTGATTATGGCTTAGTGTCGCTGCACAGCCCTAGGATTTTCCATGATACAAAGCCAAAAGTCGTTGACGCTCCATTGACACTCATTTCAGGACATAGTAGTGATGTTGTTGGAAGATGTTTTGCCTAAAAAGGTGGCTGACAGCGCAATTATGGGGTTATGTTGCCGCCCAGCCCATGCATTTTCCAAGATGCAAGGCCAAAAGTCATTGACGCTCTGTTGATGATCATTATTAGGACATAGTAGAAATGTTGCCATCACCATTGTTCCATAGAAAGGCGGCCGATAGTTTGATTATGACTTACTGTAACTGCACAGCCTACTGGATGTTTCATGACACAATGCCAAAAATCGTTAACAATCTGTTGAGGCTCATTTTTAGCATATGGCAACGAGCGAGTCATTCGCTTTTTTTCGCAACAATGCCGACTTATAGATTCTGTTTGGAAGGATGTGACAATGCAGCCCATTGATTGCGGAATGTGTAAGACTTAAAATTGTTGACACTCTGTTGACGCTCACATTAATCACATCGACACAGCCTTTGTACACTCAATCATTGTATGCAACAAATCATATACACAGTTCTGACATCCATAATTGCATTTGTATGTATTCTCGTTTGCATCCAGGAGTTTTGTTACCTCTTAATCTCTGATCAACTGCTATCTACACTATCTGACTGAGAAATGACGTGGCCCTATCACATTCCTGCGCATTCGGACGGCAATTGGCGGCATGTAGATCATTTCACTAGTTTTTGGCAAATATAGCTCGACTTTGTCAGCATTCCTTATCCACCTCTGTCTCCTCGATTTCCATGACGTACCACATGCAATTTCAAATATCTCAACCATGTGCACCAGGTCTGTGGGGCGAGTTATGCAGTTGGATACATGGATGGATTTAGCATTACTGTAGTTGTTCAGATCGATTCCTCATGCGCACTGACCGCTCTTTGCATGGCACATATGACACAACTCACTAAAATTTTGTTCACACATTTCGTCACTAATGTTGCTTTTGCTTTGTCACATAACAGTCACTTGCAGAAAGAAACCGAACATGATGGCCATCCTACAGCCCAATTTGGATTCTAGAACTTTCACATGGTGCATTCAACCCTTGCACATGCACAGACAAATTATCATGTCTCACAATTTGGTCACTGAAATCAAGAAAACGCTGACACGTAGCAAAATTGGTAATCAACTTGCTTTTCACCACGATCAGACCTCAAAAATTACAGTTTGCACTTCTATTCTTCGGCAGACGCAGGAGCCGTCACCTTCTCTTCTTCAGAATCCGATATCTATATGGTAATTGGCTGGAGGCTATATGCAAGGGTAAAAGCTTACTGGTTCACCTGGCTTCGCTTTCAGCAACATAGACGAATTGGGCTTCACTGCTGGCTCACCACTAGGTATGCTCAATGTTGACTGCGGCTTCACCAAACCTAGCCTAATATGGCTACATCCTGGTCGAGAAGTCCCTTGCGGCCTTGGTGATATCCTGGGGACTATGTCAAGACTCTCCATACAGTCTCCAAATGGTGTCTGTAGAGGTGCCGGAGCGTCGTCATTCGTTTGCGGCTGAACGACTGCCAGAACCCTCAATGCGGATGTGCCGTCCTTCTTACCTCGTTCACGGAAGTAGTTGGCTGCATCCTCCCATCCCGGTTGAGTCACTTCTTCGAGCTTCATCTTCTGCTGCCGAAACCTCTCCATGCCCTGCTGGACCGTGTTGGTGGGTATGCCCATTAGCCAGCCGGGTTCGTCATCATCACTCAGCTTGCCCTGTTCAGTCTCTTCATCATTCTCATCTTCCACATCATCCCCATCGTCGGAACTTGCGAGATCACTCAGACTGTCTCCGATAGCGACCAGCTTCTCCTCAAACGTCTTTTCGGGCTGTCTGGACGTCAATCGCGCGATTTCAGCATGCGTCATATCTTGCTGCTCTTTTTGAACCGCTGCTGCTGCGTTTTCAACTCGCTTTCTTGCCCCAGCGGTGTCTCTCTCAACATGATCCTCAATCCATTTCTCTTTCTCTTCATTGCTTAAGAAGTGCATTTCTCGTCGTTTCTCCGCCGCCAGCTTCTTTTTGGATCTCAAGCTGCGCAATGCCCCAAGGGCTCGGACTCTCTCAGCCTCCATGCCGCTCTTGCCTTCATTCCCTTGATGACGTCGTTGGGTTGACCACTCTGTCGATTTACCGTATCTGCCCGCCGGAAGTGGCAAAAAGTCCTTTTCCAGAGCATTGACCATTGTAGTTTGCATGGAATCTGTTGGTGGGGGAGATGTTCGATAATGCAAGTTATGGACAATATGGAGGCAAGCTGCGTCTTTTATGTCAAGGTTAGTACGTTTACTCATCTTGAACAAAGCAAAATATCTCTCTTGAGTGTCAATAAATTAGGAATAGTGACGCTAACCATACAACATGAGATGATTGTTAGCGACATTTTCAAGTCATATCCTGGGGACTATTTGACACACACATCAGCAGACGTCGTTTCCCTCGAACTACATCCTATTATCATCTAGCAATTGGGCGATTCCAGCGGTCGTACACCGCAATTGATCCCTGTTAACAAACAAACAACATCAGACGGACTTATTGCAAATTGCGGGGCGGTGGGAACCCCCTGCAACTTGCACCCATACTCAGTAGGATTCATCTTGAGCATAACGATCATGTTGGCTGCTACTTATTCCATTCTGACATGAAGCTAACTATATTGTCCTCAGGGCTTCCCACTTCCTCTCGTTATCATCTTCCTCTCCTATACCTCACTAGCACATTATGGATACACAACCACCTCTGCCAGGTGAGAGCGGATCGAATACCGGCAGATTGGCAGGCGTAGTGTGATCAATGGTTCCAACCCGCTAGAACAGGTCCGGGTTAGGGTTGGGAACTGAACCAAACTGTTGCAACGGTTTTTACCACACGAAAACCTGGACTGTTGCAATTGGGCCTGTTCTACCAACAACAACCCGGCATTTCAACATCACAACTTTGGCTCCAATGAAGTATTTGAGTTCTGATCGTATTGTGACATGATCAGTACATAGATTGTGCAGTTTTACGAGCTCTTTCACCTCCCGCTTTAAAACATGCAATCCGACCAATATTCGTGGAGTCGCGATCGAAAACCCGCAAATTTCGCTTAGAATTGGCCCATTTTTCACAGCCACTCATTGAATATCAGTCAGATGGCAAATCTGAATGCTGGAGGTGAAAGAGCTCATAATTCTGCATAATCTACATACTGATCATGTTGCAGTATGATCAGAACTCACATACTTAATTGTATCCAAAGCTGATGGAACCGTAAAGTTGGGACCGCGGTTCGGGTCCAACCCGGCCAAATTCCCTTGGTTCTATGTCCGGGCCGGGCAACAACCCACCAAGATAGAAGCGGTTCCGACTTTTGGCCGGTTGTGGGACCGAACCGAAATAAACCGCAGGCCGAAACCTCGACCACTGGCTGGTTACCCGGACCCATTGCTAATACTAGGCAGGCGCTGCATTAACTACGGAATTTCTTGGCACACAACACGAGCGCAGACACACGTTAGTTCACCGCGATGCTGCCAATGCAGCCATGAAACATATCACCCAGGATGCCCATTTGAAAATCTTCCGCAAGACTGGAAGCAGCAAAAACAAGAAGCAGGATACAGTTGGGTGTGAGTATATCCATATCAAGGCAAACGGCAATCAATTAATCGTATAACGTACAGTGGGTGTCTGCAGAGAGCTACGTAACAAATTCATCGCTGCCCGTAACGGGAAACCTTCATGGTCCACAAAGCCAACTGTCAGCACAGTCCGCGAAATCGAAAGTCAAGTTGTTGTCAGCTCTGGGATTTTCGCAGATGAATTTCCTGATAAGTATCCCTGTGGGTGGACAAAGCAGGCTTAAATCACCTTAGAGGAGGCTACGGAAGTGTATATGGTAGAGGTATCAGCTGAATTTCATTGTTAGAAGCAGCAACTAATGTCTTGTAGGTTTTCAACATTTCTGCAGCTATGGCAAGGCAAGGAGGTTGGGTACAGCTGGAACAGTCCGACATGCGCCTGGCGTTGAATATGGCCAAAATGGCCAAAGAAGGTTTCTCGCGCGCCGCGATGGAGAAACCGGAATATCGCATTATAAAACCACGTGCCGAGGCCCAAGAAGAGAAGAACCGGGGTGTTGAGTTTCCAGGGCATACACAGGTGAAAGCTACAATACAAAGACACCCGGTAATGCTTCGTCAAAACCAAACATCCGGCTGCCTTCCTTGCCAAACTGGCACCGCAAAGTATCTGCAGACACGCTGGAGACGCAAACGATCAGGTGCACCTCCATCTGCCTGACGCAGAGAGTGGACTCGAGAGTTGACTCCATCTCGGCGCGGTATGCCACCCACCCCAACCAGTAACACTTCGGGAGCTGAACCTTCTGAAATCGTCAATTTGCCAACCAGTTATACGTATTCGCATACAGCGCTTCCCTGTGCGGAATGTTTCGATGATAATGAGGATACCCAGCACCATACCAATTTTCAACCAGATATGCTGACTGATGAAAGTTAGTACACTATCTGTTGGGAGGTAATGCGGCTAACATTCATTTTGAAGGCAAGAGCAGCGGATTGTGCGATCCTGCAACTGATGACAAGCAGTGACCGAAAGACGCGGGATTTTGGAGATTATTATTATATATATCTATGTATTATTAAAGCACAACGTAGTGATCAAGAAGAAAGTAAATGAAAACACCAGAAAGGCAGCCAAAACAATGTGAATGATGGACAGTGCCAAATTAAATGATTGCATATTGTGGATGCAGCCATGGCGACATGAGCGTCAACGGAGTGTCAACGAGTATTGGTCATGCGTCCTGGGAAATCACACCTCCGATATGTTGTAGCCAGTCACAATGGAATTTTTGGCTCCCTTTATAGGCAAAACAGATAGCAATACCCACCCTGACCCATCAAGAATATGAGTGTCAAAGGATCGTCAACGATTTTTGGTCATGCGTCCTGGGAAATCACACCTCTGATAGGTTGTAGTCAGTCATACAGGAACTGTTGGCTGCCTTTATAGGCACAACAGATTGCAATACCCTCCTTGCCCCATCACGAAAATGAGCGTCAACGGAGTGTCAATGATTTTTCGTCATGTGTTCTGGGAAATCACATCTCCGATAGGTCGTAGTCAGTCATAAAGGAATTTCTGGCTGCCTTTATAGGCAAAACAGAATACAATACCCTCCCTGCCCCATCATGAAAATGAGCGTCAATGGAGCGTCAACAATTGTTGGTCATGTATCATGGGTAATCTGGGGGGGCGACAGGTTGCACATTGTCATAAACTGATCATTGGCTGCCTTTATAGGCAAAAGTGAAAGTGAAATGCTTCCTGCCCCTTCTTCAGAATGAGCGTCAACAGAGTGTCAAGGATTGTTGGCCTTCCATCATGGTTAATCACAGCGCGATGAGGCGGTTATTGCCTATATACATCGTTTTGACTGTTATTATACGCTAAAAAGCTCAAGGATACTTAGTGGTAGCTCTGTGAATGAAATAAGTTGTTACTGTCCCGGAGGATGTGGCTAGAATATCCCATACATATCTCCCTATCAAGGCTGCCATATCCTTCTTTATGGATGTTTGTGATCAAGCACCACTCATATTACCGAAGATGCAAGACCAAATATTGTTGACCCTCTGTTTACGCTCATTGTCAGGATGTGGTTGGGCGCTTGAGTATGCTTGTTTTGCACATCAAGGTGGCTAATACATCAAAAATGAACCGTGACATACCAATGTCAATATTATACGATTAAGAGTAGCATATCTGACTGCGACCATAAATGTGAAACCCGAAACGCAGAACCGGAGATTGGAACCGAGGGGTGTAGCTAAACCCAGCGTAACCCGCAGGTTGACGAGTCCGGGTCCGGGTTTGGCCTGCCAAGAGTCAGGGAGTCGGGATTTTCGAAGCATCTGGAACCGAACAGACCCGTTTCTTGGGTCGAAACCCGGACTGCTGGCGGGTTACCTGGACCCGTTGCTAACACTAATCCTGATTGAAATGTTCAGCACTGGAAAGAGGAGTAGGTATAATCACATATCCGGGTGGAACACCTTCGATATCGGAAGCCTGAGCTCCCTTATGGGCACCGGGTGACACAAGTGGGGTGCCAGACGGATGTTCCGTCAGTTCTGGTGTTGGCTGTCTGAGTCGTATTGGTGGAGGTGCACCCATGCCTTTGCACCTCCAGCGTGTCTGGGGATCCTGTGCTGTGTCAGTTTGGCCAGGAAGGCAGCTGTCAGTTTGACTTTCCTGAAGCATGGCCAGTTGTCCTTCCATCGCAGCCTTCACATTTTCATCGCCCGGAAACTCAACTCCGTGCTTCGTCTATTCTCGGACTTCAGGGCGAGGTGTCTTGATCAGGTATTGTGTTTGCTCGATTGTGGCGCCCAAAAACCCTCCTTTGGCCATTTTGGCCATATTCAAGGCCAGGCGCATGTCAGACTGTTCCAGCTGTACCCGACCTCCTTGCCTTGCCATAGTAGCAGACATGTTGAATACCTGCAAGAAACAAGTTGCTGCATCTACATATCAGATTCGGCTATTACCTTTACCATATCCGCTTTGGTAGCATTCTCTACGGTGGTTAACCCATGTTTTGTCCACTCTGGCAGATGCTTATCACGGAATTCATCCGCAGAAATCTCAGAGCTGGCTGCATCATGATGTTCGATTTCACGGACTTTGCGGATAAGTAGCATTGTCAACCGTGGTGGTATCCCATTATGGGGAGCAATAAATTGGTCACGCAGCTCATTACGTACACCAGCTGTATGTTACATTGTTAGTTGACGGCTGTCTTCCTGGATACAACATTACTCACATCCAATTGAGTGCTGCTTCGTATTCTTGCTGCTTCCATTTTGGTGGAAACATTTTTACTGTGTGGCCAGGGTCATATTCCAGGTGACTCCAGTTGCAGCGTTGCGGCGGACAAAGTTGTGTCTGTGTTGCACTTTGTTCTCAGCGAGTGGCGGCATAGATGAAGCGCCTGTCGTGCTGCCATATTCCGATTCACTCTCACCTTGCTGAGGTGTCTGTTCAGCCATGGTGTGTTGTTGTGCAAGTGAAGATATGATGATAACAAAAAGAAGTGGGAAGTCCTGAAGAATACATACTTAGGTTCGGGTCAAAATGGAATGCGTAACAGCCAACTGGCACGTTCTACAGAAGATGAATCCTGCTACTTATAGCTGCAGGTTGCATGGGTTTCCAACAGGCCTGTGATTTGCACCAAGTCGGTCCGATGATATGTCATTATGTACAAGCATGAATTGCAGGGAACCACCGCTGAAATCTCGTGAGCGTGATATATAAACAGCACATTCCTCGACATGAAGGAAGTCTGCTGATGTTTGTCTCGAGAAATCCCCAGCATCCTACACAAATCAGACACTAAATGTCATGTAATGATGTACAGTTAGCGATGCTATTCCCAAAGGAGTGAGGGTCAAAATGCAGTTTTTGCATTGTACAAGTCGATTAAGCATACCACTCTCGACATACAACTCACAGCTTGCCTGCATGTGGTCCATATCTTCCAACAACTAACATCTCGCCCAGGAACAGAGTCAACACAAAATACCATGATCAATGCTCGGAAAGAGAACAGTTCGCCACTACCGGCAAACACATTCGGCAAATCAACCAAGCGCTCCTCCCGATTATATCATGATGCCAATAGAAGGCAAGTGCGGCATGGAGGCCGAATGGGTCCGAGCCATTACAGCACTTCGCAGCTTGTGATCCAAAAAGTAGCTTGTGGTGGGGAAACGACCAGAAACACACTGTTTATGCAACAAAGAGATGGAAGATGGATTGAGGATCAAGTGGATACAGAGACCGCTGTGGCCAGAAAGCTAGTTGAAGATGCACAGTCAGCAATTATGCAGGTGCAGGAAAATATGAGAAATGCTGGAAACGTGGGATTGACAACCACAAAGCCCACAACAACATTTGAGAAGATGTTGAACAGCGTCGGGGAGAGTCTTAGCAATCTTGTAAGTTCCGAAGATGGGGAGGATGGGGAAGACGAGGGTAATGATGAAGTGGATCCTCAGCAGGGATAGCTGAGGAAACATGACGAACCCGGCTAGGTGATGGACACCCACATCAAAATTGTACTGCATCGCTTGGCTTGTTTTCGGTAGAAGCAGATGAAGCTTGATGAGTTGATGCAACCAGGCTGGGGTGACGGGGCAGACAACATGTGTAAGAGAGATGAGATGAACGGGACGACCAAATTGAAGGTTCTGGCTGTCATTCAACGACAAAAAGACCTGAGACAGTGTCATCCGCACCGACAACATTTGGTGAGGCTGTGGAGACTCTTGACAGTGTTCCTGGATATTACCAAATGCTGCAGGTGACTTGTAGCCGAGGGTGTAGTCATCTGAGCCAAGGTTCACAGGAACCCCAGATATACAAATGCATTCCATCTCGCCTGCCCAAGGCAGTGCCAGATTCGTCATTGATTCAGAAATCAACGCCTGTTCAACCAGTAAGCGTTTACCCCAGCAAATAGCGTCACAACATCATGACCACACAGAAATCAGAGTTGTACGAAGAAATCGTGATGGCTCCTGTGTCGCCAGATGAGTGAATTGGCAGATTGGTCTTGTGGACGATGTATGTGTTAAAAACGCAATACGTGTGCCTATTTTGCTATGTGTCAGCTTTAATTTGATTTCAATGACCAAATTGTGAGACATGTCAATTGGTCAGTGCATGTGCAAGGGTCAGATGGGCCACGGCAACATTCTGGATTGCAAATTGCATTGACTGACGACCAATGAATTTGATATCCTCCTGCCGGTTATGGTTATGTCAGAAAACTACAACTAAATTAGAAACAATCATGAGCAAAATGTATTTTAGTCTTTGGAAGACTCCAGGAGTGTCTGAGAGGATGTGGAGTGCAAACTTAGAAGTGTCAATTACAGGAGAGTATCAGACCCTAGGAGGGTATTCCGGCCAGCCTCCAGAGAAGCTGGGATCTCCAACGACAGGTACAGGAGTAACTGGGATCTCTGATGAGTTATACAGGAGTACGATGGAAGTGATTGGGATACGTCTGGGAGCACGTTGGAGCGCCGCAGAGGACTTTGGTTGCACCTGCGAGTGTCGCCGAACCAACGCGGGAATCACAAACACACTCTGAGAGATGCCTGGGGTCTTATGGATATTCATTCGGAGGACTGCAGGCGTCATCTGAGACTCTTTGGATGTACATGGGCAATCGACTTCCCTCAACAGCAAATATGATGTATGGATTATTGATCATTTTCACTTCTGAATCATACTAGCCGTCATCTTCTTTAACATTGTATTTTGTGCCTCACTACATCAAGGAAACAAAAGAATAAGGGGACAGATTCAAACATAAACCCAGGTACACCTAAACAATAACCCAACTAAGCAATCAAAAAATATCAATCAAACATGGTGTCGATGTCATCCACTCCATCTCCCATCTCATCAGGGCCAATGAAAGCAGGAACACACAATTCATCAACGGCGCAAAAAAGCTGGAGGCGCTCCTTGTATTTGCTGATTATTCGTTCCTGGTGAGTGGATGACATGGAATTCCAATGTCGTTTGGCTCGATTTGGGATATCTAACAAAGGTGTAATGACATGTTAGCTAGCTGCAAATCAGAATGGGCATTTGAAAGGCAATGAATATTCGGATGAACAAGGGGAGCAACCACCAAGGAAAAGAGGAGCGCCAGATGGGGAGTGCTGTGTGGAAAAGAGGAGTACACAGAAAGTGTTGAAGGAGCGCAGAATGAAAAAGAGCGCCAGATCTTGGCTGATGAGCGCCGACAGGGATGGAGGAGCACCTGGACTAGCGGTGGAGCGTCGAAAGAGGGGGTGTGGGGGTAAGGAGTGCGGAATTCAATATAGAAACGACACTCCAGAACGAGATGCGCTGGTGAGAATTGAGGATCGCGGAAATGGGGAGGAGAATCGAACGTGGAATAAAATGAAAGAGCGTCAATCTTGGCTAAGGAGCGCCGACGGGAATTGAGGAGCGCGGAAAGGGGAATCGAGTGCGGAATGACATTGAAGAGCGTCAATCTAGGCTAAGTAGCGCCGACTGGAATTGAGGAGCGCCTCTCCTTGCGGAGTTGCACCGCGCGGGGTATCAAGCGGCCCACTAATGTGTGATTGATGAGTGCTGTGGCTTTTGGAGGAAAATTTATCATAGGGGATGGGCAAAATGTACCTCGATATTCATCTTGAGAAAACATACCTGTGGCCTTCTTTCCACTGGCATATTCTGACAGCGCACAATGAATGGCTGCAGCTGCTAGCGCTAATGTCTGCGGAGTGAGAAGTTGGAAATACTGGGATGTTGTAGGCTGGCGCCCCAAGCCATTGGCGGTGAAGACAAATTGGTGGTAAATTGGATCAAGCACTTCCATTCCTATGAACCATGACTTCTTATCATCAACGACCTTGGAGAGATATGCATCATCAAACAGGAGCTCCTCAACCTGGATCCGAAGCTCAGTCTCAAAGCGCAAATCCAACTGGTAACTACAAACAATAGTTCAACGTGCCCCATCTGCCAACCGTCCTCAAATGATACTTATTTTCAGTTTCAACAATGTATGTTTTGGGGCGCTGTCAGTATCCAAAATC
>Ga0307515_10002435_pt1 | contig 40544 bp, 42 predicted proteins | sample 17_EM_MG_FD_194513 | JGI IMG/M metagenome (GOLD analysis project Ga0307515, IMG submission 194513) | Populus trichocarpa ectomycorrhiza microbial communities from riparian zone in the Pacific Northwest, United States - 17_EM | ecosystem: Host-associated > Plants > Roots > Unclassified | place... | reverse complement strand
CGGCGGAAAACTGCAGAATTGGAACGATGGAAACTGAATTCACGCTCGACACCATCGATCGGCGCATTCTTCGTGCGTTGCAGGTCGACGGCCGCATCACCTATGACGTGCTGGCAGCGCAGATCAGCCTGTCACCCTCGGCCACGCTGCGTCGCGTCAAGCGGCTGGAAGAGTCGGGCGTGATCGCGGGCTATGTGGCGCTGGTGCCGGCCGAGCGTGTCGGGCTGGGCCTCACGGCCTACATCAACGTCCGCCTCGAGAAGCATTCCGAGGTGCACAAGCGCAACCCGATGGACCTGTTCCGCGCCGCGGTGCAGGCCTGGCCCGAGGTGGTGGAGTGCGCCGCGCTCACCGGCGACATGGACTACCTGTTGCGCGTGGTCGTGCAAGACATGGCGCACTACTCGCGCTTCATCATGGACACGCTGCTCAAGCACCCGAGCGTCGAAGACTGCAAGACGAGCTTCGTGCTCGACCGGGTGAAAAACACCACGGCCTTGCCGCTGTAGCTCCAGGACTCAGCTCAGGCGTCGAGCTCGCGCACGAACTTCAGCGTGGCTGCCAGCGAAAGGTTCAGCAGCTCAGACAGCTCAACGATGTCGTCAGGAATGGCCGCGTTGTCCCAATCCTCGGCCGTGTGCCGCGCGAGGCGGATGGCCAGCACCACGTTCTGCACACTCGGATGCTCGGCGTGGCGGTCGTCGGTGATGCGGATCAGCAGCTCGGGCAAGGCCCAGGCCTTCATCAGCGCCTGCTGCAAGTCAGCCAAATTGACGTTGAGCAGGTCCGTCTGCGCAACGTGCGAACGCAACGTGGGGTCGGCCTTTTGCGCTGCGCGAAGCCGCAGCGCCAGCGCAGGCGCGTGGCACCACAGCAGCATCTCGGCGAAGTCGTGCAGCAGCGCGGCTTCGTAGATCACCGCGGCATCGTGGTCCATGCGGTGAATGGCGAAGGCCAGCGCGAAATGTGCCGCCCGATGGGCGCGCCGCATCACGTCGTTCAGGCCTTGCTGCGCCTCCGGCTCGCTGGCCAGGCGGTCCTCGATGATCGGCTGCGGGCCGAAGGCGCCGAAAAACGGCGAGATGCCCATCAGCACCACGGCGGCGGTCACGGTCTCCACATCCGTCACCAGCCGAGGCGGCCGGTGGGCTGCTGCATAGGCGAGCACCTTCAGGGTCATCAAGGGGTCGTCGGCCACCATCTCGCCGATGAGGTTGGCGTCGACATCGTCTTCGTTGGCGCGCATAGCTTCGAGCGCGTCGGCCGTGTTGCCCATGACCGGGATCTCGGCCTGCTGAAAGTGGGCCACCCATGCTGCCAGGTCACGCAAAGGTTGCGTGAGCGGCGTGGGGACGGTGGCGGCAGATGTGGTCACGGTACTGCGGAATCTTTGCTGTCGTACCGGGGTTATCGGCAACCGGCGAAAGCGACTTGAGCCAGGCTATTTGGCGCCCAGCTTGGCCTTCACGTCCAGCCCGACCTTCTTGTTGACGAACTGCAGCGTCGCCACCTTCGACAGGTCGACTTCGCCGGCCTTGTACAGCCCGGCCTTGACCATCTGGCCATAGAAGTCCTGGATGCGGGCTTGGCTCATCGCACCGATGCCGCCCGCGAGCGATTCACCGGAATCGACGATGCCTTGCTGCTTCATCAGCGCGACGGACGCCTCCATTTCGGCCTCGGTCATCTCGGGGTTGTCCTTGATCATCAGCGCGGCCGCGGCCTTGCGGTCACCGTAAAGATAGTTCACCCAGCCGAGTGCCGATGCGTCGACGAAGCGCTGCACGAGATCGGGCTTGCTCTTCACCGTGTCGGCGCGCGCTTCGATCAACGTCGAGTAGGTGCTGAAGCCGTGGTCGGCGAGCAGGTGCACCACCGGCTTGAACTTGCCCTGGTTCTCCACATAGATCGGCTCGGCCACCGAGTAGCCCTGCTGGATGGCCTTGGGGTTGGCGAGGAAAGGACCGAGGTTGTAGTTGTAGGGCTTGAGCACTTCGTCCTTGAAGCCGTGCGTGACCTTGAGCCATTGCCACCAGCTGAACTGGCCGTCCTTGGCGATCAGCGCGAGCGGCGCGTCCTTCAGCTTGTCGAAGTTCTCGTAGCCCTGGCCGGGGTGGGCGATCAGGGCTTGCGGGTCCTTCTGGAACATGGCCGCCACCACCACGGTCGGCACGCCGTTCTTCACGTTGTCGAAGCTGTGCAGCAGGTTGCCGGTCATCAGGAAGTCGATGCGGCCTGCAGGCAGCAGCGGCCGGTTGTTGACCTGCGGGCCGCCCTGCTGGATGGTCACGTCGAGCCCGAACTTCTTGTAGGTGCCGTCGGCCACCGCTTGGTAGAAGCCGCCGTGCGCGGCCTGGGCCTTCCAATTCGTGGCGAAGGTGACCTTGTCTTGCGCGCAGGCAGCGCCAGCGGCAAGGGTGGTCGCGATGAGGGCGAGGCGAATCAGTGTGGGCATGCAAAGCTCCTGGTCAATCGAATCGGGTGGACTCTGCCGCATGCCAGCGCCCGAGCAAGGCACGAGACAGTGCGTTGAAGCCCCAGAAGATGATCACGCCGGTCAGCACCAGCAGCGTGAGTGCGGCAAACATTTTCGGCGTCTCGGTGCGAAAGCTCGCCTCGAGAATGCGTGAGGCCAAACCTGTTTCGCGCCCTGCGGCGCCAGCCACCATCTCAGCCGTCACGGCACCGATCAGGCTCAAGCCGCCGGAGATTTTCAGCCCGGCCACGAAGTAGGGCAAGGCGCTCGGCACCAGCAGCAGGCGCAGGCGCTGCAGCGGTGTGGCACGGTACAGGCGGAACAGGTCGCGCAAGTGGACGTCAGCCGCGCGCAGGCCGATCACCGTGTTCGACAGGATCGGGAAGAACGCGACGATCCAGGCGCAGAGCAGCAGGGCGGCCGTCGTGCTCTCAACGTAGATGAGGATCAGCGGCGCCACCGCGACGATGGGTGTTACCTGCAGCATCACGGCGATCGGGAACAAGGCCACCTCCACTGGGCGCGACAGAGCGAACACGGCCGCAATCAACACGCCGCCGGCGCATGCCAACAGCAGTGCGCCGAAGGTGATCTTCAATGTGAACCACCAGCTGCCGGCCAGCGAGCCGAAGTTGCTCCACAGAGTTTGCAGCACCAGGCTCGGCGCCGGCAAGGTGTAGTGCGGGATGTGGGCCAGCCGCACCACCGCTTCCCACGCGGCGAACAGTGCCAGCACAGTGAAGGCGGGCGTCAGACGCAAGATCAGGCGCTGCATCAGACGACGGCCTGCGCTGCTTCGAGCGCCTGCGAGATTCGCGCGCAGGCCTCGGCGTAGCGCGTGGACGTGCGGAATGCCGGTTGACGCGGGTAGGGCTCGGTGATCGCCACCTCAGCGACTACCCGGCCTGGCCGAGCGCCCATCACCAGCACGCGCTGACTCAGGTACACCGCTTCGAACACGCTGTGCGTCACGAACAGTACGGCCAGTGGCCGTACCTGCCACCAGCGGAGCAGGTCGTCGTTGAGCTTTTGCCGCGTGAACTCGTCGAGGGCGGCAAAGGGCTCGTCCATCAGCAGCACGCGCGGCTGCGTGACGAGTGCGCGCGCAATCGAGGCGCGCATCTTCATGCCGCCCGACAGCTCGGAGGGAAAGGCCTGGGCAAAGTCCGCCAGTCCCACCGATTGCAATGCGGCGTGGACGCGCTCGGCGGCTTGCGCGCGTGGTGTGCCGGCGAGCCGCAGCGGCAGCCACACGTTGTCGAACACGCTGGCCCAGGGCATGAGCGTCGCGTCCTGGAAGACGAAGGCGGTATCGGCCACGGTCTGCGTCGATAGTGCCGGCGAGCTGATCTGGCCGGCGCTCGGGCGCTCCAACCCGGCGGCCAGCCGCAGCACGGTGCTCTTGCCGCAGCCGGACGGCCCGAGCAGCGAGATGAACTCGGTTGATTCGACCTGTAGCGACACGTCTTTCAACGCCAGCAGGCCGCTGTCGAAGCGTTTTTCGATGTGCTCCAGGGTGATGACGTTCGGCATGGCGGCGAGTGTGCCTGCGTTTGCGGAATACCCGGGTTTGACGTCCTCGCGCCGCGGGCAGAAACTCGTGCCTGCAAGGGGAGTAGCCCTTCGCCAGGCCGTCGTCAGCACGGGTGCGCAGCACCCCGGCACCTGGGCAGCGCTTCACATGCCGGGCGCTGTGGGCAAGACCTTCACCGGCCACGGCGTTCGCGCGCCGTGGGTTCTTCAAGACTTGGTGAAGGCAAGCGTCATGGACATCCTCTCCCCTGAGTTTCTATCGGCCTTGATGGCCATCGTGCTGCTCGACCTGGTGCTGGCCGGCGACAACGCCATCGTCATCGGCCTGGCGGCGCGCAACGTGCCACCTGCCATGCAGCGGCGGGTCATCTTCTGGGGCACGGCGGGCGCCATCCTCATCCGCGGGCTGCTCACGCTGGTGGTGGTGTGGCTGCTCAAGATTCCCGGCTTCCTGCTCGTCGGCGGACTGGCGCTGGTCTGGATCGCGTGGAAGCTCACCCGTGACGAAGGCGGCGGCGAACACAACATCCGGCCCGCGGTCACCGTGCGCGGTGCCATCCAGACCATCGTGGTCGCCGATGCCGTGATGGGCGTCGACAACGTGCTGGCCGTGGGCGGCGCCGCGCAGGGCAGCATGCTGCTGGTGATCCTCGGCCTGTTGATCAGCGTGCCCATCGTGGTCTGGGGCAGCACCTTGATCCTCAAGCTGGTCGACCGTTTCCCGGTCATCGTGATCCTCGGCGCCGGCGTGCTGGGCTGGACGGCCGCCCGCATGATCAGCAGCGAGCCGCTCATCAGCGGCTACTTCGAGCACCAGCACTTTGCGCACCTGGCCTTGTACGGGCTGATCGTCGGCGGCGTGACGCTCCCGTTCCTGTGGCGTCACGCGGCGCCGCGCGAGCAGGCGAGGGGTTTGCTCGTCGTGCTCTTGATCGTCTGGTTGGGGGTGTTCGACTTCATCGAGGAGTCGCTGGGCTGGGAGAACGAGGCCATCGACACCTGGCAGTGGTGGCACGAAGGGCTCGACCTGCTGATGTGGGTCGGCTGGGTGCCGTTTGCGCTGCTGGCGTATCGCTATGTGCTTCGCGTTCAGACGGAGTCGGAGGCCAAGCACCAGCACGCGCACAAGAACGCCTGAAACCGGCCGCGGCGGCCGGTTTCAGGCGCGGATCACAGGCGCTTCACGCCCGGCAGGTAGCCGACGAGCTCCCCATCCAGGTAGAGCGCGCCGCCTTCGGGCGCGCCCGCTTCGGCATGGAACTCCAGCACGGTCAGCGCGCGGCTGGCCGGTGCAGGAGCGGGCAAGGCCATTTGCTGAGCCAGCTTCGCCAGCACGGCGCTGGCGCTGCTCAGGCTCGTGGCCACCACGCGGCGTACCGGGTGGGTCCAGGGGTGCGGCGCCGTTTCGGGCTGCCACAGGAACGGTTTCAAACGGGTCATGATCGTTTCCTTCAGAGGCCGCCCTCGTGGGGCCTGGCCATGTGTTCATGGGCTGTCTTTGCTTCGGGTGAGCTGGTCGAGTTCGCGGCGCAGGGTGCGGCCGACTTGCTGCCGCATCGCACCGCCATGCGGGCGGTGACTGCCGGCACGCCGGAAATGCGCTGCAGCGACCAGCGGGTTGCGGGGTTTGGCATTTGCGATGGTGATCTTCATGTGGCTTCTCCTTCGGGTGGGCTGACGGGCAGAAAGGCGCGGCAAAAACAAAACGGCCCGGGGTGCAGTGACGCAACCCGGGCCGTTTGAGGCTCTGTGTTCAGAGCACTCAGTGTGGCGATGCACCGGGTGGCGCCTCCATGGCACCGATGACTGAGCACGAAGCCTGCGCAAAGCGCGGTTTCGTTGAATTCAGTGCATGGGTTGAGAACATGGGGCTCCGGGAAAAGGGTGGGTCGAACGGGGTGTCGTTGCGGGACTGCCTGGCTCCGCAACTTGCGCAAATGATAAACATCTGATTATCTTGCGCAAGGGGTCTTGCGCACTTTTTTCTAGGGGTTCCCGAATCTGGCGCGGACTCAGCGTTTCCGTTTCAGCGGCGCCACACCGGCCTGGGTGCGAACCCATAGGTCCTGCGGGTCGTCGGTGGGCTTGCTCGTGTTGCCCGGCTTGGGTGGGCTGGGTGGTGCGGGCGAGAGCACCTCGCCCAGCAGGTCGAGCAAGCGCGCGCGGGCGCGCTGCGGGTGGCGCCGGTAGTACGTGAGCACCAGGCCGACGATGAAACGCTCGTCGTCGTCTTGCGGCACGCTGGATGTGTCTGCCTCTGCGGAGCGCTGGGAGGCGGGCGAGGCGGTTGCCGCGGCGGCGCCGTCGTGCGGCTGGTCCATCCAGCCGACGGGCTTGTGGCACAGCTGCTCGAATTGGCGCGCAAGGCGCTCGCCGATCTGCCGTGAGCGGCCCTTGATCTGGCTCCAGTAGCTGGGTTGGATCTGCAGCCGCTCTGCGAAGCGGCCTTCGAGGCCGCGCAAGGTGGCGGCGTCGGGGTGTTTGACGGTGGCGCGAACGAATTCGTCGAACAGGGCCAGCGCGTTGTCCAGGCGCGTCTGCGCCACATCACGGGGACCAGTTTGCATGGGTGCAATGATAAAGCTCCCTTGAGCAGGCAGCCGGGTGCGACATGGGGGCGCATGCCGTTTGTCACGGGGGCGATCTTTAGAATCGCCCGCCTGTCGATCCACCGGAACCTGCCCCATGACCACGCTCGGAACCCCTCTGTCTCCCTCGGCCACCAAAGTCATGCTGCTGGGCAGCGGCGAGCTGGGCAAGGAGGTGTTGATCGCACTGCAGCGCTTGGGCGTTGAGACCATCGCCGTCGACCGTTACGAGAACGCGCCCGGCCAGCAGGTCGCTCACCACGCCCGCACCATCACGATGAGCGACCCGGCGCAGCTGAAGGCCCTGATCGAGGCCGAGCGGCCGCACCTGGTGGTGCCCGAGATCGAAGCCATCGCGACGCCAATGCTCGAAGAGCTCGAAGCTGCAGGCACCGTGCGGGTGATCCCGACGGCCCGCGCTGCGCGTCTCACGATGGACCGCGAAGGCATCCGCCGCCTCGCAGCCGAGACCCTGGCGTTGCCGACGAGCCCGTATGTGTTCTGCGATTCGCTGGCCGAATTGCAAGCCGCCATCGACGGCACCGGCGACAAGAAGAGCATCGGCTACCCCTGCATCGTCAAGCCGGTGATGAGCAGTTCCGGCAAGGGCCAGAGCAAGATCGACGGCCCTGCCGACGTGAAGAAGGCCTGGGACTATGCGATGGCCGGCGGCCGAGTGAGCCACGGCCGAGTGATCGTCGAGGGCTTCATCGATTTCGACTACGAGATCACCCAGCTCACCGTGCGCGCCGTCGGGGCCGGTGGCCAGATCGAAACGCACTTCTGCGACCCGATCGGCCACATCCAGGTCAGCGGCGACTATGTCGAGAGCTGGCAGCCGCACCGCATGACGCCGGCTGCGTTGCAGCGCTCGCGCGACATCGCCCAGGCCGTCACCGACAACCTGGGCGGCCAGGGCCTGTTCGGCGTCGAGCTCTTCGTCAAAGGCGACATGGTGTGGTTCAGCGAGGTCAGTCCACGCCCGCACGACACCGGCATGGTCACGATGATCACGCAGTGGCAGAACGAGTTCGAGCTGCACGCCCGGGCCATCCTTGGTTTGCCCGTCAACACCGCGCTCAAGAGCCCGGGTGCCAGTGCCGTGATCTATGGCGGCGTGGACGCGACGGGCATTGCCTTCGATGGCGTCGACGAGGCGCTGCGCGTGCCCAACACCGAGCTGCGCCTGTTCGGCAAGCCTGAAAGCTTCGTCAAGCGCCGCATGGGCGTGGCGCTGGCTTTCGACGCCGACGTAGAGACCGCTCGCGTCAACGCCAAGGCGGCCGCGGCCAAGGTCAAACCGCGTCAGGTCTGAGCAATGCGCCGCTCGTTGCGGTGATCCGGCGAGGTGTGCGTGTACTTTGTCACGGCCCCCGTGCCAGTACTCGCACACAAGCCGGCCCTCGCTGAGTAACCTCTGTGTCTTGTGCAGCAGGCCCCAACGGGGCTAGCGCACGCTGCACGAAACGAGGTTCACGATGGACATGATGGCAATCGCAACGGCACTGGCGGCCGCATTGATCGGGGCCATGTTGGGCGCGACCCTGGCTTGGCGAGTCATCGGCAGCCGCGCCGCAGCGCGCCATGCCCGTCTCGTCACGACTGCACGTGAACAGGTCGCCGCCAGCTCGCAGAACCTGCGGGCCGTCAACGCCCGGCTGCAGGCCGAGCTGGAAAAGGAAAAGACCGCGTCGCAGCAACGCCAAGCCGCGTTTGCGCTCGAACAGCGTTCTTCGGTGACCCGTCTCGAAGGGCAGCTGCGTTTTGCGTATGCCGAGATTGACCGCCTCAATGCGGCGACGCGCGGGCCAGGTGCCTCAGCTCCCGACACCCAGACCGACAGCCATGGCTTCGCGCTGACCCGTCCTTACGAGCGCTGAAACCACCTCTCCGGTCGGTCTGCCACCGCGCCGATGCTGAGCCCTTTCCCGGGGCACGCCTTTGATAAACTGACCCCCCGCTGCCGGGCCTCACAGCACACGCGCTGACCGGCGCAGACACCTCACCGACTCCTCGCACGCATGACCTCTTCCCAAACCGAGCTCCAGCGCGAAGTCGCCGCACTGCTCGTCGAATCGCTCAACCTCGACATGACCCCTGAGAGCATCGACCCGCAGGCCCCGCTGTACGGCGACGGGCTGGGCCTGGATTCGATCGACATCCTCGAAGTGGCGCTCGTGGTCTCGCAGCGCTATGGCTTCCAGCTGCGCTCTGACGACGAAGACAACGTCCGCATCTTCACCTCGCTGGCCAGCCTGAGCGAGCACATCGCAGCCCATCGCGTCGGCTGAGGCCGCCATGCAAGTCCGTTCCGCAGCCCGCATCGCCGCGATGGTCTTGGCGGCCGTGGCCTATGTGGCAGGCTCCCACTGGCTGATGACGCAGACCCAGGCTTCGGCCTGGAACGTGGTCGGCGTGCTGATGCCGATGCTGCTCGTCGTCGCGGCCGGAGCCTGGCGCAGCGGCCACCGCCTTGTCTCGGCCCTGTCGCTGCTGGTGATCGCGGTCTTGTCCGGTCTGGCCATCGCGGGCGTGAAAATTTCGGGCAACGGGCTCTACCTCGCGCAGCATGCGGGCATCAATTTCTTTCTCGCGATCGTCTTCGGCAGCACGCTGCGCGCGGGGCACACACCGCTGATCACTGCGCTGGCGCTGCGCGTTCATCGTGGCCGTCTCGCGCCGGGGCAGGCCGAGTACACCCGCCACTTGACGCAGGCCTGGGTCATGCTCTTCGTCGGCATCGTCGCAATCTCGCTCGCGCTCTTCTTCTTTGCGAGCTTCGAGGCCTGGGCCGTCTTCGCCAACCTGCTGACCCCCGTCGCCGTGGCGCTGATGTTCGGCGGCGAGCTGATGATCCGCTACCGCCTGCATCCGCAATTCGAGCGCTCGACCGCCGCCGACGCCATTCGCGCCTACATGCAGAACAGCAGTGCGCGGGCGCAGTCCGCACAGGGCAACTCGGCCCCATGAGCAGCCTGCCGCTGATCTGGGCCGACGACTTGGCCGCCCCGTTCGCCTGGCGAGACGGCCAGGCCATCTCGCGCCACCAGTACCTGGCCGACGTGCGGCAGCTTGCCCAACTGCTGCCCGAGGCGGGCGCCATGCTCAACCTCACCGGCGATCGCTATCGCTTCGCGGTGGGCATCGGCGCCGCCATGCTGCGCGGCCAGAGCAGCCTCCTGCCGCCCAATCACACGCCCGACATGATCGAGCGGCTGCGCGGCCTGTTCCCGGCGGCCTATGCACTGGTCGACCATCCGTCGATCGAGGCTGCGCTGCCCATCGTGCGCTACCCCGCCGAGCCCGCCGCTGTCTCGAATGACACCGAGGTGCCGCTGATCGATGAAGCCGCGCTTGCGGTGCAGGTGTTGACCTCCGGCTCCACTGGCGCACCCGTGCCGCACGCCAAGCGCTGGGGATATCTGCACCGAGGGGCGTTGTCCGAGGCACAGCGCCTGGCCGAGCAGATGGGGCTTCGCCACATGAACGGTGTCACCCTGCTCGCCACCGTGCCGGCGCAGCACATGTACGGTTTCGAGTCGACCGTGCTGCTTGCGATGTTGAGCGGTGCAGCGATCGACACGGGCCGGCCGTTCTATCCGGCCGACATCGCCGCGGCACTGTCTCGCGCCGCACGGCCGCGCATGCTGGTCACCACGCCGTTCCACCTGAAGTCGCTGCTCGACTCAGGTGTGGACCTGCCGGCGATCGACCTCACGCTGTGCGCCACCGCGCCGCTGTCTCCGCAACTCGCGGCGCGCGCCGAGGCTGGCCTCGCGGCGCCGCTGATGGAAATCTACGGCTGCACCGAGACCGGCCAGGTCGCGACACGCCGCACCGTGGCCGGTGCCGAGTGGCGCACCTTCGACGGCCTCTACATCACCGGCGACGGCGACGCGTCGGTGGCGCAGGGCGGCCACGTGCCGCTGGCGACCACGCTGGCCGACGTGCTGGAGGTCATCACGCCCACCTCGTTCCGCCTGCTGGGGCGCTCCAACGACTTGATCAACATCGCCGGCAAGCGCAGCTCGCTCGGCCACCTGAACTTTCACCTGAACACCATCGAAGGCGTGAGCGATGGCGCGTTCTGGTTGCCGCCCGACGATGCGACAGACGGCGTGGTGCGACTGATCGCCTTCGTGGTGGCGCCTGGCGTGCCGCCGGCCGAGCTGAGCAAGAAGGTCACCGCCGCGATGCGCCAGCGTGTCGATGCGGCTTTCGTGCCGCGGCGTGTGGTGTCGGTGCCCGAGCTGCCGCGCGTCGAGGGCACCGGCAAGCTGCCGGCTGGCACCTTCAACGCATGGGCCGAACGCATGCTGGCTGCCGGCCCGAATCGTCCGGCGGGCGAAGGGTGACACAGGCTCCGCGGGCCAACATGGACGTCCTGGTGCCCATCGATCACCCTGCTTTCGCAGGACACTTTCCCGGCCAGCCGCTGCTGCCCGGTGTGTCCTTACTGGCGGAGGTGCTCGAAGCGGTGATGCAAGACGCTGCGCTGTCGGCTGTCGTCGGGCCTTCGCCGCGCCTGGGCACTGTCAAGTTCCTCGCGCCGGTTCGCCCCGGGGCCGTGATCTCGCTGCGATTCGACCTGACGGCAAGCGCCGTGCGCTTCGACGTGCGCGAGGCAGATCGCCAGGTGGCGTCCGGCCATTTCGAGAGAACGACATGAGAGCGCCGGTCGAAGGCGGCGCGACCAGCTGGGTGGCGGAGCGCGAGCGCAGCCATCTGTGGGCACTGCATCTGATCCGCTGGATCGCGCTCACCGCCGGGCGTTCGGCCACGCGCTGCCTGCTGCATCCGATTGCGCTGTACTTCCTGCTTGCCAACGGCAAGGCGCGGCGTGCGTCGGCGCGCTACCTCGGCCGCGCGTTGAAGCGACCCGCGCGGCTGCGCGATGTCTACCGCCACATCCACCGCTTTGCGTCGACGGTGCTCGACCGCATCTACTTTCTGCAGGAGCGCTTCGAGCTGTTCGATGTGACCACCACGCACAGCGAGTTGATCCACCTGCCCATCGAGCAGGGTGAGGGCGTGCTGATGGTCGGCGCGCACCTGGGCAGCTTCGAGGCTTTGCGGGCCAACGCAAAGAACCGCGGCGCGCGCGTTGCGATGCTGATGTACGAAGGCAACGCGCGGCTCATCAACGCGACGCTGGCGGCGGTGGCGCCGCAGGCCGAGCTGAACACCATCGCACTCGGGCAGCCGGGGGCCATGCTGTCGCTGCGCCACTGGCTCGACGAAGGTGGCATCGCCGGCCTGCTGGCTGACCGCACGCTGCCGGCGCAGTCGGGCCGGTCGCGCACGCTGCGGCTCGATTTTCTAGGCCACCCGGCGGCCTTTTCCGATGGCCCTTTCCGCCTGGCTGCCATGCTGCGCCGCCGTGTCGTGTTCATGGCCGGCCTTTACCATGGCGGCAACCGCTACGAACTGCGTTTTGCCGAGCTGGCTGATTTCCGCGCGCAAGGCGCCGACAACCGTGTGGAGACGGATCGGCTGGTGCGCGAGGCGGTGCTGCGCTACGTGGCGCTGCTCGAGGCGCTGTGCCTGGAGTCGCCGTACAACTGGTTCAACTTCTTCGATTTCTGGGCTGAGACCCTGTGAACAAATCCGACACCCCCGCTCGAGCGCGCCAAAGGGCGCCGCTCGTCGTTGCAAATGCTCGCTGTAGCCCGAGCTACAGCTGCGCTTTGCGCCTAGATCGACACCCTTTGGCGCACCCCCTCGGGCGCGCCGGATTCATTCACAGGCTCTAACGATGCCAATGCACCTCCCGCAAAAAACGACTCGCCTGCCTGAGCGGCGCGCGCTGCTGGCGTTCGCGTTGTCGTGCGTGCTGTCGTTGCCCTTGCAGGCACAGACCGCCTTCGATCTGCCGCAGCTCACCCAGCTGCTGTCGCAAGTGAAAACAGGCGAAGCCACGTTCAAGGAAAAGCGCACCGTCGACATGCTGGAGCGCACGCTCGAGTCGTCCGGCCGCCTGTCGTTTGCAGCCCCCGACACCTTCGTGCGCGAGACGCTCAAGCCGCGCCAGGAAAAAGTGGCCGTGGTAGGCAACAGCGTGACCATGAGCGCCGGCAGCCGCAGCCGCACCGTGCCGCTGGATTCGGTGCCCGAGGCGGCCGTGATCATGGAAGCCATCCGCGGCACGCTCACCGGCAACCGCGAGCTGCTGGAGCGCCATTTCAATGCAGCAGTCTCGGGCAGCGCTCAGCGCTGGTCGCTCGAGCTGGTGCCGATCGAGCCGCGGCTGCGCGAGCTCGTGCGCTCGGTGCAGCTCGGCGGCCAGCAGTCGCAGGTGCGCGAGGTCACGGTCACCATGTCCGACGGTGACCGCTCGGTGATGACCATCGAGCCCATGGCCGCTGCTGCACCCAAGCCCGCCGCGTCGGCGAGTTAACAGAACGATGTCCGACACCCTGGTGCGCAGCGGCGCATTCGCGAGGCGCGGCGCACTGGCCGTGTGGCTGCTGTGCGTGCTGGCTGCGATCGGCATCACCTGGCGCACGACTTACGTGGCCGACCTGTCGGCCTTTTTGCCGTCGACGCCCAGCGCCGAGCAGGCCGTGTTGCTCGATCAACTGCGCACCGGCGTGGCCGCGCGGCTGGTGTTGATCGGCATCGAAGGCGACACACAAGAGGCGCGCAGCAAGGCCTCGCTGCAGCTCGCCCAGGCGCTACGCAAGAGCGGCGCATTCGAGGCGGTGCACAACGGCGACAACTCGCAGTTCGCCGCCACCGGCAAGTTCCTGTTCGAGCACCGGTACCTGCTGAGCCCGGCGGTCGACGCACAGCGCTTCACGGCCGAAGGCTTGCGCGCGGCGATCGATGAATCGACCTCGCTGCTGGGCACGCCGGCGGGTGGCGCCATCAAGTCGGTGATCCTGCGCGACCCGACCGGCGAGACGGTGCGCATGGCCGAAAGCATGCTGCCGACGCAGGCGCCGCGCAGCGAAGGCGGTGTGTGGGTCTCGCGCAATGCCAGCCGCGCGGTGCTGATCGCCACCACCCAGGCCGCAGGTGCAGACCTCGACGCGCAAGAGCGGGCCTTGCAGACCGTGCGCGACAGCTTTGCGCCGCTCGCGGCCCAAGGGCTGCAGCTCGTGGTGTCGGGCTCGGGCACCTTCGCGGTGGCTTCGCGGGCGCAGATCAAGCACGAGGTCGAGCGGCTCGCCATTGCCGGCGGTGTGGCGATCATTGGCGTCCTGCTGCTGGCCTTCGGCGGCTCGCTGCGCACGCTGGCGAGCGCGCTGCTGCCGGTGGCGTGCGGCGTGCTCGCGGGCATCGCAGTGGTGAGCCTCGCGTTCGGCAACGTGCACGGCATCACGCTGGGCTTCGGCACCACACTGATCGGCGAGGCGGTCGACTACGCCATCTACTACCTGATCCAGGCGCGCTCGCGGCCGGGTGCGCCCAAGGGCGCCGGCGCCCGTCAATGGATCGCCGACAACTGGCCCACCGTGCGGCTCGGGCTGCTGACCTCGGTGTGCGGTTTCGCGGCCTTGCTGTTCTCGGGCTTCCCCGGCCTGGCCCAGCTGGGCCTGTTCTCGGTGGGCGGTTTGGCCGCAGCGGCCTTGACCACGCGGTATGTGTTCCCGGTGCTTGCACCCGATGGCGCGCCCGGCACCGGGCTTCGCCAGCAACTCGGCCGGTTCGTCGGCTGGTGCACCGCCTACCTGCCGCGCGCGCGCTGGCCGTTGGCCGCGGTGGTCGTGATCTCGGCGGCGGCACTCGCATGGCTGCCTTCGGCGTGGCATGGCAGCCTCTCTTCGCTGAGCCCGGTCGGCGCCGAGAAGATGAAGCTCGATGCCGACCTGCGCGCCGACGTGGGCGCCACCGAGACTGGCACCATCGTCGCGGTGTCGGCAGCCGACGAAGCCGGTGTGCTGGCCCAGGCCGAAGCCGCCGGCGCGCGGCTCGACCGGCTGATCGAGGCTGGTGTGATCACCGGCTACGAATCGGCGGCCCGCATCCTGCCCAGCCCGGCCACACAGCAGAAGCGCCGCGATGCGCTGCCCGATGCGCCCACGCTGATGGAAAGCCTGGTCCAGGCCACGGCCGAAGGCCCCTTGCCGGCGCGGCGCCTGGGCGGCTTCGTTGCCGATGTGCAGGCGGCGCGCCAGCAGCCCTTGCTCACGCTCGCTTCCCTGAAAGGCACGCCGCTCGCGTCGGCGTTGTCGGCCCAGTTGCTGCCGGGCAGCGGGTCGCATCCGTGGCGGGCGCTGCTCAGCGTCCAGGCCGGCGGTGCAGGCGCGGATGTGTCGAAGCTGCGTATCGCCCTGGCCGACCTACCCGGCACGCAGGTCGTCAACATTGGCGACGAACTGGGCTCGCTCTACCAGCGCTACCTGCATGAAGCCACGATCCAGGCGCTGCTGGGCGCGCTGGCGGTTTGCGTGCTTCTGGCCTTGCACCTGCGTTCATGGAAGCGGCTGCTGCGCATCGCCCAGCCGATCGCCGGCGCGGTGCTGATCGTGCTGGCGGTGATGAGCGCGAGTGGGGTGGCGCTCGGCATCTTGCACCTGGTGGGGCTGCTGCTCACGGTCGCCATCGGCTCCAACTACGCGCTCTTCTTCGACCAGATCCGCAGCCAGCAGGAAGCCCTGCCGGCCGACACCTCGACGGCCGTCGACAACGACACCATGGCTTCGCTCGCGCTGGCCAACCTCACCGCTGTGATCTCGTTCTGCCTGCTGGCGTTTTCGAGCATCCCGGCGCTGTTTGCGGTGGGGCAGATCGTGGCGCCGGGCATTCTGCTCAGCCTGCTGCTGTCGGCCGCGTTCATCCCCTCGCCAAGGCGGTGAATCCCACGGGGCCGCCCCAGGACCCTTGTGCAAAAATCAGCCTCGCTTCAGCCATACCAGCGCATGCAGTCTTCCACCCCCACGACGCTCGACTCCAGCCCGCTGCGCTGGCACGCGCCGGTGTTGGTGAAAGCCAGCGTGGCGTGCCACGTCGGCGCTGGCCTGGTGGCACTGGCAGAACCCTCGCTGTGGCCCTGGGCCGTGGGCGCCGTGGTGCTCGACCATGCCGCACTCACCGCGGCCGGCCTGCTGCCCCGCTCGACCTGGCTCGGCCCCAACATTCGCCGGCTGCCCGATGTGGCGGCGGCTCGTGGCGAAGTCTCGATCACGATCGACGACGGCCCCGACCCAACCGTCACGCCAGCGGTGCTTGATCTGCTCGATGCGCATCGCGCACGCGCTACTTTCTTCTGCATTGCGCAGAACGCACAGGCCCATCCGCAGCTTTGCCGCGAGATCGTGCGGCGTGGACACAGCGTGCAGAACCACACCCACCGGCACTCGCATGCGTTCTCGTTCTCCGGTCCGCGTGCCTTTGCGCGCGAAATCCAGCAGGCGCAAGACACGCTGAGCCAGATCACCGGCCAGCGCCCGGTCTTCTTTCGCGCACCGGCCGGCTTTCGCAACCTGTTCCTCGCACCCGTGCTGCACGAGGTTGGCCTGCAACTGGTGAGCTGGACGCGCCGCGGCTTCGACACCGTCACAGCCAGCCCGCAGCAGGTGCTGGCTCGCCTGACACGCGGTCTGCGGGCCGGTGACATCCTGCTGCTGCACGACGCCCATTCCGAGCGTGCACCGAGCGGCAAGCCCGTCGTGCTCGAGGTGCTGCCTGCGCTGTTGAAGCGCATCGAGCAAGCGGGGCTGCGCACCGTCACGCTGCCGCAGGCCATGCAGCCGATACGCGTGGAGCCGACGGCATGACGCTCACCGCGCATGCCAGCGAGCACTGGTCCGCATTGGTCGATGCGGCCAGCGCCCCTTACCGCAAGGTTGACCGATTCGCCTGGGGTTTCGCGCGCGGCAAACTGGGCATGGACCCGGTGTTTCGCCACCTCATGAGCCAGGGCCTGATCGCGCCCGAGGCGCGCGTGCTCGACATCGGTTGCGGCCAGGGGCTGCTTGCCAACCTGCTGCGCGCCTGCACGGCATTGGCACAACAAGGCCGTTGGCCCAGCGGCTGGGCCGCCGCACCGACCGCAACGCGCGTGACCGGCATCGAGCTGCGACCGCGCGACGTGGCGCGCGCCAAGGCCTCGCTCGATGGCGCGGCCGAATTCGTCTGTGGCGACATGCGCCACACGCCGTTCCCCGAGGCCGACACCGTCGTGCTCCTCGACGTGCTGCACTACATCAGCGTGCCCGAGCAGAACGAGGTGCTCACACGCGTGCGCCGCGCACTGCCTGCGAACGGCTGCCTGCTGCTGCGTGTGGGGGATGCATCGGCCCGTCGCCGTTTTCTGTTCAGCACCTGGGTCGATGCGATCGTCGCGCGCTTGCGCGGCTGCCGGGTCCAGCAATCCGGCCGCAGCCTGGCCGACTGGACGGCCCAGCTCGAAGCGCTGGGCTTCGCCGTGCGCAGCCAGCCCATGGGGCAGGGCACGCCGTTTGCCAACGTGTTGCTCGTGGCCAAGGTCGAAACAACAACATGACTCCCCTCGCCATATCGGCCTGCACGCTGACGACCGCCCTGGGCCCCGGCCGAGTGGCGACGCTCGAAGCTTTGCAAGCGCAACGCACCGGCCTGGCGCCGGTCACCTTCATGGACCTGCCTTTGCCCACCTGGGTCGGCGAGGTCGCCGGTGTCGACGCTGCCGCGTTGCCCCCTTCGCTGGCCAAATTCGATTGCCGCAACAACCGCCTCGCATGGCTGGGCCTGCAGCAAGACGGTTTCCTCGAGGCGGTGGCTGCGGCGCGTGCGCGCTGGGGGGCAGGCCGTGTGGCGGTGTTCCTCGGCACCAGCACCTCGGGGCTGCTGCAGACCGAGCTGGCCTATCGCCGGCGCAGCCCTGAAGGCGCGTTGCCGGCCGACTTCCTGTACGGCCCGACGCAGAACACCTATTCCGTGGCCGCCTTTGCCGCACAGGCGCTGCAGCTGAACGGGCCGAGCTGGGTGGTGTCGACGGCCTGCTCGTCGAGTGCCAAGGTGTTCGGCACCGCGGCACGCATGATCGAAGCCGGCTTGATCGATGCCGCCGTGGTCGGTGGCGTCGACAGCCTGTGCCTGACCACGCTGTACGGCTTCAACTCGCTGGAGCTGCTGTCGGACGAGATCTGCCGGCCCTGGGGTGCGTCGCGCAAGGGCTTGTCGATCGGCGAGGCCGCGGCGTTTGCGCTGGTCGAGCGCCAGCCGCAGCAGGCGCCACAAGGCTGGCTGCTCGGTGTCGGTGAAAGCAATGACGGTTATCACATGAGTTCGCCGCATCCGGAAGGCCTGGGCGCCATCGCCGCGATGCGTGGTGCCCTGGCAGACGCCGGCCTGCAGCCCGCCGACATCGACTACATCAACCTGCATGGCACGGCCACGCCGAGCAACGACGCGGCCGAAGACAACGCGGTCAGCACCGTGTTCGGCGTTGGCACGCCCTGCAGTTCGACCAAGGGCGCGACCGGCCACACGCTGGGCGCTGCCGGTGGCATCGAGGCCGTGATCGCTCTGCTCGCCATTCAGAACGGACTCATGCCGGCGGGCCTGAACGTGGAAGAGCGCGACCCGGCACTGAAGCTGAACTACCTGCAACGCAACCAGCGGGCGAGCGTGCGTCGCGTGCTGTCGAATTCATTCGGCTTCGGCGGCTCCAACGCCAGCCTTGTGTTCGGGGAGGCTGCATGACGCGCACCGCGTGCCAGGCCACGCTCGACAAGGGGCAGCCATGAGCGATCTGAAAGTGTGGGTGCAGGGCATCGGTTTGCTGGGGCCGGGCCTGAACGCGTGGCCCACGTCGCTGGGCGTGTTGCGCGGCACCGAGCTGCACGCCAACACGCCGACGGTGCTGCCCTTGCCGGCCCGCCTGCCACCGGCCGAACGGCGCCGCGCCGGTGCTGCGGTGAAGCTGGCGATGGCCGTTGCCGACGAGGCTGTGGCTCACGCGCACGTCGACCCTGCGACGCTGGCAACGGTGTTTGCATCATCGAGCGGTGAGTGCGCCAACTGCCACGCGCTGTGCGAAGCGCTCGCGACCCCAGCGCCGGTGGTGTCGCCCACCAAGTTCACCAACTCCGTTCACAACGCGTCATCGGGCGCCTGGCACATTGCGGTCGCGAGCCGCGCGTCGTCGACCAGCCTGTGCGCGTTCGACGGCAGCTTCGGCGCCGGCTTGATCGAAGCCGCCATCAGCGTGCGATCCAGCGGCCAACCTGTGCTGCTGGTGGCCAGCGATTCGCCGTATCCCGAACCACTGAACAGCGCGCGGCCGCTGCCCGATCACTTTGGCGCCGCCTTGCTGTTCACTGCCACCTCCACCGATCGCTCGCTGGCTTCGCTCACGATCAGCCTCGGCAGCGCGAAGCACGTGGCCGAGTTGCCGAACGCATCGCTCGACGCCCTGCGCCGAGCCATTCCTGCTGCTGCCGTGCTGCCCTTGCTGGTGGCGCTGGCACAAGGCACATCGCAAGCTGTCGCCATCGACTACCTGCCCGACCTCGGCCTGCAGGTGAACGTGGAGCCGGTGTTGCAGCCCGAGACGGCATGAGGGCGCCAAGCCACCGCAAGGTGATCCGTTGAGCGCACCGCAGACGCTGGCGCACGCAGGCATTGCCGCGCTGATTCCGCACAGCGGCAGCATGTGCCTGCTGGCGCGCCTGGTCGAATGGGACGCGCAACGCATCGTCTGCGTCGCCGAGAACCACCGCGATGCCGATCACCCTCTGCGTACGCGCAGCGGCCTGCTGTCGCCATGCGCGATCGAATACGCCGCACAGGCCATGGCCTTGCATGGCGCGCTGATCGGCCAGGAGGCCGGCACGGCCGTGAGCCCGGGCTTTCTCGCGAGTGCACGTGGCGTGCAATTGCACGTGTTGCGGCTAGACGATTTGCCTGCCGTCGATGGCCCCGATGAGCTGCATATCGCCGCCACACGCCAGGCGGGTGATGCACGCCAGATCCTCTACGCCTTCACGGTGAGCCACGCCGGCAGCACGATCGCCGAAGGGCGCGCGGCCGTCGTACTCAACACACCGCTCTCCTCATGACAACAAACCCGCCGACACCCAAACGCGCGCTGGTCACCGGGGCCAGTGGCGGCCTGGGCCGCGCGATTGCGCTGCGGCTCGCGCGCGATGGCCTGCACGTGATCGTTCACGCCAACAGCCGGCTCGCGGTGGCTGAAGCCCTTGCTAGCGACATCAAGGCAGCGGGCGGCAGTGCCGAGGCCGTGGCCTTCGATGTGGCCGACCGCAGCGCCGCGCATGCAGCCTGCGCGCGCCTGCTCGAAGCCGGCCCGGTGCAGGTGATCGTGAACAACGCCGGTACGCACGCCGACGCTGCCTTTCCGGCGCTGCAAGAGGCGCAGTGGCAAGGCGTGCTCGACGTCTCGGTGAACGGCTTCTTCAACGTGACGCAACCGCTCACGATGCCGATGATCCGCACCCGCTGGGGCCGCATCATCAACATCTCGTCGGTGGCCGCGCTCACCGGCAACCGCGGGCAGGTCAACTATGCAGCCGCCAAGGGCGCGCTCAACAGCGCGACCAAGGCACTGTCGCTCGAACTGGCCAGCCGTGGCATCACGGTCAACGCGGTCGCGCCGGGCATCATCGATTCGGGCATGGCCGAAGGCACGTTCGATCCGAAGGTGATCGACAGCATCGTGCCGATGAAGCGTGCCGGGAGCGCCGACGAAGTCGCCGCGTTGGTCGCGTTTCTCGCGTCCACAGACGCGGGCTACATCACCGGACAGGTGATTTCGATTAACGGCGGAATGGCTTGATAACGCCCCCCAGTCGCTGCGCTCCTGCCCCCAAGGGGCGCCGCCCCTTCGGACCGGCAAAGCCGGATCCGAGGGCGTTGCTTGAAGGGAGGCGCCGCTTCGCTCGCCTGGGGGCGGCCTCGGGAGCTGGGCCCTCGGGAGACGCTTAAGCGCGCTTGAACAGCAGCACCGCGTTCGTTCCGCCGAAGGCGAACGAATTGCTCAACGCAGCCTCGAGCTGAGGTGCGGCGACGCCGGTGCGCGTCACCAGGTTCATGCGGCAGGCCGGGTCGATCTCGGTGCAGTGGGCGTTCGGCGGCAGCTGCCGATGTTGCAGTGCCAGCACCGTGATGGCCGCTTCGAGCGCGCCGGCGGCGCCCAGCAGGTGGCCGTGCAAGGCCTTGGTCGAACTCACGCTCAGGTGGTCGAGGTCGTTGCCCCACACCTCGGCCAGCGCATCACGTTCGATCACGTCGCCGATGCGCGTGGCCGTGCCGTGCGCGTTGCAGTAGCCGACGTCGCGTGGCTTCAGGTCGGCACGGCGAAGCGCAGCGCGCAAGGCGCGGGCTTGGCCGGGCACGTCGGGTTTGGTGAGGTGGGTGGCATCGCAGCTGATGCCCCAGCCGGCGAGCTGGGCGTAGACGCGGGCGTTGCGGCGCCGAGCACGCTCGGCCGATTCGAGGATGACGAAAGCCGCGCCTTCGCCGAGTGCAAAGCCGGTGCGATCCAGCGAGAACGGGCGAACCGAGTTCGCGGCTTCACCGGGGTTGAAACTCGCCAGGGTCTGCATTGCCTGCCAGGCCAGCACGACGCCCGGGACGATCAGCGCCTCGGTTCCGCCGGCAATGGCCACATCGACCTCACCGCTCTGTACGGCCTTGGCGGCTTCGGCAATCGCGACGGCCGATGAGGCGCAGGCCACCGAATAGGTCAGCACCGGGCCGAGCGCCTTCTGGCGCATCGCCACGTGGGCGGCGGGTGCGTTGGGCATGAAGGCCGGAATGGTCAGCGGCGGAACACGACCACCGCTGCGATAGGCGGCCTCGAGGGCAGCTGCACCGCCCATGCCACAACCGGCGTAAACGCCAATGCGCTCGGGATCGGCGTCGCCCGCGGCCATGCCGGCATCTTTCATCGCCAGATCGGCTGCAGCCACTGCGAGCTGGCTGACGCGGTCTACACCGGCGAGCTGCAGCTTGGTGAACCAGCGCAACTGATCGAAGGCAACGGTCGCCGCAGCGGCCGGCTTGGGCAGTTCGGGGAAGACCGGCTGCACGGCCGATTCGCCGCGCATGATGGCGGTGAATACCGCGTCCGGGGAGTCGCCATGCGAGGTGACGAGGCCCAGCCCGGTGACTGCGATGGAGCTCACGTAAGCCCCCAATCGCCGCATGCCGCCATGCCGAGCAGCACGGCGCCTTCTTGCGAACAGCCTGTCAGGGTGCTCATGGGAGTGCGTTCATGCAGCGCACTCCGATGTTCGCCCTTCAGACGGCCCGGCGTGTTCATGCCGCTTCTTTGGCTGCCCGAACCCTGTCGACCACGACCGCCAGTTCCGCCAGCGTGTCGACGTTGGAATCGACGTCGGGCAGGTTGATGTGGAAATGGTCTTCGACTGCAAAGAGAAATTCGACCAGCGCCAGCGAATCGAGGCCCTTCTCGCGCATGGACGCACTTGGGTCGAGCTCTGACATGTCGATGCCGTACTTCTCGTGGATCAGATCCTGCAGTTCCTTCAGCGAGCTCATCGTGAAACGTCCCTCTCGGTGTCGACTGTCGGCAAATGCCGTTGGCAAAGTGGGCCGTCGCTTCGGCCTTTTTGTGTGCCATCCGATGATATCCGCTGCTGCCCTGGGACTGACCCTGCGGACCCCCCCTTGCCCGGGCGCCAATGCAGCGAAGGCAGGACAAAAATCACGCCCAAAAGCGCTCCGGCGGCGACGTCCAGCGCGACGTGCTGCCGGACGGCCATCGTTGAGTAAGCAATTGCGACAAACCAGGCGGCGTTGATGACCCGCAAGACCGTCGGCGAGTGGGTCAGCCGCAGCACGTGATCGACCCAGATGGCGGTGAAGATGGCCGCGGCGACATGCATCGACGGGCATGCGTTGCCGGCCAGGTCGATGCCTTGCATGAGCGCAAAACCGGGGAAATCCGACACATCCACCGGCCGTGGCGGCACGGCCGTCGGCCAGAAATAGAACAGCGCCAGACCCGTCAGGCACATGGCGCCGATCCACAAGCCGTAGACGATCAACTCGAGAAAAGTACGCTGCAGCGCGGGGGCAAAACCCACGTACAGCCACAGCGACAGGTAGGCGACCAGTGCGGCGGGCTGAAGCGGAATGAGCCGGTCGAGCGCAGTCAGCGGCATCACCGTCACGGGGTAAGCCGGGTGACGCAGCAGGTAGAAATAACCGATGAAGAACAGCCAGGTCGCGGCTGTGATGCCGAAGGTCTTGATGAAGAAATAGCGCCGTATCCGAAAGCCGAGTTCGGTGGTCCAGGCCGGCGAAGGCGCGGGGCGGTCCATGGTCAGGGTTGGAATGGCGGGCGACGCCGCATGCGGCGCAGCAGCAGGCTCGGCAGGCGCAGCACGAACTCGACCATCAGGCGAAAGTGCATCCAGCTCAGCAGCACGTTGTCTCGGCCGTAGCGAAAGTGCGAAATACCACCTTCCTCGGCCGACAGGTACTTCACCGGTGCGGGCAGGTTGACTGGCTTCACGCCGCGCCAGGCCAGGCGCACCACGGCCTCGGTGTCGAAGTCGAAGCGGCGCATCCACGGTTGGCGGCGCATCACCGCGATCAGGTCATTCACCGGGTAGACGCGAAAGCCGTAAAGCGAATCGTCGATGCCGGCACCCAGGGTCTCGAGGTTGGTCCACCAGTTCGAAACGCGGCGACCGCGCACGCGCAGCAGCGGTGCCGAGGCGTCGAACACCGGCCGCCCGAGCACCATGGTGTCGGGCCGCTGCATCGAGGCGGCCATGAAGGAGGGAATCAACTCCGCGGGGTGCTGGCCATCGGAGTCCATCGTCAGCACGTGGGTGAAGCCGGCGATGCGCGCGGCATGCAGCCCCTGCAACAGCGCTGCGCCCTTGCCGCCGTTGACGGGTAGCTCGATGAGCTTGAGGCCCGCGTCGGCTGCGGCCATCTTGCGCAGGCCTTCAGGCGTGCCATCGGTGCTGCCATCGGTGACCACCCACACGGGCGTCCAGTGCGCGCGCGCCGCCCGCACCGTGTCGTACACCGTCGGACCGGTGTTGTAGCTCGGGATCAGCAACAGGTGCGTGGTGGATGCGGCCATCGTGGCGTTCGGTCCCGCGTTCATGGGCTCAGCTCGTTGGCGAAGTAGGTCTCGATGCGTTTGCCCAGGCCTTTGTGGTCGGCATCGGGTGCGAAGCGTTCACCCAATCGCACGCGAAACACCATCGGGAAATGTGGCGGCTTCCAGATCGGCCAGCCCTTACTGAGGTAGGGCGACTCGGTTTCGATGATGACCGTCTGGATGGGCACCTGCGCCATGTGTGCGATCAGCGTCATGCCGGGCAGAAAAGGGTTGATCGGCGGGGTGATAGTGCGCGTACCCTCGGGGAACATCACGAGCTGGCCGCCTGCTTTAAGGTTCTCTACTGCACTGCGCACCATGCCGCTCGGTGGGTCGTTGCGGATGTAGCGCGCCAGCCGCGCACCCGCACCGAGGAAGGGGTTGCGCATCAGGCTCGCCCGCATGATGCAAACGCCGCGCGGCACCTTGGCGATGACCAGCAGCGCATCGAGTGCGCTCGGGTGGTTGGCCGCGATGATGAGGCCGGCGTCCTGGCTCAGCACGTCGAGTGCGGCGTAATCGAGCCGCATCACGCCCGTCCACTCCAGGCAGGCCCAGAAGCCGCGGTAGACCGACGAGATGGCCGCACGCCCGATCACGATGCCGTGCTGGCGCGGCAGAAACGGGTAGATCAGCCAGCAGACCAAGTTCCAGGTCAGCGACATCGCGCCCAGGTGAAGCAAGGCCAGGTAGAAGGCGGCGCCCGCCAGCAGTTGTCTGAGCCAGCCCAATCAGCACCTCGCGCTGCGGTGTTGCATCGTCAATCCGCGCTCGGAACGGTCTCGGACGAGGTGTGCAGAACCCACGAGATTCCGAAGCCCACGGTCAGTGCTGAATTCTTGCGCACCAGTGGGCTGTCGGCATAGGTGGCACCGTGCAGGGTTTCATAACGTGCGAAGCCGCCGAACCAGAAATTGCCAAAGCGGCGCGACGTCGAGGCGATCGTCTGCCAGCCGGCATAACCACCGCTCGCCTCATAGGCCCAGCGTTCAGGTGTGGCATAGGCCGCGTCGACGCCGTAGTACAGCTGGTGGTTCTTGCGGTTGGCGAACAGCGGGCCGGTGAGCATGCCCATGTTCCAGCCGCCATCGGCCCCGACGACGTCGAGGTTCAGGTTGGGCGAGAAGGTGAGGCCGGCGTAGCGCGGCGAGCGCTGCAGCGTCACGGCGGCGCGCAGCGGCAAGCGCAGGTCGAGCTTCCAGTGCTTGCGTTCCGAGCGGGCCAGCGCCAGATTGAGGCTGGGACCGATCTCGATGGTGCCCGGCAGGTCGGGCATGCCCTCGCGCGCCACGTTGTCGTTGCTCTGAGCGGGCACGGTGGCACCGAGGCTCAGGTCGAGCTTGACCGCCTCCGAGTCGAACAGCATCGCGCGTGTGCCGTCGCGGTCCGACTTGAGCCACTTGCCGCGGTAGACGATGTACGGGAAGGGCAGCAGGTAGCTGTGGCTCTGGTCCGAACCGCGGTAGTCGGGCAGGCGCAGGCCCGATATGCCGACGCCCAGCTCCCACAGTGGGCGCTGCACGAGTGGCTTCGCGTCGGTGTCGATGTCGGGGCCAGCTTCGACGGGGGCCTGGGCCCGCGTCGCGGCATTCACCACCAGCAACGCTGCGGCAACAACAAGGTGACGGATCAAATGGTGCTCCGCGTGTGAGCGAAACCGTGGGCTTCGATCTCGACCAGCAATTCAGCGCGGCACACGTCGGCGTTCAGGTAGATCGCTTCGCGTGCGGCGCTGCTGTCGGCGCCCACGCTGCGCTCGAACACCTCGCGCACGACGGGCAAGTCTTCCGCGTAGCGCACATACACGGTGTAGATCATTTCTCCTGCCGGGAACGCGAGCCCCGAGCGCGTTTCGGCGGCGCCGCGCACGGCCGCAATGTTGGCCAAGCTCTCTTCGGTCTGGCGGCGGATGTCGCCCAGATGGATGCTCTCGTGGCCCACGATGCTCGCGGTGCCCGAGATGAACAGCACGCTGCGGCCACCGCCCACATCGGCCACGGCGGCGCGCGAGAAGGTCGGCGCGCGGGGGCCGTAGGTGTCAGGGTAGCGGTAGGCGCTGATCTGGCGCGGGTTTTCGATCGCGATCGGCGACTGGCGCCCGGCGAGAAAGCTGACTGTCAGCGGCCCGCCGTGCATGCCCAGTGCGCACGCCGCCGGCGAGCCGTCGAAGGCGCTGTGCTGCGCCTCGATGAAGGCCTGTTGCCGCCCGGCATTGAACTGACGGTAGCGCTCGGTGCCGCCGATCTCGGCATTGATGCCGGCAAAGTAGTTCCACACACGCAGCAGGTGCGAACACTCGTTCTCGGCAAGCACGGCGAACAGGTCGGCATACACGTGCTGTGCGCTGGCCTGCATGCCGAGCCGGCTTTCGTCGATGACGGCACGGCCGTGCAGCCAGTGCCCATCGGTGACGTAGCGCACGCAGCCGTGCTGGTGTTCGCGCAGTTCAGCGCCGCTGGACCACGCATCGAAGAAGGCACCTTCGGGCGCCATCAGCGGCGTCTGGAGCGCATCGGGGGCTGTGCCCACACCGCGGCCACCGAGCACCTGCGAAGGCAAGCCCTTGTCATCCAGCCGAAGCCGGCGGAACGTCAAGGGGGCAATGGCGGTGAGCGTGTCGGTCGGCGAAGCGAGATCAGTGGAGGCAGATGATTTCATGCAACTGATGGGGGTACTTCGTGCAACCGGCGAGAGGGTAGGGCGGGCATGTGTCGCAGGCGTGAAGCGCCTCGCGAAACTGCCGCGGATTGTATTGCACCCCCTCTGGCCGAAGCCCCTCGGCCGGGGCCCGAAAATGCTCGATTCACGTCGACCGGAACACGATTTCTTTCATCTTGGCGAGCCGGGGTGCGACCATGGGTGTGGTGAGCATGGTGCTGCCCACCGCCATCAGCAGCAGGGCGGTGAAGGTCTCGTCGGTGATCATGGCCTTGTCGAGCAGCACATTGGCAAAGATGATCATCACCAGGCCCTTGGTCTGCAGGAACCAGCCGATCAGCGAGCTCTCGCCCGGTTGCCACTTCAACACCCTGCCGGCGATGTGCACGCCGATCAGCTTGCCGGCCACGGCGGCCAGCAGCAGTGCGCCCGCCGCGATGAGCACCGAGGCCCCACCCAGCTGCCAGTTGGTGCGCAGCCCCGTGCTCAAGAAGTAGACCGGTGCCACGACCAGCAGCACGTTGTGTCGCAGTGAATCGAGCTGCTTCTGGTCGAACCAGTGCGCGTCGATGATGGCGCCTGCCAAGAAGGCGCCGACGATGAAGTGCAAGCCCGACCAGTCGGCCCCCAGCCCGCAGGCGGCCAACCAGATCAGGCTCGCGTACCAGCGGTCGCGTTCGGGAATGCGCTGCATCAGCTTGCGGAACGCCCAGCCCAGCACGGCGAACGCGGCGAGGAAGGCGACCTGCTTGCCCACACGCGACCAGTCCATCAGGATCGCGGCCAGCACGGCCCAGATCGCGATGTCGTCCACGCTCGAGTAGCGCAGGATGCGCTGGCCGATGGGCTGGCGCAGCACGTCGAGCTTTTCCATCAGCAGGATCAGCACCGGCAATGCCGTCACCGCGCAGGCCATGCCCACGCCGACCACGAACTGCCAGCTTTCCGCCTTGGCGCCGATCCATCCTGGCGACGTCACCATGACGGCCGCCACCGCGCTGCCCAGCACCAGCGGCACACCAAGCGCGAGCCCTGCGGTGATGCCGCTTTCTCGCCGGTGCTCCCAGGCTTTGCGCAGATCGAGCTCCACCCCGGCGATCCACACGAACAGCATCACCGCCCACCACGCAATGCCGTTCAGTGCCTGGATCACCGGTGCGTTGAAAACGAAGCGGTGAAACTCGGGCAGCACCGCGCCCAGGATGCCCGGGCCCAGCAGGATGCCGGCGACGGTCTGCACCACCACCAGCGGTGCGAAGTAATCGGTGCGCCCCAGCCGCCAGATCAGGTACGGCACGCTGAAGATGATCAGCATCGCGATCAGGAAAATCTCGGTGGTGCTCATGGTCGCGTGGTCGAATCGTTCGTGAAATGTGGTGGCTCGCGGGCGGGCGGCAGTGTGCCACGCCTTGCGGATTCGGCCTGCGTGCGACAAGCTCTCGGCCGCTACGCACACGGCGCTTTGCGCCAACTCAAAACTCTCAAGGAGCTTCACATGAATCGCGTCGTCGAAACCCATCGACATCTCGGCCTGCACGCCCTCTCGGCCTTGTTCGTCGCAGCGCTTGCCGCCGGATGTGCCCAGACGGGCGGCAGCGCCAGCAGCACATCGGCACCCGCTGCAGCAGCGGCGCCTGCTCCTGCTCCAGCTACGGCAGCGGCCAAGACCACGCCTGCCAGCGGCAAGATCGGCCCCGGCATGAACGCGCAAGGCCAGGTCGTCGACTCCAAGCTGGTCGAGTCAGGCTACGGGCAGAAGGTGAAGGTCGGCGAATGGGACGGTGAGATCACCGGCAAGCCCGCCGCCAACAGCAAGTTCACCAAGCTGCAGATCGGTATGAGCATGAAGCAGTCGACCGAGATCCTCGGCGCACCCAGCGACCAGGGCAGCTACATGAACGGCAAGGCCTGGATCCCCTTCTACTTCGGCGCCGACCGGCACCGCCACGAGCTGGTCTACAAAGGGCAAGGCCGGTTGATCTTTGCGGGCGGTGGCGGCTGGTTTCCGTCGGGTGGCGAAGGCAACCTGATCTGGATCATCCACAACGCCAACGAAGGCAGCACACGCTGATCGGCCCGGGCCGTCGCATCGGCGGCCCTGCCTCAGACCTCAAGCACACTCAAGCACGTAGCACCGAGAGCCCGAGCTTCTCGAACGCGCTCGTCGCCCGCTTGGGCACGCTGCGTTCGACGATCAACCCCGTGGCCTCGGTGCACGGCGCGATCACGCAGTTCGACGCCGCGTTCAGCTTCTCGCTCGACGCGAGCACCCAAGTCTCGGCCGACTGCGTCATCAGCGCGCGCTTGATGTGCGCCTCTTCCAGATCGCCAGTGGTGAGCCCCGTCTGCGGGTGCACGCCCGTCACGCCCATGAAGTAGGTGTCGGCGTGAATGCGGCGAATGCTCTCCAGCGCCGCCGCGCCCACCGCCACCACCGAGTGCTTGAACAAGCGCCCGCCGATCAGCACCACCTCGATGCGCGGGTGTGGCACCAGCGCCAGCGCGATGGTCGGGCTGTGCGTGACGACCGTGGCGGCGAGCGAGACAGGTAGCTGCAGCGCCAGCTGCTCGCAGCTCGTGCCGCCGTCGAGAAACACCACCTGGCCGGGCCGCACCAGTGCCGCAGCTGCACGTGCGATCGCCTGCTTGCCTGCGGGCTCGACCTGCGTGCGCGCCGCAAAGTCGCCCAGAGCGGCCGAGGCGGGCAGGGCGCCACCATGTACTCGCTGCAGATGGCCTTCGGCTGCGAGCGCACGCAGGTCGCGGCGAATGGTGTCTTCCGACAGGCCGAGTTCGGTGCTGAGCGTGGCGGCGACGATCTGCCCCTCCTGCTTCAGGCGGCTGAGGATGAGTTGCTTTCGCTGCTTGGTGAGCATGCAGCCAGTGTGCACGAAAAATCTTGACATTGCACGAGATTGCACGAAATATCGCGCTTCGATCGGTTCACAGAAAGCAACCCATGAAGCCCTTGATGATCCTGGTGGCCGGGCCCTATCGCTCCGGCACGGGCGACGACCCGGCGCGCATCGCCGCCAACCTGCACGCAATGCAGGCTGCGGCCTTGCAGCTCTTTCGCGCCGGCCACGTGCCGCTCACCGGTGAGGCGCTGGCCTTGCCGCTGATCGAACTGGCCGGCTCGCACGCGATCGGCGATGCGGTGTTCAACGAGGTGTTCCATCCGCTGGCGCGCCGCCTGGTCGCGCGCTGCGATGCTTGCCTGCGCATCGGCGGTGCCTCGCAGGGTGCCGACGAAATGGTCGCGTTGGCGCAAGCGCATGGTGCGGCCATCTACCACCGGCTCGAAGACGTGCCGGCCGCGCTCGACGAGGTGGCGGCATGAGCGCGCCGGCCCTGCGCGAAGGCGAACGCGTGCGCATCGTCGACGAGCAGCTGCTGTCCGACAACTGGTACGTTCTGAAGAAAACCACTTTCGACTACCAGCGCAACGACGGCAGCTGGCAACGCCAGAGCCGCGAAACCTACGACCGCGGCAACGGCGCGACCATCCTGCTCTACAACCGCGAGCGCAAGACGGTCGTGCTGACGCGGCAGTTCCGCTTCCCGGCCTTCGTGAATGGCGCGCCCGACGGCATGCTGATCGAAACCTGCGCCGGCCTGCTCGACCAGGACGACCCGGCCACCTGCATCCGGCGCGAGACCGAAGAAGAAACCGGCTACCGCATCGCCGACGTGCGCAAGGTCTTCGAGGCCTACATGAGCCCGGGCTCGGTGACCGAGCGGCTGTTCTTCTTCGTCGGCGCCTACCAGCCGCGCGACAAGGTGTCGGCCGGTGGCGGCGAGCAACACGAAGGTGAAGACATCGAGGTGCTCGAACCCACGCTCGACGAGGCGTTGGCCATGGTCGAACGCGGTGACATCCGCGACGGCAAGACCATCATGCTGCTGCAATACGCCAAGCTCAACAGGCTGGTCGATTGAAACGGGTGGTCGATTGAGCGCAGGCTGTCGGCGGAGATTGCGCTTCGTCGCGCCGTTCCGGCGGTTCGTCGCAATGCGGTAGGCAGCCCGGGAGGCGCTGCCTAGAGTTCACTCCAACGCAACGAACAAACCGCTGGAGCCCAACATGATCGACCGCATCTTCGCCCCCTTCCTGACCTTCGCACTGCTCATCGGTGGCACCGCCGCCGTCGCATCGAGCCTCTTCACCGAACAGGCCGCTCCGGCTCCGCAAGTGGCACAAAGCGCAGCCAGGGCCGTGATCGTGCTGGAGACGGTGGTCATCACCGCCAAGCGCAAGCCGGCTTGAGACGAAGTTCTCAGTTCTCCCAAAACGCCAGCAGTCTGCTGGCGTTTTTCATGGGACCTGTAAAGCCTCGCAGTAGATCGGCCGCAAAGAATCTGTTCTGATCCGACCCATGACAAGCATGGTGAGTGATCGAGACGCTCGCCCGACTCCTCCTGCTGCAACGTTTTTGTCGACCTGGCCCGCAGGGCCGGTCGAGCGGCGCTTCGCGTTGGCAGTCGTGCTCGGCTCCTTTGTAATTTTTGCCGCCACCGTTTTCTTCGCCAAGCTGCCGCTGACGCCGGTCTGGGCCTTCATGCCGATCTACGAGTCGGCGCTGATCGTCAGCGATCTGGTCACCGCGGTGATGCTGTTCGGGCAATTCCGCATCGGGCGCTCGAAGGCCGTGCTGATGCTGGCCACCGGCTACGTCTTCACGGCATTGGTGACTGTCGCTCACGGCCTCAGCTTTCCGGGACTGTTCGCGCCGACCGGGCTGCTCGGTGCCGGCCCGCAGAGCACCGCCTGGCTCTACATGTTCTGGCACGGCGGCTTCCCGGTGTTTGTGGTGGCCTACGCACTCTTTCGCAACAGCCCGCGTGAAGCGATGTCGCCTGGCACATCGGCCGCCTGGGTGATCGTTGCCGCGGTGGCGGCCGCTGCTGCTGCAGTGATTGCGTTCACCTTGATCGCCACGGTGGGTCACGACAAGCTGCCGGCCGTCATGCAGGGCAGCCGCTACACGCCGACGATGATCGTCGTCGTCACGACGGTGTGGGCTGCGAGCCTGGTCGCGCTGGTCCTGTTGTTCAGGCGGCGAGCGCACTCCTCCGTACTCGACCTGTGGCTGATGGTGGTGCTGTGTGCATGGCTGTTCGACATCGCGCTGTCGGCCATGTTCAACGCTGCACGTTTCGACCTGGGCTTCTACGCCGGCCGCGTCTACGGGTTGCTGGCCGCGAGCTTCGTGCTTGGCGTGCTGCTGATCGAGAACGGCCTGCTGCACGGGCGGCTGATGCAAGCCCATGCGCATGAACACCAGCGTGCCATCGACCTGCAAGGCCTGAGTGACCGGCTCGAATTGCTGAACGTCGAACTCGGCGAGAAGAACCGGGAGCTCAACGATCAGACGCGGCTCAAGTCGGAATTTCTCGCCAACATGTCGCACGAGTTGCGCACGCCACTCAACGCCGTCATCGGCTTCTCGGACATGCTCAAGGAAGGCATGGCAGACGACGCAGAGAAGCAGCGCCGGTTCGCCAACCACATCTTTCAGAGCGGGCACCACCTGCTGGCGCTGATCAACGACATCCTCGACCTGTCCAAGATCGAGGCTGGCAAGGTCGACATCTCGCTCGATGTGGTCGACCTCGACGCTGCGCTTGCCGACATGCTCGCGCTGCTGTCCGGCCAGGCGCTGGCCAAGCGCGTGCGCTTCGAGCTCGACGCGCATGAGACCCTGGGCACGCTGCGCGTGGACCGGCGGCGGCTCAAGCAGATCTTGTTCAACCTCGTGTCCAACGCGATGAAATTCACGCCGGCCCATGGCCGGGTGGTGCTGCGGGCCGAGAAGGTCAACCGCCTGCGCGCCGCCACCGCCTTGCCGGGTGAAGGCCAGGGCCTGCGCATGCCCCTGCCGCCGAGCGAGCACGAGCGTTTCGTCCAGATCTCGGTGTCCGACACCGGCATCGGCATCTCCGCCAAGGACCTGAGCCAGCTGTTTGCGCCCTTCATGCAGGTGCCGAATGCGCTCACGCGCAACGTCGAAGGCACCGGGCTGGGCCTGGTGATGGTGCATCGCCTGGCCGAGGTCCACGGCGGCACGGTGGCGGTGACGAGCGAGCCGGGAGTCGGCAGTTGCTTCACCGTGTGGTTGCCATGGCGTGAAGACATCAAGGCGGCCGGCGACACCTCCCGGCCCGTCGCACCCAAGCAGCCCACCGCGCTGGTGGTGGAAGACAACGACGCGGCGGCCGCGTTGATGCAGGCGCAGCTCGAAGAAAACGGCTTCGTCGTGCGGCGTGCTGCATCGGCCGAGGCCGCGCTGGCGCTGGTGAACCAGTACACGCCCGACCTCATCACCCTCGACATCCTGCTGCCCGACATGGATGGCTGGCAGTTTCTCGCGCGCCTGAAGGCCACGCCCGCGTGGGAGGCCGTGCCAGTCGTCGTCGTCTCCATCGCGGCCGACCATGGCCTGGGCTTTTCGCTCGGGGCGGCGCAGGTGCTGCAAAAGCCCATCGGGCTGGATGCGCTGAGCAAGGTGCTGCAGCGGCTGGGGCTTGCACACACCGGCGACAGCGACGTCACGGTGCTCGTGATCGACGATGACGCCGGTGCCGTCGAACTGCTGGCCACGCAGCTCAAGCAGCGCGACTACACCGTGCTGCGGGCGCTTGGCGGGCGCGAAGGCATCGAGCTGGCGCAGCGCTACAAGCCGGACCTGATCACGCTCGATCTGGAGATGCCGGAGGTCAACGGCTTCGACGTCGTCGAGGCCCTGAAAGGCAGCGCCGCCACGGCGCAGATTCCCATCGTCGTCGTGACGGCGAAGGATCTCGCACCCGGCGATCGCGAGCACCTCAACGGTCACATCCTCGAGATCGTCGGCAAAGCCGAGTTCGACCACGGGCGTTTCATCGGCGAAGTGCAGCGGGCCTTGTCGAAGCTGGGGTAGCTGATCTCGGCTGCGCTGAGGTTCAGCGCTGCGGTCGAAATGGCAGTGCGCTTGGGCTCACTTCGGGCGTTCGTAACGGCCCAAGAGAGCGTACTCTTCAACGTCGCAGTTGCTTCGGTGTTGCCAACCGGTCCCGAGGGGTGTGCGCCGCGTGTTCAAGCGGAGGCATGCCCCCTCAGAAATCTTCATGCAGAACGTCGTGCAGAAGTCCGCTCTTTCAGCTCCGCGGGTTGCCGGTCTCCTGATCGGGCTGCTCGGTGCAACCCTGGCTGTGCGCTGGGTGTTTCAGGTGGACGCCATCGCGCGTCTCATCCCAGGTTCCGAGTTCATTGGCATCGTCTACCCGCTGCTCTTCGTCGCGGCGGGTCTCTGCTTCTTCAACGCCTCGCGGGCATCGCCGCCGCCACCCTGGTTGGCTCGGCTCTCTGCGGCCTGCATCGCCGCGCTGATCGCGCTGCCCCTGGCCTACCTGTTCGAAAGCGTGACCGGCATCGCCTTGGGGATCGATTTCGTCCGTGCCGGCACCGCTCCCTCTGCATCCAACCCCTACCCCGGGCGACCGTCCCCGAACGCGAGCGTGGCGTTTCTGCTCACCGGCGTGGCCTTCTGGCTGCACGGGCGACGCGCCAGCCGTCGGCGCGAACTCGTCTTTCTGACGGTGGTGCTGGCCATCTCCATCGTCGGGCTGGGCGCGTTGATCGGCTATGTCGTCGGCCTGGAAACGATGTACCAGATGGCGACTTTCAACCGCATGCTGCCGGCAACCGCGTTCGGCCTCTCGGTTGTCGGTGCCGGCCTGTGGACGCTTCACGAGACGTCCCAGCCGTTTGACGCCAAGGCGCCGCACAAGACCGAGCAGCGCATCAAGCGGCGCTCAATCGCCGTCATTACCCTCGTCGCGCTGGCGGGCGGCGTTGCAGGCTTCGCGGTGATGAGCGACACGTTCAAGCAGTCGGTCTCGCAAAACATGCTGCTCACCGCGACGACGAACGCCACCTCGCTGGCGCACACCATCGAGGTGAGTCTGTGGTTCCCGAGAACCGTGGCGAGCCGGCCGGCCGCGCGCCAGGCGCTGGACAAGCTCAGCAAGGCACCCGACGACGCGGCGGCCAGGGACTTTCTCCAGAAGGTTGCCGACAGCTTCCTGACGGCCGACCTGACCGGTGTGGAGATCTACGCCGCGAATGGCGATCTGGTGGCGCAGGCCGGTTTCATGACGCCGGCGACGGCGCAGGTCATCCAGCGCCTGGCCAATGCAGGTCAGCGGACCTTCCTGGCCTGGAAGGACGGCTACATGCTCCTCACCGAAACCGAAGTGCTCGTCGATGGGCGCGGGATCGGGCGGGTGCTCACCGAACAGCGCATGCCGCTTTTCGATCGCCTGCTGGCCGACATCCGGGCCTCCAACGAAACGTCCGACGTTGCCATCTGCGGCCGCGCGAACGACAAGGCCATCTGCGCGCCGAACCGCCTTCGCCCCTCGGGCTTCGAGACGCCCATGTTCGACGCGGCAGGCCGCCCCGGGATCCCCGTCACGAAGGCCTTGCTCGGCGAGCGCGGCGTGCAGTTCTTCAAGGACGGGCGCGGTGTCAACGTCGTCTCGGCCTTCACCCCCATCAAGGACTTCGGTCTCGGCCTGGCGGTCAAGACGGATGTCGACACGCTCTACGCACCCCTGCGCTCGCGCCTGAACCTCTTGGCCCTGGCGCTCGTCGGCATCGTCGCGTTGGCCATTTATGCCCAGCACAGCCAGGTGAGGCCGGTGCTCAAGCAATTGGTTGAAAGCGAACAGCTGGTGAAAGCCATCCTCGAGGATCAGGCCGAACTCGTCTCACTCGCCAAGCCCAACGGCGAACTGACCTACGTCAACCCGGCCTATGCACTGCACTTCGGACTGACGCCTGCCGACATGGTGGGTACCACCCTGTTCGATCACATCGAGGCCGCGAATCGCCCGCTCGTCCATCGGACTTTTGCGGAAGTCTTGTCGGGCACGACGGCCATGAGCGAAAACCGCATGGTGTCTGCCAGCGGCGCCGAGCGCTGGGTCTCCTGGGCCAACAGCCTGCAGCGCGACGCCGCCGGCCAGCCGATGATCCATTCGGTCGGCCGCGACGTGACCGAGCGAAAGCAGGCCGAGGTCGCGCTGCACACCAGCCAAGCATTGCTTGTTCGCATGGGTCGCGTGGCCGGCGTGGGCGGATGGGAATTCGACCTTCCCACGCGCGCAGTCACTTGGACGGAAGAGACGCGTCGCATCTACGAGGTCGCGCCGGATTTCGTGCCGACCATGGAAACCTCCGTCACGTTCTATGCCCCCGAGAGCCGGGCCATCATCGATGCGGCCGTTCAGAAGGGCATCGAAACCGGCGAGCCCTGGACCCTGGAGCTGCCTCTGGTGACGGCCAAGGGTCGTCACATCTGGGTGCGCGCCCAAGGCCAGGCCGAGATGCAGGACGGCAAGCCCGTGCGCCTGGTCGGTGCGATCCAGGACATCACCGAACGCATGCTGGCCGAGCGGGCGCTTCGCACGCTGAGCGCCATCTTCGAAGCAACGACCGACTATGTCGTGCAGCTTGACCCGAAGGGCCGGCTCACCTACATGAACCCGGCCGCGCGCCGCCGCACCGGGGTGGCGCTCGACGCCTCGATCGAGCACCTCACGCTGGCCGATTTCAACCCGCCGCAAACCCTTGAGCGCTTCATGTCGGAGGTGTGGCCCACCGCGGTGGCCAACGGCGTGTGGGTGGGCGAGTCGCTGGTGTGGGACGCGGACCGGCGCGAGTTCCCGGTCAGCCACATCGTCATCTGCCATCGCGACAAAGAGGGCAAGGTCGAATACTTCTCGGGACTCATGCGCGACATCTCGGCCGCCAAGGCTGCAGAACAGGCGGTGCGCGAGAGCGAGCATCGCCTGCGCATGGTGACCGACAGCCTGCCGGCGCTGATTTCTTACCTCGACCGCGACATGCGCTTCCGCTTCGTCAACCGCACGTATCGGCAGTGGTTCGGTGATCAGGCCGCACCGCAAATCGGGATGAGCGTGCAGGAGTTCTACGGCGCGCAGGCCTGGGAGGAGATCGAGCCCAAGCTGCGGGCGGCCCTGGATGGTGGGCAGGAGGTCGCCTACGACCGCGAGATGGTGCGCCCCGAGGGCCTTCGCCACGTGCAGGTCACGGCCGTTCCCGATCGCGACGAAGAAGGCAAGGTCGTTGGCCTGTACACGCTCGTTGCCGACGTCACGTCGTCCCGCCAAGCGCAACGAGCACTCGAGGAGAGCGAGGCCCGGCTGACCACGGTGGCCGATGCGTTGCCGATGCGCGTGGCCTACATCGACGCCGAGGAGCGCTACCGATTCAACAACCTGGCCTATGAGCGCGGCTTCGGCCGGCCGCGTCATGAAATCTACGGCCAGACCGTGCGTGCGCTGCTGGGCGAGGCCGCCTACAAGTCCGTCGAGCCGCACATTCGCAGCGCGTTGCGGGGAGAGTCCGTCCGGTTCGAGAGCGAAATGGTCAGCGGCGGCAGCTATGTCTGCTACGAGGCGCATTACATCCCGCAGCTGGCTGTCGATGGCCGCACGGTCCTCGGCTTCCACGCCGTGGTCAGCGACATCACGCGCCAGAAGCTCGAAGAGCGGCGGCTGATCGAACTTGCGCGCGTGGACCCGCTCACAGGCATCATCAACCGCGCCGGCTTCGAGCTGCATGTCGCGGGTGCCATGGAGCGCAGCCGCAGCACGGGCGCGCTGATGGCGCTGATGTACCTCGACATCGACCGGTTCAAGCAGATCAACGACCGGTTCGGACACAACGTCGGAGACGTGCTGCTGCGCGCTTTCGCGAGCCGCTTGTCGCAAACGCTGCGTTCCAGCGATACCGTGGCCCGTCTCGGTGGCGACGAGTTCACGGCCGTCATGGAAGGACTGCCCAGCCCAGAGGTGGCGTCCACCGTGGCAGCCAAGATCATCCAGGCCATGAGAGCGCCGTTCATGATTGACCAGCAGACGATCGAGGTCACCACGAGCATCGGTCTGGCGTTCTACCAGGGAGACGCCACCACCGTCGAGGCGCTCGTCAAGCAGGCGGATGTGATGCTCTACCAGGCCAAGAACGCGGGTCGCAACAACGTGCAGGTGGCGCTTCGATTGATCGAAGGCGGCCGGGTCTAGCGGCTTTCTTCAGCGCGTCGGCAGCAGCGTTGCCTGCACGCTCTGGCCCGGCCAAGCGAAGTGGCCGCCGCCCAGGTGGTGCAGCGTGTGCAGCTCGGCGTTGTCGGCACGGAAGGACCAGTGGCCGCCGTCGAACACGCGCGAGTCGGCCTGGGCCGACACCACTTCTCCGAAGCAGGTGTCATAGGCCTCTTCGGTGTGCGGCTCGTTGATGAGCCTGCATTCGAGCCAGGCGATGCAACCCTCGACGAACGGCAGGCCGAGCAGCGGGCTGTCGAAAGATTCGATGCCGTAGCGCTCGAACTTGTCGGGCCCGCCCGCTTGCGCGAGATCGCGGCCCGAGCTGCTGCCGACGGTGTAGGTCATGTCGAGTACGGCGCGGCAGGGCACGCTGATCGTGAAGCCGCCGCTGGCCATCAGCAGCTCGCGCGTGTAGGTGTTCTTGTCGACCACCACCGCCACGCGCGGTGGCACGAACTCGACCGGCATCGACCAGGCCGCTGCCATGACGTTGCGGCGCCCGGCGTGCGCACTGCCCACCAGCACCGTGGGTCCGTGGTTGATCAATCGGCAGGCATGGGCGAGGGCGACGTCTTTTTTCATGCTAGCAGTCTAGGGTCTGCTAGTGCTACAGCTGCGCTTTGCGCCTCGATGGCACCGGTTTCCTGAGTCACGCGGTTGCTCATTTAGTGTGAACAGGCCGTAGGACCTCACATCACGGGTTCTGGCTGAGCCATGTGCGCTCGTACAGCGCGTTCAGCTCTCCCTGGGGAATCTGCTCCGCCGCATACGACACCGTGCCGTTTTCGCGCAGCTCGTGGGCGCTGCGCCGGACGAAGCCGAGCACCGAGCGCGCGATGGAGCCGCCAACGCTGATGCGCTGGATACCCGCGTCGATCAGAGCGTGCGCATTGGATGAGGCTTCGTTCAAGCCGAGCACGAGGTTGAGCGGGCCTGCGATCTCGCGCACCAGGGTGCTGGCGCGGGCCACGTCGGTCACGCCGGGCGCGAAGATGCAGTTGGCTCCGGCTTCGAGAAGCAAGTTGCCGCGCCGGATGGCGAGCGGCACGCCGTCGGCGCCGCCCTGCTGGAACACATCGGTCCGTGCAGTCAGCACGAAGGGCTGACCCGAGGACGCGATGGCGGCGCGTGCCGCGGCAATGCGGGCGGCGGCGGCTGCTTCGTCGTACAGGCCGCCGGTGGCGCGGTCCACGTCTTCGATGTTGCAGCCCGCCGCACCGGCCGCGATGGCCAGGCGCACGGTGTCGGCCACCTGCTCGGGCGTGTCGCCATAGCCGGACTCGAGGTCGGCATTCACGGGCAGCGGCACGGCGGCCGCAATGCGGCGGATCGCGTCGAGCATCTCCTCGCGGGTGACGGCTGCGCGCGCATCGCTGACGCGGTAGTCCGGCTTGCCGAGCGAGAACGCGATGCCCGCGCTGGTGGTGCCAATGGCGGCGAACCCCTCGTGGGCAAGGATGACGGCGCTGCCCGCGTCCCAGGCGTTGGGCATCACGAAGCCGCGCTCGGCCTGGTGCAGCTGGAGGAAGGTGCTGCCTTTGGCAACGGTGGCTGAACTCTTCATGGCGTGCCTCCATACGTGAACGATGCGCCATCGTGCAGGCCGCAACATGGCGCGTCAAACGCATAACCGCATCGACTGGGTTGTGAGGGACCGCTGGCCGCTCAGAAGCGCCTGGTCGAGGCCCGCGTCGGTCTGCGTTGTGAACAAACGCAATGGCTGAGGCCACGTTTCTTTACCCGCGCCCTCGTCAGCTGCGGCGGCCGGCACTCCGTTGAAGAGGCACGGGAATGCAACTCGATGCCCGTTCAACCACGAAAGGAACATCCATCATGCTGAACCTCAAGACCCTTGCTCTCGGTGCCTTGCTCGCAGCCGCTTCGGTGGGCGCCATGGCGCGGCCAGCAGCCTACGACGCCCGCAGCATCGACGCCCGCCAAGCCCGGCAAGAGGCCCGCATCGATGCGGCGCTGCGTGATGGCCGGCTGAGCCGCCACGAATTCCGCAGCCTGCAGCGTGAACAGGCCGCCATCCGCCGCTACGAAGCGAAGGCCAAGGCCGACGGGATCGTGACGCGCCAGGAGCATCGTCAGCTGCAGGAGATGCTGGACCACGCCAGCCGACACATCCGTAACGCCTGACGAACTGTGCGCCGGGTGGTGCGAACCGCTCGGCGTGTCCGGCCTGCTCCGTTCAGCGCAGCTCGTTCTCGAGGGCGACGTCGGCCACCAGCTCGCCGTGGACCGTCGACCACGCGCCGCTCGGTGAGCGGCGCGCTGCGATGGCGAGGTACTCGGCAAGCTGCTCCGCCGGCATCGGCCGCGCAAAGAGGTATCCCTGTGCCTCGTCGCAGCGCAGCGCCAGCAGGCTCTCCAGCGCAGGCTGGCCTTCCACGCCTTCGGCGATTGTCTTCAGGCCCAGACCTTGGGCCATCTGCAGGATGGCGCGCACGATGGCGGCGTTCTCCGCATCGGTGGCCAGGTCGCGAATGAACGACTGGTCGATCTTGAGCTTGTCGAACGCAAAGCGCTTCAGGTACGACAGGCTCGAGTAGCCGGTGCCGAAGTCGTCGATCGACAGCTTCACGCCGAGCAGCTTCAGGCGCTTGACGGTGGTGAGTACGCTCTCGACGTTCTGGATCAGGATGGACTCGGTCAGCTCGAGTTCGAGGCACGACGGGTCCAGCCCCGAGGCGCTGAGTGCGCTGCGGACCACCGACTCCACGTTGCCGCGGCCGAACTGCACCGCCGACAGGTTCACCGCGATGGAGTCGAGCGGCAGGCCTGCATCGCGCCAGGCCACGGCCTGGCGGCAGACCTCGTGGAGCACCCAGTCGCCGATGGGCACGATGAGCCCGCTTTCTTCGGCGACGGGAATGAAACGACCGGGCGGCACCAGGCCGAGTTCGGGGTGACGCCAGCGGAGCAGCGCCTCTGCGCCAACCACGCGCCCGGTGGCGAGCTCGATCTGCGGCTGGTAGTGCATGACGAACTCGTCGCGGGCGAGTGCCAGGCGCAGGCCGTTGCGCATCTGCAGGTTCTCGGCAGACGCGACGTTCATGGCTTCGTCGAAGAAGCGATAGGTGTTGCGCCCCGCGGCCTTGGCCTGGTACATCGCGACGTCGGCCTTCTGCAGCAGCGT
>Ga0307515_10002434_pt1 | contig 40549 bp, 52 predicted proteins | sample 17_EM_MG_FD_194513 | JGI IMG/M metagenome (GOLD analysis project Ga0307515, IMG submission 194513) | Populus trichocarpa ectomycorrhiza microbial communities from riparian zone in the Pacific Northwest, United States - 17_EM | ecosystem: Host-associated > Plants > Roots > Unclassified | place... | reverse complement strand
AGCCCCTAATAACCCACCTAGCTATAATTTACTCTCCCTCACCTGATTTCATTCTTGCCCACTGTATTTTACCTTTCCCCATTGCATTTCACTCTGATATCAAGATATGCTGTCGTGATATAGAGTGGTATACAGTGATCAAGGGTGACAATCAATGAAACTCAATGGAAGCGCCCAGATTTATATATGGTCATATAGTTAGTGTATTTTTGTCCAGGGAATCCCTTGGAACAAATAAGATCAAATAAGTGCGATAAGTAAATAAGCTGGTGACTTTTCCTGATGGAAGGCCCCAGATTTTCCACCAAAATGTTTGGCCCTATGAACCATGTCCAAAATGGTTTGTACCCTCCATTAGCTCAGCCTCCTGCTTACCTTACTCTACTAGAAACACTCCAGGACTTTGTAGATACACTGAAGCAGCTTGAGAAGTGTGTTCATAAACTCGAGTTGATCGGAGCAGCAAAGGATCCAAAGCCTAGAGTCCCACCCACCCCCACTTCTTCCTCCCAGACCCACAACATAGATTCCCCACCCCAGGAGGAATCTCCTAAAATCCCTTCCACTCCACTCTGTCCCCCACCAATAGCAACCCACATTGGTGGCAGAGCCACTCGCCCCCCCCCTGTCCCTGACCCCCCCAGTGCCACCATTGCCAAGAAACCTGAGGATAAGTCAGTGTTGCTAGGCGAACTGGCTTCCAGGATGGAAGTGATAGAATATGTGGTTGAATACGGGCAAAATGGACCAGATGGGCAATTTGGAATCATGTTTGGGAAACTGGATGCAGTGATTTCTGGGTTGGGTGAGGTAAATTCATCTGTAAGTAACCTTGGAGAGAAGGTAGGCTGGCTGGAGGAAAGAGTAGGTGATTTAGAGAGTATGTTCGAGAAATTCATGAAAGCTATTTGGGGGCTTTCCACAAGTGCCCAGGGGGTGTAATTACCTAGTTTTTGTGGCCAGGGGGCGTCTTCTTCCGTGGCTGTGGCCGACTGTGCATCTTCTCCCACCAGAAAATGCTCCAGAGGTACTGCTCGTGAAGACGATCAGGACAAGGGCGTGGATGATAGATGTACTGTTAGAGAGGGAGGGCTTGGATCTTTCCTTTGCTGTAGAGGGCTTGGTGGCTCTCAACATATCAATACCATATGTCAGAAATTCCGCACATTAATTCCAGTCGGATCCCAGAAAGGAGGTATGCCTTTGCAGCACAAAGGGATGATGAGCTCGAGGTTGGCTGCTCCTTCTAAAAAGTTGTAGAAGAGCTGCTGGAACCTTGGCATCCGGGCAGTGAAGAGACCTAGGCTCTCACATTCATCAACAAACCAGGCCAGAGCATCGCTGAATGATGTCCTTCGCCTCTGATCAAGGACACTTGCCTCCAGCTGGGATGAGGATGTCAGATGTTACACCTGGTCCAGTGTGTGTTAAGATGACACACCTTTGCCAAATTCAAGATGTTGATCACATTAAACTATATCTATTCCATCACAATAGTAGACCACAATTCCAGTCACTAAGAACAAAATGCCCTACATTTTATTAGCATATTTACACCCCCCTAAGGTAGATGCTGAGATTTTCCCAAAGGAGCAGTACAAATTATGCTACTCCTTGTTGGTACTTTAATTACCTGGTTATTCCATGACCACCAGGCAGTGGTTCTGAGAATAGAATCCATACTATCTGCCGGATTTGAACCAGTAACCTAATCAGAAGTCACAACAGTAACATATCACCATTTGACTACATAGGCTTGTTGCTATAATAGCCCAGTACTAGGCCATGGTTTGGGACATATTGAATAGAAAAAGGGTACAGTGCCTTGAATCTTTCTGTGAACATGCAAGCTCAAAAAATGATCACTTGTCCCTGTTTTGGGCAACCCTCCACACACCTCAAACATCTTGGTCATTGGCCAGATAGGCCAGACTGACAAAAATGTAGTTTTCTCTCCACTTGCCCACTTACATCATTCACAGATATGTGGAATCTCTGGAAAATAATTTGTAGGTTCTGCCAAAAGGCCTTCTGGATGTTGCTTGACAACAAATGCGTATATATATTATAGATCTGGCATTGGAGTACTACTACCACTATAAGTAGGGAATTATATAAGGCAAACAAGACAGTGCTAACTCAACCATTGACACAGCACATGAAACCTTAAGGTAAAAAGGTAGACACATACAGCAATACACACTATTCAACGACCAGACCATGCTTCAATCATCACCTTATCAGGCGAGTTTGTGGACTCGCCAATTGGATTCCCATCCGCATCAAATTCCAACCCTGGGTGAGACTGTGTAGTTGTGGTGTTGCTTGTGGGAAGCTGCTCAGCCATAGAGCGAGCAACTGACTGAACATTCATCAGGGATGAGGTTGAGGTAAGGCAAAGTGGGGGGAAGGACGAAACGCGGTCTGGGAAAAGTGTGTATATGTAGCAAGTAGATGTGAGCGAAGGAGATGGTGGGTTGCGCCAATAGGCTAAACCAGAGGGACGATTCGGGTTGGAGGGTGTTATCGTTGTGCTAAATAGCCCCTCTGCTGCCGCCTTACATGGCCGATAGCGTGTCCCAAAAGGGTTTCCGCTAGAGAACCGTCTCAGTTTACACCGATACAGAGAGTCACGAATGTGACGCACCAGAACCTGCATCCAATCCCTTCACGTACACACCCACATGGGCTCTTCATCATTCGCACCACAACCGAACGATCAAAATACTGAGATTCCATCTCAACGACAGCATCTGTGCTCCCAAACCTGGCCATCCAAACGCCGCATCGCTTTCGGGGAACCGCAGCCGTGTGGACGATAGCGCCGCAACCGTTAGACGTCGGAGATGTATGAGGCGGTTCCTGACATGGGTACCGAGGTAGTGGGGAGATGAAGTGAGGGGTCATTGGGGAAAGTAGACGAGGTTCTTCAGTGCCGCAATACAGGAAAAAACTGTGTGCACTCTTTCCGGGATCCTCTGGGTAGTCGAGGTCGTCGGTCTGGTTGTCCCTCGCCTCGGGCCACTCACCGGTGTAAGAGTCGGGACTGTACCCCTCGTCAGCGACACCGTCTTGGTCTTGCCCCCAGATAGTGTCGACGTTTGGGACGAAGTCGGCGGCCTGCATGTCTCGCACCGATGGGTGGTTGCCTGGAGGCTGGGATGGTGACGGACCTCCGCCTTCCCCGGCGGGAGTGTGATCGATCCGCATCGCGCCTCTTCTCCTTAGACGAGAGGCTTCCCCCGTTCGCACAAGATCCGAGAGCACTATTTCATCGTCTGCGTCCGAAGGTTCAGGTGAGGATTCTTCCTCTATTCGTGGAGGGTGGTGGTAAATTTGGGGCATAATGGTAGGGAGGAACAAGTACACGAGTTTCCCACGAGGCTCTATCCGACTCAGATCGCCGAAACCCGCAGTACGGTTGTCTCTGTATCCACCACCGCAGGAACATGCCACCCGCAGTCTACGTTGTAGTCGGGGCCGTCGTCGCCGTCGTCGTTACCGGCTATGCCGTGAAGGAGGTACGATACACTTCCTGGCCTCAACTCTCGCCGCTCACAGGCCCGCACCTCATCCCATCAGTTCGTGTACGATCCACATATCGCTCCAATGATTCGTGATTGGAGAGAACGGCGGAAGGCGCGCCATGCTTCCCAGCGACGAATGCACAGCCCTGTTCCCGCTGCATCTGAATACAGATCTCCGCATCGCGCACCGACCCGGAGTCCTTCGCCCATCGAGCTCGATACCGTAGTTGCCGGCGGGGTGGATGAGTGGAGGACATCCGCCAATATGAGGCATAGACAGACCAACCACGTGCTCGATGACGTACGTTTTACCTCCAATACTTGGTCCACCTGCGATTGACATTCCTCCAGAGGGTTCCTAACGAGGTTGATTACCCTCTCCTATTCCCCAGCACGCCTGTCCCAAGGAGTCCCCCGCACATCCTCAGGCCCCCTCCCAACGAGGGTACTCCCATACGTCTCTCTCAGCCCCTTTCCTCCCCAGCGTCATTGTTGATCCCCAACCTTGCGTCCTTTGCAACTGACGTTGATTACACCGCATCTTCGATGGATGTGACACCTCTGGTGCAAACCGCGGTGCTTCAGTCCAACCTCACCTCCCCTCAACTCACTGCAACATCCCCTTTCTCTGACGTTTTTGAGCTCGCTCAATCTCGGATATCGGAACCTGAGATCGTGCGTGCCGGGTCCGACGATGAAGTTTTCTCGGTATCATCTTCGATGTCATCGGTTACTGCTACCGACGACGAGGACGATGACGGTTCTCTTGGAAGTGGTGAAAGTTGGCACGATATTCGTAATGAATCCAACAGGTCCTAGTCCATTCCATACCTAGTTTAACAGCTGCTCGCGATAGTTCTTCTCATGACATTCTTGCTCTGCTAACGACCTCCCGGATGCACGTCAGTAGATTGGGTTTCTATTGCTGTAGAGATGCATATCTGAGTTTACACAAATATCATGAACCCTCTTCATAACTTCGCTTTAGTCTGCCCCCTCTTGCGGCCGTCAAACGCACGTATCCCCAGTTGACTAGGTGCCTTGAGAAGGAACTCTGGCTTGAGCCCGTAACCGATGCTGGCGACGCGAATCATGATAGCCCTGTCTTCGAACGTGAGAGGGGGTTGGGAGAAAGTGAAGAAATGAAACTCACGCTGTTACACCAAAAATTGGTTTTACCCCTCCTGCTTCACGTCCAGTAAGGAACCGATGCAGACGTACCTTCCTTGATGATCCCTTATGAAATGGGATGTCTTCGTACGAGTAGTATGGGAATTCCACCGTTGACTGATCTTGAGGAAAGGGTGACTCTGTCGACAAGAACGAAGCGAGCGGATGCGAGAACAGCTGGGTGACTTCGGAAGCATTGAGGACAGGCTTAGGTAGACGTAAATGGACAGAATTCGTTCCATGCATAAAACTTGACGTACGTGAAGTGTATTATCTAGAACTAGAACAACCACCCTACTGCCCCGTCAGCACGAATCACGTTGTTCAAACTCAGACAGACTCACGGGGTGATTAGAACACCATTCCCGGCGAGAAACGGCTCCATCACGCAGAGCAGGGGGACTTTACTCTTGTCTGTTGCAAGCCCAACCTGTAAGGAGTCAACCATGATCGGAATGGTAAGAATGTTTGAGATCTCGCTACCTCCTCGAACGCTTCTCTCCGCTATGCAAGGCCTGGATGAGACACGGTCTTGGTGGCGCCTTAGAACGCTTACCGCTGTTTCTTCCGCATTCCTATCCTTTTCGTCCACTTTCCCACCTGGTAAGGCGGTATCACCTCCATAGGTCCGCAAGGTAGATGCTCGCCTAAAGGGTGTCAGCTGATGGGAGGCTCGGTCCTGGCCAGTCTGGGTGGCGTACCTACTGAGCAGAACGTACAGATCACCCTTCCTCCCTACAAACAGAGCAACAAGTACAGCCGCACACCTCTCGCGAGGGTGCTGGACGTTCTGCCGCCTCGGTGCGTAATTTGCGAGAGCGCGAATGCATCTGCCCGATAATTGAACAGGAAGTAAGGCACAATTTTCATTCATACACACCGTCGCGACTCTGGTTTCAGGATAGGAAATTGGGAGACGTATCTCTGAAGTTGTGGGCGGGGGCGGTGAAAGCCCAAGAGGTTGGCGGGAAAGCGATACGGACTTGACATTCGGTGATCGGCTTAGTCGCCGGTGGGGTCTGGCAGCTAATGTTTATTCGGCCTCAAGGCTCAGGATCCGACTCTACAACGATGATGGAACTACTCTGTCGACGCAAAGCCCCAACCATTGCAAGGTAATCAGCTACTGACCGGGTTTTCGTTCTAATGAAGCTACCTAACGCCCGTTTCCCCCCAAGGCCGAGGTTGAGACACTCAATGTACTTCAGGACCGTCTGGTGCTGGATCCCGGTAGCGCCTGCGACGGCTTCTGCGAGCTTTGCGGTGTCACCTTCCGTGGAGTTTGAGAGATGATCGTACACCCCGATGAAGGTTTGAGGACGTCCGTTTAACGTCAAGGATTCGGGGTTGACGACATAGCGGTAAGGTTTGCAGACGAACGCAACCCGCGGATCCCAGGGAGAATTGGTGGTTGACCGATGGGATAAGTCCAGGCCGATACGAGGGCAACGAAAGGGGCCAGCAGTTGCAGGGGGTTCTTTTCGAGGGATAATCCTCAGGGAACAGCGTGAGCCTGGAACGGTAGAAGGGAATGCGGAAGTATCCTCCTTCCACTTTGACTGTACGAGATCCAAGATCGACTGAGCACCAGACTGGGCCAATATCTCATCTACCAATCGGGAGGGACCGGAGACGACCTGCTGGTCATCGATCCGGCGAATTGTACGAAGGAGAATTCCGCCACGGGTCGGGTCTGAGTCCGTTTCAGAAACAGAACCGGGGAGGGAAACAATGGGTGATCCGAATGTCAAGTCCATCCCTTTTCTGCTTCCGCCTCTGTAACCCGTAGCAGACACGCCTGTTGCCGTGGGTGTTCGATGAAAATACCTGCGTCAAGAGGTTGAGTGGGGTCGGGCCTCAGGCAGCGGAGGCGGCTTACCATCGTCCGCTCTTCCTTTGTTCGGCCGCCCGGTGAGTAAACGGATCGGCGTGACAGCCGGGTTTGTGCAGGTAAAATTCGAGCTCCAATATTTCGTACTCGATGTCTTTAGGCGGAGAGCCTGGGATGTGGAGGTGAATTACATGACTGAACATCAGCAGCTTTGCGAGCTCATCGAACCGGCCCGGTATCCCTTGCGGCGAGTCAAGGGCGGTGAAGTCGAGCGCTTGGGCTAGACCAACGGCGTAATCCCCGTTGTCCGCTTCGAGCCGCTGCTGTTTCCTTGGTTTCTCCGGGGTATCGTCGGCTTGAATGTGTCTCTTCATCTTTCCTGAAGGCTAGAGTTAGTCTAGACCGAGCGACTGGATGTTTTGCGCACCAACCACGGACCGGGGAGGGAGAGAGAAGATCCGTTGGTTTATTACATAATATTCGGCATTTCGTCATGGCTCTCTAACGGTCAAAACGGGCGACCGCTCTCGTTTTTTGCCCGTTCTCGGACCACGACCATCGATAACACCATGGCCACAGACACTCTCAACCCAAAGTCGCTCCTCGAGCTCGACCCGTGGCTCGAACCGTTCTTTGGCGCGATTGACCATAGGTATCAGCTCTTCAAGCGCTGGAAGGAGACCATCGTCAATACAGAGGGCGGTTATGACCAGTTCACCAAGGGTTATCTCAAGTTCGGTCCAAACGTCCAGCCCGATAACTCAGTTCTCTACCGAGAATGGGCTCCGAATGCAATTTCCGCGGCCCTCACTGGTGACTTCAGTCTGTCTCCCGCTTTGATCGGTATCAACTCGTGCCAGACACTGACGCCGGAATGGATTTGACTAGACGACTGGAACAGGATCTCTCACCCTATGAAGAAGGATAATTATGGCGTCTGGGAAGTCACTATCCCTCCCAACCCAGACGGAACCTGTGCCATCCCTCACGACTCAAAAATCAAGGCGAGCTCCGCCCGCTCCTGCGTCTTAGTCCCGGTTCTAACGTCACACAGCTCACAATGATCACGTCTTCCAGGGAACGTATCGAGAGATTACCCGCTTGGATCCGCCGGGTCACTCAGGATCTCAATGTCTCGCCCGCGTATGACGCTAGATTCTGGAATCCCCCAGAAGAAGAGCGTTATAAATTCAAAAACCCAACCCCACCCACTCCCAAGAGCCTTCGTATCTATGAAGCTCATGTCGGAATCTCGACGAGCCAATATCGCGTTGGGACATACGCAGAGTTCACACGTGATACCCTCCCTCGCATCAAGAGGTTGGGCTACAACACCATCCAGCTCATGGCGGTTATGGAGCACGCGTACTACGCCTGTAATTCATCACTCTCATCGCCTCGACTGAATGTCTGTTGACTGTTCTCCAGCCTTTGGATACCAGGTCACCAGTTTCTTTGCCGCAAGTTCTCGCTACGGTACCCCTGAAGAACTGAAAGAACTCATTGACACAGCTCACGGCATGGGAATAGTCGTCTTGCTCGACGTCGTTCACTCTCACGCCTGCAAGAACGTCCTTGACGGCCTTAATATGTTCGACGGTACAGATCACCTCTACTTCCATGGTGGAGAGAAAGGGCAGCACCAGCTGTGGGATAGTCGACTATTCAACTACGGACACCACGAGGTTCTCCGCTTCCTCCTCAGCAATCTTAGGTTCTATATGGAGGAATTCAAATTTGACGGCTTCCGGTTCGACGGCGTGACAAGTATGATGTACGTCCACCACGGCATAGGCACTGGCTTCTCGGGCGGGTATCACGAATACTTTGGGAGTAATGTTGACCTGGAGGGGGTCGTTTACCTCATGCTTGCGAACGACGCCATGCATGAATTGTACCCCCATTGTATCACGATTGCTGAGGATGTCTCCGGCATGCCGCTCCTCAGCATTCCTACGTCTAAGGGCGGAGTGGGCTTCGATTATCGCCTATCCATGGCTGTTCCGGATATGTGGATCAAACTGCTCAAGCACAAGAAAGACGACGAATGGGACATGGCTAACATCGTTCACACTCTCACGAACCGAAGGCACCTAGAGAAGAGCGTCTCATACGCCGAGAGTCACGACCAGGCTCTTGTCGGGGATAAGACTATCGCATTCTGGTTGATGGACAAAGAAATGTGTATGTGCCTGGTGTTTCCCCTGTTTTTCTGCCCCGCTGATCACTCTCAGACACAAATATGTCCAATATGTCCGAGTTGACGCCTGTTATTTCACGAGGCATCGCACTTCACAAGATGATCAGGTCCGTAGGTTCCCCTGGTCCCCGCAATCGCCAGCTCAACTTTAATCAGACTTCTCGTCCACACTTTGGGTGGAGAAGCCTACCTTAATTTTGAGGGAAACGAATTTGGTCACCCCGAGGTTGCTCCCATTATCCTCCCTTCTTCTAAAAGCGTCTCTCAGTTCTGTCATTACAGTGGCTCGACTTCCCTCGTGCGGGAAACAACGATTCATTCCACTACGCGCGACGGCAGTGGAACGTTGTTGATGACGAACTTCTCCGCTACAAGTACCTCAACGAGTTCGACGCAGCGATGAATAACACTGAAGAAAAACACGGATGGCTTGCCGCTCCACAGGCCTACGTGACCCTGAAGCAAGAGGCCGACAAGGTCGTCGTCTTTGAACGTGCCGGGTTGTTGTTCATTTTCAATTTCCACCCGACCGACTCATTTTCCGACTACCGCATTGGCGTTGAAGAAGCGGGCGAATACCATATCGTCCTTTCTACCGACGACAAGCGGTTCGGAGGGTTTGAGAACATCGATGTTTCTGCCAAATACAAGACAACACCCATGGAATGGAACAATCGGAAGAATTGGACGCAGGTTTGATCAAGAATTATCTCTACCCAGGTGCTATTCCCTGACCAATAATTCCACAGGTCTACATGCCCTCGAGGACTGCCATGATCCTTGCGAGAAGGACGGTCTGAAAGCAATCTGACCTACACGCAAATGTTCCAGCTCGGAGCTTTTCTTTCTTAAACCTTCGATACTCTAGACGTGATATAGAACGATAAAACTAGACACTGATTCCGAAAACCTTCTTTGCCTGCTCGATCGCTTCCTTATTGCCCGTGTTCTGAGGAATATCAGCAATCGCATAGGATGACGGGCACAACCAATACCTTTGTCAGCTCGTCGCTGATCTTTGTGCAGAACTTGCCATCCACTTGATATAGTTTGATCACCATATTCAACGCCTTACTCTTCTGCTTCCTCCCGCTAGAAATCGACTTGAAATCATTTGAGAGTGAAGTCCCGATTCCGAAGGACGCTAAAAGTACTGATGATCACTCCAGACCCAAATCGGACCCGACGATAACGAACCAGTGAACCCAACTTCGTCGCACTGCCTCTTGAGCCCCAACGCCTTCTCCACAGTCAATGCGTCGGAATAAATAATCGTCTTTGTAGCATGATCTATGTTCATTGATTGGTAGATTTCCCGCGCTCTTGGGGCATACACAAAAGGATCGCCCGAGTCTTGCCTCAACCCAGTCCACCTTTTGGCTCTCTCTGGGTCCGTTATGAAGTCCTGCCACGGGCTAGCTGAGTTTTCGCTAATAGGGTGAGTTACGATAACCGGGATCGATCATACCTGGTAGAACGCTTCTGTGGAAAAAGTATCCGTCAACGCTACAAGGAGGACATTCGAGTATACCGCCTCCCAGAGGTCCATCGCCCTCCCATTCGCGTTCTCGTACCCTTCAATAGCGGCAACCCCCATGAACCACTCGCTGGGGGGTGTTTGTCAGGCTTGTGGTGGGTCTGAATGAGGGATCCGCCTACTGCGCGATCGTTCCAACGGGTGTTATCTTGTGTTGTCGTGCCAGGTGAACCTGCGCTGGCGTCAGAACTTGCGTTGAGAGAATGCAATCATCGTTGGTATACGTTGCTCGTCCCAGCCAACCGACCCCGACTGGAAGGTGTATTCTCGTATGCCTTAATGAGCTCGTGTACCACGAGATCCTGGGTCCTGTAAGATCTTCTGCGTCTGGTACCGAACTCGCTAATTATACAGTCCGATTCCGCTAGGGTCTTCCCTTTAGAATATGCCTCCTCTGCACGTTCATACGTTAGATTGGGTGACGTTGTCTAAACAGAAGACTCGCCTAGTTGACCCGCATAGTCCCAGTCAGTGTTGACCACAGTAAAGTATAGTTCGCTCAAACATGCCATGAGTGGCACTTCCCACATAATCGTCTCCACCCAAAGGCCGTCCGCCACAATACCGATGTGGCCACGGTTAGCGTCTTCAGATAGCGGTTCGAAGGTAATAGCGACCTGTTCAGGTCGGAAGCGGTAGCTTTGGAGATAATCTAGATAGCTCTGCTTGAGGTACGGGCAAGTTCGTTCGAGCCAGGAGCGCTCGTCAGGAGATAAGGACAGCTTTGTGAATTCTGCGCACGACGGTGTTAAAAGATTCCAACATCCTCTACGGGAAATGACCTTGGACGGATTCCTTGAAGAGCTCGAAACATCTCCGGGTAAATGTATCCTCGAGGGTACGGTTGGTGAAGCGGTAAGAAGCCTCTACATTGGGGAAATGGGTCAAGACCGCTTGTTGCATCGACAGCTACAGGAAATTTGAATCAGTGGCTTCCACCCGGAAAGTTCACGATTGGTGCGGACTATACCTTGTATAGGTCTGTATCCAATATTGAGGGAGGCACGATAAGTGGACCGTCATCGGTGGAAGTCATGACTAACTTAGGTGGCCGATCAGCACTACTTCAAACTTCAAAGCCTTAGGCTTCGGTGAAGGCTCCACCCTGTAGGGTGTGCATTGTGACCATCATGGGTGCATATGCGATATGAAAGACGATTGCGTTGCATATCTAAAATACAAAGATGCGAGAACCCGCACAGCGGTCGAGGGGTGGCCAATAAATACCATGACCTGGCCACTAGCGGCGCATAAGGAGAGCGGAAGTGATAAGAGCCCCAGCCAAAACACCCATCGTTCCAACAACCGTCCAGTGTGTGTAATCGGTGAAGGGTTGTTTAATCGTACCCGGAGAGGTAACCGTGAAACCTCGGAACGAGTACAACGTGATTGCAGTGATAAACGCGACGATCCCCCATGCGAGGAAAACCAATGGCAAGGACATCACAATACTTCGCCTCTGTTTGGTTTCGTTCAATGCAGGTCGGTAAGCAGGATAGGGTAGACTCACCGAAAGCATAACGAGACCTTCACCACCCATGTACACCACAGCTCGTTCGACGTCAGCTTTATAACGGAAGAGGGCAATTACCGCCGAGATCATACTAGCAGCCGAGCAGAGAATTGCCACGAACCCTGCGATCCGTCCCAAGTTGTCGAGACCGGGCAGAGATACTAGTGTCACGGAGGCGCTAAGAATTATCGCCGCCTGGATAGGTGTAAGCAGGGGGACGGTGCATGACAATAAATCTACTACATACCACGAGACAAGAGCAAGCCCCGATAGCAAGCATTGGCCCGGCGGAACGTGTCATACTCTCCTCGTCGGTGATACGAAGATGGTTCGCTCGCCTCATGAAGAGGTATGGGAGACCAAGGCAGATGGTTGACATGAAGAGGTCCCTGAGCCGTGAAGAGAATCCCTTTCCGGCCTTACGAGGTTGGCGATTGGAGGCATCCTTCGGTAGCGGTCTATCAGGGCGGAAGTAATGTTGACGCCACTGGGCTGTGGAGGTGCTTAGAACCGAAGACCCTCCGTGGAATACACAATTTAAAATTTACCTAGACGCATAAGGATGCGTGACACGATACGCGTATGCACCACGTTCTGGGACTCGGAAAGACTTGGGTGGCCTACGTGTGGGTTAGACTAAGTATAACATCGAGGAGATGACCTTACCCAGTGTTTCAAGAAGCTTGATCAACTCTTGGCATTCATCCTGGCTGAATGGTGGTGGCACAGGTCGGGCGGACGGCAGAAGACAGTCTGAGAACATTTAAGTGAACCCGAAACGTGGACACGGTATAAATTGGGACCGACCGGTGTACGACCAAGTCAATGCGTCCAGAGCATCGGAACGTGCGCTGGGAGGAAGAGATGCATGGGCGGGGTGGGATTCCATGAAGGCCCAATAGCGGTATTCGAGATCGAGACCTACGTTGGATTGAACACAGTCGTGAAAGCGAGATGTTATATTAACGTACGGTCATCGTCAAACGTCTTCGCGGTGCCAACTTCGCGGGACTGGGGTAGAGAAGGGGACGCAAAGGTCAGAATCTTCTCTGCGTGGTTGACCCAGCTACTGATTGGTTTGGGGCTACGCTTCTTTCCAACGTCGGAGTCGACCAACCAGGACTCCCAGCCCTCGGGCGGCAAGAAAGATTCGTCGATAGAATTTTCTTGAAGGTAGGAAGTGACTGCATCGAGCTTGCTTGGGGTCCGTAGGTCGATATCTGTGGTAACACGTAGAGTCGTGTGGTAGAAGTACACAGAATTGTCCGGGAGGGTGATGTGTCGCCATCCCATCGATTGCAGAGGAGTCCAGGTCGACTCCCATGGGTTGGATGAGTAGGTCAATGCGACTTGACCGTGACCGATACTCTTAGTGCTCGCCGATGCATCAAGATGGGTTGGCTTGGCGAGGAGGGGCCTAGTCTCGCTGAGCAGGAATGAATATTCGAAGCAATGCGGGGAAAGATGCAACGCACTCAGTTTCCAAGTCATGAGGCATAGCTCTATTGCTTCCCAAGGTGTACGTAGATGGAACAGTGTGCACAGACCTATATCGCGTAAGCGGATGAAAACGGATGAATTAACCCAAACCCAGCTCACTTATTTTTAATCACTTCATGTGCGGATGGGAGCGGCATTGCAATGTGGACGTTGGATGTGGAAGGCTCTGCCTGACCTTGCCTGGTGATCGACACCATCAGTACCAGAGAGCGGAGATGGTGCAGCAACGTACTCAGGGGGTTCTTCCGTGGGATACAAGTATGGAACCGGTTGAGCGCGAGGAGGTGGATCAACAAAGGGATCGTCTGCGGTGAACCTAGAAACAGTGTGAGCGCAGGGTTGAAAGTAGGTGATTTACGAGTTGTACCGTGCGCTTGAGATTGTCCTAGCATCGCCGTTGGTCCCATGATCGACAACTTGTGGAGTCAGTCTCGGCTGGGAATCAGCCTTCATGCTCCAGGTATAGGAAGGAGCTAGCGACGTCTTGCTTGGTTTGTTGGAGATTTGACGTGGAAGAGATTGATGAGATCCATCCACGGATTCGAATACAGTTCCGGCGAAGCTTGCGCGAGATTGTTTTGGAGAGAGCGCTCGAGGATGATTCGGTGGCGTGCGAGGTTGAGAAGATAGGTTGTCGTTCCTGGTAATTACGCTAGCCCAGGGCGAGTGATCCTCTGGAGGGACCGGTACCACAGTTGGGCCTAGGAGGGGGAGCTCTCCAACGTCGGAAACGACCTGCGTCGGAGGAGGAACCTGCTGTTCGGGGACCTGAATTACAACTGGAGCGGGTTGCGGGGTGGGAATCACTGGAGCGGGCTGCGGGGTGGGAATCGAAATCGGTTTAGGCTCGGGCTCTTCCGCGCGGACGGCAGGAATCCCATAGCCCTTGTTGATCGACTCAAGGCCGGACTCTGGTTCGGGCTGGACTGAGTCGGGTTCCTCCCGGATTTCTCGTGAGGTCATACTCGGAGTCTTTGCAACAGTCGGTTGCGGCTCAACGTAGTCGGAAAACTTTCCAGATACCTGTTCCACGACAGGAAGTGTGGATTCGTGGACTTGAGGGGAGTCGGCGAGGTCGGTTGGGGATTCGACAGCATGTAACTCGGGTTCTGGAAGGTGAGGCGCAGGGGGCTCTGAGGGGATTACAGGTACCGGAGCAAGGGGCTCTTGCGGGCGAGAACTTGGGATTGCACCGAGCGGCGATGGTCCGACGATGGGAGAAGGCCGTGATGCTTCTGCTTCGCGAGCGGGAGACTCAGCTACAGGACTGACAACTGTATGTGCCGCGACCTGTGGTGGGAGGGTAGTACCGACTTTGAGGTTGCTTCCCTTCACGCTAGAGACTACGTCGGACAGCGAAGTCTTGGATTCTGACTTGTGTTGTGTCCCAAGGCCCAGTCCGGTGGAAGATCGTCGCATAAGCGTTCCCACACGGGAACGAAAAGATGGTTTGGGGGATGGAGAGGGAGAAGGGCTAGCCATCGTGGTTCCCTGTGATACTCGAGGGAGGGAGGAAATAAGGAATGGTTAAGCGCATCGGAGGTGACTTGAACCCTTTTTTAATGGTGTACCAGGCGACTTCGACGAGGCAATAATGGCTGACATCGTGCTCGATTCTAGTGGAGTTTCATGAACACTCTTCGGTCAAGAACTGAATGTGATGCCAGGAGGTCGCACGCGTGGACAACACGTGTTGGGACAAAAAAGCGACCCGGTTTGGTCTAGGTCGTATAAACCCGACGGGTTTGCGGCGTGCTGACGTCGAAATGTGAAAGGCGCATTGCACAGTGAGCTGGAGGCAGTGTACAAGACAACGGTATCTGTCCGGAGGCCACCCTCAGAACACGTGTTGGCCACCTGAAGACGTAAGTCCGTCCAAGCTTCCCTTGATCCTAGCTACCCTGCGCAGTTTCAACGAGAAACGTGGATCAACGGGGCGAGTCAGCCAGCCTCGCGGCCGTTTGGAGGGTAGGACGCCGCGTGCACTTCACCCCAATCGCAGTTTCAAGAATGCTTACGCGGTGAGGCTACTGGAGGGCAAGCCTCGCAGAGCCTGCAGGAAACGAAGTGACACGCAAGGTCGTGAGGTAGTACTATATTACTTATATCCATTCATTGATGTTCCTCGCATAGATCGAGATATGTACGTCTACATGGTTGTTGCCACCAGCAACGACACGGACGTTAAGGCGCTGGGATACCGTGTCATTGGAGAAAAATTGAAAACTCGTGAAATGTCCTTACGATGACGCAAAAAACATGAAAGTGTCTGTAACAATAAAATCAGGAGGTGGGGGGTGACAAGATGTAGAGGGCCACGTACACTGTGCAAGGAGAAAAACCTAGTTACATTGTGATTCCAAGAATATGAATTCGAACACATCCAAGTACACAAGCGAGAGACGAACCGAGAGTGTATCCAGGTCTCCGTTAGTGGAATACAGCCCAGATACAATCAACTGGCTTCGGAAAATCGTGAATAATAACCAAATCTTAGGGAAGGGCTGCTCACTTGACGGAGGTCGGTGTACCGCTCAAAAACATAGCAACGAAGAGCTCAGTCTTTGACTCTTTCGGTATCAGCTGCCTCTCCACCATCGCTCGCACGAGGAAGATGCCAATCGTCGGGAGCAGAACCATCTTTGCCACACAAACGAGGAGTATCGCCAAAATTGGGAGACGAGACAAGGGACGAGGTACCCTCATCCTCGCGAAGGAACTACCCAGTAAAATCAGAGTTAATGGAACAGTAACGGCGCCAACGAAGCTCGCTGTGGTTGCAATCATCTGATCAGTTCTACCGTGCCATCATGAAGTATTCTTTTGCTAACCTGTATCAATTATGAAGGACAGGGGAGGATTTCCGTCGGGGCCAGCCCAAGAAGGACCGCCAACCCCACTGATGTCCACAAAGAGGGCCTTGAGAGGTTTCACCAGCGCAACGACAAGCGAAATAGCGACCACGGAGTTGATTGGCGTGAACATTACCGCAATGATTCCGAGGGAGCGTCTCCAAACAGAAGGGTCGGGTGTACCATCACTGTTGTTGATTCCTGGCCTTTGGTGTGCATATTCATGGATGCCATCGGAAACGTGCCGAACAGATTGAGATTCGGGCAATGGGGGTGGAGCGACGCGACCCTCCTCGGCAACTTGCGCGTTCTCTTGAATTCCTGTGTTCTTGTCTTCTGCAGGAGGAACGCTAAATCCTTTCTGTTGAGGATCTTTTTCAGTAATCCTGTGTATGGGGAACTCCACCATATTATGTGTTTGTGTACAAAACTCCCTATAGGTTTTTCCCTCCAATGAAGTCTCCGTTCTGCAGCCTCGCCTTGGGGAACCCCGGGTGCGTAATCCCAAGCAAGTGAACGAGCAAACCCGCAAACCCAGAAGGAGATCTGGTAGATTAGCACGAATATTGAGACAAAGGAGACTCCCACTGTTTCCTGTGTTCAGCGATCAGGAATTACGTCCTTAACGGTTCAGCTCACAATCAGTGTCTTTCGATGGATCAAATGGGCTTTGCTTCGTCACAGAAATCACTACGGCCGTTGCTAAAAGCCAAAGTATCAGATGTGTCTTTCACAGGACAACGAGGTTCTCACGGAGGTTTCCCCAGTTGCTCATTGCAGTCGCAACTACAATCCCTTGCCAGAAATTTCGGGGTACGTAGCATACCTCGCGGATGACAAGCCCAAACACAAGACCCATCATGACGTATATGAACGCCAGCAGCGAGAGCGGTCCAAGTGCGGAGATGTTTTCGGATGCGAACGCCGGAACGATACTCGCAAAGACGAGAGCGGGCATCGAAAAGTTCATTGTTATCGAGGACGCAGCCCTTGTTACGGCTGGTGGTAGGAGACCGTTCCTAGAAAACAGATATCCTGCCACCATTGTTATGTACCTGAAAAGACCACGTTGAGCCGCGAACAGTAGTTACTCACATGGAAACAGAAGGTCGAGTACTCACACTTTGATGAGGGGGATGACTCCAGAGTATATGAGGGACCCTGCGGAAGCCATAGAGTCGAAGACCCTCACTTGAAAAAGACAACAGCCTTCACCTCCAAACCAGTGAGGCTTCCCTTATAAACTTTTTTTTTTCTTTTTTTTTCGGCCTTGGGGTCCGAAGGCCCACTACGTAAGTCAACTGTCTTCCCCTCCATCCAGTGCCATTTGGTATATATATCGGCGAAGTGTGTAACACCCGTAGTCGCGCGCCGGGGTGAGAGTGCACAACTTCACACGAGTCCAGTTTTTGTATCGCTTTCCCGCCTGGTGCGAGCTTTGTGTGGTGGGGTATAACTCGCGGCGGATATGAGAGGGGCGTGGCAATTGGTTCATGGTGGCGATCACTCCGGCACCGTGCAGGATGGAACCTGGCCTCAAGTTCAGAGCTCGGGTTTAGAGAAGGGGGGGAGCACTCCGTGCACGGGACCGATTGCAGGGAAGTTGGAACAAGTGTTATTATAGCTAGTGGATACAGGGCACACACAACAACTAATGGAGAAATACATCCGGAAACAGGAAGTAAAGTGAACCACAGGATCGTAGGATACCGTAGACTATCAAGGAAAGGATAGTTTAATTTCACAAACGTGAAGGGTTGGAAGCATAGGGAGACGGTCAGTGGTCGTCACGACGAAGAGGATAGGAATTGAATGAGAGCCTTCGTGACTTCAATCGAGTGCCCGAGTGTTTCTTCTAGAATCAAGCCGTGTGTTCCGCCCTCGACGACGTGGACCTGAGCTCTAGGCAACAGGGATATCACAGTGGAAGTGCTTCTTTGCGGTATTGTATTGTCAGCGGTGCCCTGAAAGGCAAGGGATAAGTTTAGTTTCAGAGAAACGGGTAAACCTGATGGAGACACACATATACCACGAGAACACTCTTGTTTGATTGGTCCAGGAGCTGAAAAGAGGTCTGTTGCCCCCTAATCGGCCCCTGACGTATGGAAGACCCGACCGCAGCGTTATACCCAGGCAGGTAAGCCGCTTGCAACCGCGCCAGCTTCATGTCGTGAGTAAAGTATGACAACCAACAATACAACATGCATACCTCTGCGGGATCGGTGGAGTTGGACTCGGCCATACTCCTCAGGTACATCTGGTAGGAACTTCAGCGTTTGTCGAGTACGCATAGGGTATGAATTCGAACCCGCGCAAGAAAAGATGAGCTAAGCATTTGACCCAACGCAGATGACATGAATTTGGATGTTCTCGAAAGATCGGCGGCTTCGAGTGCTCCTGCGGGCGATATTAGAACAACCTTCCTATCAACTAGATAGGGGAAGTCCGCATGAAAGGCTGACGCGATAGCTCCACCCTACCAGAATGTTAAGCAACCATAAGCGGGGAAGAACCGAGAGCGATTACCATGGACACCCCAGCTACATTCGTACTCCGCCACCCTAGATATTGTAGGAGTAACGCGAGCTGGGTGGTGTATAGCATTGAGTCATACGTCGTGGACGGTGCATCAGAGAACCCTCTGCCGTAGAGATCTGAGGGAACCCTCTTCATTTTCGGGAGAGACACGACGGTCAAGTGGGATTTACATACCGTACAATAGGACGCGGAATCCGTGAGATGCTAGCTGTGGGGCGACGTTCTTCCATATGATTGCGGGAATGAGCAACCCAGGTATCAAGACAACCTGAAGAAATGAGATGAGAAAATGATTACAACTTAACCTCCGTAGTTCACCTTCTCCCCGTCCTCTGGTCCCATGAGCCAATATCGTACCTGATCTACGTGAACATACGGCGCGAACACACCAGACTGTAGGCTCACCCGTCCGTACGGTAGGGCCGCATAGCCACCACCGGGGAAATAGTCTTCGCCATAGATCTCCCAAACGCGGTTGGATCGAGGCACGCTGGCGAGTGACGGGTAAATATGTAATGATTCTTGGGGTGTTGGGAACTGAGTGACAAGATAGATCAAGAGCAGAAGCAGTGGAATAGGAAAGAGAGAATATCCCACGAGGCGTAGAAAGGCAGTCGGATGAGCCATACCAGTCGTGAGCCGTGGTGGAAGACGACCATCCCAACTCTCCACAAACTGGACGCCGGTTTTGCTTCCGGACACGTGCTAGATGTGTGTTGGGTTTTTCTCCACGCGCGCTCAGCATCATCCCGAACTCCATTTTTTCCAGCCGCGCCCCGCACCAGGGACCACTCGTGCGCATATATCACGGGTAACTAGGAACAAGGCAACTACTCTGTAGAGACGAAGCATTCTTGGAAGTCTCCTTCGCCGTTAGTACGAGCGTACTTTTGACTTTCCACAAAGGCTCCCAAACTACACATTCCTGAGGGACCCGCTCCGCAAAATTCAAGCGGTTGGAGGGCGTCGTCCACAAAAATCCTCACGAAGCCTCCTCCAGCGCACTTCAATTTTTCCGTTACCATGCGCCCAGCGAAAGGTGTCATGCGTGATATCCTCCACGTCCGCTTTGGGTCAGGGTTGGTTGTAGACAATGGCTTCTGCTGCCGGAATAAGCCGATGGCAGAGTAGATTGCAACCATTTGGTTATCGTGAGAGAAGTCGGCGTACATGGTCCGATTGAGGGGAAACGTAACCGGTGATGAGTCTAAGGTGCGATTTGTCTGTGTTTCGTCCTGGACTGGCTGGCCGGTGAGACGGGCAATCAATTCGTTGACGTAGCCAATACCCTGCACCGGGCCGAGTTTTTCGCCGTATCTAAGAAGAACTCGAGCGTGAGCCTCTGCTGATACTATCGGAGACGTTCACCTTGTTCTCACCCTGTACCATAATACTTGTCAACGTCGTTTGCATACTCGAAGAGCTCGAATTCATTATCATCAAACAATTGGCAAAGCGGGCTCAACCTGACATGTACCAAAGAGTCGAATGGACACAGTGCCATGATGTTATAAACGTCCTGGGTCGTGAGATTTGCTCCAGGGGCCGCTGTGTTCAGACGATCGGCAAGGGGGGGAAAAGCGGTGGCAAGCCACTCTGCCTGTTCGTCGTCCCCGTCACCAGCATTCGGGCACATGTTGTCATCTAGCGTGTTGTTTGAGTTGCTCTTGATAATAGAGGGGGTCAATTCCGGGTTCCCGAGGAATGGGGATCCAAAGTGACGTACGTCTTCGGAGATGATAGGACCCAAGGAGGGTAAGAGATTTCCCCCACTGGAGACATAAAATCCTGAGTGGTGAGTCAGCCGAAGCATGTCTGTTTGAGAGAAAACCCTTACCAGCAGTCCAATTCAACGAGGATTGTATCACTCTGTCTGACCCTGATGCGCGGACGAACGGGAGATTCAGGGATCGTACCAAGTGGGGATACCGTTTGTAAGTCTCAAAGCCCGCAGCAAAGGATCTTTAGGAAGGCTCGGTTAGATGACGAGGAAGCTAAGGGGCCGTGCTGGCCGCTCACCCTGTAGCCCCAAAACTGATCAGATCGTCCGCCCCGAGCGCGACGGTGTAATTTTTGAGAAAGTTCAGCCGGGGGTCGTTATAATAAGGTGTGGACTTGAGCTTTGCCAAGGAGGTCAAGTATTCCTTCCTAGCGCTACTAGTTGGATACCGAGCCCCATGACGCTGAAGCTGAAGACGAATGGTCAAAGAACCGTACATAAACGGAAAAGGTTGTCGCTCACAAGATTGACTTGCTCAATAGAGCAGCCCCGAGGGGGCGACTTGTAAGACCCAGCCGGGGCATAGGGTGAGTACTGGGCCCATAGTTTCCCAGCCCAGAATGGCGCATCGTGCCCACTGGGCTCTCCGCGACACAAACCCAACGAGAGTACGAGTCCCACGAAACACAACACCAACTTAGTGGACATGGTAATTAATGCGGACCTGTATTCTCAGCGCGCAAAAGCCGACTTATATATATGAATGTTCTGCATCCCGGAGCTTCTGCGACACGTTCAGTTGGGTAACCACGTGGGACCCAAAACGTTCGACTACAGTAACGCGCGAGCTGCTCGCGAGCATCACCTATACCCCACGTCAGCACATGGTGAACAGCCTTCTCGCCCTGACTATCACCACATGCACGCGATGCCACTGCCGAACATTGATTGCAACCTAGTGCAACCTCCGAACATGAAGGCCACCGTTGGATAGCCGAGGGGTTGCCAAGAACCGGGTGAGCTTGAAAGCCATGAGGCAAGCCGGCGGTGAAACCACACGGGGGTGGATATATGTCCGAAAAAGAACCTCGAAAAGAATGGAGGAGGGAAGGTTTAGTCTAAAAATTAGAAGACTGTTCGATGTAATGAATGTGTGGAGAATAAGCTACTACAGATTGTCCGTGATGCAGGTAGGAGATGATGAAATGTTTGTGTGTTGTCCGTAGAGCTGCAAATGGTATATAACCATAGAAACGCAAAAACGAAAACCAACCTTTCACAAATGATATACGAGTTACGGAACGCAGAGGGAGGGGGGGTAGTAAAACTAGGATTCAGAAAGGATCTTATCAATTGACTGATTCAAGAAGTCCCGCCTGGTGGATAAGTCAGCCCTGGGGAAACGGGCTTGGATCGCCTCTCTGGTAGTCCTGGGGGAAATGCCATGTCAATCAAAAGAACTGAGAAGAAACCCAGGCACTCACTTCTTCGTCACTGTCATCAGGTCTTGAGTGCTGAGGTAGTTGCGCAAGGCATTGAAAAGGTCATCGTCCGTGGGATCCGGGTTCATACTTGGACCAGCGAAGGGGTTGACTGAAGTCGCCATGGAGAAGGTAGACATCGGGCGAGTGCCCCCAGCTCCGGTGAATTGCGGCGTGATACCGTCTCCGCCAAACATGTTCATATTTGTCATCACCGTATTCCGCGGGGCATTTGGCATCATTCCGTAGACGCTTCCCGCATTCTGATAAGGAAGCTGTGGCATGCCAGCATGAAGTCCACCGTATTCCGATCCGGCAGTAGATCCTGGTCCACCCCCAAACGGTATGAATGGAAGCTGAGGGAGGCCTGGGGCACCATATTGCGACATCTGACTTTGGGATGCAGCAGCAGGGAACTGCGAGTACGACCCCTTTTGTGAAACAGCGTTAGTGTCTCGATAAAAGTCGCCTGCCATAGATGGGTGGATGCTTCGAGAGTCAGCAACGGAACCGTGGCCACGGGATCTCGGTTGTTGATGGGTAGGTCCCGTCTTGCGGGTATCGTCAGACATCCGAGAAGCCGTGTCCCAAGTCTCTGCCTCATATTCTGGTATGTGTAAGGTTAAAATGGCTTATAAAGAGTGTTAAAGAGGCGCACCGCTGAATTTCTTGAGGGGGATCATTGATTCATCCCACTTCTCATCATCGTTCATGATGACCTTCTTATTGCTACCCTCGCCGATGACGAGGCGTGTGTTACCCCAGCTGAAGTCGTCCATACACCAGAAAGAATAGACCGGAAGGAAGAAACTGTACACGGGATACCTAGGGTGGGGTGAGACCAAGCTTCGCAGTTATCAAGTCGGGTTCGGCTTACGATAAGATGTAGACTATCATCCAGCCAATGAGCATGAATTCCCGTTTGATGATGAAAACGAGAGCCTTAGCTCGAGTCAGCATAGTACCGTTGATAACTAGATTTGATGCTAACCTGGAGACCGTACACCGCTGCGATCATGACGATCGATATCAAGGGGAACGCCGCCGAGCCTGTCGCGACAACGATGACAAGGTACACAAGCTATGGAAGTATATCAGTTGGACAAACTTCATTGAATATTAGAGGGCATACGTAGACGACAGTTGCAGGGAGAATCTGGAGACGATTGAGCACATATCAAAAATGACAAAGAAAATACGTACCAAGGTACCGAGGAGGTCGATGAAGACGAAGAACCGCATGGAGAAAAGACAGAATCCACAAAGCTCGGGAAGGAAAATCAATTCGCATAGATTGTGGACAGTTGAGTTAATCCAACGGCGCCGCTGGGAGAACAAGACGCGTGTAGACTCTGGTGCCATAGTATGTGCGATCGCATCGGGCGTGAACTTCGTCTTAAAGGTGGGGAAATGCTTGAGGAGCAGAGTCGTCAGGTAACGATCCTCACCAAGAGAGAATAAGTTCTTCTTATGGAGGGTATCAACGTTGGGCTCGGCGTACTCCTCGATGACGCGGTTGGAGATGATGATCGGACGGCCCTTATCCGCAGTACGGATTCGATATAGGGAGAAACAGCCCGGAAGACAAGTAACGGACCCAAATAGGCTCTCGAAAGCCTTCGAGAGATGGTGGGAAATGTAGTACTCGTACACCTGAGCCAAGTTAGCTCTCGTCACCCAACTGCGCTACTTCGTTCCTCACCTGAATCATTGTCCACCAAGACGTCTCCTCGTTTTCCAATTTGGTTTCACCGCAGACACCGATAATTGAAGAATCGTCCGCAGTCGTAGCGACAAGTCGGTTCAGTGATTCTGGCGTGACAGTCTAACCGCGCGTTAAAGCGAGGACAAGGGAGTGATTATGTGTTTGGCTCACCGTGTCGGCATCAACAGTGAAGATGTACTCGTAGAAGGCGGGGTCAATACCGATGACATTTCGCATCTGATGGTAGATTTCCAGTTCCAGCGGGGACATAGGAGCGTCGAAGTGGACGCGGTTCAGGTAGTGCATTAACAAGATCTGACTGTCACGTTTTCCACGGTTACCCGGCTTGGACCGTTCCGTGGGCTTTCCAACTTTGACTACGACCACATATCTATGGGATCGATTAACCTCAAGAATCCGAGACTCCTTAAAGCAAACTCACGGAACAACGTGCCCCTCAAACTCGTAGAGACCAGAATATACCTTTCCATAATTGATCGCACGGGAACCTTCTCCGACGGACTTGAATAACAGGGGCTCTGGATCGAGCTTGGGATCCACGCCAAGGATATCAAGGACGATACGGGACGTTGGCTTCTCATTACCACTGCCAATGATCAAACCGTCGCAGATGATAAAAAGAAGTTTCCTCTTGTCATCATAGTTGAGGGCGGAGAGTGAGTCGATAGTACGTCGCAAGGAATCTTCGCCTTCCGTATAGCAAGGAACCTGGCAGACAACAAATTTGTCCAACATCTCGGGGTTCCTCTTAGGGGTGAGTTGTAGCGCAGCAAGGACTGTTCGACGTTCAGCTATGGGCCTGAGGGCGGAGAAAAGGTAGAGTCATACACTTTAACAGCATAGTCGCTGCAATGATACCCGAAGCAGCCAGCATGAAGTAGCTTTGGACCTGGCACCTAGAGGAGTCGCGGAAGTCGGTCGTTCCTGCGTAGAAGATATTCTGAATACAGTAACTATTCTGCTGAACAGTTGCTGTATCCTTGTTGGCGAAGACCTTCTCAAGAGCGTCGGTAACATCTTGACCGCTTCGCTCTTGGAATACCGCTGCGATGTCTCTGTCCAGGAACTGGAATTCAGAAACCCCCTGACGAACGTTGATGGTGTTGAAGTAGTCTGTCAGGTCATAAACCTTCTTGTTCCAGACGCCCCAAATCCTTGATAACTTCTGCGTGAGTCTGAGGAGTAAGTAAGGAACAAGAGAGCTCACTTTGCGATATTATCGTCGGCGGCTTGCTTTTTCAATTCCTTATTTGACCAGACGACCGGACCCTTGTAGTACTGAACAATCTTCGGCTGGAAAACGGCAGTATACCAATCGTTCTGAGCCAGCTTTGAGGTCGGCGAGGCGGCGAGGCTGCCCGACTTATGGACCGCGTTTTGGATGTCGAGGGTGAAGTTTTTATACGTGAGCTCCAAGACTTGATTTGATACAAGGTCAGGACAGCCAAGGGCAAGAGGAACCGGGAAATAGTAGGTCAAGTCTTGTCCAGGAAGGACATCCAAAGTTGTCTGCCCGTTGCTAGGTTGGCCGCTGATGTCGCTGTGATCGCCGTTGATAAAGTCCGTCACGTCGTAAACGCTGCCTTGAATCGCGACATAACGATCGGTCTCTCCGGTATGCGTCCCAACTTGCTGTAGGTTCCAAGCTTTGTCATAGTTAGGGCAGAGAAGGCGACCAAAAAAGACGATGTAGAAGATGATGATGGCGTTAAGGAGGAAGATGAGCCAGAATATCGTGAACTTCTCGCGCCACGCCAATCGAATGTCCGGTCGCTTCATCCGTCCCACCTTTCGCAAGCAGAAGCCAGGGATCCAGAAAGTGCAGATGGTAACCACCCATAGCCAAACCCTACGGGCGCGACTCGTGGGCACTTCCTCAACTGCGTTAGTGGCCTCTTTTACGATCATCCCGCCGTCCACGTTTATAGGTGCAGTAGGGGTTGGAGGAGCTTCCTTATCGTATTCTGATTCCCATCCACCATGGCTCGAAGCAGGGTTGTCGGCAAACGGACTTCGGGCGTTATTCGGGGAATTTTCGCCAAGGTCCAAGAGGCGGGTATGTCCTGCAGAACGACCCAACAACCCCCCATCCTCTCCATCACCGTAGTAGGTTACGGGGAGCGGCTGATGTCCAGAATCAGGGTGTGAGTACTCCGTGACGTCATCAGGCATGACGCTCTCAGTGTCATCGCCCTTCAACGCCTTCCTCGCCTCCCGCTCAGCTTCTCGAAGGACATCTTCTACGAGCTTCCAAGCACCATAAGCCAACCAGACGGACCGATGGCCAAGAACGTAATCGGATCCTTCCGTCCATCCGTTCGCCTGGGCGCACTGTCTGATTCGGTCGGCTTCGGTCCCCCGCATTGTCGGAATATATCGTTCGCAAAACTCGGTCTGCTCAAAATCCACTGTGAAATCTTTCTGTCGCCTGGCGACGATGTCCGGCAGGAGTAGAGAGCGAATCTGTGCTTTGACCCGCCGTTTGTCAAAGGAATTTGCAGAGCCGGAGTCGTTTGGTCGAATACAAGATACGAACCAATGATGCGTGTGGGCCATCGTCGCGAAGATTTGAGAGAGAGTGTAGTTGATCTGAGTGGTCACGGCATAGGTTTTTGAGGGGTCCAACTCCGCATGAGGATCGGAGGACGTAGAACCGTTGGGGAGAGTGATAGAGGTAGGTTGCCGGATGGGTCGTGAGAACACTTGGGCCTGGACCACAATGGTCTCGTCCTTCGGGTGTTTCTCCAGGGCCATACCGACACCCGACATGAGTTTGGAAATGAATGGATCTGCAGAGTGGCGGAGGAGAGTGATGAAGGCAGGGTCGATCAAACCAGCATCCTTTTCAACGAAGCCCGTAACATCGTATGAGCAGGGGCCAGAGTAATGGTTGATCCCGAACAAATTTCGATCATTGGGGCCGGAGACACTGGGACTGGCGACGAAAGAAACGTGGGTGCCGAACTTCGAGATCAGGTCCTGCAACATATCCTCGTCCTTGTTCTCGCCGCTCTTACCCGACTTGAATGAAGAAGCAGCCTTGTTCATCACCCCTATGACCCCGTTGGGCTTCCTGTGAGCCCGTTCATCCAACTGTTCTCCACGAAGCATTCCAACACAGGCGGCATTGTCCATAGTAGCGATAGCGGGGAGGGCTAGACCATCGCCTATGAGCTCGCTGTTCCATCCAACGGAATCTTCGAATATGCTCCTAACGACATAGGACTGGAGGAGTTCGTCGGAGAAGTTGATACAGAACTCGTCAAACCCGTTGTGACCGTGGGCGGAAATCAGAGGCGCACCGCCAGAGAAGGCCATCGAAGCGGCACCGGTGGTACCTCGGGTTTGGAACCCGGCTTGATCAAAGATCGTGATTTGGTTCTGGGGAGTGGACTCTTCTGGTGATGGAGCAAGGCGATGGTTGATGTTCTCGACGACGTATGCGAAGAGGATGGCATACAAATCCCTAACGAATTTGTTTCGTTGTTCAGAGCTCTGTTCGGCACTCAACAAGACAGTGTACAGTTCCTTTCGGACGTAACTGGTCTTGTTCGTCAGAGACTGTGTCAGATCCTCCGCAGGGACACCGAGGAGTCGAGCAGCGTGCTCCAACACTGGCACGTTTGCGACGAAAGCAGAAACATCCTTCGCATCGGCCTCCAAAAATTCCAGATTTCCGAGAACCAAAATTGCCACAAGAAGGGAGAACATGGAGGAGATGTTCTTGGGTTTGAAGCCGAGAACCCGAAGCGAGGCTCGAATATCTCCGTAGGCGATGGAGTCGTCACTGAATGGGCCGGCTGGCAACCGGTAGCATCCGCTGGAGGCGAGAAGAGCGTAATCGGAGATATCTTCGAGGCCCCAGAAATCTCGCTCCTGGGGAGTGGCTCCGGCGAGAAGTTGGTAGAAAATATGGTAGGTCCGTTCTTCGTGGGATAAACGATTGAGACGGGATTTATCAAGGCCGTAAGTGAGGATCTTTGCAGCAGCAATGCGGCCTCGACTGTTGAAAAAGAGTTGTAGGTAGCGTCCGTGACGAGAAGCGTTGGGGTTTGTGATGGTTTTGGCGTTGCCGAACGATTCGAGGAGGGGGCCAAGTGCGCGGATCTGATCTGCAGTTTTCGTCTCCCGTTTGGAGTAGGTGGAGAATCTGAGGAGTTGATTTACAAGGAGGGTGCTGCTGAAGCTCTTTCCAGAACCTGTTATCCCCCTTGTGCATGCGATGTGTCAGCCAAAACGAGATGCACAACCACCCGAAAACCACAAGATGACCACACCTGAAGATGACCGACTGTGACTGGTTCCTACACCTCATCACGAGGTATACTTTTGCAGCCAACTCATAGAGATGGGGGGATGGGGGAGCCGGTCCGCCGGGAAAAGGCACGCTGGTATCCCGGTAACACCTCTCCTCGTAATCCTTCGCGGAGACTTCATTAATATTGGCAAGGGTCTTGTAGGGGTTGACTACGACGATATTAGACGTGGATATCCTCGTGTACGGATTGTCTGAACGGAAACGAGTGTTGAGGACGGCAAGGATAGCGTCATCAGAGGGATATACGGTGGTGGATGCGGAGGTGGAGATGAGGTCTATGAGGTCGCCTGACGAGACGGCGTTGGACGAGGACGCCATCGAGGAGCGTCTGCTACCTGAGTTGCAGTAGGGCGTGTGGTGGTTACAGGTAGAGTGCCCTCGCAGTTGTTACTGGGTTCCAAACCGGTCGGCAATATCCGAACGGCCGGCTTGCGCTGCCACACGTCAAAGAATACAGGTTGGAATATTTTCTGATACCGAAAGTCGTTCATCTGTTCGCTTGATTTCCCCCCAAAATCACAAACTTTGCGGCCCCAGGAGAGGCGAGCGAGGACAGGACTTATTCCATATTCCCTGCTGAGCTCTCCCAGAATGGGTCTGTCGGGGAGAAAAATCAAGCAACGAATCCCTCAAGATCCAAGGAACCTTTCTTGGGCTGACGGTAGCGTTGACACCTTTCTAATGCCATCAGCCTCCATTGCTCAGCCGTCCATACACAGATGCGTCTCGCTTTGGTTCTACATATCTGTCCAAGCTGGGCTTCGATCATACCGACAAAAATGCTACCCTAGGAATCTCAGGGGTGGGTCTCACCCAGCATCTCAAGGTAAGGTGTGCGCCTTCATGTGTGAGTGATCTCTCATGGCCGTGTCCATACACAGGTGCACCACAAACTCGACATGCTCGGTATAGGAGCGCAACACACGAAGGACCCCAACGGTATCGCATGGAAGCAAAACCAGGACTTTGAAAACCTGCTTAAGAGGCTCAATGCAAACTCGGAAAATCCTACGGAGGATAAAGCCGATGCTGCTCCCATTGATGGTTTCCGGCCCGCCCATGTCGACGACCCTGTTTCCGATGTACCTGCTGCTGTTGGATCGGAAACGGAGGGGGGAAGCGGGGAAAGGAATGTGGAAAAGGAGAGGAAACACAAGAAAAGAAAACGGCCACGGGATGATCATGAAGTTGCCGACACGATGGAAAGGACGCCCAAGAAACAGAAGAAACCCGAATTGACAAGTGCTGTACCTGCCACTGAGCCCGTAGAAACTTGCCCATCGAGTTCAAAATCTCCCACACTGAAAACTGTCGCGTTCGTCGTAATCTACCCTTCCTATCGAAGTAGCCCCTGATTTTTGAATCCCAGCACCACCAGAAAACCCCACCAGTACGGCCGTGCCCACCGAGCCCGGTTCACTGCTTCCAAACGTCTCGCCGCAACTTCGCCGGTAGCCATTGCGGAGATACTTGGAATATCTTCCTCCCCTGTAACACCCTTATCCGTTTCAGGCATCACGACTCCCGAGGTCACAACCCAGGTGGAAGACGGGGAACACGAACACTTGAGAGTCTCGTCGAAGAGCGTCGCTGACTATTTTAAAGAAAAAATGCGACTCACCGTTCTAAAACCTCCAGTTTCTGGAACGGTGGTTGATGAAGCATCCGGAGGCGGGATCAGATCTCGGCTCAAATTCTGTGGTCACAACGGAATTGAGGAGGATGGAGGATTACGCGATGGTCTGGGTATGCGTTTGCTCGCCAAGATGTCCGCGGCTGAGACTGTGACGGGAAATTCTAAACAAGAGGAGACACCTGAAGGGGAGGAAAAGGAGAGGGAGAAAGGGAAGCGCCAGAGTGGAGATGGCAAAGGTGAGACGAGCCGCAAGCCGAAGAGAGGTCACAAGAAGGCACAGAAGGTCAGTGACTAGGTCGGTGGGCGTGCGTGCTCGTTTGTTTCTACAGACAATCGCAATGGGAATCACCAATTGGTTGTCAATCAGGTTACGGTATTGCCCAATGGCCCGAACGGGGGGAGTAAAACCTCGATAACACCGCATTTTACCAGGGGACTGAACACCTCTGCGTGAATGACCGACTCATGTGAACGGAAAACGCACTTGATACGAGGAACACGTTTGCGGACTCCGCAGAATGAAAGGGTCCGAACGTTGCTGGGCGATACTCCCCCATAGTAATCCGATGCACGCAGGACAGAAAGGATACAAAGACCGGATACAGAACGGGATTTAAGACTGCGTGAGACTGTGATCGAAGAGTTCTTTTACAGATATTTTATGAATCGGGGCGTTGAGTGCTGAAAAGAGTCAGATTTGGACATCGGTTGGAGATAAGTCTGGAGATAAGAACTCCATTTATCGTCCACAATAATTTCGGCGGTTTTGAGGACGAGGGTTGTCCTCTTCGGGGTTTTGGGCGCCGTCGACTCTGGGTTGGGCGCAGGCCGGGGAACGGTCGCAGCTATTCCGTTCCTAATTTGCGATCTTGATCCGCGACTTTTCGGAGAATCGGATGGTCTCGATTCTCGGCCCCGGTCGGGCTGCCCCCTCAGGCTCTGCGGGATTTGCCGGAGGTTACCTCAACAAGGAAAGGGGGTGACCGGGACTTTTGGCAACTAGAAATTTACGTGGGACGAGCACTGTACAGTTGAGTCAGTGTACATACAGTCCATAAAGGGGACCGACTTCGGGCGATCGTGATCGGATTAGGTCATGTCACCCTCTATCAACACGCCTGCCAATATATGCGATGAGCGTGTCCATCTATTGAGGGAGCTGTCAACGATGGTGATCCAGCAATCCGCCAGCGACAAGAATAGAGAGGCAAAAAATATTCCTGAAGCGAGGCGGCGTTACCATGACGTCAGGGGCGCGTCCTATTACCACCGACGTGGAGTTCCAGCGGCTTTTCATTTTCTCCTCCCTGCGGTCGGGGAGCGATCAAGCTCCAAGCATCGCCCGGCTCCCTTCCATCTCAACCATGAAACTCCCTCCCCCTTCCGCTGGCGACTCGTACGTCGCCCTCGAGTCTCCGTCCACTCCCCCCTTCTCTCCCTCAGATAGGTCACCCCCAGTACCCGCTATGATGATCAGGCAAGGGGTAACCAGCGGAATATCTGTGGTGCGCAGCCCCAGTCAGAGATTTTACTCGCCTCTGAAAAGTCATCCCTCAGTCGGACTCCCGCTATTCTCACTTGAGCTCTAACTCAAGGTCCCCCCTACGCGGAATCGACAGCAAAGTCTGCTTTTGTCTCGAATCCGCGCATGCTTTACATCTCAATCTCTTCCCTAGTTTTCTCTCTCACCTGACATTGGTACCTGGGGTGCTGACGTGCTCGATGATTATGACGACGAATTACATCGACCCGATGACGACGACAGTAAAGGCACTCAGCATGACAGCAAGTTCGTTTCATGGCGAGGTTTGATAAACCTCGGTTGCCTTATATTTGTTTGTGTCGGGATAATTACGTTGTTGTAAGTTCCATCTCACCCTCTAACCTCTCATTTTCAACTATGTCATCTCCAGTGCTGGCTACCCTATGGTCGCGTACTTCACCTCACCTCAATTCACCCACAAGGGCGGCTGGAGTAGCGTCACCACCAACGCAACCGGACAGATACCGGACATCGGAAACTTTGGATTAATTGACAAGGACACACCCATCGACGTGTACAACATAGAGTCTTATAAAGATGGCAGCGAGATGGTCCTCGTTTTCTCCGATGAATTTAACCGAGACGGTCGTACCTTCTATCCTGGGGATGACCCCTACTGGGAGGCGGCCGACCTCCATTATTGGGTATTTTTCATCATTTTTCTACTCTCTTACGCCCTGAATAAACTCGGTATGTAGGCGACCAACAACATGGAATGGTACGATCCTGCGGCGGTCACTACATCCGACGGTTCCCTCGTTATCACCCTGTCTCAAAAGCAAACCCACGGTTTGAACTATCAGGGCGGCATGATCCAAACTTGGAACAAATTCTGCTTTACCGGCGGCTATATTGAAGCCAACGTCAGCCTTCCGGGTGTGGCTGACGTTGCTGGGTTGTGGCCTGCCGTCTGGTGAGTTCATCTTGGTGTACCACCACTGACCGTGATGATTCTGAGCGCTTAAAATAGGACCATGGGGAACCTTGGTCGTGCTGGATATGGCGCGAGTCTTGATGGCATGTGGCCGTACACTTACGACGCATGTGATGTCGGTACTCTACCCAACCAGACCTTGAACGGCCTCCCAGTCGCTGCGACCGTTAATGGAGATCAAGCACGAGACGGCATTCTTTCCTACCTTCCTGGCCAAAGGCTCTCCCGGTGCACCTGTGGTGGTGAAAGCCACCCGGGTCCAAAACATAGCGATGGCACGTTCGTTGGTCGTGCCGCTCCAGAGATCGACATTTTCGAAGCGCAGGTACGCCCACCCGCTCAGTCTCCGGTCAACCTCTCATGTTGCTCACAGAACACTGGTGAGCCAATAACGGGACAAGTATCGCAATCTGGGCAATGGGCTGTGAGTGTTTTGGAACCCTTGTCGTTCCGGCCTGCTCATGTTCGTTCAGCCATTCAATCATGGATACATCTGGGAGAACACAACAGATAACATGTACATTGCTGACCCTTCGATATCTTATCTCAACACTTTCACTGGCACCGTGACACAACAGGCCACCTCTGTCGTAACGCAAACGAATCAGGGTTGCTACGAAGGCAGCACCGGTTGTTTCTCGGTTTATGGTTTCGAATACAAGCCTGGGTTCGACAATGCCGTATGTCCACATATTGCCTAGCGGAAGACCCTAGCTGATTCTTATATGGTCGTCAGTATATATCTTGGATATCTGACAGTAAGCTAGTGTGGACCATGTTGGCCGCTGGTATGGGACCGGATCCGCTGGTGGAGATTTCTGCTCGGCCTGTCTCGCAAGAACCGATGGTATGCTCCATTCCCATGAAGCGGCACGTTACGATCGTTGAACACCCGTTCCAGTATGTTATCATCAATTTAGGGATGTCCGAAAACTTCGGTTTCGTTGATCTCGAACACATACCGTTCCCTGCACACATGAAGGTTGACTACGTACGTGTGTATCAACCAAAGGGAGAGGAGAACATCGGCTGCGAACCATCGGACTTTCCCACCCAGGCCTACATCAGCCAGTACATCGACGCATATTCCAACCCCAACCTCACCACATGGGTAGACGACTATCACCAAACGATACCAAGGTATACTATTCATGTTTTTTTATGTCCCCGCAGTATTTCTGAGGGCCTTCATAGGAATAGTCTCGTCGATCAATGTTAGAACTTCTCGCCAAGCCCCAAAACCTATCTCTCCGCACAGCGGATGTTTATTACTACTCATTATGCTCCCCCGATTGTAGACTCTGTCAGGCCGGTCTTGACAGAACCGCCACTTCAGAGCCGGACGATCTCTGGCACCACGGACATAGGTTTCTTTGGAGACCAAAACAAGACTGTTAATTGGCACTTCATACATGCATTCACCGACTGTAACGGCCCGATCCACCTGTCACTGCATCGTAATGTTTATTATCACCTCTTCACGCTTTCTGCTTCTCTACAGGTCGTCAGGCCATACATCTTATACCGTACTCAATCATTCCGCGAACTCCCTTCCTTCGTCCGGACACTACACCCCCTAGATAATATTAGAATTATTCACCCATCTACTCTTCCATTTGACGAGGCTCAAAAACTGGTTGCCTGGATCCGGGAGGCGCACCAGGATTCGCCCCACCCAGTCGCATTTTAGTCCAGCGTCTAGCTGACAGCAAAGGCCCTTAGCAGCAACGGTCACTTGTGAAAGACTACACCCGTCATCCACCCCACCCCCCCAACCCTGGGTTCTTCATAGACGCCGAACGGACAGCCTACGGGCGCGTTGGCCAACAAGAAGAAGCACTATACACGAAGAATGCTCAGACAGAGAGTCCGATAGTCAACTCGGAGGGTGAGGACGGATGATAAACCTCCCACCGATCGCGTCCCAAGTGAGAAGTGAGGACCCACTGTTTGTCCCTGGCAGGTAAGTGCCTTTGTCTCAAGTCCGAGACACCAGGAACTCTTAAGTGTCCAAGTTACGATGAAGATTTGATATTGCATGCCATGGGCAAGGAATTGACTAGCTCAAGCTTGCGGAGGCGAGATGGGTCTCGTCACTGCACGTCAGGCCCTCTCGCGATAAATGGGGTGATTCAGAAAGTACGTACAAAGCGCCAGCGCCTCGATGGAGCGTCTCCTCTCCTTGCCATGTTCCAACCACGCTCCCATGCCTGGGCTCTGGACGGCGCAACACATCGCCGTCGTGGCGTGCTTCGGCTGGCGTTTGAAAACACCACCGATGCGATAAAACAAGAGTGGCAAAAGATCACAGACGGATAGCAAGCGCATAAGGGGACTAGAAAAGCAGGCTGCAATAGATATGGCGAGACTTGGTCCCTAGGGGGTTATGATAACATCGCGGCCGGCGGCGGAGTGCAGCCACGAGACCGTATCAATTCAAGACAGAAAACATGCAAAGATATTTACCCGTCGGAAATCATTCCCATATTCAAAATGCCGCCGGACATGGGGAGGCGCTGACGTCTGTGGTGGCTGTTACGAGACCTTCAGGGAGTTTACGTTCGGAAAATGTTTCATCAATTGACTGTACAGACATATTGTATATCATTGTTGGAGCGTGTTCGTGACTGATGAAGCCTTTGGCGTGGCAAAAGTACGTCTGCGACAACCAAGTCAATATACCCGATACTATATTTTCCACGAAAGAACTTTACCTGCTCAAAACGAGACCTTTCAAGGCCCTGATCTCCTTCCTGAGTTCCTCCTGTTGAGGGGTGGCCAAAGTCGAACTTTTTGTATACCCCGCTACGCCGTACCCAGAGAAACCGCCGGATGGGAGTGTGTAAGTTTGCGTTGTCAGGTATCCCGTAAGGTCAGTTAACGTCTGGAGCATATGCTGGTACTTGGGCTTCCAGTTCTGCCTCGGGTCACCAGTGCCAGTTTCTTTCACAGAGAACGATTCTGCGTTGGGAGGGAGGGATTTGGACAAGGAATCGAGGGAGGTGAAGTATTGAGTCGGCGGAGCGGGGCCAGGCGGAATATATGTCCAGGTGGGTGTACCCTCTGACGGAGGTTGGAAGTATGAAGGGTAGGTGTTTAAAGTTTCCCATAGTTGATCCTACGATGATACGAGAGGTTGCTGAGCACCGACAGAGATGGTAGGAGCGGGGATGTAGAACTGACCTGAAGTTCCGCGTTTTTGGAAAGGCCAAGCAGTGGGAGATGGTCCTCGATGCTCTTGAAAAGTTCCTCGGTTGTGGGTTGCTTCTCTAGCTTTCCCGATGCCAGAGCGCATCTCAACACAGTAAAATTGGGGACAGAATCGGTAGCAATCTTCTCAGATTCGACCTTTGCATTGAGTCCTTCGAGAGTAAGACACCCAGAGAACGCGGCATCTTCACGCAACTCTGGGGGTCTCGCGGTCGGTAGCATGGCAAAGGTGTCTTCCTGAGTAGCCCTAAGAGATCGGACCGAGGTGTTCAACCGCTCGACTAATCCAAGTTGGTGACTTTGGAGCGATTTTCGCGCTCGTAGGGACGCGGTAAGTCGGGGCAGGAGGTATCTCTACGTCACAACATATTTCGTGGGTCAAAGTTGACCGCTGGACGGAATATTTTCACGCACGAAGTATAATAGTACCAGCGCAACGGATCCGCCGGCCAGCCATGTTAGAATCCTGAACACGCCCACTAGGAGGGTAGGTAAATTCGATGGTGGCGGTTGAGGGTACGATCGAGGGGGAACATTAGGGATCCGGTATGGCTGCAACGACAAGGAGAAACAACACTATCAATCCCTAAGCCCACGGGGGGGTGTTTGGACCGTGCACTCACTATTCCTTGTAACAAATGATCCACCTCGGCGGGTGCAAGGCCCTTCTGGGTTAGGAACCTTCGTTTGGCTGCGTCGTCCTGGTCCCTGATTTGTGGTGAGGACAAGAAAGCTTGAGCCCTGGACAAGAGATCTTGTCTGGGCTCGGGAGCAGATTCCGTGGTAGAGGGTGAGGGGGTGGGTTGGGCTTGGTCCGGAGGGGTGGTGGACTCTTCGGACATGGCTCCCGGGTGCAGAAGACTGATCGGAGTTATCCACCCTCACGCAGCATAACTTTGATGCAGGCCGTGCGGGGGTTCGGTCTTTCGGACACAAGGGGAACCGCTGTCCCAAAATAACGAAACGACAGGTATACAATTCCCCAGACTACAAGGGGCAGGGCAGGTGGTGATCAAGGGTCACACGAAGACAGACAATGTGCGCATGCGAGAACGACACGACCCAAAAAGAAAGGCCTAAATGTACAGCGGACAGAAAAGAGCGGCGATTGGAATGATCAAATAAGTAAGGGGATGGTATATCATACTCCTGAGCCATAAATTGGGAGGATCTGCGTAGTATGTACGATGGGAGAGGACACGAATACAATACAAAAAAATCCACGCATGAGGACGGAGAACCTAGCATGTTCTGAGCAACTCCTGGGCCCGCCGAGCATGTGCTTTCCCAACCTGAATTGGGACGGTCGCGTGATCAATCACATAACCCATTAAATCAGCGAGAGAGAAGGCCGTACCAGCAGGTTTGCGGTTTTGAAGGTGGAGGAATACATATGATTTATCCCGTGTTCCTCCAAGACTTGCGAGTAGCGGTTAACCAGACCGTGCTTCTCTGTGTTGCGGTGTCAAAACCAGACCAAGGAAAGATTGGTTATGTTAGGGCGTACCTAGTCCGAATTTACGAAGATCGATCTGCAAGCATTTTAACGGGCCAGCGAGCTGAGAAGAGTCATCACGATCTGGATCCTCTTCGCTTTCCGAAAGGTCACCGGCGCAGATGAGCATGTGTCTCTCATTCGGAGGGAATAGGGAGGAAACGATTGATACGTCTGTTGTCAACGAAGAGCCCTCTTCAGTGCGGGTGAAACTGAAGAACGACACACCCTCCCTGGGTGAGGCAGGCTTTGGTATCGGTATTGTGGGTGTCATAGGAGTTGTACATGGGCTGGTGAACGTTTTGTTTTTCTTCGATGTGGGTTTTTCGTTACCCTCGTCTTCGCTCGAATCAGGAGTGGGGATGCCCATTGACCGGACAGTCGGCGCGGCGTTTTTGCCAACGGAATTTTTGCGAGACGAGGGATGGCTCCTGTTGAGAATAAGATCCGGAAATGCGATCAACTTGACGATTTTCAGGGCCCAAACGTCTGCACTGTCCTCGGATAAACCCACACACGTCAAGTCAGGGTCAAGAATGGTGACCTCCGTGTCCTCGGAGGATGAGGTGGCACGAGATGAGAAACACCGGCTGGCATCGGTAGGGGACTCGAACTCTGTCACTTTGGGGGAATTGTGTCTGGAGCTGGTGCGCGAACGCGTGATCACCGTACCGGTGGCAGAGGAGTGGAGATCAAGATCAAAGACGGATGGAGTGTCATCTCCTGGCGATGTCGGGGTCGATAAAGGGGAAGATGACAGTAACCGACCGTCGGGGAACGGGTAAAAGTCGAATCCGGCGCCAACCATAAGGCTGATGACTTCATGGACTCTGTTCGATTTTACCTGGCGTACTGAGTCAGAAAAATCTCCTGGAGGCCAGCGTGTCGAAGACTTACAAGGATGAAATCGCACAGATAAGAAGAGAGGTATAAGATGGAAATTCCGGCTTCGGCAAGAGGTGCGGAAAGTTCGTGGACTCTGGCGCCAGACTTATCTGACCGAAAGGGTTAGTAGATTCATGGAGGGGGCAGGTAACACTCACCGATGCCGTCCGAGTGGGAGTCAATCTGCAAAACGTTCCAGGATTCGTGACAAACTTGGACACAGTCCAAATCCTCGAGGACGGGAGGTGGGGGGGAGTCCAAGTCCTGCGAGGAGCCAGAATCTCTGGATGGGGAACGGGACCTCTTTTTTCTGTCGTTCTCTGCAACGGACTCGAAGTCTTCGAGGGCCTGGCTCTCAGCGAGGATGCTGAGTTCGAGTTCGTTGCACGTTACGTTGAGGAATGTGTGTTTTGGGCTGAGGATTTGACGGAGGAGGGGATAGTAAAACTTGTGGAGCCTCGCCCTTGGGATACGTACGAGGGAGAGTTTTACTGTGAGGAAGGAGACTGTGACTTGCATATCTCTGACGGAGGGACGGGGAGATGAGAGGGGAGGGGTGTGGGAGGTGGAGATGGGGGAGCGGAGGAGGGTATATGTAAGTACCTCGACCGGGACGAAGCAAACTTGGAACGGTATTTAGATTAGCTGGGGATCTACGGCCCGTCATCTCAAGCGTTGATGACGCCAAACTAACCGCGACCTTGATGGGAACGGCCCCGGTGTCTATACACGCAGAACATATACTGATACTTAGGTTATACACAAACTTCAACACATCCTACACGCGACACCCCCGCAGGCAGTGTCCAAAGCGATCGTCGCTCGTCGACATCGTCAGTTCAGATGTCTCGGATCTCGCCCTCTTCCTCTCCTCCTCAACCAGAGCGGGGGGAGACCGTTGCGGGACCGTAGGCTGCGAACTCGGCACGATGCCCCGGTTGACACTCTCTCAGCTCTCTCCGGACTGCAGAGCGTTGTCAATATGATTGTCGATCTTGATCCGCACCTGCGGCCAATGAGGATCGTCCAGCAGATTGACTCGGAGTTGCGGCCGTGGCAACATGGACTCCTCGTCTTCATCCAGTCATCCCTTCTCCAAATCCTTTCTCTCAGTTCCCCTACAAGCGAACGATTTGTCCGTATCCTGGCTTGGATCGGATTCCGTAAGGCCTGACGGTCTGAAAAGACCACGCCAGCCCGGAAGGATCGATTGGGTAGGTAGGATGCGGCATGTCGCGCAGAACAGAAGAACATTAACCGTCTCTGTCCAAATCATCGGACGAACGGTCCTCATCAGTACAAGCCATTTCTAGTGACGCAATCGAATCAACCCCCTGACCCGATAGTAGGAAAACAACATCCCTGTGATCTCAGAATCCCACACCACCAAAGGCAAGTTAATGAGAGTAAAGGTTGAGTAATGCCAATAGAGGACACTCACGAGAAGATCCTAACCGTGAACGGGACACGTCGCCCAGACCACTCACAAAAGTGTGCAGCCGCGATTGGGAGAATGACGACTGTGTAGGCAGCCGATACATTCCCATTTGATTGAGTACCATCCACCCTGGCTCTGGTGATGTAACTATCGCGTCCGTACCGGGTACCTGGACTCTCGACATCAGCTGATCATGACCCGCTGGTGGAAACGGCACACGTACAAAAGCGTTTGCCTAGCTATCTTGAGTGCGTGGCGTGGCTTTAGGCAAACAACCCCCTCTCCATCGCCGAGAGGAGCGTCTAGGGTGGGCAGCTCGGGTCCAGACCCCACTCTCCCCCCTCTCTCTGACAGAATGAGAATTTATGTACCCACAATCATATAATCCATCCTACTGATCGGAGAGGTCCTAAGCGTTATCAAAAACCCCGCAGACCAGTGCAATTGAAAACGTCGCGGGAGAAACTCACGTGATCCGCCGTCCTGTATCCATTCGTGATTCAACACCAATAACCAGAGACTCCATCTTGGGGGACCGTCAGTCTGACACCATTAAACGTGGGCGACGAACGAGAGAGCTGTCATACAAAACGGTCCCCTGGTTTTCGAGTCGAGATCGGTCGGTCCGAGGCAAACCAAGAGGATGGTAATGGCGTTTGCGCTAACAAGCCCAGTAAACGCAGCCCACCTCGGCACTGCGATGCCAAAGAAGGGCAGAAAAAAGGCGTGAAATGCGATCACCTTCCGTCGGTGATAAAAAGATTCACCGGACATTGCATCAGTACTCAGTACTCAGTACTCAGTCTCCGAACGGAAGGAACAAAAATGAATGGATATACACTTCCCAATGCCCTGTTCGCACGATAGAAAGCCCCCTCGAGTTAGTGAACAGCTGACCTTTATCGTTCCAGACTTAGGTATGACGCATTAGTGACTGGCCACTCCGATGCCCGCGATATGTTTGATAACGGCTACAAAAATTCCGTTCCCAATTCAGCGAAGGTACACACACTTTCGTCGTGGCTTTACTGTCAGGAACTAGAACACTGACCTTGCGAAGTGCAAAACTCCAACGCACACACTTGAACTTTGAACTAATCGTGAGTTCATGCTGGATCCGACGGCTATAATTGGGACCAATCACGTTGAACAACTCCCGGTACGGTTAATGTATTCGGTCAGCTGCTCATGTTGGAAGGCGTCACAGATGAACATTGAAACAAAGAACGGAGCAGCCTCGGGACCCTTTAATTTCCGAGTGTTCCGCCACGAAGACTGTTATGACGATGGGTGTGCGTCAGCGCCTCAGTGACCAATCACACAGGTCATTAAAACATACGAACAGCAATGGCAAGCCAGGGACGGAAATTAAGGAGACGACAAAGGTAACAACGAGAACCTGGTGAACCAGCTCTTATGAGCCACCACCGGTGCAAAACCAACACCTGGACGCAGAAACTCACCAAGATACCCATTCGTTCCCTATTAAAAATGT
>Ga0307515_10002433_pt1 | contig 40561 bp, 39 predicted proteins | sample 17_EM_MG_FD_194513 | JGI IMG/M metagenome (GOLD analysis project Ga0307515, IMG submission 194513) | Populus trichocarpa ectomycorrhiza microbial communities from riparian zone in the Pacific Northwest, United States - 17_EM | ecosystem: Host-associated > Plants > Roots > Unclassified | place... | reverse complement strand
GTAAATCGTATTACGCGCAGAGCGTATGCGGCAGGGGCCGCATGGCGTAGCGTAGGTCACCTGACCACCTACGGCCCGATAGATAGCCCGACCTTTACTACCCCTTTCTTTCTCTTTTGGTAGACGAACAAGACACGAATGAATCAAAGAACCTGTTACCTTATATTGCAATTGCAGTACCCCCCGGGTGATACCGACAATTATAGTCAGCCGAAAAAGAGGACCAAAAGAAGGCTCCCTTGAATACTATAGTATCCCAGAACTGCACCTCCTTGAGAACGTAAGGGGGTCAAAACTGGGAACCTATAGCATTTAAGAGCTTTAGGTTAAAACTACTTTGCTTAGGTCTAAAAGCGGAAATATAATACGGTGGACTGGATTAGCACGCACGTATAATGTACTATTTAATACCTTTAGCCTTATTATCTCAGCGTCTCTTCATACACTTATTTTCGGAATTTGACTCGGAAAGCGGACAAGAAATATCCTATCAAAAGAATCCCAGAGAGGAAGAAGACAGTAAGAGACGAATACTTGTACTAAGTCCTAATAAGATATCGAGGGTCTACTTGATTTCTACAAGCTAGATACGGTGACCTCTTTGAGGCTAGACGAAGGTTTAGGCTATACAAATGGTTAAGCTGGGCGAAGAGAAGGGTTAGCTGAGTAGAAGGGCTAGCCGAATAGGACTGGCCGAGGAAAAGGGCTGGCCGAATAAAGGGCTGGCCAAAAAGTACGGCTGGTCGGACAGAATGGCTGGCCTTACAGAAAAGGCATGTCCATATAGAGCGGCTGTCCATATAGAGCGGCTGGCCGAAGACCGAGGTCAGCCGACCAAAAGGGGGACTAAAAGAGGGATCAGAAGGATGGCCCGGAATTACGTGATATGATTATAGCTAAGGTTTCCGGAACTGGGCCCCACCAAGGAGCTCCGGCCCAAACTCAGGAGTGCTCAGGATGCTTCGAATATAACTCATGATGCACCGCCACAGCTCAGGATTTCTTACTAATAGCTTTCGTTCAAAACGGCTTTGCTCAGATCTAAAAGCGGAAATGGAAATTGGTGTGGTCGATTGGGACGCACGTATCATGTGGTATTTGGGGGAGGAAAAACCCTATGAGCTACCTCAGTAGGAAAAACCCCGTTAACCATCTCCGCACGTAGTCTGCAGCCATGCAGCCTGCAGCTACGTCCTGACCTCCGTTGGATGTTAGATCTCCTTGGTAACCACTGCATCCGTCTTTCAGCTTATCCGTGGCTAGGGTTCACTACGTCTTAGCTAGGCCTTGCTGTTAATTAATTGATTGCTATACGTAGCAGTTTCCCATATCTTGACCGTCGCCTGCGCATGCTATCTCTTGTAGACCATTGTTTGCCATATACGCCCTCCCCCAGGGGCTATCGAAGGCGTAAGGGGATCATCCCTATAGCTCCATAATACTGAAAGGCGGGCGGGATGTGTATGTATATGTGCTCTGGGTATCTTTTCTGCCTAGGCTAGGCCCTAATTGCTAGGCCCTCTCTAGGGTGGCCAGCCGTAGACAGGAAAACCGTGGGGGTTGTTATCCAGGCTGCTAGACGAATACAGTGCGGACGGCGAGTGACCGCATCTGCTAGTGCCGTAACAATTAGGGTATATGCCACGTGATGCTTATGAGTTTTTGAAATGCAGATCTTGATATTATGCGAGTACGGGGGGACTGTCATAGAAAAATACTGATATAAGCCTTTAATATGTCTAGATGAAGTTTTCCTCGCGTTTTTTATTCAATAAGGTATCTTCCAAGTCCTTTTCAATTGCTTTGATTTTCCAAGCTTCCCACCAGCCCTCAAAGGGAACAACGTATAGGACGTGCAATCAACTCAGAAACGTTAGTAGATTATATTCATCCACAACCTTGCTACCAACTTTAAATTCTGCTGTTATATCCACGCTCGTCTTCGACAAATCCGCCGCTGCATCATTTGCCAAAGCCACAGAATAAATATCGTAGTTTCCTACACTTTTTGAGTAGACTAGATGAACACTCTGAGATGTAATAGCGGGCGCAAGCGTGCCTTGCTGCGGTATAGGAGAAGCGATCTGGGCCGAGACAGCCACAACTCCCTTAGCATATCCTTTCAGCACCGCCGCAGAAATCGTCAGATCATTGTTAGTAGCCGAGGTCAAGGACGGGATGAGGAATACTGCCGATTGCAGTTTGAAGGTCGTGGAAGGAATACCTGAACCGGAGATAATGAGAGCAGACGGGGCGCTGCTGTTGGTCGGAACGGTTACCGAGAAGGGATAGAAAGTCGTGTTACCCCAGATATTGCTGCCGGTTTCAGATAGGGCAGATGCGGTTCCTGAGTAGTGGTTACTTCCGGCAGAGACGGAATAGTGGATGGTAGCAGGAGCACTTTCATCATCTGACCTTAGAACCTACGCGCCACTTTTGATCAGAGCTACTCAAGAAGACCTAGACCCAATCCCATAATCCAAGAGAAAGGAGCAAGAACTTACTCTGATACTCCCACCAAACACCAGCCCTCCGAGCGGATCCTCCGCCAAATCGATATCAAAACTGACGTTCACAGGCTTCACCCGCAGCGGCGCCACTACCGCACTCAGCACCACCTCCTTCGGCACCGTATTGATCATGCGCTCAAACAGCCCCTCACACGTCGCCGCAAACCCCTCCTTACTCGCCCCGAGCGCCCGCATCGTCGCATTTCCATCGCTCTCGTACAGCCTCATATCACTCCTCACCGTCGCATTATCGCTCGTAACCAGCGGGCCACCCCGCTGCCCATAGCCCCCCAGATACTCGCGCACCACCACGACATCGAACTCCGCCGGCGTGCTATCCAGATTGACCCCGCCCGCCGTGTTGTTGGCCGTGACGGCGCTCGCGGGCACGACCTGCGGGAAGCCGCCGTGGTGCACGCGGCCCAGCGAGTGCCCGCACGCCGTCAGCCCGATGCTGTCGGCGGCGTTGAAGCCCGCGCTCGCGAACTCGGCGAGCGTTTCTGTCAGGTTGGTTTCCGGCTCCGGCACGCCGAAGGCGCCGCCCGTCGTGGCGTCGATGCGGCCGCCTCGCAGGGGGACTTGCGGCCCACCGCAGTTGCCGACGCTGAGGACGACGGAGAGGGCGACGAGGTCGGCCACTGGGAAGTTTGTTAGCGTGAGGAGGTGGGGTGGGCGGAGGAGTGGGAGGTGGGAAAGGGAGGTGGGAAAGGGTGGGAGATGAGGGATCTCTTACTCGATGTGCGGGCGTCGACGTAGGGCGCGAAGAACGCAAAGCTGTCGTTGAACGCGCTGCCGGAGTCTTCAGACCGCAGCGTCTCGAAGCCGATTGAGGCGTCGATGCCGCCGGTCCCTTCGTCGACGTGCGCTGTTACGAAATCGTGGAACGCGACGCGCAGCCATTGTGAGCTGGTCTGGCGGCCGAAGAGCTGCGAGCCGGACACGTAGTTGGAGCACGGCGTGATGGCATCTTTGAAGCCGGACCGGAAAGCGCCGTCGGTGTCGACGAGGAGGTGTTCGAGGCGCGAGAGGAGCGCAGTGGGGTAGTGGAAGGCGGAGTGGGAGGAGGGGAGGAGAGAGAGGAAGAGGACGAAGGATGAGAATAGGAAAGCACGCATTGTGAAAATCCAAATAGCACTGAACTTAAGGAACTGACATTTTAGAAACCGAAAGGCTTGACAGAAAGGAAAGCTGTGAGGACCCTATGCCTTTGTATCCCAGCTTCGAGGACTCAACTACGACGCCCGCATCAAGCATATCTAACCATTGAAGCGCAGACCGCATCGTACAACCAGCGCTGTCGCCTTAGCGATTGTTCGTAAGCAGATAATTTCCTATTGAAGGCATAGGTCGGGCTTCTAGAAGCTGGGTCGTTGGTAACACGAGAGGTTGGTGGAGTGAAGAAACCCTGGATTAATATACGCTCCCTGCACCGTGCAGGATCATTTGGGTGGTTACGACAGGGGCAAGTTTGCTTACGCGGTGCTCGTAGGACCCGGTTCGGATGCATGGTGCGGGTATGGGTGCCAGCGCCGAGCGCTGGGGCATGGATTGTAAGAAATCCTGGTTTTATAGGGGTTGTGTGGTCCAAAACTTGTGCTTAATTCTCGTGACATAGTTTTGAGGGTTGAAGTGCTCAGTATCCAAGCATCCAACGAGTAAGTAGTCCGTGCGCGAACACCAGTTTTAAACAACGCGTGTGTCTATATAGATTCCATCAATTAATTACCTACTACAATGCAAAATACGGTTCTACAGGAAGGATAAGTGCTAGCAACCTCATATCGAGTGACTTAACTCCAAAAATTAGGCATGTATATTAAATTACTATATGATCAAAAACTTTATATTCCTCAGTACGGGTGTTAAATTCAGCTCGATTGATTGGCTAGTTCTTATCGATAACCGTTGGGCGCGAATTGGCGGGTCAAGGGAGAGCCTCAGTATGGCCGATGGGAAAATGGCGCGGGCCTGCGCAGAACAGCAATCTTTATGCAACATTATTGGATGATTTAGTTTCCGGAGTTATAAACTGTTGGGATAGTTGGGAGGACTTGTGATTTACAATAATTTTCCCTGAGGTTTCGGTTGGTTGTGAAAGTTCGGGAATCATTGTTCCACTTTGGGCCAACAGCATGATACACCTGTAGAATGCCCTTATACCTTAGATTGAGTTGATTTTTTTGTGCATTGAAATAATTGAATATTTTTAGAGAGTGTTATTGTTGTGGTGAGATGAGGACATTTGGATTGCGAAGGGATCTCATTTCTGAATGGAAAACGCCTTTCCCAACCATCAAGTCTCTAGCATCTCAATATCGGTCGAGTCCATCACAGCGCGCATTGCCTCGTCACAGTACTCCGGTTGATCTCTATAGTGGTGGTTCAGCTCACTAACTTCAACAGCCTTCCCTCAAAGCTGGCTTTTCACCTCCACCTTCTCGTCTTTACTGTCAACCAGCATAATAACCCACAATCTTCTCGACAGGCGTGAAGTACTCTTCCGGGAAATTCACCCTTGCCACTCCAGGACAGATAGCATTAACTCTGATCTTGTTCTGGAACCAGAAATACCGTGCAATGCTGCGCATGAGCCCGATAACCCCGCCCGTCGCTGTGTATATCGGCGAGTAATAGCTGGGATAAAGGCCTCAGCAGCTCGCGGTCATGACGAGGCACTTATCCCTCGCGTCCGGAGACTTGCGGAAGTAGCGGAGTGCAAGATAGCTCGTGCTAACGACAGACTTGAGCTCAATATCCACTATCGTATCGAGGTCTGCAACTGGTGGTGGTGGGTCGGTGTCGTGTGTAGCGTAGAAGTTGATTCGTTTCTGGGTCTCATACACCTGTTCGGATGCTGAGGCTAGAGAATCGTAAGAGACGATATTGGTTTGGTGAAAGGGTGATGATGATCCGATGGAAGATGCAGCTGCGACGCCACGCTCGGCGTTGGGGTCTACTAGATGGATGTGCCAGTCGCCCCTCGATGCTAGAGGGCTGCGCAACGGCTAGGCCCATGCCAGAGGCTATCAATTGAAGGTTAGTCATGCTACTTTGCTGCTTAAGAAAACTAGTGTTCTCAAAGGACATTGCCTGCCGAGATATTGTGCAGTCTAAGTGAGTCGTAAACTTGGAAGTAGTAAATCAAGATCCAAGGTTATATCTTACCGCCACCGGTTATGAGAGCAACTTTGAGAGAAGACATCATCTTTGAAGGTGTTTATTTAGGATAATCAGGCACTATTAAGCTTTGCAACTGTATACTGTTGTTGATATGTTCACTCTGAGTGGAATAGGATTATGTTAAAACTGGTCTGATCTTGAAATGCCGAGCCATAACAGCAGTAAATAATGTTGAAATACAAATAGGGTATAGTTAGCCTTGCTAGGGTGAGATGGTAAGTTCATATGGGGATGCAGAGGGAAAGTCTCCCCACGTTCACTCCGCATTGAGCGGAAAACCAGAACTGTAACATGTTTTGTTGAGCCAGTAGGAGCCATTGAATGCAAAAGTAAGAATATAAAGGAAAGAGCGACAGTTATATGTGCAGCGGCGCTGGGCTTCAGATAAGAGGCAGACAATTTGTGATGAAGCTATGACGTTGTCCTTAACGGAGCTGTCCACTAAATCGGCCCCTTCTGTAGATAAACGACACCAAGGAACAAAAGTACGAAACCTTCGAAGCCTGCTGTTACATTTGAAAGTTGAAACGTGTCGGATGACCGAAACTATAAAACTTAAATTCATGACGTAGATCGTGAATGGCGGGATAGGTACCCGGAGAGCAGCCCATCCGAATTCAGCGCTTTTATGCGTCCTGCGCATTTCAACTTAGACCAAAAGACCTATTCCCTAGATACCCAAACCACCCCTGCGGTAATTAGTAGAGATCAGTAACTGCGCCTGGTGACTCCAAGATAGAAAGTACACCCAAACTAAAGAACGCCACTGCGCCTCCGTTAATTTTGCTTTCGGGTTATTCTCTCGACTAAAGCAAGTAGACCTTTTCTAAGGATCATGCGCCAATATACCAGAGCTCAACGCCGAGGACTTCGAATTTAATTCCCTCGTCACTCAAGGGTTCATTGCCAAAAGTTGGACATGAGTTGGATACCCCTTTATCTAGGTTGTCATCAAGCCATAATCCATAGTGGCCGTCTCTGCAGGTCTTGTTAACGGGACTCTTAGAATAATGTTTGGCTAGCTTACCCTCCCCCTACGCTCAGATATCCCTGCTCGCAAAATATCATATAATCGTTTACACCACTATAGGGAAACGCTTTGAAGCGTATCCCTTCCGGTGTAGTTGTGCCACTTCGACTTCCTTGTTCCGAAATTGGAGGACTTAAAGAGTTTGAGTTCTTGGTATGTGCAAGAGTCGTCATCCGTTGTGCATTTGTTGTGTCGGCGCTAGGAGGAAGCGGAAGTGAAGAGAGGGTCGGAATAGATGGCAGCGTGTGGGCACGCCATAGGAAACACTCGCCAGTACCGTAAAAGTGCGATGCTGGATGCGGCGCATCGCTAAGATATGCTCCAAAAACCTAGAGAAGGAATATGTTAGGTCAATGGTGCTAAATCAGACGTGAGAGTAGGAATCTGTTACCCCTCCATTTCCATCGCGAATAACAAGTACAAAACCACCTCTCTTCCCCCTATAGTCATCAGACTTGTCGTATAATGTTGCTAAGCTCACACCATTTTGCTCCAAACTGTATGTCAAATTCCACTCATCAACAAGCTGCAATCGCGGCGGAACGAGCAGCCTAATTTCCTCGGCGAGAGCTCTGGTTAATAGCTTGGCGGACTGAGGAGTGCTAGATTTATATCCATTAAGGGTGAGTGGGGTGAGCGGAGGAGGCTGAAATGGCGAGGCATGCCGGCGTGGAGGTGTGTAGACACTGTCCATGCTGTCTACACTCTGGCTCAGACTCAGACTATCAGAAGAGGAACCCTTGGAAGGTTCAGGATCAGCAGACAAACGACGTAGAAGTCCGGATACCGCGTATGCGACCGGGTATACAAAATAAGAGGACGAGGACGAGGATTTGGAGGTGGGCGGAGCAGAGGAGGAAAGAGATGAGTGGGAATCTGCAGTGGTCGGCATGAAAAGTTCGATATTGTGGCAAAGACGATGTATCCGGGAGATTCGAGTATGGATCTGAGACCGGAGAGTTCTCGGGGGCGATCAAGGCGGATGTTACGTTACAAAACTTGATGGAGTGATCCCGCCACGACGCGGCGCTAACCCGGTGCGCTTCCCCAGATTGTGGCTCAAGCCAGCTGAGCTTAAATCGCCACTAATTAATTATAGAGTGCTTTTTCTCCATCACGAAATGTTTGGGGAAGAAGACCAAGTGGGCGGGTGGCGGTTTGAGAGCTATCTAGGTCTATAGTAACACACATATATTTCAGATTTCAGGTATCATATTCGCCATGCTGCAACGCTCTCCTTGCTTATCTTACTCCACTTGATTAAGTTTTAACTATGTCTGTCACAAAATGCTCTGTTAAGTTGTTATGCTTAACATGCATTGGCAGACTACCAAGCAAATGTTGATGACAGTATCTGTAACCTTTTGACGGTTCATTTCCAAGTAATGTCAACACAATGCCAACAAAGTCATATCCTACAAGCGGTGATACCTCCTCAAAATTGGGATTGTACTCTGGTCCCTAAGGGTTTAAACATCCTCCAATAGTAAACTCATTTATTCAACTGTCTCCGTTGTTTGAGACAGAACTGGATTCTTGGGGAATGTTAAATTCATCATGTTTGCTGGCGCTCGGCACTTCATATTCGTTGTACTCCAGTAGAGACACTCCACCTCCGTTATCTTCATTGTCGCTATCCGTCTCTCGATCGCCTTCAAGAGAGCCTTTGTTCTGGATGTCGCTAACTGTACTCCCTGCGCACCTGAGTTTGCCTCCTTTCCGTTTGGGTATGACCTGGATGAATGCTTCACCCCAATCGCCCAGTTCTAACCACTTGAGCATGATTTCCGAAACATGGTTCGTAGCCAGCACGGATCGACTGTTCATCTCCAAAAAGTCACCAATCGGCAATTTGGCCGTCTTTACTCCGCGGCTCGTTGCGCTTTTGTAGCAAATGCCCTTGTGGCGATTCTTGTCAACAAGGCCTCCGATGATATATGTTCCGTACGGCTTGAGCTCTTCCAACGTGACATCGCTCTCACTAGATAGGTACACCACTTCACCATCGCGTCCGGTGTTGTTGTCTGCCGATTTTGAACCATTCCTCTCTTCAAGAGTTCCAGCAAGTCTTCCGCCGTCTTCCTTTTTCATCCATTCCTTAGCTTTCTCTGCCACTACGACGAAGTCCTCTGCAAAGAACCAGATGCCCTTCCATGACTCATAATGCTTTGCCAGGACATTGTCGAATCTCTCTTTCAGTTTTCCACCAAATGAAGCCACAGCCAGATGAGCTCTCAAATGCGCATTCCTGTTATCCGAGTAACATCTAGTAAGCTGGCTTGCCAATGACTTCATCTCATTCTCCATCATCTTGTCGTCAAAATCGCAATCAAATATAATGCTTACGGGGAGCTGGATGGCGGGACTGGCCCAGGCCTTTTTCGATCTCTGAGCAGGATTCTGTGGATCATTGGAAATTCCATCGTTCTCTAGAGATTGGTTCTCTTGGTATTCAGCCTTTTTACGTTCTTTCTTCGCTTTTATCTTTTCTTTCCGCTTAGCTTTGCGGTCTTCCCGACCAGCCTCCCATTCTTGTTGACGTTTGATCTTCTTCAATTGGCTCTTCGAGAGAGGAGCTAATGAATCAGACGCGCCGGCGGAGGCTGAATTTACTTGGCGTTTTAGATCTGATCGGCCGTCTTGTCGGTGCTCATCGTTCCCAGGACTGTTGTCCTGAAGCTGTGATTTCGATGACAGGTATCCCATGTCTTCATGGTCGTTAATGTTTGCGGGACCGCTATTGGCTACTGTGTGATCGGACACAAACTCTGCCTCAGGCAATTCCACACCATGTTCAACCTTCTGCATTTTTGCAGGTCGCTCCTCTGCTTCCATATTGATCGAGTTTTGCGGGGGAAAGAGTTTCAGAGAATTTGGTGGCATGTAAAATAACTGCCGCTTTTGACCGCTGCTCTTTTTGGTGTAGTGCCCATTGTCCAAACATTAAGATAACCTTGAAGTTCTTCCCATGACGATACGAAAGCCAGCATTGACACCCAACACCTTCAGTCACCATGCCACAAGATATGCCGCCCGCGGGCGGCTACGAGCCAGTCCAGTACAAACGAAATCTGCCTGCTCGTGGCTTCCGACCGTCCGTTTATCTCCTCGCAACCGGCTTGCTCATGACATACGGCTTCTACAGGGTCGGCAAGGGCATTAGGGAACACAAGTGGGTTTCTATCTGGGTGAATGCTAGGTAGTCGTAGCTGATTGTTGTTCGCGCTATAGCGAGCTTGCCCGGGAGAAGATGTGGTCCCGCATACATCTCATCCCAGTACTTCAGGCGGAGGAGGATCGGGATCAGGTGCGGCGATATTTAGCAGATAAAGCGAGAGAAAAGCAGCTTTTGGGAAGTGAGACAAAGGTGTACAATAGCGACCGGTAAGTTACTGACACCAATTAGAGTATTGGTAACAATTGAGCTTTCTAACGTATATATATCCAATACAGATTTGTCCGGCCAACATATGCGGTTACCCCAGACGAAGAAAGGAAATGAAGAGCTTGTTTACAGAGAATACCTTGCTGTATGTATATATTAGGAACACTAGCGGGATATTCTAGGTGCTCCGGTGCCGAGGCTACCCACTTAGTTGTATACAAGATTCGAGTTACAGTAATTCTATGTTGGGCTCCTTCAGCTCGGATTTGCTCATCATATGTTACATTGGCTTTGCAGTGTTTTAGCAGCTACAAATCCACCTGTAACCCGGTTCGGCAGAAACATTACGATTAACAAAGTTTAGATTAGTGATGTTTCTTCCCATCCCAATGAATTCGCACTAGTTTGAGTTCCCAAGAAGCTGCAATCTCGTTGGTGCCCGGTATACTGTTGCTTTAAAAAATCCACTCCACAGATATCACAACCCGGATACCACACTCATGCTCTTCTTCAACATGAAAAGAACCTCTCAGCTCCTAAATGTTTCCCCTAATCCAACTACCTCCACCCTCCTTAGTCAACCCAACAAGTTCGCTAAGAAACACAATATCTCTAAATGGTTTCCACGACCCCTAAGCTCTACATCAAGTTATTACAGTAAGTTAATCCTTCTCTCCGACATACACCCCCTTTACTCACTGAACATTCCCGTATCACTATAGCTCACAATGTCGGGTATAACTATGGACGGCTATGTTCTGGTTGCTCCAGAGAAACAAACGTCTCCTGAAGACGATATGTCTTGCGAGGGGTATGTTATTATTCCGCTCGAAAAACCGACAGAGTCGCTCGTGAAGATTCTCCTCCAAGTGGATATAACTCTTGCAAGGAATATCTCTCGGAGCCTACGTATAAACTGGCTCTCAAAGAAACTCCCTTAGCAAAGCAGGGTCATAAAGCGGAGTAAGTATCTCGTTATTTTCATTAAAATATTCTTCGCATGTGTGGTGGCCGGTTTCATTCTTTCAAACAGGCGGCGTTTAGAAGCCGAGAACACTGAGGTGATTACCAGGACCAAACCTATCATTCACGCTGCCAACACGGACACGGTTCACCAAAGGGCCCCAGAGTAAAACTCGGGGAGGGATTCGATTCTGCGAACTACCTCCAACCTCGACAGGCCCGCTCAAATCCCCACCGCGCGAAGTCGAGATGATACAGACACACGATAGGCACACAAGGACCAATTTCAGGGCCTGAACTCTCCGCTGCTTCCGCGTGTTGTGGTGCCAACACGGACATGGATGACCTTTGTCACCAGAACTACCAGAGTATGTGCCCAGCGGGCGCCCCGATGGCCCAGCTCAGCCCTGGAAGCCATCATCACCCTACGTACCAACGGGGTATATACCAGGAACCTTCCCTCGTATAGGCCGCGCACGCCACAAGTCCAGTTCGAGATGCAGCGCCAGCCAACATGGTGTGGCTCAAATCTCCAGTATTACAATTACCCCACTTTTAAGTGCGGCTTTGCTCACACTCGACAGCATCCCACTCGTCAGTCCCGTGGCCCTCCGCCTATGGAGGATTTGCAGGCTAGACCAACATCGAGTTATCCATTAACCCGTTGGGGTCCTTAGAGAATTCGCCACTGGATTTGATTGGGCACTTGCATTGAACCGGGTTCTCTGATTGGTTGGTCCCTTATCGATAACTGTAGGAGCCAAATCAACGGGCTAAGGGATATGAGTGGCAAGAACTTTGCTGCGGGTTATAAGTCGTAGAGGTTAACATAGATATTTATAGCTCGACCGGGGATCTTAGTCTTGAGTAGAGGGTGATTAGGGAATATCAAAGTTAGGTAGTGATGATGATGACGAGGCAAGTCAAGGCTCAAAGGATAATTTGAAGTATTTACCATGGTTGATAGGGCCGTGCTCAGAAATCGGCCTGGTAGATTGCATTGACTCATATGGGCAGGTCCAAAATAACGTAATTTTGATTTCAATCAGCGTCATCGATTCACACATGTGTGGGCAAAATACATAGCCTCACCCAAGTGGGGTGAAGATAAATCCTAGTGTCGGCAGGAAGCGGATTACCTTTTGAGTTAAAACCCCTATCCTCCTCCAACCCCCATATGCTACGATGCGCCTAATACTCTCAAAACCTTGGCCATAACGCGCATACATAAGATAAAGGCATGCCTCGTTGTTCCGGTACCTTCAGCCAAGCTAATTAATATAGGAGTACGAAATCCTCCCACTGTTGGATGGTTCAGTTTCACTATGGGTTCTACTACCGTTCGCGCTTTCGAAGACGAAGCGATTAAGTCAGTGATAAAAGAAAACCGTATTTTTAGATAACCGCGGTACTAACATATTCTCGCTTTTAGGCTTGGGGAAATTCTCGAAGTTCACGTCGGCGAGACTCCAGATATATTTTACGTTCATCAGGAACTCATCTGCAGCAACTCGAAGTTCTTTAACAACGCGATGAACGGTAAATGGGAGGAATCAAATAATCGTATTATTCAACTTCCTACCAATCAGCCGGCCACCTTCAATTTATATGCCCAATGGCTCTATACTAGACGAATCCCATCGGGTAACTCTACATTCAACATCAAGACGTACCAGAAAGAAGTTAGGAAGCTAGTTAACGCCTACATCCTAGGAGACCAATTCCAAGATACGGGTTTCAAAAACGCTGTGGTCGACGCATTCCTCTCTGTAGATGAGATACAGGATGAAGAGGGAACCCAATTCTATCCTGGAGGCGGTTGCATTAAGCAGCTCTACGAAGGTACGCCTGGCCCTTGTGGTTTTAGACGGTTTCTTGTGGATACTTTCCTTCGGGATTGCTCTTACGAGTTGCTGGAAGGCTGCGAACCTCCAGAATTCTTCCAGGATCTAGCGGTTGCGTCGCTAAAGGTTTTGGAGTCCAAGAATGTGGACCTTGCGGAGCTCTTGAAGGGGCGTCTCTACCACGAACGCGAAGAAGCATCTAAAGAATCCTGAAGTGGCCACATTCTATCTCGCTGTGAAGTAACTACGCGGTGTTGCTTGTCAATTGCGTCTTGACCAGATGGGGCATTGTCTTGGTTGGTTTACATGATGCTTCTGCATTGTATCGATCCTGTACTAGGTTTGATGTACGCAGATAGTTTGGGGTCATCCAGATACTGATCCTTCTGCTTATTTAAAATCTCAAGCCCTCACTCAAACACCCGTGATTAATTGCGGCTAAAGTTCCTCAAATCAAAGAACTCACAGCACTCCTACAAGCGTTCGGAAATGTTGACCTGAATCGGATTTACCACCGTCTTACTACTGTCTTTGATGCCTAGTATCCTATGTCTCACCACTATGCTTATGACTCACCAACCTGTTTCTTACTACCGTATTGCTTACCACCTGTTTCTGTTGCCTGCACCGATCTTATGTATATAGAGAGCTTCTAGAGCCATCTTCAATCGACAGAGTTCTCATTCCTGATCGTCCTGTTCAACAGGAAACCTCACTCTCGCCTGTCAATTGCTTGCTTTGTGTACACAGGCGTGGTCTCTAAATATGACGGGGTTCCGAGTAAAGAACTTAGAATCAAGGAATGACTGGTTGAAGCTGCTCACCTTGATGTTTTGCTGAATACTAGTCTTCGGAACAGTAAACTTGGAAAATTCCCTAACCTGTGCACTGAGTCCATCTGTATTCTGGATGCTATTTGCTGCCTCCATTGGTAATGGAATGAAAACAATCTGTCTATGGAAACTCGAACATCGTGGACGACTTGGCATTCTCGATCAGTTTCTTGGAAGCGTAACGATTACCAATGCGATTGCGGTCCAATTAAACCTACGGCCATTTTATTAAATTAGCACGTCTCTATAGCTGTTTAAACACTATCCTAGCCGATGAACATCTACCGGCTTATGCAGAGCATGTCTTTCGCTATTAGCGATGGGACCCACCTGGTACTTCATTAACTCTTCAGTCATAGCGCACAACAATGCCACGACATCGACTGAGCAGGAGATCCTGGTTTGTCATCGAACTTGGCTTGTCCGGCTACTCATTGCTACACTGGCAATGTTCCCCGCAAGCCTCGTCAATATCGTGCTGGGCTTCGTCACGTACGTTCTGGATCTAGCTATGAACGTATTAAAAAATTTAAGAGGCAGTCCACTTCGATCTATCAATTAGCGGAGCTATCCTTGATGACAAGTAGCGGCCTAGAATTCTCAAAAACGTAATGGTGAGATTCGGCGACGTAGCGCCTGAGGAAAAAGTTGGTCATCTCGCTGTGGGTTAATATGTACCAGGGGAGAGCAAGAGTACTGCCGTGGTGCAGAGAGGCCGGCTGTATAAGTAAAGAAATAATGTATGGTGTTTAGGGTTTCTACTTCATAAACTCTGCACAAATTTTTTCTGGTACGGCGTTTGCAAACGTAGCAAATGTTATATTGGTGGATGAACCATTATTTCCATACCGAATTATTCTCAAAGATAAGAATGATGATTCAAAAGCTAAGATCCTTAATATTGTATCTCTTAGATTCCGCATGGAGTTTAGTGGTGCAAATGCATTTGACCTTGAGTCTTAGAGAACTCAGCAACAAGGGCCTAGCTCATGATCTTAATTCTAAATTGACTTGGGGCAAGCTGATTGGAAAAATGAATAAGTATATATTAAAAATTATTTAGCTACCTCAGTTAGTTAGAAAGGTACTAATATTAGAAAATGTTAACGCTGGGGTCGCGAGTACCCTTTTTTTGCTTTGTCACTTATTAATAACCTAAGAAATCCAGGTTGTTTTTTTGGAAAGACACCATGTAATTGCGTGAGTTAAGCATTGTTTTCCTTTTTACTTTTTTGAAGTGGCGGGGGCTGTTTCTGGTCAAGATGCTGCACTCGTTTCAAAAGATGGGGAAAAATCACCAAGCCACAGCAGCGCGTCACCCCCACCAAAATAATACATCCCCTTATCCTGCTTGCGTGCATCGCTAAATCGCAACTAGAATTAATTGGGCACTAGTATCTCGTGCAGCTTACTTGACTGGCTGACCCGTTATCGATAACAGATACACGCAAAGCAGCGGGTTAAGGGATAGCCCCACTAATATAGCTCTATATTTTGTAAATAGAGGCCCATTTTATAGCTCTATTCTAGGGTCATAAAACGGGCCTCTATATATCAAATTGGACCAATATTGGTGGAATTATATGGGGTGCTTTGCAACGGCTGGAAACTTGAATTGAGGCTCTGCGCTGACTAATCTAACCTCTACCCCAAAACAAGCACCCCACACAACTCTACCAAAACGGCTCTAAATTATATAAATAAGGGCTTATTTCATAGCTTTAGAGTATAGTTATTAAATGAGCTCCTATTCATATAAGTTAGAGCTATAATAGTGGGGCTATTGGGTTGTATTGCTTTTGGTGGGGAGGCAATGCGCGTTGCTGCGGCTTGGCGATTTTTACCGATCTTTTTGAAACGGGTGTGTTCCAAATTAGAATGCCAGGCTCTGTGTGTCTGATCCCTTCCTGTTATTTCCATATCTTTCACCGCAGCAGATTTTTGAGTATAGTATACAGTCTTGCATAAGTAATCTGTTTAGGAGAGACGCTTATCATACTCTGGTCCCGAGTGCGTTGGCTGATAATCGCCCTTCAGCCTTCTCCAGAGCCTCACTGCTTTGAGGAGCCGCGTGCTAGATTATTTCTACCTTTTTGAATGGTATTAATATGTGTATGGCCAGACTGGTGAAACGACGATATTGAGCCGGCATGGCTGTCAGTTCTGTTCGTGTAAAGGAAGACCAACTTCTCAGGTAAGTAATGTATTACTACGAGTTATGAATGCGCTTACGATAGTAGATTTGGTGGGAAGTCTATAGAAGTAATTGTCGGACCTGAAGAAGAAACTTTTTGTCTACATGAGGAACTTGTCCGTGCTCATTCCAAATTCTTCGAGAACGCTATGAGCCGAGAATGGAAGGAGTCTGCAGAGCGCCGTGTCCGGCTACCAGTCGACAGCCCGGATATCTTCTCATTGTACCAGAACTGGCTCTATACTCATAAAATTCCAACAGCTATCAACAAGCCAGGTCGTGAAGGAAATGTGGAGTACATTCGACTCTCACAAGCTTATTGTCTTGGTGAGAAGTTGATGGACACCACATTTAGGGATGCGATAATCGACGCTATCATCTCAAAAGCGGAAACTCCAGCTTCAGATTGTAACAATTGGTATCCAGTTGGGGAGGCCGTTCGTGTTATTTACAGTGGCACTCCTGAAGATTCTCCTGCACGAAAATTGTTTGTCGCGATGTACGTCTGGTGTGGTTCCGAAAAATGGATCACGTTTTGGTCGAAGCGGGAAGACCTTCCGAAGGACTTTCTGATTGACCTCACCACTGCGCTGTTGAGTAACAAAAACTTGCCGAAAGAGATTTACCCATGGGCGGGGTCAAATACGTGTCAATGGCATTCACACGGCAAAGAGACCCTCTGCTACAAGAAATGATCTGCTAAACACGAGTTCCGGGACAGTGGCTCTGCAGGGATTCGAAAACTTGAGGAAGCAATTGATTTTTTTTGTTAGAAAATCGTATGACCCTTGGAATTGTAGTCTTGGGAGGATTTATTCGAATGATGCTTGGCGGTTGACACTAGCGTGTGGGTCGTCACTAAGTCATTCCATGAGATACCTTTCACGACGAGCGAAGAGCAGTGAAACGAAAGATATTAGGAATTGTTGAGAGCCCTACAGTAGAAGTGCCGGCGGAGCATCTCGCTTTAAGTGTAAAGGGCTTGCTGGATAACCTTACAGCTCTCTAGCGCATTCTAAATGAATAAATAAGCTGTATCAGCGAACCTTTTCGAAAACCTGTCCCTTCTGCCTAGTACGAATCACTATCCTGTTAGCCCTGTGATTGCAATTCTCTATAATGGCACCCCGGAATCTTCACCCGTGAGTCGCCTTTTTGTCGATTTCTGGGTTTTAGTAGGCGGTAAGGAGTGGATGGACGAGTCAATTCCAGAAGATTTTCTGCGCGATGTATTGAAATCTGTTTCAACGGAGACCGACACCGAAGAAGGCGTTTCCGTGGGTCGAGTTCCCGGAAAGGTATCATGTGAGCGCTCCTGCGCAAGCTAACAAGGAGAAGGATTAAGGCCGCAATTTAAGTTGTTATTACATTACTTGTAGGCACGAACGGAGATGGAAGTGGACGTTTAGTGACGTCAGGCGGTTTTCTTTCCAACTTTCGGTGCAAATGTCTACTTGCTTGTCATTGTCAGATCCTGTAAAGGCGTGTGATACGGAAAGAGGAGGGATAGGACGTTAAGTGGAAGACTTCGTTTTCTTCTGTCATTCGCCGCTCGACCGATCCACATGTATTACCGTGCGTGGAACACTGTTCAAGGCCAGCAATAGATTGCATGTTATGAATCCTCCCGTCTTTCCCTTTAAAAAAGACAATACATCCCAAACTCCGTGATCATGCTGTTGTGAGACGCCAACCTTGAACATTTGGCTCCATGGTTACGACGCAGCTTTCGCGGACTGTTGCTGGAGTTGCTGCATTTGTGATTGCAGTTGAAGAATCTTATAAATTACCTGATTAATTATGAATCCTAACGAGGGAAAATGTTCTGCACATACTGCCATCTTTGTCTTGTTACTTCTTTCCTCAATATCTGATATCTGCTTTTCGACTCGTTTACTGTAAACTGATTAGCTTCAATACGTTTCTGAACCCCTGCCCAAGGACCGGCTGCCTACATCTCTTTATCAATGAATTCTAACCGGCCGTCTACAGCCATGACCGCTTCTGTCTTATCCTGCTTTAGCAGCACCGGCCCGATTTGTTTGTAGATGTTCGCATCCTCGTCGAGTTTGGCGAACTCCTACATTTGCCCGTAAGGTTTGAGATCTTCAAGCCGGGAGGAAAGCGTCTGACCTTCTGGACACTTGTATTCTCTTGCTGCTGGGATTCGAGCTTCTGGCGCGCGTCGACGGCGGATTGGAGTTCTAGAGATAATTGTTAGAATAATCACATGTGTTATATAATAAGAGAAGTAGAACGCACCGCCTTGAATCTTCTGGAACTCGTCGGACAGATCCTGTAGCTTCTTTTGTGGATCTCCCATGTCGCGTTACGGAGTCAAATTAATTTTGGTTGCTGCCGTAAAGATCAGAGGCTGCCCTGGGCGACGGCGGGGTGTTGGCGAGCGAAGTGACATCGTTTGGAGGAACCTAACAACCATTCCACAACAAGACCCCAACTAAACATTACCCTACCTCGCGCCGAACCGTTCCACTCAGAGGAGCTGGTCATTTTCGCAACTCTATATCCACGCGCAGAGAATTTCTAAACCCTGATCTTCCGGTGAGGCGCCTCCCCACTTTCCTCTGTCGCCCAGGCCTTCCACCACCGCCCGGCACATATAACCGCTGGGGGAGACTCGGGAAAGCACCTCCAAGTACCAATACCTGAGAGTGGGGGCGAAGGTTCCTTGAACAACATGAGCAATACAGACTTCCTAGGGCGGGCGATTGACGTGGTGAAGAAGGCTATTGAGACTGATACCGCTGGTGACTATGAGAAGGCATATTCATTATATTATCAAGCTTGTAAGTTTGCTCTAAAACTAAGTTCAGTTACTTATATATAGTCCTAAATGCTAACTGATTACATAGTGGAGCTGTTTATGCTCGCGCTGAAATGTGAGTTGCGCATTTCCACTGTACAAGTCTATAACAGATTCTAACCGGGTTACATTATCTTAGGGGAGAAGAATGCCAAATCGAAGGAGATGATCCGCGTTAAAGCTGGAGAGTATATGGAGAGGGCGGAAAAGTTAAAGAACCATCTGGCGGATAATGATAAAGGGAATCGAAAAAAGCCAAGTGCTGTTGGGGCAAATGGGAAGGTCTCGTCTGGAAGTGGGAAAGGAAAGTATGTTAAGTCTTCTGGGGGGGTATTATCTTCAGATTAGCATAATACAGTGCTAACGAGGCTGTTATTCTAGGGCCGACGACGAGGACGAAGATCAAGACCCAGATTCCAAGAAGCTACGAGGTGCATTAGCGGGTGCTATCCTATCGGAAAAACCAAACATTAGGTGGGAGGATGTAGCTGGTTTGGATCAGGCCAAAGAAGCGTTAAAGGAGGCGGTCATATTACCTATCAAGTTCCCGCACCTGTTTACCGGCAAGCGACAACCGTGGAAAGGTATACTACTGTACGGCCCGCCCGGTACGGGTAAGAGTTACCTAGCCAAGGCAGTGGCGACAGAAGCAAACAGCACGTTCTTCAGTGTTAGCAGTTCCGATTTGGTTTCGAAATGGATGGGAGAGAGTGAACGGTGAGATACACAATTTCTTTGCATTTTAAGAATCATGCTGACTCTACATCTAGGTTGGTAAAACAACTCTTCGGCATGGCACGAGAGAACAAACCATCAATTATCTTCATCGACGAGATTGACGCATTGTGTGGTCCTCGAGGGGAAGGCGAGTCTGAAGCTTCGAGGCGTATAAAGACCGAGCTGCTCGTACAAATGGACGGGGTGGGAAAAGACTCCAAAGGCGTGTTAATTCTGGGCGCAACGAATATCCCATGGCAATTGGATGCAGCTATCCGACGTCGTTTCCAGAGGCGGGTCCACATCAGTCTTCCGGATTTCCCCGCGCGAATGAAGATGTTCGAACTCGCAGTCGGCACCACACCTTGCGACCTCTCGCAGCAGGATTACAGGAAGTTGGCCGAGCTGAGTGAGGGCTATTCCGGCAGCGATATCAGTATTGCGGTCCAGGATGCTCTTATGCAGCCAGTTCGTCTTATTCAGACTGCAACACACTACAAGAAGAAGGTGAGCCTGCTATCTAAAAGTTTGAGTGATTTACCATTGACGGAATGAACCTAGGTCACGGTCGACGGGATGGAGAAATTGACGCCGTGCTCTCCTGGAGATAAGGGGGCAGTTGAGATGTCATGGACCGATATTGAATCCGATCAACTGTTGGAGCCCCCACTCCGTGTCAAGGACTTCATCAAGGCTATCAAAGCTTCGAGACCGACTGTCAGCAAGGCAGACTTGGAGAGGAATGCAGATTGGACCCAAGAGTTCGGTAGTGAGGGCGCATAGAAGCTGTATACATTGGCGGACGCTCTTGATTTTTCGGGTTTAGGCATCATAGCGGTCATGGTCTGGGCGTCCATGGCGAAGATTGTGTATTGGTGTCTGGTCTGATAATTGAAGACTCCATAAATATCCCACACATACTTGGAACATCAAAATGCTTGGAGATTGAGTCTTAGAAATATGTATAGGTAAATGGAGCAAACTGCTGAGCACGCTGATACGAGATATGATGTTGAGGCCTGTGATAACTGTCGATCCCTAGGGTGTGCTCCTCATCAATAGCACATCTATTGGCACAAATCTCTAGGTAAGAATACGACAAGCCAGCTGGCTTCGTGCTTAAGGCAACCGAATAAACTTACCTTCCAACACGAATGCTCCTCTCCATCTTCGTGAACCTTCTCTAATTGAGCTAAACATCAACGTCACAGTAACATGTCATTGCTTACCACCCTTGCACTTGCGTGCTGCCTCCCATTTTCGCAGGCTTTGCATAGTCACCATGGAGCTCATCAAGCTCAAGAGAGCCACGAAATGTCTGCAAAAAGAGTGGCAATCATCGGTAAGTATAGAAGATCGTCATACAAACTCTGGGTACACTTAACGGAGCTGGGCTCCGGAGCTTGCCGGACATTCCCTATACCGACCGGAGTTATATGCTGACCATCAATAGGCGCAGGAGCTGGAGGTTCTTCCGCAGCATACTACGTGAGACAAAACGCTAATGATTTGGGCATCAAAACCAACATCACCCTCTTCGAGCGATCCTCGTACGTAGGTGGCCGGTCCACTACTGTTTACCCTTGGGATGACCCTAACCTCCCCATCGAGCTCGGTGCCTCAATCTTCGTAAAAGTAAATAAAATCCTCGTTTCCGCAGTAGAGAATTTCAATCTTTCGATCGATTCTGCTAGAAGCGTGGGACCTGAAAACGTGCCGGAGCTGGGGATATACAATGGCTATGAATTGGTGCTTCAGACCGCTGCGGGGAGCGGATGGTGGGATACTGCGAAACTATTGTGGAGGTACGGCTTAGCCCCAATTCGGACAAACAATCTGATGAAGTCTACGACTGGCAAGTTCTTCAAGATGTATGACGAGCCACACTTCCCATTCAAGTCGCTCACCAAGGTGGCTTATGATTTGGGTTTGACGGCCATTACAGCGGCCACAGGTGAACAATATCTTAAGGAGAATAGTATTGGGGCACTGTTTGCCAATGAGGTTGTCCAGGCTAGGTATGTCTCCTTCTGCTGTCTTCCGAATTGCTCGTTGATGTCTATAGCACACGCGTCAATTACGCTCAGAATATCCCCCTTATCCATGGATTGGAGACGATGGTCTGTATGGCGACTGAGGGTGCCATGTCCGTGGCAGGGGGTAATTGGCAGATCTTCGACGGTTTGGCTCGCGGGTCCAAAGCAGACGTGCGCCTCAACACCATCGTGAACAGTCTCTCACGCCAGGACGACGGCACCTACATTGTGAAATCTATACCAACCCACTCCGAGTCCTCTGCAGAACAATCTAGCGCATCAGAAGAAACATTCGACACAGTCATCCTCGCCGCTCCCTACCAATTCACTGGTATAGATATCTCTCCGGCTCCAAAGCACACCCCGGACAAGATCCCCTATGTCCACCTCCACGTCACCCTCTTTGCTTCCCCGCACGTCCTCTCCCCCACGGCATTCGGCCTCGCTCCGGACGCCCACGCTCCACAAGTGATCCTCACCACGCTCGCGCCCGATGAAAACTACGGAAGTAGTCCGCAAGGCGTGGGTAGAGCCGGCTTCTTCAGTATCAGCACGCTCGGCGGAGGCCTAAACCCCGGGCCAGCTGCGAAAGACCGGCCAGAGTACTTCTACAAGATCTTCTCGCCGATGCGTGTCAACGCGACCTTCCTAGCCAAAATCCTCGGCGTACCCCCACCAGCCGCAGGCGCCGAGGGTGAGGAGTTGAGCAAGGATGACGTGTCGTGGGTCTACCGCAAGCTGTGGCACTCGTACCCATACGAATATCCGCGCGTCACGTTTGAGGAGATCAGGCTCGATAAGGATCTATGGTACACGAGCGGGATTGAGAGTTTCATCAGCACTATGGAGACAAGTGCGCTTATGGGGATGAATATAGCGAAGCTTGTCACGGATGAGTGGGCCAGCGAGAAGAACAAGGGGGAGAAAGCGGAAGATGTAGAACCTGTGAAAGTACAGCCCGATGACAGGTACGAGAAGGTGCAGATGGCGGAGAAGGGGCAGAAGCCTATCAAGGCGAAGTTGTGAGCTTCAGAGCTTCCACGAACAAGCTTTGATGATATATTTAGCGTGTTCTAAAAGGGCGGAGGAGTTGGGTGCTATCTTCGGGATTTCCTGACTGGTCATTATGTCTATTTGCACCTAAGATATCTAGTCATGTCCTCAATTACAATTTAGCAAAAATGATATCTTTGAGAATATTTACAAAGCATCGTTCCTCTCACAAGCAACAATTCGCCTTACCTTCCCCCGGAAATAATCCAGAGCCTCGTAACACTGCCGTGCCTCTCACAATGCAGACCCGTCGTTGGAGAGCGCCAGTCGAGCATCCGCACCCGCATCGGGCTAACTATCCATAACAAGGAGTCCCCACCCCGACTCACGTGTCGGCCCCGTTCATCGGCCGGATGAATAGGCGGATAAATTGAATTTATCAGGCACAGCCACAAGTCCTCTACATAGTGCTACATGGCTTCACATCAAGCAATTCTCCAATCTTACAGCGACTCAAGCACCCTGATCGGGTAGACTAAACACCTCTACCAATCAAAGAGAATAAAAGAAAAGAAAGCGGTTAGACCATCCAACAATGGCAGCGGAGCCGCGCCCCTCTTCCCCCGTACTCTCCGAAGCAGACATCCAGCACTTCCTCTCACACGGCTGGGTGAAGCTGCCAGCGTGCTTCACGCGCGAGCAAGCGGCGGCCATCACGTCGTCCGTCTGGACGCGGCTCGGCATGTCGCCAACCGACAAGGCGACCTGGGCCGGCGAGCGGATCAACATGCCATGGCACCAGACATTCTCGGTCGCGGCATTCGCGCCCAAGGCGTGGGCAGGGATCTGCGAGCTGCTGGGCGGCGCGGCGCGGATCAGCGCGGGTGGCAGCACGTGGAGGGACTCGTTCATCGTCAACCTGGGCACGCCGGCGGGCGAGGGCAAGACGGTGCCCGGCGAAAAGCTGTTCGGCTGGCACGTCGACGGCGACTTCTTCGTCCATTATTTGGACTCGCCCGAGCAGGCCCTGCTGGTCATCCCGCTGTTTACCGATATCGGCCCCGCCGGCGGCGGCACCATGCTGTGCCCTGGGGCTATTAAAAGGGTCGCGAGGCATCTGGAGATGCATCCTGAGGGCGTGTCGCCGCGCATGACGCCGCGCGCGCTGAATCCGTCGATGGAGCAGGAGAAGACCAGGCTGAGTTGGTTTAATGAGCTCGCGAAGGAGTGTAAAGAGGAGGGGTTTGTGGAGGCGACGGGGGAGGTCGGCGACGTGTATTTGCTGCATCCATTGATGCTGCATTCTGCGAGTAATAATGCGTTGAGGGTGCCGAGGATCATTACGAACCCGCCAGTTAGTTTGAGAGAGCCGTTTTGCTTTGACAGGGAGGATGAGAGTCAGTACAGCGTTGTGGAGCGGAAGACGCTGAGGGAGTTGGGGAAGAGTAGGTTGGAGGGTTGGAAGATCCAGGGGGTGAGGGATCGTATTGTACCGGAAAGGGTGAGAGTGCAGGAGAGGATGAAGAGGGAGGAGCTGGAGAGGATGAAGGGGTTGCAGACGGCTGTTGCTTAGTGCAGTCACTTAAATGCATTTTAGAGGTGGCGAAAAGGGGGTTGAGATATAATCATAATGCGAGTTATGCTCGTGTAATGCGAGGTACAGAAATAGAAGAGCGCTAGATAGCTAGACTCCACGCTTGCTTGAACGGGTATTATGAAAAACAATGAAGAAGACCGTATACACGTGACCTAAATCGTAAGCAATGCAGCGTTGAACTCGTCTACTCATCAAGTGGTTAATCAAAGATCTTATGAAGGTCCAGCTTCAGATTTTCTCAAGAATCCGAATAATTTCCTCTTCGGTTTCTCCTTGGGAGGCTCTGGCATTCCGGGTACCCAGCCATTTGCTAGAGCCTCAGCATTTAGCCTGTCCATAGCCTCGAAGTCGTATGGCGTTGTCCATTTGCGCATGGGTATTTCGCCGAGTTTCGTGCTATCTGAGGCAAAAGAGTACGCAGATGGAGTTGCTTTGTCCAATCTGCGTGGAACGCTAGTTGGTCCAAGGGCCAAGCCTGGTGTGGATGGAACTAGTTGTTGTTTCTCTGAGGGCTGAGGAGTCTGGTGAGAGGTCGAAGTTATTGGAAGCTTAGGCATAGCAGGTGCATTTGATGAATCTGGTTTGCCATGTGGCCAAGTCTGAGGCCTCTGGGATGGAATAGGTGGTGGTTTGCGTTTGGGTGCTGCTAAGGGTTTAAAGTTTCCAGCCTTGGGCGCAAATGGTGCCTGGTATTGGAAAGGATTTATGGCTGTGTAGTTTGGAGATGTCAAAGGGGACGAGTGAGGGGTTGTTACAACAGTTGAAGCGGTGGAAGGGGACCTGGTGGAACCACCGGACGAGCTTGTACTCGACGAGGATGTCGTCCTCCGATTCCGTGGCCTCATGACGACTAACTGGGTCTGTGAAGAGCTCTTCCCAGGCACTCGAGCAATCGTAGGGGTATTAGAGTGAGACCGGGAAGACGCTGCCTTTCCACCAGTTTGGCGTTTCCTAGGCTTCTTCCCATTGCTATGCCTGTCCGTGGATGTGTTCCTGGTGGAAACAGCACCGCAACGGGCGTGCTTCAAACTGCCACAATGCGGGCAGCCGAGGTTGGGTTGGTATAATGCCACATTTGACTGGGAGAGCCGCTGGTATAGCTGGTTGAGCGTGTCAATAGCTTCAACCCTCGAGGCATCGGAGAGGTTTGTGAGCGACTTGTAGTCGAGATGTAGATCTTTACGGTCCTGATTCAAAAAGGATGCTATTATTCCTACAAGGCCAGTATTGAGTTTGAGAAGGGTTTCGGCGAGGGAGGCATGCGCGATTGCTGAGGTTTCTGGGGTTAGCTGGCGTGCTCGGATGTTATTCTAATATTCTGGTGCTGGAACGCTCACCGTCGCCTTTTGCAAACCTCTCACCCGCTGCTCCATAGTTTCGCTCATAGTGGGTTTGGATCTCGGCTGGACCTCTTCTTAGCGAATTGCCGAGCTTTAATTCGTTCCCGGATTTCGGATCAGGCTGTGTACGGACCCTCTTGGTCTTCTTCTTGCGCCGTCTCTCGCGAAGCCGTTTGAAGATGTCGAGCCCGTTAGCAAAAGAGGATGTGATAGAAGCCACGCAATTGCAGGTATCGGCGCTCGACATTGCGGGCGGAAGGCTGGGAGAGTTGTGACTCTGCAGCCAGAATCGCCGGGAGGCTTCATTGTTATCTGCGCCTGGCGTTCCTGCCCTGGGCCTCGCGGGAGTTGTGCCTGCATCGGTGACTGGAAGAATCCTGAGTCGCTGCACGCAGCCGCCTGCAACCGTCAACGATTTGGCGCTTCTGGTCCCTGACTGGTGGCCTTTGGTCTGGGGAACCAGGCCTTTTGCACCACTCAATCTTTTACCCGGTGCTTTCGACCCTCCTGCGACCTGCACCAGAATCACGTTGCATACAAGAGCGCCCACTATGCAGTCGAGTAAATTAGTACGTGGACTAATCAGGCTCGGCCTTTCTCAAGCTTTATCTTGTGAAACTTTCAAGAAGCCACTGCCTTTTTCCAAAGTCACATTACATAGTCGTGGCCTGAAGACCTTTCATCATCGTCTCGTGCATGTGGCCTTTCCGTCAAGCCAGTAGACTTTATAGGGTTATAAAACACAATAGGTTTATCTTCCGTAGCTCAACTGCTCGGAACCAGCGCCGGCCATGACTCAGGCTTCGGAGACGGCTCTGATGGCTTTCTATCCACAGAGAAATGAGGCGAACAAGATTTATGCTAGCCAACACTATTCCTTTTTTGTATTCCAAAGGTTAATATTTCGTAAAAGGCGTTGACTTGCAACGCCTCTACTGTGTGTACTCTTCTTTCTTATCAAGCACAATTAAACTAAAATATATTTAGGTTAGGCCATCGTCTGAGACTTTATCACAGAAACATGACTAGCACTAAAAACAACAGAGGTGTGAATCAGCTTTAGTTCCCTGGCCACCATGTGTAGTTATCCGTCTCGGCGACTGTGTCGAATAATAATTTGCTGCTTGAATTAAGCGGTCGGTCAGGGAATACGTTCATCAGTCCGACCCAGGAGGACATGTCTGCTACGTTAACGCTTCCGCCGGATGCCACAAAGACGCCAAAGCTAGTACTATCAGTTCGGCTAGGATAGATGCGGGTAGTTAGGGTGAAGCGGTCCTGTCAAGATTAGTGACTAAGCTTGTTATGAAGGCAAGAAACTGAGTACATTGACGTAGACTTCTAACAGAGAGCCATCGAGGAATACGTTCATGGTAATGCTTTCCGTTCCACTCTTTGCCGAGGCGTAAGGGTAGAAATACCCGACAACTGTAGAGTTAGAAAATTCGACGATTGTAGATGAGTGCGCCCGATCAACGTTAATGGTATAGCTGGATGGGTCGAAATAAATGTGTGTATACTCCTCACCACCTAATGAAGCAGCTATAGTTAGTCCAGCTGCGCCTGAGAAGTCGCTAAATGTGGCAATAAGCTCCATATGGCTGCTGCCGGCCGCAAGCTTCTTGCTAGAAGAACACTTCCCCACGGAATAAGTTGTTGAGGTTGAGCCTTTCCGTATACCGGCAATGACATCAGGAAGAGGACGGTTACCAAGGGTTGTGGCAGTAAAGGTCCCGTCGCTTTGTTCTGTGACATGCGAATTACCAAGAGTAGTCAGGTTGCCGTCAGCATTGATGAGCCCAGTCGCCATATGCACAAAAAGCTCGCGCGGAAGCGCGAAGCAGCCTTGATAACCTTGTTGGGTGAGCGCAAAGTTGCCTTCGTCTTCTGGTGCCCACCCCCATTGGACTCGGCGATTGTGTTTAGTATCGTTAAAGCTTGTCATAGCGTAGAGCAAGCCCCAGTCGCCCGCCCCTCCGGAAATTGGCGTGAACTGGGCAGAGCCATTGGTCCGCCTAGTTACAATACCTTCGTTCCACAAGGACCAGTGAGAGCTTTCGTGGAAACTGACGTTTCCGCCTTCGGTGCCCATGTTTACAAAATAGTGGAGATCCCCTTTCGAGTCCTCCAAAGAAAAGAAGCCGGAGCTAGAAGTAGGGTTAGTGATGCGCTGACTGCGATAAATTTGGGCTATATCTTACACTTCAAAATTGAAGCCATACGATCCTGTCTCTAATACAGTCCCTAGACTCGTGTTATAGGCAGGTTCCCAAAGCGCACCCAAAAAAGTCCACTTCGTTAGGTCGCTTGCCGGAGCGCTGTATAATGGAATTCGAGGACCGACACCCTTAATTCCAGAGCCAAAGACGGCATAATAGTGGGGTGCAGACTGTCCGAGTAATGCATCCATTGCCGGCCAGGGCTCAAAGAAGGGATCCCGCCACCCAGTGATGTTCCAGTGATCAGGCGGATGTGTTATAATTGGATTGCCTTGATATTCTTGCCATGTCGCACCGCCGTCGGTCGACAACGCAAGGCTTTGGCTTTCTGTCCCCGTCATGTATGGTATTGCATAACCAGTTGGTAATTTAGACACGGTGGTGTAGAACGCTAAGAGGGTTCCATCTTGTTTGCCATGAATATTAACAGGCTGAGCAGTGCCGGAGAAGATACCAAGTCCGTTATAGGTACCAACTGGCCCTGTGCCAAGTGCCTGGGCTTGTTGGTCTTGCCAGCCCCCTACGTCCGTCCACGTGATAAGGTCCTTTGATGTAGCATGGCTATATAATGTCAGCAAGAAGCGATGTACAAGCACTGGAACGCACCCCCAGGATATATTTCCTAGGATTGTATGAGCAAAGTGCTGGCATCCCATTGTATTGGGAAACACACCTACCCCAATTAATATGATTTGGATGCCATTGGTAGAAGAGATGATAAATGTCTCGATGTGGATCGTACATGGAACCGCAGGGATCCTAAAACTGGCTGTTAGTTGTCAATTCCTCCAAGTACAATTGAAAACATTGATAGTCCGTAAATAAGGGCTCAAGCAAAGACTAACGTTCATCCACCCTGCGGGAGCGATAAAATGGGATGTCGGGCGCCATCGTGTAAAGAGACTGTTATTTCCCACGGCCTGTATTGTAGAGTCATCCAGATTCTGTGCAGACGCAGTGGAAAAGGCAAGGAGCGCAACACCTAGAAACGGGGTTGTACGCCACATAATGGCCAAACTTGGTAAATTTAAGACGGCAGTTTAGTTGTGAGGCTGTAAAAAAAATCCCCTTCAAAGACAGGAGCCCTATAAAGCAGGAAATATTCAGGGGATGACCACAGGCTTTAAAGAGGGTAGCCTCATTGCTTCTGCAGGGAAGGCGATCTAAAATGATGCGGTGGCGGGATGGTTACTGAGGGCAGCCGCCGATTGACATGGATGGTGCGTAGTAGTACTTTGAATTCCCGTATTCTATCATATTCCCACAAAACCAAGATGCTTCCCGACAGAAAGAGCGGCTCGACGCGGACCCAATTCCTTGCCTATGCAGACTTAGGCTGATTTTGCAATTGGGGTGGCTTAAATGGAATACTTAAATGACGCAGCTGTGCATGGCGGGATACAATCGAAGCCGCGGAGGGTCCTCCGCTTCAATAAATCGTTTGCGAGGATGGGTAGCGCAGCCTCGAAGCTCGTGAAATGGATTGCTGTGGATCATCTAGCGAGCGAAATGTCTGCAACCGGGAATTGATATATGTTGACTGCATGTCGCGGATGTATGCCGTTGCGAGCTGCCGAGGACTTACCGTGGTTGATGCCACCGGGTGAGAATACTGGGATGGAAGCCCTCGTGACTTATCTTTCGTACTCTTGTACGGAGAGGAAATATTCAGAAGGGGCAGCGGAACTGTGCCCGCCCGTATCCTCATGCATATGCGCAAGCCGTCTCCATCTTCGTCTTTAAGCGGACGAGCATTTATTCTTGGCGTTTCCATTTAATTGACGGCTGTCGCCTGTGCTGTGGCGGTTCGTCATCTTGGCCCGGATGGACCGACGCGACCTCCAAAAGAGCTTCGTGTCTTTATCACCCGCCACCCGATATCCGCAGCATCCCCACCAGTTGCTTGCGCTCAACTGCTTCAGTCACCTTCCCATTCATCTAATGGATTGTCGTTCTCTTCCTTGTTCTTTTCTGTAGTCGGTCATCCTTGCGGCATGATGAGGTATACCATATACGTCGGGGTGAGACCTTCAAATACTCACTTCATACCGGACACTGACATAACTTTACCTGCCTAGGTTTCGGCCCTCCTAGCTAATATTGTCCTTCTTCGCGCATACTATGAGCGCCCCAATTTTTATTCCACTGCCGTATACATTTCCCAAAGCAATGGGTCGTTGATGGTTTGTCTCGACCTTTTACAGCGTGCATAGAAAAAGCTCACGGTATATAGCTCTTAGTCAACCTAGCACTCATTTGCACCATCAGTTTTGGCTATGGTCTTCAAAGGCTCCTCTATGGCCCACTACGTCCTATCGAAACCGAACAGTTGTATGACAAAGCCTGGTTTGCCGTCAGCGAAACCCTCCTTGCCATGACAATATTTCGTGATGATATTGGCGTCTGGTTCTTTGTCATGTTTCTTTGCCTATTGGGCGGGAAGGTTTGGCAATGGATCGGTGAAGGCCGTGTCGAGATTCTTGAACAACAACCTCCGGCAAACCCACGCCTTTTCCACGCACGACTATCCGCATCACTCGTTCTGTCTGTCATCTTCGATGTTCTTATGATGCGACACTGCATCGATACTATCTTGCAGGAAGCACGTCCAGGCATGATGGTTATGTTTGGCTTCGAATACGCTCTCCTTGCAATAGCATCAGTGTCCATACTCCTACGATACGTCTTAACGCTCTGTGAGATGTTGGTCATCAGTCGTCAAACTCGCGCGAGAGCGGAAGCTCGAAGGATTGCGAGAGAACAAGCACAACGACAAGCTAATTCGAACACTGAAGCACAGGCTGGAGAAGGCGCTGCAACTAGTGCACAACAAGCAGGCGCGGAAGAGGAAGAGGAAGATGATGACGACAGTGATGTTCCTGGATGGGAAGAGAAAGGACGTTGGGTCTTCTATCTTGATCTTACTACCGGTATGCATTAGAGGCCAATATCTTCGCTGATGAAAACTAACGTTCTTGCTAGATTTTATCAAGTCTGTCGTCTACTGTGGATTTTTCACCATTCTTATAGCTTTCCATGGCATCCCGATTCACATCATGCGGGATTTATTCTTCACTCTAAGATCATTCTTTAAGAGGATCAATGATTTTATTCAATATCGCAACGCTACACGCGATATGAACGCTCGTTATCCAGATGCAACCGCAGAAGACCTCGAACGGGAAAGTACATGTATCGTTTGCCGTGAGGAGATGAGGCCATGGACTCAACCAGGTGCGGAGGGAGCACAGGCAAACGGAACAGCTAGACGGGTCGATGAAAGACAACGGCCAAAGAAATTGCCTTGTAACCACATCCTACATTTTGGTTGCCTTAGGAGCTGGCTTGAGAGACAACAAGTATGTCCTACATGCCGGCGTCCAGTCCTTTCCGAAGCAAATAACCCTCGCGCCCCTGCAGCCAACCAGGGAAACCCAGCCCAGCAAAACATGCAGAATATACAGAACTTTTTCAACTTCGGAGGTCGTCAAGGCAATCAGAGACAAGGCCAAAATGCACAGCAAGGGGTTCAGCCTAACCGTCCTGCGAATGGAATGCGGATATTCAACTTTGGCCCGATCAGAATTGGAGTAATGAACGGTGCGGCTAACCATTTAAACAACCCAGCCAATCCTGCCGCGAATCTTGCACAGGGTCTTGTTCAAAACCAACCACGGAATCAGCAACAAATTGGGCAACTACTCAACCAAGGACCGGCGATGAATGGTCTGCCTAACAGAAATCCCGCTGATGTTCAATCTGACATCTTGCGCCTGCAAGAAAACATCATCTACTCCGTCCGACAGCTTCATACCCAGCATGATCAATTAGAATACATCCACGCGCTACTTGGAGAGCTCCACAGGATCCAGCAAGCTAGTGGTGGGCCCGCGGAATTTCCCAATGTGCTACCATTAAATCCCAATTGGGGTGCGATGGGTGCGCAGAGAGCCTTTCTCCCAGTTGAAGGACGGCCTATCATGGGTGCTGGCCACCAGGATCTGCCAGCTGGATTAACTCTACCGCCAGGCTATACGCTGCGACGTGTGGCACAAGCCCCTTCGACTCTAGATCTGCAAACGGATACATTGGGTATTGGTTCCATGCCACCGCCGCAGAACCTTCCTTCAGATCACATCCGCAGGGCGTTGTACCCGGAGTCTTATGGAAGCCATGGTCAGCAATCGACTCGCACAAATCAAATCCGTGATCCTAGCGAGAGCGCAAATTCACGCACTGCCACACCTCCAACCGCTGCTGCGAATGCAGATGCGCAGAGTGTTCCCGGGGTTCCTGATGACCTCCAGTCTGGTTGGATTTTCGGGCAGATTGGAACAAACAACCCTTCCGCTACTCAAACTAGTGGGGCCTCTAGCACTACTACACATAGTACTCCTCGTCCGGCTACCGTTGAGGATGCCGATGACGACCGCAATGATTGATAATGAAAAGACGAGCAAGGTATTTTATCACTTTGTGAGCATAGCGTGGCGTTTAAGAGTTTGGGATGGTTGGATTGCTTCCTGTATATACTACTTTTCAGTGTAGAATACAATTTTTCAGCTCGGGCATGCGAAATATTGAGGTACTAAATCTAATGCTCAGTAGAGGAACTGCGAAATACTTGCAGAAACCAGCCTAATTGATGATAAAAATTACAATTGTTGGTAGGAAGTTAATCTTAACACCCCTTGTATAATCATGGACATGTGTACTATGGTATGTCGAAACAATACTCTCGTCTGGCCCCTTCGCAAATTGGCATGGACCACGATGGTGTCATGGTATTGATTCCCACAGCAACCTGACGGTAAACAAACGAATCTCGTTTCGCGTCCGTGCCCGAGAACCGCAACACCACCATGCACCTCTATCATTGCTCCAGACCGCAACATTTCAGAAAAGCGTAGAGTACATCGTGCACTCTAGCAATCATGCATCGGTATACTCAGGCAACACCGTGCCCCGCACCGAATCCATCGTTCCAAAATATCGATCGTTATTACACAAACGCAAATCGCTCCTTCACATACGCGAACTCGGGCGCTTCCTATTTACAGGATGATACCACAACTACCTTAGAATACACGACAGAATTACAAACACATATCAGGAATGCGAAACCGAGGCGGGGCCCGAGGGATCCAGCGCGGAAGTCAACATTTAACCCGTCGATGGACATTTTCGAGGATGTGGCCCTCGAGGAACAACACCACCAGATTGCTGAGGCTAGTAGGGGTAGAGCTTCTATTGTGTGCAGGGAATTAGGAGCAAGGAAGAGTACGATCTTAGCACATCCAGCGCAAAAAATCCCAATTGCCCCGCCAGCAGTTCAGGAACCACAATTGGCGCGACCAACGAGAAGACGCGTATCTTCCGTCCTAGCGGACAGAGAGCCTTTGGGAACCGAGAAACCTATACACGTTCAAGAAGATAGGCTAAAGAGGCATGAACATAAGAAGTCGGAAATCAGAAAGGATCCGCGCCGGAGGACCATATACATTCCGTCCGAGGACACCACCATTATAACGGTTCATCCGGGGGCGCCAACTCATAAACATAGGGGTGGGAGAATGAAATCACCGGACTTTGGTCTTGATTTGGTGACTTTATCGGAGGAGGAGCCGGGGAGCCTTGTATCAGCACTGCGGCAGGACAAGAAAACATCTCGAAAGTCGTTAGCGGTACCTCCAAAACGAGGTCCTCTGCAGCAAACCTCCCGGCCTGTGCAAGGTGTGACATTTGCTGAGGATGTTGTGGGGAAAGGTGGTGGAAAGGAGAACATACCGCCTGGGAGGTCACTAATCGATGATGCGAAGCCCGTACGGAAAGAAAGCCGATTTCAATTTGGGAAAGAAGAATCCAAAAGTCATGTCAGAAAGTCATCCAAGGTCCATTTTACTTCATTGAAGCAACATGAGCATGTTCAAAGCTCTAGGGTTAAGGCTGGGGGAAGCCGGAAGAGAATAAGCTCTGAGATTAGCCATGCCGGATCTCCCTCGAAATCGCTAAAAGCTAGAGCTGACGCGACGGCTGCCTCTGCTGCTTCTCAAAAGTTATCTACACGAAGAGTTTCCAAGCTACTTCCTACGAACTCGTCTTCTCCATTCCAGCCGACGAACTCTCCGCCAAGCGCGTTACGACGACACAAAACAGATCGGCCTCCTTCGAAGCTCAACGTTCCTCTCGTTGCTCAGAAAGCTTCGCAGCAACAAGAGAGATATCCAGTACTTTCCGAGAACCTTTCAATACCAGAGCTCTATGAGGATAATTGGCTGAGTTACCAAGAGGTTGCTATCACGCAACTACTCAATAGTCTTTTCGAATCTGCCAGCAAGGATTGCAATCGCGAACAGGATCCCGATGAACTAAGAAAGAAGTTTATTACACTATATCATGAGCCCGCTATGCCACTACTGCATAAGCGCCTCCAAGCATCTTTACTCTACGGCGCATTAAGCATACCGAAAGATCTCCTCGCGCAGACTCTGCGCCTGAAAGATGATGTTGGCCTCCGCCGTAAATTCTTGAAGCTGTGGGTTGACACATACGACTTGGGGGCCTTGAAAGCGGCAGCAGAAACTATCATCGGCCGTCAGATTCCAGTCTCATCAAGGTTATCTGGAGTCTCCACTAGTTCAGACGGCGGAGAGCGCCAGGTGCGAGCGGAAAGGAGAGCCATTGAAGGGTTCATAGATACGTTTATCATCCGCAACGAAGACGCCATACGTGTTAAAACAGGCGTTGGCAGCATTGCAAGCATCGCCCGGCAGAGCGAACTTCATGGTGATGACTTTGGATCTCAAGGTTGGTCATGGCGCCGAACAGTACTTCGGAGCTTGATGCTTGTCCTCCTTTTGGACAAAGCAAAGGCCACAGATATCCTTCCCGGTTGCCTGTTTCAGATTTCATCTCCCCAGAAATCTTCAACTACAGTGCTCCATACTCTAGCATCAATACTGCTACCATCGTTAGGCGATATAACCCGCCCACTTGGCCATCTCAACTACCGCGTTGAACACATTCAATACCCTCTACAAGAATACACCTATCACATAAGCAACCTCGCCACCGATCTCAGGAATGGGGTGCTCCTAACAAGGCTAGTTGAGTTACTCCTATATCCTCCGTCAACCCTCGCATCGCGTTCTGAGGAGACGTTGACAATTACGATGCCAACTGGCGATATTCTGACCAGTACATTCGACTTAGACCAGAAGGAACCTTGGATCCTCTCCCAGCACCTAAAATTCCCCAGCATCGGCCGCGCTCAGAAGCTCTACAACGTGCAGATCGCCCTTAGCGCCCTCGAAGGTGTCAAAGGCCTCCCCAGCCGCGCCATCTCCGACGTAAAACCTGACGACATCGTTGATGGCCACCGCGAAAAGACGCTCGGTCTCCTCTGGGCCCTAGTCTGTAAATGGGGTTTAGGCCCTCTCATAAACTGGGCGGAAGTCGAGAAGGAGACGGCCCGATTCAGGCAGATGTGGTACGAGAAGCACACCTTCGGCACTGCCAGCTCGGAGCTATACTCGGATAACGAGGACGACACCGTTGAGCTCGAGGGCCTAGAACGCTACACGCACCTCCTGCACGCCTGGGCTCGCAGCATCGCGCGCCTGCGCGGCCTGCGCGTCGCAAACCTCACCACCGCCTTCGCAGATGGCAAAGCCCTCGAAGCAATCGTCGACGCCTACCTACCCCACAGCCCCACCATCTCCAGCTCCAGCTCCAGCTCCAGGGCCTCCCGCAAGCTCTCCCTCGCCGCAAAACTCCACTCAGCCGGCTGTTCCGCCGCCTTCACAAACCTCTTCTCCGGCACCCCCGCCCTACCCTCGCGCGACTTTACCATCTCGACCCTCGCCTTCCTGGCCTCGCGCCTGCTGCCGGCCGCCCGCGCCGCCCGCGCCGCCCGCGCCGCAGCTACCATTCAGGCTTTCTGGCGCGTGTGCCTGGCGCGCCGCACCGCGAGCCGCCGCATCGCGTTGATGCGAGTTGCGGCGCACTGCGCGCTGGTGGTGCGGACGCGCGAGCGGCTGGTGGGTGCTGCGGTGGTGCTGCAAAGGGCATGGAAGGGTGTGCTGGAGGCGAGGAGGGAGAGGTTGGGGAGGGATGTGGTCAACTTTCAGAGTTTGTGGAGGGGCGTGATGGTGAGGAGGACGGTGAGGGGATGGGGAGTTGGTAGGGGGAAGGTGAGAGAGAGGAGGGCTAGGGGGGGCTGGTAGCTGAGGTGTGTTTTATTATGCTGTGAGAGGATGAGAGGAGAGGTTTAAGAGGTTTGGAGAGACATCTTTGGTTGGACTGTGTTAACAATTTGTATTTGGGGTGGGTTGGTTTGTATCGGTAAGCGTCTGTTGGTTTCGGATGGTCCGGTAACGAATTATGAACTTTCTTTGGCTTAAGGTCTGGTGAAGGTAGGACAGAATACCCTAAATTGATCAGTCGAGAAAGCTATCTTTAGAGCACATCTCAGTTAAGATTCCAATGTATTTTGAAATGTTTGTTTCAATTTTTAGATGCCGCTTACACTGATATTGTGGAGATGATCAACGCATATGCCCCATCCCCAAACACCACCATGTGCAGGTATATAATTTAACCCGCCGGCGGGAAAGGCAGGCGCTACAAGCACCATATCCCTAGAGCTTGCGCCAGACTCTAGAAAATGCAACACGCTAGAAAAGGTGAGCTACTCAATAACAAGCCCTCGTTCAGTGACCTTCCTCGCGCCCTCAAAATTTCCCGTCAAAGCAAGTATCGTCTGAATCGCGAACGACGCCTCAGCCGCAAAATCTTCCACAGCTTCGACTTTACCATTCTCACGATTCTGCTGCTCCTCCCGCACACGGCCACTCATCTCAATGCACCTCTCATACGCCGGGAGCGCCAAGTGTGTCAAGCCGAGAGCATGCCATGCTCGGCCAATGTTGAACTCGGCCTCTTGAATATGAACCGCGACGTTATCCTTAGCCCGCAATTCGTGGTAGCGGAAGAGAAAAGCAAGGCCCTGCTGGATCTGATACTGGCGGTTCTCGGACTGCCGCTTCATCGCGTGCTGGATGTAGCAAAGTGCTATTGAGAGGTTGACAATCGGGTCGTCAGGAGTGATAACATAGGCTCGGAAATAGTAGTTCAGCGCACTCACGTAGGTCCCTGCGGCGACAAGCACGTGGCCGTAGAGGGCAAAGAGAGTGGGGTCGTGGCTTTTGATCTTGTGCATTAGCCCGATTCCAGTTGTCCAGGAGGACCGCTCAGTGTTGTTGAATTTGTACCACTTACGCTGCTCTGGTGTGAGCAGTGTAAAGTCCATGGCTTTGACGTATCGGAGTATAGCCTTCTGGGCTGGTCCCGAGTTGTACCAACCATTTGGCCCTGAGCAGAGCCGATTGGAGATGTTATAGAGCCGGAAGAGGTCGCTGTCGAATGGATAATGCTTCATGAACCAACGACAGGCATAGCAGACCTGTTCAGCATCGTTGAGAGTGATAGCACAGGCTAACGAGAGCGTCAGTTACTTAGGATCCAGTCACAGCTGTAAACAAATTTCCTTACCTAACCAGCAGACGTAGATCCGATGTAGGCGATCCCTTTCTGTGAAGAAGACGTTGGCTTTACAAGCTGCATTTAGAATCTCGAAACATCGCTCGCCGTTCCCTGTTTTGGCCAATTGTGTGGCGTATGAGCAGAATATGTCGAACCACTCTTCAAATGAAATGTCATGGAACTCATCGGCAACATTATCTAATTCAGCATCGAGATCATGATCTGCAGAACTTCTTAGCACCGATCATATCTGCGCATCGGAGGCAACTTACCGCCACTGTCGATCCTATTTGCGAAAGACGCTAATTCGGTGATAGCCGCATCTTTCCACCAATCCCCGCGCCTCCGGAAGTATCCAGTAAATGGGAGGTTCCTGTCCATAAAGAAGAGTTTGAACTTCATGAACTCAGCTATCATTTCGCTTGCCGCATTCATCCATTCTTCTGTGGTAAGGCGGTCTCCAGTATCTATGGCTTCCTCCAACTCTTTCATAGTCTTAAATTGATCTTTGATTCTTAGATCCACATCCTTGGCTGCCTGCATTTCTGCTGGCCTTTTCGCAGCAGCCTGACTTAGCCTATATCTTACAGTAGCAGATTTAGAAAACTGGGGATCATCGACAGGTTGGAACGTTCTTATGAACGAGCTTTCAAAAGAACCAGGCATTTGCTTCCCAAATTTCTGAGGTTCAAACGGCCTCCTACTGGAACTTGACCGTTCCGGTGGTTGACCTCCGGTAGGGCCATTGGTACCGCTTAACGCTTCATCGGAATTCTCGTCCAGATCCAAACCAGTATTCAACTCATGCCTTGGTACAGACCTTGGGGCAATTTTCCTTGGCATACTTCTCATATGGCTCTTTCTGTCTTCGTTCTTGAAAACGGGTTTCCTCGGAGGAAAGGCTGGCTGGACAGCCGCGATCGATTTGAATCCAGCTTTTCTGAGAAGGTCTAGCCTTCCCAATTTGAACACCTCTCTACCCTTACGAATTGCGGCCTCCTTCATCCCAAAGTCCTCGAGGAATTTTGCTAGTTGTACGAGATCTTCGACATTCTGCGTGTCTGTGCTCATCACAGTCTGCAAGCATTCAGCTGCATCCGATGTCCGCCGAAGTGCCGTGTAGCAAACTGCAAGCCCTAGATAGTATGCTACATTCATTTCATCGGGGTTCCTTTGGAGTGCTTCGTAGAAACGAATCGCTTCTTGGTGATAACCTAATGATTTGAAGGTATCGGCAGCTTCGCGGAAGAGATCGCCGTAGTCCATGACCTTTGCATCTGGTGATTCGTCATCCGGTTCGAGAAACTCAAAATGTTTCTTTAAAGAAATTAGCAGCTAGAAGTGCAGTAGTTGGCCAAAACATACCAAAGCTTCAGCAAGATGAGAAGGGCCCATATGCAACCTATAAACACCCATTTTCACCCTTATTTCTAGAGGCATACCTTCTCCATACGTTTCGTTAGGGTAATCCCCAGGAGTAAACCCACTTACTCCAATCCTTCTGGGCTCATCTCCAACGTCCCACTCCCGATCGTCTTGTTGAGAATCCCAATATTTCTCCTCCTTCCTGCCAAGCAGCCATCTAGAGAGCATCTTCAAGCTTGTTAAAGCCTTGTCGTAATTCTTTACACGCTCTAGAAGCTCTAAGTAGTAATTGAGTAAAGACCAATCAAAGTTGCTAGTTGCAGGAGATTCGTTCTTTGTAAAATAGGTAATTGTGCTCCCGAAACTATTCAGGACTTTATCGAGGTACTTTGCAGCATGTCTCCCAGATTTTGTACTTAACCTCGCCATTTCTCGAAGAACCTCAGTCTCGGAAGGTCGGATTTCTAGCATCTTTGCACAAAGTGATATAGCTTTGCCATTATTTCCAAGCTCTACTTCAATCTTAAGTTTCTGTTCTCGGGCTTCGTAGTCATTCGGATCCATCAAAAGGATTTCCTTTAGGCATGAAAGGGCGAGGGCAATCTTGACTCCTCGGTTGTACAGGGGGTATTTTTCTTCCTCGAGATCCCAGATTCGCTCGATAATATGGAACCAAAGATTCTTGTCCCGCTTGGTTGGAGCACCGACAATTAAAGCTTCTAGAGAACGTTGCATGTCTCCCATTTCCAGATGGATTTCGGATAGGAGGCTATGAGTTGCAAATATCTCCGGATTGAGCTGAATAGCTCTATTGGCATAATCGATAGCAGCCTGGTAATTCTTTTCAACGTAGGCATCGCTCGCACGATTTTGGAGATTCTTGAACTCAGGCCCAGGATCAGCAACCGTACGAGGTCCTTTCCTTCCCCGCATTCCTCCACGTTGGCCTTCACCCTTTGGGGCTGCTCCTTTCCTACGGCCTCTTGGTTTTGGACGAGATTCTTTAGGTGGGCGACCACGGCGGCCTTTTCCTCTACTAGTGCCTAGTGAGCGTCCTCGCCGTGGTAGCAGGGTTTCTTGCAAAGATTCATCGATTAGCATTTCATCTTGACTAGCCTGCTCTCCGTCTGACATTGCATAATCGGGGTCAACATCAGGGTTGTTTGGGTCTGGGATAAAGCTCAGGAACTGTTCGTCAGCGGTCGGATCGATTTCGTCTTCACTTTCATCGTCCTCTTCCTCATCCTCAAGGCCACCTGAAGGATCTATTTGAAACAAATCTGTTTGAGGATTAAAGCCCACAAACGATGATTGAAGTTGTGGTGGCAGCACGGGATAAGCTCCTTCGTCTTCGATATCATCGAAATCGTCAAAGTTATTACTAGGAACAAAACCTTCATGTACCACAGGCCCGTGAGTAACATATTCTTGGTCATATTGGAATTGAGAGCCACTGTGTGGTATTTGAATTTCTCCGAACAGCCGAGGGTCGTAGTACGGTGACATATATTGATTCGGTGAAATAGGCTGCTGAGTGGGCAGGTACCCGAAAACTCGATTTCGCGGATCCATATTATTAGAGTATGTTTGCTATCCACCAGAAAACCCTCCGAGATTGTGTTTCTTCCGTCGGCATAGATACATGGGCGGCTTGTTAGAGGTTTAGCAGGAGCAGTCTTATGCAACCCTGCCGCTAGAAAAGTCATGGCTGGTGGCGGTTCGGCTAAAGTTATCTCAGTGCCAGACCTTCTTACCGAGATTTTGCCTTGCACTAAGCCGTTTTGAGCAAAACTTTCGTAAGATGGTCTGGCGGTCTACAAGGGTATGGCCGGTTTGCACTAGCTATCGGCGACAGTAGGCCTGCCCCCATCTTCAGCTTGCAGAATAGCTTTTTAAGGTTGCAAAAGATAGCAAATGTTAAATGGGAGAAACAAGACAATATGGTAGGAATCGGGCAAGGCTACTATATAGTTTATCACCTTGATCAT